>Ga0310829_1000400_pt1 | contig 40337 bp, 24 predicted proteins | sample WT_ome_4_FD_202244 | JGI IMG/M metagenome (GOLD analysis project Ga0310829, IMG submission 202244) | Sorghum-adapted microbial communities enriched on wild type (WT) sorghum from Joint BioEnergy Institute, Emeryville, California, United... ...
TTGGCCAGCGCGTAGAACAGCTGGGAAGACGCGATGACGACGAAGGCCATCGTACGGGCATAGGTGAGCGCTTCTTCCGAAATGTCGTCGGACATCATGCCGTAGCCGTGTTCCGCCAGGCCGATCCGGAAGGCGATGATGGTCAGCACACCGATCAAAAGGCCGCCGAGCACGGTTCGCCAGACGGTTCCGCCGGCGAAGAAGCCTTCCTTCGGATCGCGCGGTTTCCGTTGCATGACGTCCTTCTCCGCCGGATCGACGCCGAGGGCGATGGCCGGCAGCGTGTCGGTGACGAGATTGATCCAGAGAATTTGGGTCGCCAAGAGCGGCAACGGCCAGAAAAACAGGATCGAGAGCAAAATCGCCACGATTTCCCCGAAGTTGCAGGTCAGGAGGAAGGCGACGGACTTTTTGATGTTGGAGTAGATCGTCCGTCCCTCGCGTACCGCATGCACAATGGTGGTGAAGTTGTCGTCGGTCAGGATCATGTCGCTGGCACCCTTGGACACGTCGGTGCCGGTGATGCCCATGGCGACGCCGATGTCGGCATTTTTCAGGGAAGGCGCGTCGTTCACGCCGTCGCCGGTCATTGAGACGATGTGGCCGTGGGCTTTGAAGCCTTTGACGATTTTCACCTTGTGCTCCGGCGACACGCGGGCGAAAACGCGGATGTTTTTGATTTTCTCGGCAAACTGTTCGTCGGTCAGCTGGTCGATTTCCGCGCCGGTCATGCTTTCTTCGATCGAAGAGGCGATGCCGAGTTCCCTGGCGATGGCCACGGCCGTGTTGCGATGGTCGCCGGTGATCATTACGGTGGTGATGCCGGCGGCTTTCGCCTCGGCGATGGACCCTTTCACTTCTTCGCGGGGCGGATCGATCATGCCGACGAAGCCGAGCAGCGTCAAATCTTTCTCCATTTCGGCCGGGGGGAGTTCCCGGTCGGTATCCTTGAAGGCGGCGCCCAGCACGCGCAAGGCATCGCCGGCCATCGCTTCGGCTTCATCCAGGTACCGCTTTTTCAACTCGTCGGTGAGCGGCACCACTTCCCCGTTCACGACGGCGGCGCTGCAAATTTGCATGAGCTGGTCCAGCGCGCCCTTCGTGTTGACGCGGTACCCTTTCTTCGTTTTGTTCAAGGTGGACATGAGCTTCCGGTCGGAATCGAAGGGAAACTCGCCGACGCGGGGGTACTCGGCATCCAGGGAACGTTTGGCCAGCCCGTGTTTGTCCCCGAACATGAGCAGCGCGATTTCCGTCGGGTCTCCGGTGGCCTGGCCGTTTTCAAAGGTGGCGTCCGAGCAGAGCATGAACGTTTTGATCATTTCGACGGGCGGTTCGTCGCTCCCGGACACCACAAAATGCCGGACAACCGTCATTTTGTTCTGGGTCAGCGTGCCGGTTTTGTCGGAGCAAATGATGCTGACCGATCCGAGGGTTTCCACGGCGGGCAGCTTCTTGACGATGGCGTTGATTTTTGACATGCGGGTAACGCCGAGGGCCAGCACGATGGCCACGATGGCCGGCAACCCTTCCGGAATGGCGGCGACGGCCAGGCTGATGGCGGTCAGGAACATCTCGAACAGGTCCCTTCCCTGGATCAGGCCGATGACGAAAATCAGTACGCAGACGCCGATGGCGATGTAGCCGAGGGTTTTGCCGAGCTGTTCCAGCCTCTTCTGCAGCGGCGTCAGGGAATCGGTGTCCTCATCGAGAATTTTGGCGATTTTGCCGACTTCCGTTTCCATGCCGGTCGCCACGACGACGCCTTCCCCGCGGCCGTAGGTGACCATCGTGGACATGAACGCCATGTTGGCCCGGTCGCCGACGGGCGTATTCGGATCCGCAAAACCGGCTCCGGCATCTTTGTCGGAGGGCACGGATTCACCGGTCAGGGCGGACTCTTCGATCTGCAGATTGGCGCTGTCGATGAGCCGCAAATCTGCCGGGATGAAACGACCCGCATCAAGGATGACGACGTCACCGGGTACCAGTTCTTCCGACGGGATTTCCTTCACGTTGCCGCCGCGACGGACGAGGGTGCGCGGCGTCGTCATCTGCTGGAGCGCCTCGATCGCTTTCTCCGCCTTGTGCTCCTGTATGACGCCGATGACACCGTTGAGGATGACGACGGCAAGGATGATGACCGCGTCCACGTATTCCCCGACGATGATCGTGATGACGGCCGCCCCGAGCAGGACGTAGATCAGCATGTCTTTCATTTGTTCAAGGAACATCACGAAGAGCGATTTTTTCTTTTTGCCCTTCAGTTTGTTCGGCCCGTATTTTTCCAGCCGGGTCTTCGCTTCCGCGTCCGTCAATCCTTGCGCCGCGTCCACCTGCAACTCCCGGAGCACGGTTTCCCTGTCCTTCGCATGCCACATGGCTTCCAACACCTCGATGGTATTTTACCATTATTTTCGGTCCGACATGAAATTGTATCCCCGATGTTGCCAAATTCATGCTTCCACATAAAGAAGAGCCGTCCCGGCGGGCAACGGATGCCCGCGGGACGGCTCCCGGTGATCGGTTTTTGGTGGAATCGAGTGGTGATTTCCGGTTTATTTGCTCCAGAGCTGATACAGGATGACGGCGGCTTGCGCGCGGGTCAAATGGTCTTTCGGCGCCAGCTTGCCGTTCATGCCGCTGACGATGCCGGCGGCAACCAGCTTTTCTGCGCTTGCCCGGGCATAGCCGGCGACATCTCCGGCATCCGCGAACCTGTCGAGGGCTCCTCCTTCAGGAAGCGTCTTGCCGGCGGCCTGGAGCGCCCGTTCAGCCAGCACCATCATGTCCTGACGGGTGATGAAGGATTTCGACTCGAACCGGTTGTTGCCGGTGCCGCTGGCGATGCCCCATTGTTTGGCGATCTTCACTTCGCTGTAGAAGTAGTCCGTTTCCGCCACGTCATCGAACATTGCGACCGATTCGCCCTTGTCCTGCAGCTCCAGCGCGCGGACGAGCAGGGCGATGAAGTCGGCGCGCGTGATGTTGGCGGACGGGTTGAACCGATTCGCGCCTACGCCGGCGATGACGTCGCGGGAAGCCATCGCTTCGACCGCTTTCTGTGCCCACGGTACGCTCGCAAGGTCGCTGAACGACTTCACGACGTATGCGACCGCATAGGTGCTGAAGTGGGTCGTGCGGAACACGACGGCGCCGGCTGCGGCGTCATAGCGCCCGTTCGGCACGGCCGTCACCCGGCCTTCGTCGTCAATGTACCAAATGACGATGTGATCCGGATTGGCCAATTCTTCCGAAGTCGGTTCGTACGGAATCGAAACCGTAACCGGTGCATTCGGGTTGTTCCAGGCGATGACGTTGCCGTCCGCGATCACGTTCAGGCTGATGACCGGACGGTCGCCGATTTGGGCCCTCACCGTTTCATCCAGTTCATCGGCGCTGACTTTGGCGATGGAAATCGTGATCGTCTCGGCGTCCGTCGCGATGCCTTCCAGCATGTTGGACGGCATGTCGATGGTGCCCTGCGGCGTCTTCAGGCTGATCACGTACGTTTCCTCGCTGGCCAGGCTTTCTTTCGGCAGCTCCACGTCGACGGCTTCGGCGTCAGCCGCATCGATTTCCAGCACGATCGTTGCTCCGCCGTCATCCGCCGTTACTTGTTCCAGCGCCCGCTGCAACGTATCGCTGTCGAGGCCGGCCTTCGCACGACCGTTCTCGGTGGTCACCGGCGGTTTGATGGTGACGACGCCGTCTTCACCGACGGTTACTTCCGGGGGAGCTGGACCGGAGGAAGAAGATCCCGAGGATCCGCCCTGATTCGTCACCCCGGTCGTAGCCGACACGATCGCGCTGGGTTCGGAAACCTGATCGTCAACGACGGCATACACCTGGTAATAGTAGGTCGTATCCTTGTCGAGTCCGCGGTCGGTGTACTCGGAAACTCTCAACCGGAAAAATCCGGTATCCAGTTTTTCGAAAGGACCGCTTGCATTTCTCGACCGATAGACCGCATAGGTGACGGAAGGTTCGGCATTGTCGTTCCAATCCAGTTTGATGGTCGTATCGTCAAGCACCCTTGCGGTCAATCCCGTCGGTTTGGCGGGCGGGTTTGCCTTCGTTCTCACGGACAGTTCGAAGGGCAACGATACATCGCTGTCGCTTACGGTGTAGAGTCGGTAGTAATAGGTGGTGGCCGACTGCAATCCCGTATCGGTGAATTCGGTGTCCGTCAGCCCTTCAGCGATCAGATCGAACGGACCGCTCGCGCTCGATGCGCGGTATACGCTGAACGTGACGGTTTCGGCGTCTTCGTAATCCCAGGTGATCCGGACGGAAGACGTACCCAGCACCTCCGCTTCCGCGTTGATCGGCGGCATGAGCCCGTCGATCAGCGTCAGTACGCCGAATACGGACGTGTCCTGATAACCGACGCCGCTCGGGTCGTTCCAAATGTTCACGCCTTGGCGGGAACCGTCTTTCGCGTCGTTGATCTGAACGTCAAATCCGATTTGGTGACCGGCCTGAGGCGCGACGGTTTTGAACGGGATTTTCATTTCGACGGTATAAGTGGTTCCGTCGACACGGGTTTTCGATTCAAACCCGGTGCCGGCCGATGCCGGATTGAACGTGGCGTCATTGTCGTACCTGACCCGGTATTGTCCGTCGTCCGCTTCGTAGGACGGCGTCTTGGCGTTGTTTTCGTCAACGAACACTTCGACGGAATCTTGCTCCCATGGGTTGGCAGAAGCTTGATCCAGCTCATCGTCATAGACGTGAACCAGAACGTAGAGGTTGTCTTCGTCCCAGAGCACCCGGGCGATTCCTTCCGAAACGTTCGTCGGTTGTTGCGGCACGTTGATCTGCAGGACGGGAGCGTTGCTCCAGACCGCGTCCTCTACGCCGTCGATGGCCGGCGTGCCGTATTGGGCGAAGGAATGTTTGGCCTGCGACTGTTCAGGCGGGAAATCTTCCAGATATGCCGTCGGGTTGATGACGCCGTAATACGCGGGCTTGGCTTTCAGATTTTTGTCAAAGAGCAACGGACTGCCTTCGGACCTCCAGCTGGTGTCGTCGCTCAGCCCCCAGAACGTGACGCGGGCAATGTGGTCTTTGTACTTTTTGTAAAGATCAAACAATTGCGCGTACAGATAACCCTGTTGAATGGCTTCCTGCTCCGTCAGTCTGCTGTCCCGGTCCAAATCGCCGATGTCCAGCTCCGTCACGCTGATTTCCACGCCAAGGGAACTGAACATTCTCAGCGAGTTTTCGACGTTGGCGGGATTGGTGCTGAATCCGTAGTGAGACTGCATGCCGATGCCGTCGATGAGCAGTTCGCCGTTGTTGGCCTGGGCGTACTCCTCGTTCAGCTCCTTGACCATGTGGTAGATGGCGGTGGCTTTATCCTTGTTGTCGTCGTTGTAATCGTTGTAGTACAGTTTGGTGTTTAGGTCTAATTCTTTGATGGCTTCCTTGGCGGCGAGGAATGCTTCTTTGATGTAATCGTCTCCGATGGCTTGATACCAGCCGGATGGCCGCAGGGAAGCCCGCCAATCGGTCGGATTGGCCGGATTGTCGCTCATCGCCTCATTGACGACGTCCCAGGCGATGATGTTGTCGCCGAACTTTTCGCCGAAATGCTTCACGACCGTCGTGATGTGCCGGCGCAAGTTATCAAGCGCTTCATCTCGAGCAAGCGGTTGTCCGTTTTCGTCCTGCCACAGCCATGGCGGCGACTGCGAGTGCCAGACCAGGGTATGGCCGACAATCTTGAATCCCTCGGCAACGGCCTTCGCCACGAGCTCGTCTTCTTCGGTGAAGTCGAAATTCCGGTTCTCGTCATAGTTGTACTCGGGCTTCATGGCGTTTTCGGCCGTGAGCACGTTGAAATGCTGTTTGAGCAATTCCAGCCGCGGCCCCTCGAGATCTTGCATGTTCATGATGTTGCCGATCAGGAAATCATTTTCGTAAATGTCTTTGATCGGCGGCAAATCCTTCTCCACTTCGATGGGGGCGGCTCCCGTATTCACGAAATTGATGTCGTCAATGTAGAAGGAAGCGTCCGCGCTGTTCGGGCTTTCGATGTAGATGGTCAAAAACTCGTCGCCCGCGCTGGTGTAGCGGTATGTGCCTTCAAGCAGCACCCAGCCGTCGTTTACGCTGACCGTCTTGCTGTTGATGTTGATGTAACTCGAAGAGCCGACCTGGGTCGACAACGTGAGTTGGGCGCTCGACGGGGAAACGAGCTTGACCCACGCGGAAATGTGATATTCCTGTCCCAAATCCACGTACTTCTCAACCCGCAGGGAAGGCCCGTGCCATGTGTCGGACCGTTCTTCCACCAGCAGGGCGTACGATCCGCCGGGGGTGTGGTTCGCTTTATCGGTGACGATCAATTTTTCGGTGCCGCTCCGGCCCTCGAAACCGCTCGGAGAATTGTCCTCGAAGTCGATGAGCGTGAACGGAAGCGCCGGAGGACGGGAGTTGTCAGGGACAACCTTCACCTCACCGATGTAGAATGGCACCGTTTTTCCCGCCTCGTTGGACTGCACACGGAATGCCCGGTCATTGGCGGAGTCCACCGTGTACGTTCCGGTCAAGGTGAACGCTTTCCCTTTTTCCATGTTCGCTGCTTCGTAAAGCCCTTGGTAACTGTCCACATTTTGCAGCAAGACCTGGGCTCCGGCGGGAACATCCGCGTTGTCATCCACGTAACCGACCACGGTGATGGTGTACGACTTGCCTTCGTGCATGTTCATCTTGCTGAAGGCGAAGTCGGCGCCGTCCCAGTTGTTGGTCCGGTCATAGATATAAATGGCCGCTCCGTCATCGTTGCCGTCAAACACGAGATTGTCGACGTGATCGATCTTGGCGCTGCCGGCAGGCGAGGCCTTGCCGATTCCGTCGATGAACGTTTCATGGTAACCGTCCTGTTCAACGGCTTCTTTCTTTGCCGTGATCAGGATATCGCCGATGTAGAACGGAATGCCGGCCCCATTTTCATCGGTTTGTACACGAAGGCGGGAAGCGGTGGCGGTGTCAACGGTGAACGTGCCGGTCAACGTGATGCCTTTTCCGGCCTCCATGTTCACGTTCGACAGCCAAGTGTATCCGTCAACCGTCAACAAAACGTACCGGGCATTCGCCGGTATCGACACGCCGTCGTCGGCATACACGGATACGGTTACCGTATAAGTCTTGCCGTCTTTCAGCCCCATGTCGCTATAATAGAAATCTGCCGCATCGTAGTCGTTGGTGGTTCTGTTATTGACATAAAGGGCGTAGCCGTCGGCGTTGCCGTCAAACACCTTGCCCGAAACCGGGGCCATATCAGCGTTGCCTGATTGCCTTGCGATGGAGATGCCTTTTGCGAACGTTTCATGAAAAACGACGACATTCTCTTCATCTTCGGCGGAAGGTGCCGGACCGCCCACCATGCCGGCAAATTGGGCGAGGGACGTGACCCGGGTATAGGTGATGTAATGCCGGCCCATCTCATACTCGTCATTACCGTTCGAGGCATTGACGGTAAAGGCGTACTTGATGCCGTTTTTCGCCAGTGCCGCTTTGACCGTGTCATTGTAACTGCCGAACGGATAGGCGAACAGCACGGGATCCCTGCCGGTGAGCGCCTTGATGTATGCGTTGGCATCCGCAATGCTTTGCGAGGCTTCAGCCTGGGTCATTTGATCGAAGTTCGACTGCCACTTGCCTTGGTCGTGATCGTAGGAGTGGTTTTCGATGCTGACGTTCGGATGTTGGGCGACCTGGGCCAACTCTGCTTCCGACATGCTGTACGTGCCGTCGATCCAGTCCGGGACCACGAACAGCACGGCTTTCATGTCGTACTTTTCCAACACCGGAAGGACTTCGGTGACGAAATCCGGCGTGGCGTCGTCAAAGGTCAGCAAGACCGGTTTGTCCGGCGCGGTTGCCTTTCCTTCCATGATGTCGACATACTCGTCGGCAGAGAGCGTCGTGTAGCCGTTGTCGTTCAAATACTTCATCTGCTTGTGGAAGTCCTCGGTGCTGATGTCATTCCACTCGTTGGCGGGATTGTCCGTGATGATGTGGTACAACAGCACCGGAATGTCCGGCGCGGCCCCGTCGGCTGACGAAACGGAGAAGCCCCCCGGGATCATCAGCAACAAGGCCAACAGCGCTGCGACAAACCTTCGCCTTCTACCTTTCATCGACTCGCATACCCCTTTCCAAAATTTTGGTGCATCGGTTTTCGGAAAGACGGATGAACGATGAATTTCGGTAAAATAAAGCGCTTACATGGTTGTGTGACACATCTTTCCGTTTCTCGATTTTATCTCGAACTTGAGGAAAATTTTACTATAAGAACTTTAGATTGTTCTTATATTTTTTAAGTTTCTGCGTGTTTTTTCCCTTGATGCCTCAGATCTTGGATTCGTTCCGGCAAAAAACCGCCTCCCGCAACGGGGGAGGCGGTTTTGAGGCGTTCTTCCGAAACCGTCGATCCGGACGGCTCCGCATCGGGCTTTGCATCAAGGGCAAAGCCCGATGCCGCAACGGCTCACTTGCTCAGCAGCTGGTACACGATCACGGCTGCCTGTGCCTTGGTCAACGGTTCCTGCGGTGCCAGTTTGCCGTTCTTGCCATGGAGGATGCCGCCGGCGACGAGCTTGGCTGCGCTCGCCCTCGCCTGGTCCGATACGGCATCGGCGTCAGAGAAGGCGGCGAGGGAATCTTGTCCGGTGAGGCCCTTGCCGGCCGCTTCAAGCGCCCGGTCCACCATGACCATCATGCCTTCACGGCTCAGCGAGCCTTCCGCATTCTCCTGTACGCCGTCGAACAGGGATTCGTCGGAGGCAAGCCCCAGCACGCGGGTGAGCAGGGAGGCAAATTCCGCCTTGCCTGCCGCCGCCGACGGATCGATGCCCGTTCCTTCATCGAGCAGGCCGAGCGCGAACAGAACGTCCAGCGCCGTCTTCGCCCAATGCCCTTCCGGTACCCGATCGAATGCCGGGACCGGGCCGTCGATCAGCAGCAGTTCGCCGTATACGGACGGATCCTGCCATCCTTGGCCGGTCAGGTCGTTCCAGATGGCGACGCTTTCCCGGCTGCCGGAACGCCCGTCGTTGATTTGCACGTCGAAGCCGATATGCATGCCGACGGACGGCTTGACCGTCTTGAACGGAATTTTGATTTCCACGGTGTAGTTGGTGCCGTCCACTTTCACGGCGGATTCAAACCCTTCGTCGATGCCGGCGGGGTTGAAGGAAGTCTCGTTTTCATAGTTGACCCGGTACTGGCCGTCGTCCGCCTGATAGAAGGTGGACTTGGCGTTGTTTTCATCCAGGAACACTTCAACGGAATCCTGCTCCCAGGCGTTGGCTGCGGCGACATCCAGTTCATCGTCCAGAACATGGATCAGGACATACAGGTTTTGCTCATCCCACAGCACTTTGGCGGTGCCGGTGGCGCCGTGCCAGGCTTGCTGGAACTGATCGATGGGCAGCTCGGGCGCCCGGGTCCATGCGTCGTCCTCCACCCCGTCGATGACCGGAGTGCCGTAGTTGGCGTAGGAACGGCGCGACTTCGGTTTCTCCAGCTCGTTTTCCGCGAGGAAGGCGGCCGGATCAATGACGGCATAATAGGCTTTCTTCGCTTTCATGTTGCGGTCGAACAAGAGCGGGAACCCGTTTGACCGCCAGCTGGACGCATCGTTGAGGCCCCAGAAGGTTACCCGCGCGATGCTGTCTTTGTGGGCTTTGAAAATGTTGAACAGTTCGGCGTACAGATAGCCCTGGGCAATCGCTTCCTTCTCGGTGAATTCGCCGTCCTGGTTGTCGGTGATGTCCAGCTCGGTGATGCTGATTTCAACGCCCAAAGATGCAAAGCGTTCGATGGACAGTTTCACGTTGGCCGGATTCGTGTTCTGGTTGTAGTGGCCCTGCATGCCGATGCCGTCGATCAATTTCTCGCCGCCATTGGCCGCTGCATATTTCTCGTTCAGTTCTTTGACCATATGGTAAATGGCCGTGGCCTTGTTCTGGTTGTCGTCGTTGTAGTCGTTGTAGTAAAGCTTGGTGTTCAGGTTCAGCTCCTTGAGCACTTCTTTGGCGGCCAGAAATGCCTCTTCGATGTAATCGGGGCCGATGGCCTGATACCAGCCGGATTGCCGCAGGGAAGCCCGCCAATCTTCGGGATTCGCCGGATTGTCGTTCATGGCCTCATTGACCACGTCCCAGGAGATGATGTTGTCGCCGAATTTCTCGCCGAAATGGCGGACCGTCTCCTTCACGTGGTAACGCAGGTTTGCGAGCGCTTCCTCTTTAGACAGCGGCGTGCCGTCTTCGTTTTGCCACAGCCATTCCGGCGATTGCTGGTGCCAGACGAGCACGTGGCCGATGACGCTGAACCCTTCGGCGATGGCTTTCTCGACAAGGGCGTCTTCATCGGCAAAATCGAGTTCGCGGTTGGCATTGTAGGCATATTCCGGCTTCATGGCGTTCTCGGCCGTGAGGACGTTGTGGTGCATTTTGAGCAGCTCCAGCCGGACGCCGTCAAAGTCCGATGCGTTCATGATGTTGCCGATCAGGAAATCGTCCTTGTACACGTCTTTGATCGGCTTCAGGTCTTTCTCGATTTCCACGGGGCCGGAACCGGTGGCGACGAAGCTGATGTCGTCGATGTAGAACGACGCTTCGGGATTGTTGGTCGTCTCGACATAGATCGTGACGAACTCATCACCGACGCTCGCATAGCGGTAGGTTCCTTCGAGTTTGACCCAACCGTCGTTCACGGACACCGTTTTCCTCGTGATGTTCTGATAGCTCGGGCTGGAGTTGCCGATCTGCGTGGACAATTGCAGTTCCGCCGTTCCGGGCGAAATCAGCTTGACCCAGGCGGTGACGGTGTACTCGCTGCCCTTGTCGACGTATTTCTCGATGCGCAACGAGGGGCCTTGCCAGTCTTGCTGCCGGCCTTCCACTTTGAGAGCGTATTTGCCGTCGTCGGTGTGGTTGGCTTCGTCGGTGACCGTCAGTTTTTCAACGCCGCCGCGGGGTTCAAACCCGCCCGTGGTGCCGTCTTCGAAGGTGATGGTCGCAAAGGGCAGGGCCGGATCCCGTGCGGGTTCTTCGCCTTCGTCTTCCGCTCCGGCATCCGTCGTCGTGATGACGACTTCTCCGATGTAGAACGGCACCGTCTTGCCCGCGTCGCTGGACTGCACGCGAATCGCACGGTCCGCGCCGGTGTCCGCCGTATATTGGCCCGTCAGAGTGAAGGGTTGCCCGGCGACGAAATCCGCTCCCGCAATCCAGCCGTAGCTGTCGACGTTTTGCAGCCAGGCTTGCGCTCCGGCGGGGATGTCCGCATCCTCATCGACATAGCCGTGAATGGTGATGGTGTACGTTTTGCCGTTTTTCATGCCGACGTCGGCAAGGGGGAAATCGACGCCGTCCCAGTTGTTCTGGCGGTTGGAGACATACAGCGCCGCCCCGTCTTCGTTGCCGGGGAACGCTTTGCCGGTCACCGGTTGAACGGACGGGCTGCCGGCCTGCACGGCCAGTCCCTGTCCGTCGACGAACGTTTCATGATAGACAATGACGGCTTCCGCCGCGTCGTCCGGCGCCTCCGCCGCTGCGGCGGGGCCGCCCAATCCCCCCGGAACCATCAACAACAGAGTCAACAACAATGCAACAAACCTTGGTTTTCTGCCTTTCATCGACCCGCATACCCCTTTCCTGCATGGATTTTTGTTGAGCGAAAGACTTGGGTGAGTTCGCCGGCCCAGCAATATAAAGCGCTTTCATTTTCATACAAATTTTATCTTATCTCGCTTTGTTTGCATTTTTGACCCGAAGAATTATAGTTCTTGCTTTCATAATTTAAGATTCTGCTTCGCCGTGTGTTCGTTCGCTTCGTTTTTCCCGGCCTTTTTCGCTATAATGGGGTCATCGGCGCGAAGATTTCGCTGCGGGACAGAAGGATGGAGGATCGCATGTTCGTACGCAGGGAAAGCTTGAAACAATACGTCGCATGGTATCCGGTCACGTCGCTGCTCATCGCGGTGAACGTCATTCTGGTGCTGCTCATGGAGATCGCCGGGTCGCCGAACAACAGCCTGACGCTGCTCCGTTTCGGCGCCATGTTCTCCGTCGGGGAAGTTGAGCCGGAATGGTGGCGCTATGTGACGGCCATTTTTCTGCATGCCGGCTGGGAACATCTGCTGTTCAACTGCTTCGCGCTATACGTGTTTGCGGCGCCGCTGGAACGGATGCTCGGCCACGTCCGCTATTTGGCGTATTACGTGCTCAGCGGGGTGATCGGGAACCTGGTGAGCAACCTGCTCCATTTCAACGATTACATTGGAGTGGGGGCATCCGGGGCCATTTATGGCGTCTATGCCGCTTACGTGTTCATCGCCCTGTTCCGCAAAGATTTGCTGGATGAATCTTCGCGCAAGATCATCAAAATCATTGTCATCGTCGGTTTCGTCCATTCCCTGGTCATGTTTTGGCGGATCGATCTGTGGGCGCATCTCGGCGGATTCGTCGGCGGATTTGCGCTGATGGCGCTCATCGTGCTGTCGATCCGGGCGAGAAGGCGATGAGCCGTTTGCCTGTTTTTCATTCCGATTGTAAGATAAGGGTGGCATGGAACCGATCGTCAAAAAAAGGAGGAGCAACCCATGGCAAAACCGGTTGAACCGAACAAACCGCTCGTGACGCACATGTACACGGCGGACCCTTCGGCCCACGTTTTCGAAGGGAAAATCTACATTTACCCGTCCCATGACATTCAGCACGACGGTCCGGACAACGACAATGGCGACCAGTATCAGATGGAGGATTACCACGTCCTGTCGATGGACGATATCGACTCGCCGGTGGTCGACCACGGCCAAGTGCTGCACGTGAAGGACGTGCCGTGGGCGTCGAAGCAAATGTGGGCGCCTGACGCGGCATACAAGAACGGCAAATATTACTTTTATTTCCCCGCGCGGGACAAGGAAGGCATTTTCCGCATCGGGGTTGCCGTTTCGGACAGGCCGTACGGCCCGTTCAAGCCGGAACCGAATTACATTCCGGGCAGCTTCAGCATCGACCCGGCCGTGTTCATCGATGATGACGAAAAGGCGTACATGTATTTCGGCGGTCTGTGGGGCGGCCAACTGGAAAAATGGGTGACCGGCACGTTCGTGCCGGATGCGGAAGGCCCGGCGCCGGACGAACCGGCCATCGGCCCCTATGTGGCGGAACTTTCCGACGACATGCTGACGTTCAAGGAAAAACCGCATCAAATTTCCATCGTGGACGAGAACGGCGAACCGATCAAGGCCGGTGACAACGAACGCCGTTTCTTCGAAGCCGCCTGGATGCACAAGCGCGACGGATGGTACTATTTCTCCTATTCCACCGGCGACACGCATTATCTCGCCTACGCCATGGGCCGCGATCCGAAGGGCCCGTTCACCTACAAGGGCAAAATTTTGACGCCGGTCATCGGCTGGACGACGCACCACTCCATCGTGGAGTTCAAGGGCAAATGGTACCTGTTCTACCACGACAGCTCCCTGTCGGGCGGCGTCAACCATCTGCGCAGCGTGAAATTCACGGAATTGCACTACAACGAAGACGGCACGATCCAAACGATCGAATACAAGCCGTGACGGGAAAATCGGATGCGGGTTTATGGACCTGCCCAACATCGGCCTCCGGGTAACCGGAGGCTTTTCCGTTGTTTCCGGGGCGGTTGCGCGGGCCGGACCGTCCGATGGTGGCGACCGGGCCGTGCATGTGGTTAAGATAGAGGGAGAAGGGTCAAAACGGACAAGTTGAAAGGATTCATGGGCATGGGCAGCTACATCGAGTTTCAAAACGTCAGCAAAATCTACAGAACCGGCGTCGTGGAAGTGAAGGCGCTCACGAACGCCAGTTTCACCGTGGAAAAAGGGGAAATCTGCATCATCGTCGGGGAGTCCGGCGCGGGCAAGACGACGCTGCTCAACATTCTCGGCGGCATGGATACGCTCACTTCGGGGCGCGTGTTTCTCGACGGGCAGGAAGTGTCCGCCTTCAACCAACGGCAATTGGCCGCCTACCGGCGCCACGACGTCGGATTTGTGTTCCAGTTTTACAACCTGATCCCGAACTTGACGGCGCTGGAAAACGTGGAGATGGCGACCCAGCTGTCGAAGCGGCCGCTGGACAGCCGCAAGGTGCTGGAAGAAGTGGGGCTTGCCCATCGCGCCGGCAACTTTCCGGCCCAGCTGTCCGGCGGCGAGCAGCAGCGCGTCGCCATCGCCCGCGCGCTGGCGAAAAATCCGAAGCTGCTCCTGTGCGACGAGCCGACCGGAGCGCTGGATTATGCGACCGGCAAGGCGGTGCTCAAGCTGCTGCAGGATGCCAGCCGCAAAACCGGCATGACCGTCGTCATCATCACCCACAACACGGCGCTCGCGGCGATGGCGGATCGGGTCATCCGGGTGAAGAGCGGACAGATCGCCGACGTGCGGCTGAACGAGCGGATCGTCCCGGTGGAAGAGATCGAGTGGTGAGGCGGCGATGAACAGGGCGTACCGGAAAAACGTGGCACGGACGATCACCCGCAGCCTCGGCCGCTACTTGGCCATCTTCGCCATCATCGCCCTCGGCGTCGGTTTTTTTGCCGGCATCCGGCAGACGAAACCGGCGATGATCGTGACGTTGGACAACTATGTGAAGGAATACCGGCTGTTTGATTTCCGCATCCTGTCCACCATCGGATTCACCGCGGAGGAAGTAGAGCGGGTGCGGGAAATGGCGGATGTGGAAACGGCGGCGGGGGCGATTTCCCAGGATTTCATTTTCAGGGACGAAGAAGGCAATACCGGCGTGTTGCGCGCCCATTCCCTTGCCGGCGGGGTGAACGTGCCGGACCTGAAGGCCGGGCGCATGCCGGAGGCGGCCGACGAGATTTTGCTGGACGCCTCCGCCTTTCCGGAATCGGCCATCGGCACCGTCATTCGGGTGGCGGAGGAAAACGGCGACGAGACGAAGGATGCGCTCGCACATAAAGCGTACACCGTCACCGGGCTGGCGCGTTCGGTCGCGTACATGAACACCGAGCGGGGCACGACGACCCTCGGCAACGGCAAGCTGACCGGATTCGCCTACTTGCCTGAAGCGGGTTTTTCCTCCGAATATTACGGCGAATTGCTCCTGGTCATGGAACACGATCACGAAGTGTACAGCGACGCCTACGGGCAGGCCGTCGACGCCTGGAGCGAAACGCTGGAGACGGCAGTCGCCGCCCTGGTGAACGAACGGTATGAATCGGAGATGGAGAAGGCGCGGGCCGAGATCGACGATGCCCGCAGGGAACTGGCGGAGGAAACGGGGAGGGCCGAGGCGGAACTGGCGGACGCCAAGGCGAAGCTGGACGACGCATTGAAGGAGATCGAACGGGGAGAACGGCAGCTGGCAGACGCCCGGGAGGAGATCCGGAAGAAGGCGGACGAACTGGCCGGGACAGAACGCGAGCTTCGTCTGCAACTGGAACAGGCGGCCGGCCTCGGCGATCCCGCCCTGACGGCTCCCCTCGAAGCCGCCCTGGCGCAGGTTGCGGCCGGCCGGGCGGAGCTGGAAGCGGGCAAGGCGGAACTGGCCGCCCGGGAGCGGGAACTGGGGGATGCCCGGCGGGATTGGGCCGACGGTCTGGCGGAGTACGAGAAGGGCGTCCGGCAATTGGCAGAGGAGCGGGAGAAGGCGGAGACGGAAATCCACAAGGCGGAAGAGGAACTGGCTTCTTTCAAGGCGCCGGATGTGTACGTCCTGACGCGGGACACGAACACCGGCTATGTGTCCTTCGAAAACGACGCCGGCACCGTGGAAGGGATCGGCAAGGTGTTCCCCCTGTTTTTCCTCCTGATCGCCGCCCTCGTCTGTTCCACGACGATGACCCGCATGGTGGACGACGAACGGACGCAGATCGGTACGCTGCGCGCCCTCGGCTACGGCAACGGCGCCATCATGGGCAAATATGCGATCTATGCGGGGAGCGCCGCCTTATTGGGCTGCGTCGTCGGTTATGTCGTCGGCATTCGGGTGTTTCCGGCGACGATCTGGCAGGCGTATTCGATCATGTACGGATTTGCGGACATCACGGTGGTCGGGGATCCGGTTCTTTTTGTCCTGTCTATTGTGGTGTCGCTCCTCTGCTCGGTGGGAACCGCCTGGGCCGCCTGCCGCAACGAACTGAGGCGCATGCCGGCGGAGTTGATCCGCCCGAAGTCGCCCCCCGCGGGCAAGCGCATTTTGCTGGAACGAATCGGCTTTCTTTGGCGCAGGCTGAAGTTTTTGCACAAGGTGTCGGCCCGCAACATTTTTCGCTTCAAAAAGCGGCTGTTCATGATGATCGTCGGCATCGCCGGCTGCATGGCGCTGGTGGTGACCGGATACGGTCTCAGGGATTCGATCACGAACATCGCCGAGTTTCAGTTTGACGAAATCATGCATCATGACGTGAGCGTGACGTTTCGCGAGCCGCTGACGGAGGAATTGGCGGCGGAAGCGTTGGCGGACGCCGGGGGGATCCTCGATCGTGCGGTCATCCAGGAAACGTCCGTGGATGCGTTGCGGGAAGACGGGGGAATCGGCAAAACCGTCTATTTGATTGCCACCGACGATCCCGCCATCGGCCGGTTTGCCGATCTGCACCGGGACGGGAAGCAGGTGGCGTTTCCCGGAGCCGGGGAGACGGTGCTCAGCGAGAAACTGGCGGAAATCATCGGCGCGGAAATCGGAGGCGAGGTGACGTTTCGCTACGCGGACGAAAAGCGGGTGACGCTGACCGTGTCGGGCATTTTTGAAAACTACGTGATGCACTACGCCTACGTGACGGCGGACACCTTCGAGCAGGCGTTCGGCGAACCGTACGAACCGAAGACGCTGTATTTGATGCTGGAGGAAGGAACGGATGCCCACGCCCTGGCCGCGGCGGTCATGGAACATGAAGATGCGGCTTCGGTCAACGTCGTGGCGGATTTCCGCAACACGGTGGAACAGATGATGGGCCGGATGAATGACGTCGTGCTCCTCGTCATCGCTTCCGCGGGGGCGCTCGCTTTCATCGTGCTGTTCAACCTGACCAACATCAACATCACGGAGCGGGCGCGGGAAATCGCCACCCTGAAGGTGCTCGGGTTTTACCGGAACGAAACGAGAAGTTACGTGTTCCGTGAAAACCTCGTGCTGTCGCTCATGGGCATCGTCGTCGGCTTGCCGCTCGGCGTGCTGTTGCACCGGTTCGTGATGGACCAGATCAACATCGACATTGTGTCCTTCGAGGTGACGATCTTGCCGCAAAGCTACCTGTACAGCGTGCTCACGGTGCTCGCCTTCACGCTGGTGGTCAACCTGCTCATGGACGGCAAAATCGAGCGGATTTCCATGGCCGAGTCGTTGAAGTCGATGGAGTGACGGTTTTGGATGCGGGCCAGCTGCCTTTGGCCGGACAGTCTGGTGCGGAAATGGAGAAGGGACGCGTTCAGCGTCCCTTTTGTTGTTGCCAAGGGGGATGGCGGTTTTTCGGGATTCCGGTGCATGGGGTGCCGCATCATGTTGTCGATTTCGCCGATGGCGGATATTTGGACGATTGGGTTGCTAAGATGCAGGGCGTTTGTGCCGTTTGCGGATATGTGATCAATTGTGCTGCAAAAATGCTCGACATTTTCCGTTTTCGGATATGTGGTCAATTGTGTTGCAAAGAAGCAGGATGTTTTTCCGTTTTCGGATTTGTGGTCAATTGTGTTGCAAAGATGCAGGATGTTTTTCCATTTTCGGATATGTGGTCAATTGTGTTGCAAAGAAGCAGGATGTTTTTCCGTTTTCGGGTATGCGGTCAATTGTGTTGCAAAAATGCAGGATGTTTTTCCGTTTTCGGGTATGCGGTCAATTGTGTTGCAAAAATGCAGGATGTTTTTCCGTTTTCGGGTATGCGGTCAATTGTGTTGCAAAAATGCAGTCCGTATTCGCGGTTTTCGGATTTTCGGATGATTGTAATGCAAAAACACAGCACATTTTCTCCATCTTCGATTTTTTTGAAAAATGTGCTGCAAAATCGCAGTATATTGGGGCCATTTTTGAGTTTTCGGGAAATTATGCTGTATAAATGCATCACATTTTCACCGCAATGGGATGTCCGGGCCCAATGCACCGGTTTGATCCGTCGAGGACGGACACCGGCCCGGCAAAAACGGCAGACCGCCGGCGGCCGGCAACCTTCATGTCCGAAAAACCCGCTGTCATTGGAAAAAGTCTTCAATCGTTTGCAGGCTTTCGTTTTGATACCAGACCACGTGACGGTCGTGCATCCAGCCGAGCAGGATGCCGGTGCCGAGCCGCCGGCCGCTCTCCGGTGACGGCTCCCGGTCCGGAAGCGATTGTCCGTCAACCGACAGCACGTTGTCGATGGCCGTTCCGGAGCGGCTGTCGTCCAGCAGCAGGATGTCATGGGTTTCCACCGTTTCGACGGCCAGGCGGGACATGTCTGTTGCAAAGTGGAACCGGCGGCCGCCGGGAATCGTCCAAAGTTTGGCCGCCTCACCGCCGTCCGCATCCAGGACAAGCCACCCCTGTTTCCATTCCGTTCCCTTTCCTTCGGTGATGACTTTCGCATTGGTATTGAAGCCGAAAGTTTCGTTGTCCGACCATTCGACGTCCAGGTGGGCCAATATCCCGTCGCTTTTGTTCACATGGACGATACCTTGCCGCTCATGGAGGATGGTGCCGCTTGCCGCATCCGTCACCACGACGTCCGCTTCGGAACCGAGGCCGTCACGGCTCAGCAGAACAGCCAGACGGGTCCCGTCCGGCGAAGCGGACATGCCGTACACGGCCCGGTTTTCGGGTGCCGACCAGATCCGCTCTGCAATGCCGGTATTGGCATTCAGCCGGAAGATTTCGTTGTTGCGGGAAAGATAGAACCATTGATCGCCGGTGAAATGCGGTGAAAGCCGAAGCGGCAGCTTCCACTCGGCCGCTTCATCCTGCGGCGCCGTCATGATGCCGTTTTCTCCTCCTGTGCCGGATGGACTGGACTGCCGGATGGCAAGAGGCGCGTCTTGCCACTGATCCTCTTCGGGAAAATAGATGCGTAACCCGTCACCGACCAGGAAGGCCACGGCGTACCGGTCCGCCGATGCGTCATGCGCGAGCCGGACGACGGCGGATTCGGGCGCCTGAACCGTGATGCGTTCACCCGTTTCGGTGTCATAAATGGTGAGGGTCGGGGAAGACGCGTCCGCGGATGCCTCCCGGGAAGCACCCGTCGCTATCGGAGGCATGACGGAATCGTCCGCCGATCCCGCCGGATCGGCTGAAGAACCGTCCGTTGCCGATGGCGATTCGACTGCAGGATCCCGGTTGCCGAGGGCCATTTCCGTGCCGGTTCCCCCGGGACCGCCGAAGCCTTCCGCATCCGGCCCCGGCTGCCCGGCGGAATCTGCATTCGTGCATCCGGACACCAGCAACAAAGCGGCAACGATCAAGGCAAGAACGTTCCTCAACATCAACGTGCAACCTTTCCAACATAAATTTACCTTGTTCTTTCCATATGACGACGCAAAATCCAAAAAGTTGCTCTTGTCGAATTGCTTTGCCGTGCGTGTTGCTCCCCGCGGGCGCTGGTCAGGCGGAAAAAAAGCATACAATTGACGAGATGCTTTGCCGTGCGTGTTGCTCCTTCTGCCGGATTGCATTGCCGCGCCACCGGAGTCATCTTTCCGTGCACCGGCGCATATGATGTCCCGAAACCACGCGGAAAGGAACGACAGGCATGCAATCATTTTATCAACACGCCTATCCCGTGCGGCACGAATATTGGCGGTACGGACCGAACGCGCCGTTTTTCGGCACGGGGCCGTACGGCCATCTTGCGGGCAGCGCGCCCGGTCAATCTGCACCAATGACCATCCAACCGAACGGATCATCCGGCGCATCTGCCGGCAGTTCATCTCCGTCATCCGGCCATTCTTCGGGTTACGCTTCCGGCCCGTCGGCCGGTTTCCCGGCCGCGGTTTCCGGCTCGCTCCCGGAATTTCCGGTCCGTCAGCCCTACGGCGTCCCCTACGGGCAAACGTCCATCCAACATGCCGGACACCCGCTCGGCACGCCCGGTCTTTCGGGATACGTTGCCGGCGGGCAGCCATTCACGGCGGCCATCCAATCGTGGCCGATCGGCTGGTACGGCCCCATGCATCCCTCGTACCGGACGGTGCATCAGGGCGCGGCTTCTCCGATCCGTGAACCGGACGGCGAAACGGAACGTACCGAAGACGAGGATGATGAACATCGGCAACTGAAGGATTACGGGCCGAATCCTTTCGTCATCGACATTGAGGACGCCGCGGAGCGGAACCTGACATTCCGCACGGCGCTTTGGACGGGAACGCATCTGCAACTCGTGTTGATGAGCATCCCGGTCGGGGAAGAGATCGGGCTGGAACGGCACGGCGAAACCGACCAGTTCATCCGGATCGTGGAAGGAAGGGCCCTGGTGCAGATGGGCAACGCCGCCGATCGTCTGGACTTCCGGAGATACGTTGAAGACGATGACGTCATTTTGATTCCCGCGGGTACCTGGCACAACATCAGCAACACCGGCCAACGGCCGCTCAAACTGTATACCATCTATGCGCCACCGGAACACCCTCGCGGAACGGTGCACGCGACGAAGCAGGACGCCTTGGCCGCGGAAAGGTGAAAGGATCCGCTTCGCCGATTTGGGCGCCGGACGTATTGAAGGACGCCTTGGCGACGGAAGGCGGAAACGTCGGCCGTACCATGCCGCATGGCAAAAATGAACATGAAGGTGAACGCCCGCATGCCAAGGCAAGGGAAGGATCGGCGTGAAGGGCAAACCCCGCATGCCGCTCGGGTGGGGGCGGGAATCGGCCCATCCATTGGAAATCCCCCGGGACCGTATGCTCGGTCCGGGGGATTTTCACCGATTCCGCTGTCCGTGCAATGTTGCCGACTTTCGGGAATTGATCCGGCTCCGGACGCCGTCACGGCTCCAAGTCCTCCGCCTTCACCGTGAACCCTTCAATGACGGCGTCCTCCTCCAGTTCGATCATCAGATACCGTTTCCCCTTGTGCACCACTTGCCGGACGTATGGCAAATCCTGCGGCGAAAGGGTGATGGTGGCGGCTTTCGTCTGGATTTTGATCGACTTGCCGGTGTATTTCGGGATGACGCTCGTCGCCTTCAGCTCGTAGTGGACGTCATTGGCGGCCAGCAGGAAGGCTTCCTCCACCTTGTCCCGGGTAACCCCTTCCAACCCGCTGTCCGTCAAAATCCGTTCCACATCCCGGCAGTCCAGCATCGGCGCGTCCGGTTCTTCGCTTTCCTCGATCATCTGGTGGATTTCCCCGTACACCTGGGCGAGGGTGGCCGCCGGCAGCGCGTCGCCCGCCACGTCCCGCACGATTTCCGTGAACAGTTCCCGGTCCTCCTGGGCGGTCGGCTTCGGTTCGCAGTTGAGGACGTCTTCGATGAAACGGGTATCCGGCATGTTCGCTTTGCCGGCGGTGTACAGCACGTGATTGACGTCGGCGGAGTCGTCCGACAGGCACGGGAACAGGAAACCGGCTTCCGGCGCCGCCAGATTGATGATCGGGTCGAGGGACAGATTCGGTTTGAATGCCTTTTCGATGTAGTCGAAGATGAGAGTTTTGGGCGGCTGCTCGGTTCGGGTGACGGTGCAAAGGTGGAAGCGGAACAGATAGGCTTCCATCCGCTCTTCTTCTTCCGATTCATCTTCCCGCCTTTTGACCGGTTTGTTAAATTGGCCCCGGGCGAAGGTGATGACCCGGTCGTAGTCGCAGGGTGAGCCGCCGAGCATTTTGTCCGCAATCTGCATCATTCGATCCGCCCAGGCACCGGAGTCCTCCGTTTGGAGCGACTCGTACAGGATGTCCCGGGTGTGCTCCGGTTGCTCTTCCGACGGCTCCGGCCGGAATTTCACCTCGAACAGTTTATGGTCGAAGGCACCGGTCAGCGCTTTGCGGAAATGGTTCAGGAACAGCACCTGTTCTTCCCGTTCCAGCATGGCGAAAGGCCGGAGTTCCCGGTGGTAGATTTCGTTCGTTTCCTTCATGACGTAAACATTCAACAGGTCGAAGATTTTGAGCCGTTCCTGGTCCGGTTTCATGTAGCGGCGCAGGGCGGCGGTGTCTTTTTCGTTCAAGCGGATCCACTCCCGATTCGGTCTTGTGGCCAACGTTCTTCATCTTACCACAGAGGCCGGACGGGCGACCAGACGGGCGGGATTGCCGGGGGAGGACGGGGCGTTGTGGCAGGCGGGTATTGGGGGCGAGATGTTCGAGAAAGTCGAGCAATTCCGTTGTGGGAGGTGGTATTGGGGGCGAGATGTTCGAGAAAGTCGAGCAATTGCGTTTGGGGATGCGGTTATTGATGGAAGATGCACGAGAAAGTCGAGCAACTCCGCCTCGGGAGGCGATTCAGGATCAGAGTTAACGGCAAAATGCGGCAAACTCGTCCGGGAAAGGGGGCTTTGAGCCCGAATTAACGGCAAAACGCCGCCAACTCATCCTCAAACGGAGCACCCGAATCCGAATTGCCGTTCCACAACCGTTCCATAACCCGTCCGCGAACGGTTCCAGCCGCTTCCTCCCCTTCAAAGGCACGCTCCACCCGGCCATCCTCCCCATCGTCGCCCATTTATGGTAATGTTAAATGGTAGCGACAGTTCCACCAATCCCAAAAGGAGGCATCGCCATGACCCAATATGCGGAATATTTCGAGGACATAAAGGACTTCAAAAAAATCGACGCAGCCGCCGCCCGGAAACTGGCGGAAGGGACCGAAGAGGCCATCATTTACATCGGCAAAGCCGAATGCCCGTACTGCCGCCGTTTCGTGCCGAAGGTGAAGAAAGTGGCGGAGGAAACCGGCGTCACCGTGCATCACGTCAACAGCGTGGAGGAAAGCGACCTCGACAACATCGCCGCCTTCCGCAAAGACTACAACATCCCGACGGTGCCGGGATTCATTTATCGCAACGGCGACACCTTGCGGGTGAAATGCGATTCGTCCATGCCGGAGGACGAAATCCGGGCTTTCATCAACCGCTGAAACATCCATTTTGATATGGGCACACCGAAAGGTTGGGTACGGTGAAAAACGGAACGACCCCGTCTGCGATCCGACGCACGACGAGGACCGTTGCACCCGTCCGTCACCCGACCTTTCGCATTCCCGGGGGATCACGGGGGATCACCCTGGCCGCGGCGACACGGACAAGCCCGTCCGAAGATTCTTTTCGATGAGAAAAGGCGTAAAACCCATCATCCGAATGAGGGGCAGCGAAAGCTTCAATTTCCCCGACAAAGCGGTGATACGGTGAACGGCAGAAAAATCGAAGCGATGTCGCTGAACCATTGGCCGGCGCTCACGACGCTGGTGCACGAAGGGTGGTTGCTCCGTTTTGCGGACGGATACACGAAACGGGCCAATTCCGTCAGCGCCATCTATGGCGAAGACCACGATGCTGATGACGGAGACGTCGAACGGCGGATCGCGTGGTGCGAACGGCGATACGCAGCCTTGGGGCTGCCTTCCGTTGTCAAAATCACGCCCTTCGACCGCCCCGCAAGTCTGGACCGTCTGCTGGCCGAGAGGGGCTACGCGAAAATGGACACGGTCAGCGTCCAGACGCTCGAACTGGCGCGCATCGGCCTGGCGGAGGCGAGCCACGTGCACATGGCGGAACAACCGACGGAAGAGTGGGTGGAAACGTTCTGCCGGCTGGACGGTGTGGCGGAAGCCCACCGGCCGGCGATGGTTCGCATGTTGGCGCCCAACGGACTCATGAAGGGGTTCGCGACTTTCCGTCATGACGGTAAACCGGTGGCCTGCGGCCTCGGCGTCGTAGAGGATGAATGGCTGGGGTTGTATGACATCGTGACGGATGCAGCGTATCGGAACCGGGGCATCGGAAAGGCGATCGTGGCCAATCTTCTGTACTGGGGCAAGGAAAAGGGAGCCCGCCGCGCCTATCTGGCCGTGGTGGCGGACAACGCGCCTGCCCTCCGGCTGTATGCGAAGCTGGGATTCGAGGAAGCCTACCGGTATTGGTACCGGGTAAAAAGGCAGTCCGACTGACAATCGCCATGTACCGATGCCCGACGATTATAGGGCGACGGCGACACGGCATATCCCGTTATTTTTGAACAAAAGGAAACAGAACCAACCGGACGCGACCGACCGCGTCTTCTTTTTTTGAAAAACCCCCTTGACCCTCACGTTGCGTCATGGTTTATCCTTGATTTCGAAAGGAGGAGGCAAGTTGGAGAGAACCGTCAAACAGGTGGCGGAGCTGGCCGGCATCAGCGTGCGGACGCTGCACCATTACGACGAGATCGGGCTGCTTTCCCCGGCGGCGACCACGGAAGCGGGTTACCGGCTCTACTCCGAAGAAGACCTGGACTTGCTGCAGCAAATCCTGTTTTTCCGGGAACTGGATGTTCCGTTGAAAACGATCAAGGAAGTGATCCACAATCCCCATTTCGACCGCCGGGAAGCGCTGGAACGGCACAATAGGCAACTGGAGGCCAAACGCCGGCGCATCGACCGCATGATCGACACGATCGACAAAACGATCAAACACATGGAAGGAGAGATGGAAATGACGACGGAGGAAAAATTTGAAGCGTTCAAGGAAAAGTTGATCGAAGACAACGAACGCCGGTATGGCGAGGAAATCCGCAAAAAGTACGGGGAAGGGCGGGTGGAAGCGAGCAATGCGAAATGGCGGGGCATGTCCCGGGAAGACTACGAGGCGATGACCCGGCTGGAAGGGGAAGTGCTGGATCTATTGGAAAAGGCGGTTGCCACGGGCGACCCGGCCTCCGGCCTCGCCCGGCAGCTGGCGGCCAAACACAAGGAATGGCTCATGTTCGCCTGGTCCGATTATTCGGAAGAAGCTCACGCGGGCCTGGCGGACATGTACGTTGCGGATGAGCGCTTTGCGGCCTACTACGACAAGCGCGTCAAGGGAGGCGCGGCGTTCCTGCGGGACGCGATCCGGCATTACGTCGGGAAAGCGTGAGGCAGGCGGATCCGCCAGAACGGAGATGGTGCCCGAATGGGCCGCCATCTCTTTTTGTGTCGTGCCATGATTCGACCGGCAATAACGGCAAAGCACAGGGGAGTGCAATCCCTGCGCTTTTTTTGTCTGTAAACCGTCGCCGATGTTTGCTTTGTCCGATCATCAAAAATGGGCGGCCTGTCCTGAACCGTCCGTTGCGAATATGGATATAAAAGTGACATATATTGTTATTTCCCTTTGTTTCCATTATTCTGAATCCACGAAAGAAAAATCGAGAGAGGCGTTTTGGGCATGCGAAAAGCGTTGTTGCCGTCGGCCTTTTGCCCGAGATGAACCGCCTCGGGGGGATCGCTGCCGGCGACACCTGTCCAACCAGGGGTGATGACGGATGAAAAAGGGGATTGTCCTGCTGCTTCTTCCTTTCATGGGGTTTCTTGCGTCCTGCAACACGACCGGCGTTTTCTCTCCCGTTTCGGACATTGATGAAATCGTACATATACAGAGTGACCGTCTGTTTTATGAACATCTCGGGCAAATCGAAGATGCCGCGGACTTGATTGTGGAAGCGGTTCCCCAAGGGATCACCGGCCAGAACGTCAACACCACCTATCACCGGGGGTTTGGCAAGTTTCTTCCCGACTTCGGGTACACGAGACGGGAAATCGAGGTTGCCAAAGTATACAAAGGAGACGTGAACCCCGGGGACACCTTGACCTTGCTGGAAGGATACTACATTTGGACGACGGAAGGAAAAAAGCAATTGATCAGCCGCTCTCCCCTCATGCCTGCGCAAACCAACGAGACTTACCTGTTCTTCTTGCAATATTCCGAAGCCCATGAAGGGTATTGGCCGGTTGGCGACTATCAGGGCCGGTACGCCGTATCCTCGGGAGAAATCACTGCAAAGGCGAAATCGGGTACGTTGAAGCAAGCGGATCTCGATGTTTATCAACATGAGCATTTGCCGTATCTGATCCCGATCTATCGCGAAGTGGCCCAAAAGTATTTCCCCGGGAAAAACGTTCGGCAACAATGACCGAACCCATCCGAATTTCTTTGTCACCCGGGGAGCAAGGCCCTGCTCCAGCCGTTCGGTTTCGGGCGCTCCCGGAATGAGGGCCTTTATTCTCTGCACAAAGGGAAAGCGGATTTGGAAAGCAACCGGCCTCCGTCAGGATGCGGGCGGCGACTTGCCCAAACGGGGAATGTTGAAATCGGGCAAAGCCGAACGGTGATTTCTGCACGGGAGCGAATCAATTTTGCTATTCGACAACCAAATTCACCCAAATAATGAACCGATTTGATATAATTGGTGTAAAGTGTGCCGATATGGACCGTATCGGTCAAATGAAAAGGAGGAGTTGGCATGTCGCAAACCGACGGCGATCAACAAACCGCGTTCAGGGAGGACGGCGGAGCGGTGCCGCCGGCGCAAACCCCGAGTCCGGAGATGAAGAAGACGGCAACCGGATTGGAGGAAAACGTGGCGGGCGTGCTCTGTTACGTGCTCGGCTTCATTACGGGCATCGTCTTTCTCGTGCTGGAGAAAGAGAACCGATTCGTCCGGTATCATGCCTTTCAGTCCATCTTTTTCTCCGTTGCGCTGTTTGTCGTCAGCATGATCGTGAATGTGATTCCGTTCATCGGATGGCTGCTCGGACTGGCGATCAATCTGCTGGCGCTTCTGCTGTGGCTGTTCCTCATGTACAAAGCCTACACCGGCGAAAAGTTCAAACTTCCCTGGCTCGGCGATCTGGCCGAAAGGCAAGTCCGCTGAGCGCGGTTTGACGTTCGCGTCGTCGGCCGGACGGGCGGGTGAAAGCCGGCCCGTGTTGACGAGGCGGGGTGGCTGCATGCGACGAAGCGCGAAAGGGCGAATCCCTGTTGTATTCGCCCTTTCGCCGTGCCGTTTTGCAAACATGTTCCTGATAATATGGACGCCGTTGCCGTCGGCTGCGATTAAACGGAAAGACGCATCGTACGAACCGTCCCGGGCGTTTCGTCACACCCGGAGCAGGCCGCGGAATCCCCTGGCCCCGTAATAGGAATCCGCGCCGTTGTGATAGACGAACACGCGGCCGAACCGCCAGTCGCCGAAGATGGCGCCGCCGAGCTTGCGGATGTCGTCAGGGGTTTTCAGCCAGCTGGACGTTTTCGTGTCGAAAGAACCCAACTTCTGCAGCGTGAAGTACTGTTCTTCCGTCAGCAATTCGATGCCCATTTCCGCGGCCATGTTGACGGCGCTGTTTGCCGGCTTGTTGGCCTTCCTCGCTTCCAGCGCCGCGTGGTCGTAACAGACGCTTCTCCGCCCCGCCGGGCTTTCCTTCGAACAGTCGGCAAACAGAAATTCGCCGGTGTCCGCATCCACCCCGATCACATCCGGCTCGCCGCCGGTCCGTTCCATCTCGTGCAGCGACCACAGTTTGGCGGCATCGTCTTCCAGCCGGCTTTGCACCTCGGCCCACGCGATCCCCTGATGGCGATGCCCGTTCTTTTCAAAACGGTCTTTGAGCGTTTCCAGCAATCGATGTTGCTCTTCCGGCGAAAATTCCTTTTTGTGCGTTTTCATCCGAAACCTCCATTCTGTATTCGGGTTTATTGTTTCGGTTTTCACCAACTTTTCATCCCGATTTCCAAGCGCGGCTGCCGGATAGGGTCGGCGAACAAAGCCAACGGTTATCCGCGGATGAATCGGCTGCGACCTGCTTACAGATGCTTTTTGAAAAAGTCCAGGATAATCCGGTGAACGTCCCCGCTCCAGAACGCCCCTTCGTGGGGGCCGTTTTCCACACAAACCATTTCCGCACGGCAGCCCGCTTCGAGCAACGCTTCGTACATCCAGAGCGATTGCTCGTACGGAACCAGGGTATCGGCGTCACCCTGCACAATCAGGAAAGACGGATAGGTCCGTCCTTTTTCAATGCGGTGGAGGGGGCTCATTGCCCTCAGGATGTCCGGGTCTTCCTTCCCGCCCATCAAGGCGTAAAAAATTTCGAGCAACCGGGGGTCCTGGATTTCGTTCACGTATTTGTTGGCCACCGTCATGTCCGTCGGGCCGAAGCAATCGACCACGCATTTGACCGCGTCCGAAATCCCCTCGTGTTCCCCCGTCAAATAGGCGGGTTCCCCCGCCGTCAGCCCGACGAGCAGCGCCGTATTGCCGCCCGAAGAAGTGCCCCAAATGCCGACGCGGTCGGGATCGATGCCGTATTCTTCCGCATGGTTGCGCAAAAACCGGATCGCCGTCTTGACGTCCTGCAAATAGGCCGGGAACGGATGTCCCTCCAGGCAGTTGCGGTGCGTCACCGTGGCCACGACGTATCCATGCCGTGCATAGTGCGACAGCTGCGGGAGTTCGTAGTAAATGTTCGGGAAGGTGAAGGCGCTTCCCTGGACGAAAACGATCAGCGGACGTTTGGGCGGAGCGGTTTCATTCGCCCGGTCCCGCCACGGCGCAATCAGCGTCAATTTCAGTTCCTGGCCGGTTTCCACGGAGTAGACAACATCGGGAAACACTTCGGCCAGCCCCTCCATGGTCGGGTTGTAAGGGATTTTGATGATGGAAGACGGCATGTCGGATTCCTCCTTGATGACAGGATGATGACCCGGGATGTCCGGCATATTCCATATACGGGCTCCGGAGCAACCGGCCGGCGTGTTCCGGGGGGACGGACAAGCTTCCGACCGGAGCATGCCGCCGGATCCGGCGTCAACCGATGGTTTCGCCCCATGCGGGCCGTTGCGGTTCGCGATCGACGAGCCGGTTCAGCCATTCCGTCATGACGACCATCAGGACGGCAAACAGCGCAAGGAAAAATGGAAACAGCGCGATGGAGACAGCGCCGGCCAGTGCGCCGAACAGGGGAGGAATGAGGGTCGAACCCGTGTAGGCGCTGGCCATCTGGATGCCGATGATCGCCTGGGAATTTTCCGCCCCGAAACTTCTCGGCGTCTCGTGAATGATGCTCGGATAGATCGGCGCACATCCCAATCCGACCAGCACGAGGCCGATCAGGGCCGGCCAGCCGCTTGCCACGGGCAGCATCACGGCTGCAAGACCGACGGCGATGACGGCGAGCCCGACGCGGATCATCGTCCGGTTGCCCGTTCGGTCGGCCACGAAGCCGTTCAGGAAGCGGCCGGCGGTGATGCCGAGATAAAACAGCGACGCCCAGCGGGCCGCCACGATCGCATCCATGCCGTGATGCAGCACCAGGTAGCTGCTGGCCCAAAGGCCGGCGGTCATCTCCAGGCCGCAGTAGGCAAAAAAGCCGATCAGCACCTGTTTGACGCCCCGGATTTTCAATGCATCCGAAACTTTCAGCAATTTGGGCGCGCCGCCCATGCTTTCGCGTTTCGCCTGCTCCTTCCGTTTCCACAGCGGCAGGCTGAAGAACAACACGGCGGTGAGGGCGACTTGCAGTATGCCGACGGTCGCATATCCGCTTTCCCAGCTGTTTCTGACGATCAGGCTGTAGCTCATGATGTAGGGGCCGATAGAAGCGCCCACTCCCCAGAAACAGTGCAGCCAGCTCATGTGCCGGGAGGCATAATGGAGCGCCACGAAGTTGTTGAGCGCCGCATCCACGGCGCCGGCGCCGAGGCCGTAGGGAACGGCCCAGAGGCACAGCATCCAGAACGAATCGGACACGGCAAAGCCGAACAGCGCCACGGCGGTCGTGAGCACGCTGGCGGCCGTGACGAGGCCGGTGCCGAAGCGGATGATGATCCGGTTGGCGTTCAGGCTGGAAACGATCGTGCCGGCGGCGATGATCATCGCCACGATGCCGGCATGCGAAACGGGCACGTTCAATTGGGGATACATGGTCGGCCAGGCCGACCCGAGCAATGCGTCGGGCAGCCCGAGGCTGATGAAGGCCAGGTAAATCAATGCCAACAGCAATGAGATCATGAATCAGGCTCCTTTGTTCCCGCTTGCGGATGGTTGTCACATGCTCAACGTCATCGGGCTGTTTCCCGAACGACCCATCCTGATTATAGCACGGCTGCAAAACGGAACCATGCCTGTGCCGGCTTGATCGGCAGAACTGAACCGATTATACCATGCGAAAAATGGAAACATGACCGCTTGCTGCAAAAAAAATTGCCGGCCAACCGATTGTCGGGGTCAGCAAACAGAAGGCCGCCCGTTCCCCGGAAGGGAGCGGGCGGCCGCCGATTGTGCAGGGAAGCAGGATGCCCTCGCGGAAAGCTTCCCCCGTGTTCGTGGAAATGTTTCGCGCAATCAGTTGACGCGGAAGATGGCGACGGCGTTGTTCAACCCGTCCGCGAGCTGTGCCAGCGACTGGGCGGTGGCCGCCGTTTCTTCGCTGCTTGCGGCCGCTTCTTCCGTCGCCGCGGTAATGCTGTCCACTGCCGCCAGCACGTCATCGGCCTGCGCTGCCTGTTCCTCGCTGGCCGCCGCAATTTCGGCCACCCGGGTGGCCGCCTCGTTGATCATGTTGATGATTTCCCGGAAGGCATCGCCGGTTTTGTGCGAGAAGACGACGCCGTCGGCCACGGCCGTCACGCTGAGGCGGGTGTTTTCCTGCATCCCCTTGATGATGGCCGTAATTTCTTTCGTTGCCTGGCCGCTGCGCTCCGCAAGTTTTCGCACTTCGTCCGCGACTACGGCGAAGCCGCGGCCCTGATCGCCGGCCCGGGCCGCCTCGATGGCGGCATTGAGCGCCAGCAGATTCGTCTGGTCCGCAATGTCGTCGATCACTTCGATGATTTCGCCAATCTTGTTCGAATCCGCTTCCAGCTTGCTCATTTGCTCATTGACCCGGTTCATGCCGTCGATCGATGATTGGACAACCTGCCCGCCCTCCAGGGCGGTTGATTTCGTCTGTCCGGCCAGCGAAGCCGCTTCTTCCGCACTGCGGGCAATCTCCTGGATGGAACCTGACAATTCCTTGAACAGCTCGTTGATTTTCACCACGTCATTGGCCTGGTTGGAACTGCTGCCGGCAATTTCCTCGGTGCTGGCCGAAATTTGCTGGGCAGCTGCGGCCACGTTCTCGGCGGAAGCGAGAATGTGGCCGACCGTCCGGCGCAAATTGAGCACCATGTTGTTGATGGAATCGGCCAGATGTCCGATTTCATCCTTGCGGTCCATCTCGAGGGTGTTCCGCAAATCGCCCCGGGAGACGTGTTCGACCAGATCCACCGCCTTTCGGAGCGGACGGGCGATGATTTGGGAGATGAAGATGCCCATCCCGATGCTGATCGCGAGGGAGACCGCGATGATGGCGATGGTGATGGAACGCGCATTGCTATAATTGGCATCAGCCTCCGCATTGGCGATTGCCGCGCTTTCCAGGTTGAATTGAATGAGCGCAGCCAGGCTGTTGTCCAGCGCCTCGCGCGTTTCGTTGAAATCCGACATGGCCGCGTCAAAATCGTCGTTTCTGCCGTCCAGGGCCGCTTGAAGAATATCGCCAACGCCCGATCGGAAAGCTTGCCAGGCGGTGACTGCACGGTCGTACAGCTCCTGATGTTTTGCCTGGGCGAAATCCCGCTTGTAGGCGGTCAGATTGGCTTCCAGCTCATCCATCAATTGATTGGCGGTTTCCCAGTGCGTCATTTTTTCCGCCCGGGAGTTCGCCAATCGCATCATGTATGCGGTCACGTTGATCCGCTGGTAGATGTTTTGCATGGTGTTTGTGTCGTTGACCGGAATGAGGCGGATTTCATACATGTCGGTGACGGTGTTGTTCGTTTTTGACACGTTTGTCAACCCGTAAAAGCCGACAAAAGCGAGAATGATCGATATGAAGACAAAGGCGGAGACGAGTTTGACGGATGTTTTCAGGTTGAAAAACCATTTCATGATCGTGATGCCTCATTTCTTGATGATGTGATGTTGGCGTTGGCCTATTCTTGCGGCGTGGAACTGCAGTTGTCCATGTGTTCGAGCAGGGAAGCCACATCCAGCAGGGTAATCACTTCATCGCCCGCGTGATAGATTCCGGTCAGCCACTCGTTGTCGGAAAAATGGGAAGGGATACTGGTATGTTCACCGGACAAATGCTTGACTCGTTCCACGGCATCAACGACGATCCCGACTTCCTTGCCTTCGCAATGGACGATGATAATGCGGGTTTTGGCGTCAAGTTCCGTTTCCCGGCCCGTGAACAGGCGGTGCAGGCTGATCACCGGAATGACCTTGTCACGGAGATGGATGATGCCGAGCAGTTCTTCCCGGGACCGCGGAATCCATTGGACCCGGCTCATCCGGATAATTTCCGCGACGTCGTGAATCGGAATGCCGTACATGTTTTCATCAATGGTGAAAACCACATGCTGGGCACCGGAATGGTTCATGTCGTGCAACACCCCCTTTCCTCAATTTATGGAGTGTGAGGTTGTTCATAAGGCCTTTTTTGGCAATAAAAAATCCTCCCGAATCCAACAGGGAGGGCATCCGTGTCATTCGGCAACCGGCCGGCAAGACGGACCAGGGCGGTTCTGTCTGGACGGACGGAAAGGCGGCCCGTTTTTTACGGGGTTGCTTGTCGGTTTGTCGGAAATCGAGGGGAATCAATCGGCATCTTCAATTGTTGACATCAAGATTGTAAATGATGACGGCAAATTTTGAATGAGTCCATCGTCTATGAGCCGAATGGGGGGCGTGCCTTCCGAATATGGAAGCAAAGAAGCGAACGAAAAAAAAGAAATAGGCCGCCGGTCACGAATCGGTGACGCGGGAGGCCTATTGTTCGTCCGTTGATCTTTATTTCCGGATGCAGTACGACGGCGGCGGGCCGAGGTAACTTTCCGCGGGGTTTTGTCCCGCCGGGTGGATGACCAGCTTCTCCATCACGAAACCCGGGCTGTAGGCGTACACCCTGAGCGTGTTCAGTCCGCCTTGGCAGGTGATGGCGGTGCGTTGCCTGCGAATGTTGTCCAGGACGCCGTTTCCCCATTCCTCGGAATGGTCGCCGACCCGGAAATTCGGAGATACGGCGTTTACCACGGCGATGTCGCCGTCGTTCGCCCGGATGCCGTACAGCAGCCGGTTGTCTTTCGTCGCCGGATTGGACGGCTGCATGAACAGTTCCGCTTCGTATTCGCCGGCTGCCGGGACGGCAAACCGGTACTCCACGTACGGCGCGTCGGGGCCGGGAGCGAAATGCCGGGTTGACGGGAACACTTTCACGGCAGACAACGTTTTGCCGTAACCGTCGATTACCCGGAATCCGGCGGCCTCCGGATCGCCGTCGCCGTTCGGCGGAACGTCGCCTTTGGCGGCGAAGTGTGCGGCCTCGATGGACACGTAACCGTCGGTGGCGACGAAAGTCATGTCCGGCAGTCCGGTGACATCGGGAAGCGTTGCGTCCACGTCGATTGTCACGGTGCCGTTCGGAAGCTTGACGATGATTTGGCCTTTCGTTTCCCCGTTCATGCGGTTCCGGTCGATCGTGACCGTGACGGTTTCCGACGCCTTCGTCACGCCGTCCAGCGTGCCCCGCAGGGAGGAGCAAGCGAGCCACGGCGTCTCGCAGACAATTTCGTACGCCGACTCCAGGTCGCTCAGCGTATGGATCGTGAAGGACGCCTCGGTCACGTCCGGCCGGCGGAAGTCCGTCAGGTCAAGCCGGTGGACGTGCCATGAACTGCCTTCCGACCACCGGCTTGTTCCGTCAATGGCGACGAGCAGCCTCGGTTTGCGCGCGGGCAGGGCGTTCATGATGACCGGATATCGGCATTCCTCTTCGTTCCATTGCGTAAAGCCGATGTGCTCCGACAGCCCCATGCCGAACCAGCGGCCGTTGTCGACGGCGTGGTACTGCTCGATAAGCTCCGCATCCCGCGCCAGGCACGCTTTGATTTGCTCCGCGAGCAAGTTCGCTTCCATGCAGTTCAGCTTGGCCAAGTAGTGGTTTTTGCCCGCCAGAAGGTGCATTTTCTGCAGGTTCAGGTTGCCCATCGCCGGGTAATAGACGAGGGCGATGAAAGCGGGCAATGCGTCATTGGGCATGTTGCGATACAGGTCCTCCGCGATTTCCGTCAAACGGTCGATTTCGGCCAGGAGCAAGTCCGTTTCCCGATAGTGGACCGGATGGTAAACGTCCGCGTTCATCGCCTCCGGCCGGCGTCTGTGGGCAATTTTCGTGTAGCCGTCCAACAGTTGCCGGATGGCGTCAAGCTCCCGTTCTCCGCATGAAGCGCCGAAATGGAGGCGGATCCATTGTTTCACGTATTCATCGGTCCGGTTGATGGCCTTCGTGCCCCACCGGTCAAAGTCGTAGGCGAGATCGAGGAAGTAGGACAGGGGGAACTCCTGCGTGGCGATGTCGCCGACGTTCACCACCCACAGTTCGCGGATGCCGAAATCGTACGCCATCGTCATCTGTTCCCACACTTTCGGCAGGTGGCTGCTGTTGATCCACTCGAAGGAAATCGGCCAGCCGTGATAGTCAAAATGGTAATACATCCCGTACCCGCCGTTGTGACCCTGCATGTCTTCCGTCGGCAGCGTCCGCAGGTTGCCGAAATTGTCGTCGCAGAACAGCAGCGTGACGCCGTCCAGTTCCTCCGAACCGATCAGGCCGGGCGTCTCGTCGTCGCCGTAGAAGAACGGCTCGACTTCCTTGTACAGCGCCAGCATGCGGGGAACTTGCCGCAGGTCCGGGTTGACGTGTTCCCGGATGAGCCGGTTTTGCGTGCGCAGCACGTCCCTGAGCAGGTTGATGTTGTCTTCCAGCGTCGCTTCCTTGCCCATGATGGCCGTGTCCTGTTCACCGCGCATCCCGACGGTGATGACGTTCTCGAATTTGCCGCTCCGCTTGAGCCCGTCTTCCCAGAAGCGGGTGATGCCCGCTTCGTTCGTCCGGAAATTCCAGGCGTCGCCGTAGATCGAATCCGGTCCTCGGAGATAGCGGTACTCTTCACCCTGGCGGAGGCACGGTTCATGGTGGGAAGAGCCGATGACGACGCCGAGCTCGTCCGCCAGCTCCGCGTTGGCCAGTCCCGGCCCGTCGTCATAGAAGCGGGCGGACCACATGGCCGGCCACAAGTAATTGCCCTTCAGCCGCAACAGGAGTTCAAAGACGTGTTCGTACATGGCGGCGTTGAAACCGCCAAACCTGTGGTTGCACCACGTGCCGAAGGCCGGCCACTCGTCGTTGATGAAGAAACCGCGATACCGGACGGACGGTTCCTTCGAAACGAATTTGAACCCGTCCTCCAGCACAAACTCCTCCAACTTGCGGGGCTGGATGCCGATCCAGTTGACGAGGGGAGATACGCCGAGCATTTCCGAAAGCCGGAACAGGCCGTAAATCGTCCCCCGTTTGTCGCTGCCGGCAATGACCAGCACCTTGTTCACGCCGTTCCATCCTTCCGGCGCGTCAATGACTTGCATCAGAAACACTTCGCGTTTTCCGCGAATGTCGTCCAGACGGATCCGTCCGAGTCGGTCCAGTTCGTCCAGAGCCGGGCTTTTGCCGTCCGTTCCGAAGAGGACGGGAAAGGCGCTCAGCAACCTGATTTCCTTGGCGAATCCGGGACGGACGCCGAACACCTTTCCGATGTCGCCTGCCACCTTGTCCGCCATTTTGCGTACGCCGCTGTACGCTTCTTGTTCATCGAGAAACAAAGCTCCGGTCTGAAGGACCGTACGGTTCAACGCATAGGCCATCATTGGTTCCCTCCAGCAATGAGAAAAGCCCACCAACGTTTGCGTTTCGGCAAGGCAGGGTGGGCTTGTTGACCCAATCGTAACGGAAATTTTCGGGGCGGTCAAGTTTGCACGGATCGGCAAAAGCAGGACTGCCGGATTCGACGGGAAGCGGATATGGCAGGAAAGAGACGAAAACGTCAGTTGCGGCAATTGGAAAAGGGTGGAACGATTCGTACGGGAGCGGGCCGTATCAGGTGGTTTCGCTTCTGACCCACGAACATCTGCATCGCACAATGCACCCCCGTTTCGGGGGAGGCGCTCCTTGCATGAGGCGGTTATTGTTTCGGGTGTTCGGATCCCGATGCGTGATCAACGGCATGAATCCGTGGCGACCGGCCGGACGTGATTCGGTCAGCCGCCCGATCAGCCTGCAGGCCGGAAGCGGCAGACGATTACAAAAGCTTTTTGATGGAAACCGTCAGGTGTTCGGGATGCGCCAAATCCATCAGCCGGTTTTGCACCGCACGTCCGTTTTCGTCAAAAAGGATTTCCACCACCGGCCGTCCGAGCGGTTTGCCCTCGGTTTCCACCACGACGCCGATGCACCGGTTGGTCAGTTCAACCGGACTGCCGATCGAATAGACGGGAATGATTTGCAGGAACAGGTCGACGATGTTCGGATCGAACAACGTGCCCGCCGCTCCCATCATGTATTCCAGCACCTCGATCGGTTCGTATTTCGGGCGAAAAGGCCGCGGCGTGATCAGGGAGACGTACACGTCGCAAATGCTCACGATTTTGGCAAGCAGGTCGATTTTGTCGCCGCTCGTCCGGTTCGGGTAGCCGGAACCGTCGTGACGCTCGTGGTGCTGGTAGGCAACCCGTGCAATCTCTTCGTCGAAATGTTTGGCCAGCTCCGAGTACCCGATGACGGTATGCGATTCGACCTTCTGTTTATCTTTCTCGTCGAAGGGAGCGGTCTTGGACAAAATCTGGCGGTCGATCCAGAACGTGCCCATATCATAGAGCAACGCGGCAATGGTCAGATTGTCCAGCTGTTTGCGGGTCAAGCCCATCTTGCGGCCCATCGCGGTAGCCAGAATGGCGACCTGCAACGTTTTGCGAAACAGGTTTTCCTCGATCAGCTTGACTTTGAACAGTCCGTCCAACACTTCGGGTTTCGCGATCATGGATTCCAAGTGCCCCGCGATCTGATGCCGGTCGATGTCGCCGAAGGGCGGCGAGGCCAACATTTTTCTGACCAAAGCGGGCAATTCGGAGATGAGTTCCTGGTGGAACGAGGCGGCATATTTCGGTTTGAGCGAAGACTCTTTTTTCGGTTTGACAGAGACGATATGGAAAGAGGGGATTGCGTTCGGGGAATGCGAATCGGAACGGCTTGCGGCGATCCGCCTGATGCCGAGCTGCTTCAGATAACGGATGTAAACGTCGTTCAGGGTGACGCCCCTTCTGATCAACAGTTGTCCGCTTTTGCCGATCACGTCCTCGGTTACAACCATGCCCGGACGCAATTCGTACACGCTGACCTCCTTCTTCATCGCCATCACCCCCTATAGCTTTCAATGTTCCTGATTTTGCCTCGGCTAATGCTTGGTTGCGGTTTCCTTCAAAAACTTGTCACAATCTGACACAATTCTATCATATTTTGCATCGTCAAATGTTAAAAGATTATTAAATCGCAAATCAAACATCGTCGATTGATTTTTTTGACAAGCCGGTTTTCCTGAAACGGCCGGGCAAAGCCCGGCGTGAATGCGTCAAGAAAAAAACGCCGATCGCGCTAATGTCAGCACGATTGGCGTTTTTTGACGTTAGCAAATGAATGCGTTCCGGAATCCGGTCAGTTGATCCACTCAAGCATTTTCAGCATCCGGTGGATGATGGACGCGGTTTCCGCCCGTGTGATGCCGGCTTTCGGTTTCAGTTCATGCCGGCTGTTGCCGCTCGCCAGTCCGGCTTCATGGGCGTATGAGATCGGATTGAGCGCCCAGGCAGAGATGTCATTCTTGTCGATGAACGGGAGCGGCTTGCCGGACGTGACAATTTCGGAACCGGGTTTGGCAAGGCGAATCGCCTGAACGACCATCGTAAACGCCTGTTCACGGGTGATCGTTTGTTTCGGTCGGGCCGTTCCGTCTCCGAATCCTTGCATCAGCCGGTAATGGTGGGCTGTCGCCAGTTCTGCCGACAGCCCGCCGGCCTCGTCGGCGTCGCTGAAGGACAGCGTTCTGCCGTCCATCCGTTTCAGGCCGAGCGCGCGGACGAGCATGGCGGCGAATTCCGCGCGGGTGACCTGTACGTCGGGAGCGAATCGTCCGTTGCTCCGGCCAAATACCACCATCCGGTTCCCCAGGTCGGCAATGGCCGGCTCGGCCCAATGCCCCGCAATGTCCGCGAAGGAAGTCTCATGCCGGATGAGCGCATACAGGCTGTTGGTGAGGGTGCAGGCCACGGCGTAGCGGCGCCCGTCCACCGTGACGATGCGGGTGGGCACATGCCGAAGGGAACCGTCCGCTTCCACCACCACCGCTGTCGTGACGGATTCGGCATCCATGCCGCCCGGAACCTCCAGCCATTTCTCCGCGAAGGCCGCAAGCGTCGTCAATTCCGCGGATTGGTCGCCATGGTAAACGGTGATGTTGAATGCGACCGGCGTCCCGACGGTTGCCGCTCCCGTTTCCGTGACGGCCCGGTTGACGGCTTGCTGTTCTTCCACCGGCGGAATCGCTATCCCGATCTCAAATTCCAGCTCGTCAAAAGGCACATCCGGGAACAGGTCGTACAGTCCGTCCGTTTTCAGCGCCGCGGCCGGCAGGCGGTAGCGGGTTGCCCCTGCCTGCAATTCGATGTCCGCCTGTTTGGCTTCCAGTTCGTTCACGGCGGTTCCGCTCAACCGGCTGCGCACGATTTGCGCTTCGCCGCTGACTGCGATGACCACGGCAACGCCGTCTTCCTCTTCCCGGAGCAGCCCTGCCAATCGATCGTCCAGCACTTCGATGAGGATCACCGTTCTGCCGTCTTCTTCATCCCTGGTCACGATGCCGGCCGGTTGCGGCTTGCCGTTCACCAGGATGTCGAAGTAGGATGGTTCCTGCTCCGACGACGAAGAGTCGGAAGGCGAAAGCGTGTTGAACGACAGCTCTTCGGATTCGGCCGTTTCGCCCTCTTCATTCCGGATCACGAGCTTGACGGAATAGGTTGTGCCGTTGCGGAGCCCCGTCAGCGTATGGGTGATCGGTTCCGGATCCCCGCCGGATCCGCCTTCCTCCCCTGCCGGAACGGTGACCGTGGCGACCGGGGTATCCCCGTACGGGTCATCTTTCGTACGCAAATAGATATGGTATTCGGAGACGTGATCCAGCCGGTTCCATTCCAGCGTTGCCTGGCCGGCGCCTTCCGTCACCTTCAGGTCAACGGGAAGCAACGCTCCGGCGTAATGCCACTTCCATTTCGGAACAAGCGTCATGGCATGGGTGACGGGATCTGCAAAATGCCAGGGTTCCCCGGCGAGCGGTGACGTGTACCAACCCATGAAGGCATAACCGGTCCTGGCCGGACGCTCCGGTTCTCCGACCGGCTCGCCGCACGGAACGGTCACGGAGGCGGCGGAGCCGAAGTCCCCCGGATCGAACTTGACCGAGCACACGGGCACATAGTATCCGCGAATGACATGTTCAAAGTTCATGTTTTGATAGTGGACGAACGGAATGTACCCGCTCGCTGTGACACGCGTGTTGGCGGCCCAGTCGCCTGCAGGGTTGATCGGCGAACCGATCGGCATCCACGCATCATTTTTGTATTGGCTTACGACCAGTTGCTGCTTCATCGGGTTGTCTGCGTCATTCATCACATAAACCGCGAACAGCCCTTCGGCATCATCGGCATACAGGGAATCCAATGTGCCGCCCGGCAGGAATTCATCCCGGAGGCTCCAGGATTCGCCGTCCCATGCGACGGTGGATGCAGCGTCAACCACCAACAGCAGGTTGCCCTTGTATCCGGCAAGTTGAATTTTCGTGTTCACCTTGCCGAACGTCTCCAGGGAGCCGAGTTCGGTCCAACCGCTTGCTTCCAGCCGTTTCACGTGCATGTGCAAGTCTTTGTCCGCATAGGCGAAATACAGGTCTCCGCCATATCGGAGCATGGCCGAAATGTTGGTCACGTGCATGCCTTCTTCTCCGATCAGGCCGGCCGTCAAGTCGATGGCTTCTTCCGAAACGGTGTATCGGAAGAGATGGGGAATCGTCGACCAATCGTCCGGGTTCGGGCCGTAGTTTTGATCGGCATAGTAGACAATGGCGTCGTCATCGCCGACGTCAACCTGGTGGGCACTTCCCGTCAGTTCGGTTTGCAGCAGGTTCGTCCACGTTCCGTCGGTGCGGGAATACCGTTTGACCTGCAATTTGTTTTGGCCATCCCAGAACGTCAGGGCCAGGATGAGGTCCCCCCGATCATCCGTCGCGAATTGCATGACGGTACCCTGGAAGTCAAACCGGCCAAGCTCCTGCCAACCGTTCTTGCGATCGAATTGCGAGACGATGAGTTCAGAAGACATGATGGAATAATCGCTTACGGCGGTTGCCGTGAACAGGATGCCGTCCGCCGAAGCCGTTTCGAGCTGGCTGACTTGCCGGGTGAAGGAAC
>Ga0310829_1000413_pt1 | contig 39173 bp, 54 predicted proteins | sample WT_ome_4_FD_202244 | JGI IMG/M metagenome (GOLD analysis project Ga0310829, IMG submission 202244) | Sorghum-adapted microbial communities enriched on wild type (WT) sorghum from Joint BioEnergy Institute, Emeryville, California, United... ...
CGGATTGTATCCGGACGATTTCCTCCTGTTTCATCCGGATGATGTCGCGCAGCTCGTCGATGTGGGATTCGTAGAACTGCTCTGATTCCTCCGGCAGCTCCGGAATGGACCTGGTCGCTTCATCGATCCTCACCGGAATGCGCTCCAGCTCGTCGTTGATCTCCTTGCGCCGCGCCAGCACAACCTTGCGATGCTGTTCGATGGTGCGACCGTTCAGGATTCCGGGCAGTTCGGCCAGTTCAGGCTTCGATGCGATCACGTCCGCGTCCGAAATGTCGCCGCAGACCTCGAGCAGGATTTTGCGACGGTCTTGCCACTTGAGGACTTCGTTAAAGTAGGTCGGCGACGTCAGCAGTCTGAACAGGCCCTCGTCGACGATGCTGGCGACGGCCGCCTTGTACTCAGATTCCTTCGCCGGCACGCCGTCCACGAAATATTCCGTGGTGTGCCCCGAAAATTCCGCCGTTGCGCTGCCGCGCTTTTTGGTCCACTTCTCGCGGAATACCCTCCGGAGCGTCGTACGGCGTCCGTCGATGGAAAGTACGCCCTCGACCTCGTGTTCAAGGTTGTGGTAGGGGCTGCCGTCCGGCTTCAGCGTCTTGATTTCGAAATCCGCGCGGTTCGCGGAGTCCTTCCCAAACAGCAGCCACGTCCAGGCGTCATACAGTGTCGTCTTGCCCACGGCGTTGTCGCCGTAGACGTTCACATTCCCACCTTGGGCATCCAGCGTGAAATCGCGGAGCCCCTTGAAATTGCGGAGCGTCAGACGCTCCAGTACGATTCGTTTCATACCGTACCTCCTTGTTTGCCCTCATCACCATGTGGTAAAATGAGGGTGTAAATTGGATTTTCAATGTGTTTTGACCCGTTGCCGCGGGTCATTTCTCTTTTCCAGCCCAGTTGCACCCGTCCAGAAACTTCTGCACCACTTCTGCAGGGTATTCGACCTGGTACGGTACAACCGCCGGGACGAAACTCACTGCTCGTCTTCCTTCCATCGCAGCCTCCCCAGTAGCCCAACAGTCGACACAAATGTAATCTCCGAAGTCGTCAATTGCCCCGTCTACGTTCCGCTGGCCGCAGATTGCGCAACCCATCATTATCACCTACCTTTCGTCTGGTTTGATGCGTCAGCCGCATCGCTCGGTGCCCGAGGTCATCGGTGAGGGGGTGATGCACCTCACTCAGGCACCCAACGACGGGGCTGACAGCCCCTCTTTTGATGTGTTATAATGTAATTAAATAAAGTCCATTTCCAGTCGCCTTAGTTGGCGGCTTTTCTTTTTGTCCAACGCCGTGCGCTTTTCTTTTCTTCATTGGCAAACCTGATCATGCGCTTCAGGTACTCCTCCATATCTGCACGTTTCTTAGGGTCGATCTTGTCCGGGTTGCGCCGGATCCACTTCAGGTTGTGCTTTGCGGCACGGGCAATTTGATTTGCTTCTTGCACAAGTACATGTCTATCCAAACGGCATCCTCCTTTCCGATGCTTGTCCATCATGAAGCGCCGAAAATGCTCAAGAGCTGTTGCATGATCGTGATACCATCGAACCCGCATAGGAATGCAACCGCAACCTCATGCGCGTTGGTTTCCTTGAACCATCTCAGGAAAACCGACGCCGGCGGCTCTTTGTGACCTGTTTCAAATTTTGATATGTCCGACTGGTTGTAGTTGAGCCGGATTGCCAATTCCTCCTGACTCAACCCCGCGCGCACTCGAACCGCACGCAGGATCGCTCCTATCTCGACTTTCACGACTCCATTCACCACCCCGATATTCCGAATTGGAATAGTGCAAGGGATCATCGTGCTGTATTATGAATTTGTGAAATATAAGTCCCCTACACATCACCCTCACTCCGCCGGCTGCGGATCCCGGTCGGCGGATACGCCATCGCCTTCTTCTTCACGCGACATGTTTTCGACGATCCGCCAAGCGGATGCATAAAATCGATTCAAAATCTCCTCAACCTCTTTCGGATCCGTGCGGATATAATTGTCTGCGATCTTAATGGTTGTGTTGCCGATCTTGTACGTCTCGACAATGTTCGGCTCAATGGGCTGCCCATTCTTTTTCACGGCCGCATCACCCCTCGGTCTATGCTTATGCGGCAACTGGGCATGGACGGCCATTCAAATCACCTCCTGATCGAAGGATTATCTCCCCCTCCTGTCGAATGTTGGAAGTTGTCCAGACTTACCAAATACGCAGGAGGAATGTTGATCTTGAGCAGAGATAGGGAATTGTTCGAGAGAATTGCCGACGATGTTTTCAAAAGAGTGATCGATCAGTTCGAGAAAGATTTGGCGGAGCACGATCCGGTGATAATTACAGAGAAGGATTTGCTAAATTACATCGATCAGCGAATCAACATCGTCAGAGCCCACCTGGAACGCTATTCAACAGAGCTTGTTTGGCGAGCAATTCAGGCGTTTTCAGACGGAAAGTAACCCGCCAAACCTCTCTTCCGGACCATTCCCGCCGGTTTCGTGTCACCTGGCGCTTTGAATGGTTTGAAGCAGAGGGCGGAAGTCGATATACTCGCAGCGACTTCTTCCCTCACCTTTTCCAATTCACTGCGCACGATCTCGCGAATACGTTGCTCGTTCATCTCCCTCACCTCCTTACGCCGTCTCCGCCTCGGGGGCGGGTTGTCCTTCTTCCTCCTTCTGGTAGAATGGAATTGTCCAGTTTCACATTTTCATAGGAAGGAGGTGCATATTGTGGAAAATTTCATCTCAGAAAAAGACTTCGCTTTGGCGGTGGTTTCAGGTAACCCAGTTGGCGGGGGGAGTCCAGAAGAGACCGCCAGAAAAGCGCTTGATCTTTACCTTGCTGCTAAAAAGACAGTTCGCGAACACAACGAGAAAGTAAAGCAAGAAGCCGACCGAAAGTGGACCGAGACGTAATTATTCGTACATCGCAAGGATGAGCTTTACTGCCGCGTAAAGTTCATCCTCATCCCACCCCTGCTGGTTGGCGAATTCCAGCAGTTTTTCCGCGTTGACAAGCATATCTTTGGGGTGGATGTAGGTATCCTTGTCGTGTTTCAGCACAATAATTAATCCCTCCTTAAGCCGTCTCCGCCTCGGGGGCGGGTTAGCAAGAATCCTTCCATTCAAATCGAATACAGGTTTAAAGCATCTTTCTGGCAAAATGGAATTGTCCAGTTTCACATTTTGCTAGAAAGGAGGTTTAATATGGATAAGAACCAAGCCGCTCATGATATCGCACTTATAGCAGCAGAAAAGTACATTGAATCCAACATGCCCGCTTATAATGCTAAGGGCGGATTTAAAGCTCTTGTGTCAGACTTGGTAAGCAAATACAAAACAGCCTACGATCAAGCACTGGAAGAATTACAGTAAGGTTTCGTTCAAGATTGCCATCTTGGCCATTTCCAGGGTGGCAATCGCTTCACCAACGCTCAGTCCGGATCCTTTGATTAAGGAAAGCAATTTGTTCTGCAACTCCTGCTGCTTGTCGGTAAATTGACCATAGGTTTTCAGCGAAGTTATTTCGACCCGCAAAGTTCACACCTCCCCTCATGCCGTCTCTGCCCCGTGGGCGGTTGTTGCAGGAAACCAATCATTCCCATCTAATATCTGAAAAATCAGTATTTTGGGGGAATGAATCATATGCTGACAAAAGAATCAATCAAACTTCTAAAAATTATCGAAAAAGATAAAACTGTACCCGATGATCAGGAAGACAACTTGAACGGTTTATTAAGAGCCGGTTATATTTCTCTTGTTCACGATTCCGACGGAGAATGGACAGGACGCTACGAAATTACATTTGAAGGGAAAGCATTTTTGTCCGACCTCAAAATTAAGTCCAAGCGACATTGGCAATCGCTTATAATCCCGAGCGTGATCTCAGCGGCCTTGTCAATCGTTGTTTCCGTAGCAACGGTCTATGTGATGCATTGGCTCGGTCTACCTTGAGTTAAGCCAAATCAGGAAAATCGTCGTTGCCGCGGAGCTTAATACGGACACCAGCACCAAAATGAGCAACTTATATTTGAGCGCGTATTCCAGTGCTCCGAAGTATCTTTTGCGAAACGTTTTGGCTGCGTGCGACAAAACCGAGTCAGCGAAAAGCTTCTTTTCAATCGGATCCAATGAAGTCTCAGCCTCAACTTTCTCGATTAGAAAGTGGACTGTTACTTTGGACAGCTGGTCACGGAGGTCATTAACCAAAGCTCTCACCTCCTCACGCCGTCTCCGCATCAGTGGCGGTGGATTGGTTCATGTTGAATTCATTTTGTTCCTTTAAGGAACATTTGTCCTCAAAAAAAATGGTCCACGAAAAATCCAATACTTGACCAATTGCTTTGGCAACATCGACTGAAGGTGTTTTACAACCAGATTCAATAAGCGTGTAATATGAGCGTGAGATTCCTACACGTTCAGCAACATCTTCATGGGTAAATCCTTTTTTGTCTCGCTGTTCTTTCAGCCAGCACCTCACCTCTTTCACCTCCGATACGTTCCTTTTAGTAACACCTTCAATGATGATTATATGTTCCTTTAAGTAACTTGTCAATAGTTATGTTATACTTTAGGGAACATCGTTTTTATGTTTCTTTTAGTAACGTTATAATAATGGTATAAATCAAAAAAGTGGGGTTCATGATGATCGGTTTTAATAAGCGACTGAAATTAATAAGAGAAAACAAAAAAATGAAAGATCCTAAGTGGACTCAAGAATATGTAGCTGATGCAATAGGTGTTGCTCGCCCTACCTATACAGCTTACGAAAATGGCATAAAACAACCTCCACTTGAGACAGTAAATAAAATCGCTGATTTATTTGAGACGAATGTCGACTACCTCCTCGGCCGCACAGATGACCCTGCGCCACCGAGCGACGGTGTTGAATTATCAGAACGCGAGCTGCTTCTTAAGGAACTGGAGCAATACGGGAACCTGTTCTTCCAAGGGGGAGGAGAGGATCTGAGTGATGACGAGCTCCGAGAAATCGTAAGAGCTATGAGGGATGCAGCCCAAACGGCTGCGAAGAACACATATAACGTGATTAGCAAATATAAAAAAAAATAATGATCGAACACCCGGTCAGTCACCAAGATAATCGGGTGTTCTTTTTTGTGAAAACATCTTCATGGGAGGGATCCTCTGTGGAATGTCCACATATACATATATACCGTGAAGGATTCGAAGATCGGTGGGCTTACCCTTTGAATGATATTATGGATATCAAGGATTCATTTGACCTTATTGAAGTATTGCTTAAATTTTTGGAGTATAATAATATCAGGAATATTCCAGATGAAATCAACGAAAGTTTGTCGTTATTCTGATTATTATTCGGCAGAAGGGAGGATATGGCGATGTCAGTAACTGATCAGTTAATATCTTCGTACACCGAATGGTTTAAACAAAACATTTCAGTATCGGAGATAAGCGACGACATCATCGAAATTACTTCTCCCTTTTTGGATCGTCATAATGATTTTTTGCAAATATACGCTGAAATTAAAGGCGACAACATCCGGTTAACAGACGACGGTTACATCATTAGCGATTTAGCCTTGAGTGGCTGTCCTGTCGACAATACACCTCGCCGCAGAGAAATATTCAAAAGCATTTTAAATGGCTATGGTGTTAAGAGGTCCCACAAAGACGAATTATACGTCGATGCGACTTGGGATAACTTCCCTCAAAAGAAACATCTGCTTTTGCAAGCAATGATGGCAGTAAATGATATGTTCATGACGTCACATACAAACGTATCCACGATCTTCTTTGAAGAAGTTGAAAATTTCTTTATCGAAAACGGCATTCGATATACAGATTCCATTAGCTTGACTGGTAAAAGCGGATTAACCCACAAATATGACTTCGTAATCAACGGTTTTCGGGATACTCCAGATAGGTTGATTTCAACAGTAAATAACCCAAATACAGACCGTGCAAAAATCGAAATTTTCGGATGGAATGAAGTCAAGGATACGAGGCGTAAACCCACTTCCCTGTATGTTTTTCTGAATGACAAGAACAAGGAAGTCGCTTCGGATATAATTTCAGCGTTCAACGAGTACGGGATTATTAGCGTGCTTTGGTCTAAGCGGCAACAATATATCGAAGAGCTATCAGCTTAATGATGTCAGGGCCGGATATAGATTCCGGCCCAAGTTACATCTTTGTATTCACTTTGGTCTGTTATAATATTCCTTTGAAAAATCTTCGTCTCCGTTCTATAATACGAACAAAAGTTCGTATTATGGTGATGCGGATGCTGAATCATTACACGCCGAATCAAGTCGAAGAGTTCATATCGAAACTGTACAAAAAACATGATATTATTTCTGCTCGTGACCTTGACCTAGAACGTATTGCGTCAATCTGGGCAATTGACCTGCGGTATACGAGCGCTTCAAGAGCATTTTCCCAATATGAATCGGGTACGTCTTACATATTCCTTCCGAAGCAAATCCCAACCAGCGATCAGCGAGCAGCATTCTTTCATGAGCTTTGTCACATTTTAAGGCACGCCGGAAATCAGCGTATCATGTCGGACACATTCCTTCATCTCCAAGAATGCCAGGCAGAACATTTTGTCATGTTTGCCTCCATGCCATATTTCTTAATCAAGGATTATTTGAGCGAAAACCCTTCGGTGATCGCCGAAACATTCCAGATTCCATTGACGTATGTACATAAGCGACTTACATATATTCGGAATCGGATCCTATATAACTATGAACTTGGAATAAATGAAAATAAGCCAAAATGGTCACCAGAGACGATTAAAGTGCTGCACCAGCTCAACCGCATTATATTAAACAGAATTCATTACAGATATTATGGCACTTAGTCATCTGCTTAAGTAATCGTTGTTAAATTATAGGAGTGATTGCGGTGTACAAGTTGCCAGACGGAGAATATTGTGCCTACCTACGAAAATCACGGGCTGATCTGGAAGCAGAATCCCGTGGTGAGGGCGATACCTATGCACGGCATATCAAGATTTTGCTCGAATTAGCAAGAAGACATAATATTACTCTGACCAAAATTTATCAGGAAAAGCCGGCAACGTCGGGGGAAAGGATCTCGGAACGTCCCGAAATGATCCGATTGCTTGAAGATATTGAAGATGGACTTTGGACAGGCGTGCTGGTTGTTGAAGTGGAACGTTTAGCCCGCGGCGATACCCTGGACCAGGGCATAGTCGCTCAAACATTCAAATACTCGAATACACTCATCATCACACCGATGCGGGTCTATGACCCAAGCCGGCCGGAGGACGAAGAATATTTCGAATTCGGTCTTTTCATGAGTCGGCGCGAATTCAAGACGATTAATCGGCGATTGCAAACCGGACGGATTACGTCCGTCAAGGAAGGGAAGTATGTCGGAAACAAGCCACCGTATGGATACATTAGAGTAAAGCTGGACAATGGCAAGGGATACACGCTTGAGCCACATCCAGAACAGGCACCAGTCGTGAAGATGATCTTCAGCCTTTACACAGACCCCGATCCGAATCGTCGCATGGGAACAGCTTTAATCGCCCGGTATCTGAACGAAAAGAAAATCCCGACACAGCGGAACAAGCAATGGACTGTAGCAACAGTTAACGGTATTCTACGAAATCCTGTTTATATCGGATATGTCCGTTGGGGATCCCGACCAGTTGCTAAAAAGAAAAACACGAAAAGCCGCCCGAGAAAGCCGATCGAAGAATGGACATTAGCAAAGGGATTGCATGAGCCGATCATCGACGAAGTGACATTTAGGAGAGCACAGCAAATCATGCAGCAGAATTCGCATCCGCCGGTTGATCCAAAGAAGATCAGCAATCCGTTCGCCGGTCTGGTTAAATGTGCCTTCTGCGGTTCGGCCATGATCCTTCGTCCATATAACGATAAACGCCCTCCTGGCATCATTTGCTCGCGGCAAGGCTGCAAGAACGTCAGTTCCATGTTCCACATTTTCGAAGAGCGCGTGCTCGAGGCGCTTAAAGACTGGCTTGAGGAGTACAAATCGCAATGGCTGCAAATAAGGCCGGAAGAGAAGAAACATGACAGGTTGGAAGTGCTGCGAAACGTTCTTCGAGCTCACGAGAAATCACTCAAAGAACTCGAAGTACAGAAGGACTCGCTGCATGATCTTGTGGAAAGAAAAGTCTACACGATCGAAGACTTCATAGAACGCTCCCAAAAGCTCGCGAAACGTTTTGAAGAAGTAAATGAGGCAATTCGACAGGTCAAGGAAGAAATCGAAAATGAGGTTCAATTCCGCGCGTCTCAAGACGAATTTATTCCGCAGGTGGAACACGTTTTGGACATATACCACAAGACAGAAGACCCGGCACTTAAAAACGAACTCCTCAAGTCCGTGATCGAACAAATCGTGTATCGTAAAGACAAACGCGGTCATTGGAAAACCGGTGGAATGGATAACTTCGAGATCTCCCTTTTCCCTAGAGTCCCAAAGCAAATTAACATCAGTACATCATAACCGATAGCTATGATGTACTGAATCTTAGGTACACTATAGATAGAAATTATAACCTGTTGCTCCTTTCCTGTGCATGCACATAAATCCCCCGTAGCGGTGCTTCTGCACGATGGGGGACTAGTTAAAATTTACCAGATGAAGGTAATTTCATCAACCTTGATTCAGGTACCATTGATCAAGATTCTTCAAAAGGCCGGATCAGCCCGCTCCCATACGTCTTTAGCTGAACTGACAATCGCTCGCGCAATGACCGCTCTAATCTGAGGCTGGCTCCCATCCTATTCCTGCTTATCCAGGGCCAGCCTCTTTTATCTGCCGCCTTTAGATATAAAAACCGAGATTGCACTGTTAATAATCTTGTAATATATTCTCGCCCTAGGACAAATTGTGTAGAATGGAATAGAGAAGATAAGGGTGGGAATGCAATGACGAGCTTACCAGACAGGCTTTTGGAAAAGAGTATTGAAGCGTTTATTTTGGGAATTGAAGTGTATAATAAGCCAACAATTAAATACAGGGTTGAAGGTTTTAGTTTTTTCATTTGCAATGCATGGGAGCTAATGTTAAAAGCTCATCTAATCAAAACCAAAGGAGATCGAAGCATTTATTATAAAGACAATCCACACCGTACGATCACATTAGAAAATTGCATAAAATTGGTGTTCACAAACGCAAAAGATCCTTTGCGCCTCAATCTTGAAAAAATTTTACAACTAAGAAATACTAGCACTCATTTTATTACAACGGAATACGAAATGGTTTATGTTCCACTATTTCAAGCATGTGTTCTGAATTTCTCTCAGAAAATCGAGGAATTCCATCAAATTGATTTAACCACCTACATACCGCAGAATTTCCTTACACTTAACGTCTCGATGGAAGCGATAAGCAACAGCAAAATCTTAGCCAAATATCCGGAGGAGATAGCAAACAAACTAATTTCGTTGCGCGATGAAATTTCCGAATTAAACAATATGAGGAATCCGAATTTTTCCATAGTAATAGAACACCGTCATTTCATTGTTAAGGATAAAAGCATGGCCACTTCTCTTGTTGGAATCGATAATTCCGCAGATGCTAAAGTAAAAATCGTAAAGGAAATTAAAGATCCAAATATTACGCATCCCTACAATGCAAAAAAATGCATTGAACAAATTAACAAAAGGCTTGAGCGATTAAATATAGACGTCAATCTTAATATGTTCTCATTCGGGCTTTTCGTTAAGTATTTTGGATTAAAGGGCGATCCCAGATTCCATTATGCGTACAATACCGGCTCAACCATTTTACATTCATACTCCCAACAAACCATTGATTTTATCGTAAATGAAATTAGAAAAGATCCTGAAAATATCGTCCTCAACATTAAAGAAAGCCTTAAAGTAAGAAGAGACGAAACCTAGCCACTAAATGGTTCGGAATCGTCTCTTTTTTCGGATAACCCCAGGGGCAAAGGAATTCTAAACGCCTTACAGCGTCTACTCCCATTCGGGAACCCAGCCTTATCCTTCACGGGTTATCCTGCTAATATCATTATACAGTAAGCCATAAAATATGCCAAGAAAGATAAAAATCCCGTCAGTGTCAAGCTAGTGTGGGCACCCTTTAGAGCTCTGGATTAAAGAATTTCGAAGAGCCCCTCGCCTTGTAAGCGCTTTGCCAATTTCATTCATCAATTAACGGAGAGTTGTCTGATTTTTTAGTCAATATCCTCTTAGAGCTTTGAGTGCCATCCCCGTCGTGCTGCTCTGTTTCGGTCCTTGCAGAATTCGCATCATGCCGTCAACACAACCTCGTGCCTCCCGCGTCACTTGCTTGAGCAATTTCCGCATGTTCACACCCTGCCGCGACGCAGGTTGCTTGCCCCCATGCTCTTCTTCCGTCCATTCAACCACTCCGGTTTCCTTCATTCTCATGATCGTCCGCAGTACCGCCCTGACACCCCGCACGCTCCAACTGTAACCGCCGCGCTTCGTCCGCTTGGCAAAAATTCGCATCTGCGCTTCCGCGCTCCCCATCGGGCGCATACCGCTCGTATCGATCCCCTGCGCCTGAAGTGTTTTTCGGTAGTCTTCCAAATGCTTCTGGTGCCGCTTCAGAAAGCTTTTGTACTGCTCCCAATCCGTCCGGTTCTCTTCCGGCACCTCCTGCTCCGATACGTTTTCTACGGCCGCCAAAAGCGTGGTTGCGTCCTGCTTGGCCAGCGACCGTCTCAAGGTCTCCCACACCTTCGGTAAATGACCGACAAAACGCTTCAATTCCCGCGCCACGTGGAAGCGATCCAACTGGTATACACATTGGTGAAAGTACGATGTGCACTCCCCGATCCATGGCGCGCCGTCTCCGTTCACCACCAGCCACGTGTTCTCGTCCATCTCGTAGCGCTCCGCCAAAAAGTCCCCGAAGCCTTCCCAGAAGTCACCTTTGCCCGTGTGCAAGTAATACTGCTTATTCTTCAACTGCATCCGCTTGCCGTTCTTCTCCCAGCCTTCATGCACCACGGCGATCTCGTTTTCCATCCCGCGCCGTTTGCTCCGTTGCAGTTTGGTATACAGCCCGTCTACCTCCACGAACAGCACTCGCGCCGGGCGCCGCTTCACCGCATTCATCGGTTGTTCTGCCCGTTCCAGCAGCTTCTGGCGAATCGCCTGGTGGCTCAGCACGTTGTATCCCAAAAGCTGCTCCAACCGCCGGGCGCTGTCCCGGTACGACGGCCCTTGACTGGCGAATGCGATGGCGGTCTCTTCCAGATGCGGACTCACTTTCCCCCGCCCTTCAAATTGCAGCATGCGATCCAGCAAGTACACATATTCTCCGGTTTGCCGATCTTGGAATAACCAACGTTTGAAGCGCACGGTTCCAAACACCGTGTTCACACCGGTCTCCTTTTGTTCTTTCGCACGAAAACGAGTTCTATCCCGTTGTTCCAGGATCTGCTGATCTAAAGTCTCAAGCACCCGCTTCATCGCTTTGGCGAACTCTTCCTGTAATTTTCGAAAAATCCATTGTTCGATCTCTTTCATCGTGGGCATCGTTGTGATAAATTGTTTCATAAGAGCTTCCTCCTCTTGGCGTGTTTGTTAGCAAACTTCACTTTACCAAGGGAGAAGCTCTTTTTCTAGGTTCTTTTTTCCGATTCCTACGCCCACGGAAATTTTACACTAACAAAAATCCCTCGCCCAGCACATGCCAGGCGGGATTTTTTATTTCCGCAACGCTCTGTACAGCATCGTCCACATTTCTTCACGTGTCACCGGATCCTGAGGCCGGCTTCCGTTTCATCATGACATATTTTATTGCTACGTTCAACCCTTCGCGCCTTTCCCTTTTCCTTGCGCCCTTAACGATACGGCCAGCACCCGCCAGCCTTCTTCCGTAAACTGCGGATCATGGATCAGTCCATCCAGATCCGCGCTGCCGAATTCCCTCATAAACCACGCGGGAGCGGGAATCTTCTTCTCCAACGCCATGACACGGCGCAGAAGGGAGTCGAGGGCGTCGCGTTCTTTTGGGGTCATGGGTTTATCGTCCTCCATATTCGCGGAAACAATCCACAAGAAGTTTTCCCATCCGTCTTTTCGTGCGCGGATGATGTGCGGGCAGTTTTTTCCCGACCAGCGGTTGTGTTGGACGACTGCACCCACCGGAAGGTCGAACTGTTTCAGGAGCTTGGCGACAAGTTTAGCCGCATTCTCTTCCGCCTTGGTTCGATCGCCGTCCGCGTTTTCGCATATCTCGATCCCAATGCTGGAGCGATTTCCGGGGCCACTCGCACCGTCTCCAGCGTGCCACCCCACCTCGTCAAGCGGCAGATGCTGAACAATATAGGTGTCATCGACCGTGAAGTGCCAGCTTGCCGGGCGGTTTGCAGCGGCATCGCCCTTCAGATAGCGGGCGTGCATGAGTGCGTTAGCGCCACTGGACGGGTTCGCGGTATCGTGGATCGTGATATACTTAGGACCGTCCAACTTGATGCCGGGGCGGTTCCGGCGGCCGACAGGGATAAAGTCGCGAATGATGTTCACTTCGCTTCACCTTTCCCTCTCAGCACTTCCACCGCCTGCTTAATGATTCCAGGGATAGGCGCACCAATACGACCGAGGTTTTCCGTGATGCTTAAAACCTCGTTCGCAAGATAAAAGAAAATCGCAGCGTCTCTAAATAGATGTGCATCGCCGAGCGCTGTATCAACCAAGTGTGCAATCGCTACAACCACAAAAATAGAGACCTTTCTCGCGATTCCCCATAAACCGATGTCTGAGTTCAGTTTCCCCTCTTTTCCGGCGGCCAGCACCCCGCTGATATAGTCCATAGCGACAAATGTAAGTAAGATTGATAGCAAAGCTGACCACCCTCCAAAAGCGTAAGATGCGATCGCGCCGCCGACAGCTGCGATAGTTTTAACGACGTTTTCCACTTGGATCACCCCTGTGATATAATGAATGTGCTTTCCGCGTCCCTGTGGGCGGAAAGCCGGGAGGATTAGCTTTGGTAGGGGCTGACCTCCCGCCTACCGCCACAGGGATTTTTTATTGCGCAAAGTAAAAGGCCCCGCGTTAGGCGGAGCCGTGAATCAATCTTCTTTCACCTTCTTTAGTCAGAAGGTATATTTTGTTTTTCTCCTGGTTGACCTCTATTTTGTCGCATACGTATTTGGGAAATCCCCTCGCAATCCGTTCTTCGATCATATATATCGTTTTCTTAATATCAGTGATGTCCACGTCTTTCAGAATCAGCGGGCCGTAGTCCCACCATCTGAGCTTGAGTAGCTTTTCAACAATTTTGTCATTGAATCGCTGTTTGATCGGTTTCGCTGGTACGCCTCCGACTACCGTATAAGGAGGTACATCTTTTACAACCACGGCTCGCGCAGCAACTACTGCTCCGTCTCCGATCTTTACGCCGCGCGAAATATAAGCTCCGTACCCGATCCATACATCGTTGCCGATTTCGATGTATGAATTTCTACTAATTAAATCTCCTCTTTTCTTTCTTAATTCCAGAATGAATTCTTTGTTTTCGTAAAGCGGTTCTGCAATATTCCAATTTTTATCAAATTCCCATGAAAACATCGGGTGCGGAGTTAAGGATAGAATTTCGTGTTCGATATGTCCCATGACTACATCTGGGCCAATGGCGCAGAAACGACCAATCTGTGCTACATGGTTAATCAGCGAATGCCCAGCGCCCATATAGGAAAAGGCCCCTATATACCCAACATCAATCCAGCCGCCTCTAAATTGAACTGGGGTTTCAGCGACGATTGTTCGTTTGTAATCCCACGTTTCAAGAAAAGTTTCTTTCCAGACGGTTATACCGTATTTCTCCAAGTGGAGAGACGGATCGATTCTCATTGGCTTTCACCCACGAAAGTTGTTTTGAAATATAATAGCACATATTCCCATCACCATCAAATACAAAGTTTGCACGATTACAAATTAGTGAACAGACCTTCCATGGGTGACACGACATCTGTGTGAATATTCATGTTGGAAGAAGGAGCGCTTGCAACGGCATATATGACGGTTTTTCCAGAGATGGATTGAACATATACGGGTTGCCCGATTCCCGTTGCGAAAGCGTATCCGATAGCACTCCCCGGAAGTTCCGGGTAATCAACACTTACAGTTGTATTCCCCGCCGGGATGGTCGCCCGTTTTTGTACCCTAGTCGCAACCGGCGAGGATTGGATAAATACGTTATCCCGGATATAGTGTTTTCTGCTGCTGTCTACATACGAATCCGAGGGGTATTTGATGGGTATTGTAACAACTCCGGCAAAAATATTATCAACAATCGAAACGTTCCAAACGTTAGGTTTGGTATTTGTTGCAAATTCTATGAACGGAACATTCGCAAAATTGTGTAGGAAATAGTTGGAACTTACGACCAGTCTTCCGTCCGTCTCGAATGCGTAAATGGAAGCCTGCGCAGGATTATCGAAATAGTTGTTAGATATTACCATATTCGAGGCATCGTTGATGTACAACCCATAAGAATATTGCACAGACGGATAACGATAAATGTGATTGTGAGAAATGATATGGCTTCCTCTCGACAAATATATGCCGGTCTCGAAACCCCTGATAATGTTCCCAATAACATAATTGTCGTTGGTGTTCATGTCTATGCCTTTGCTACCGGCCATATCTTTCGTATAAAACTGGTTCCACCGGACGAAGATTTCATGACCCATCATCGGACCGGAATATCGCGTCAAAACACCGGTTTGGACATTGTGAATAACATTATGTTCGACAAAAACTTGGAAAGAATCAACAATTTCGAGGGCTATGCTGCCGGTTGACAATCCTCCGTCAAACATCAGCCCTTCTACTTTTATCTGGGAGATTTTGTCAATGATAACAGCTGAAAAACCGTTGAATTTAATCGTCGCGCCTTTGGCTCCAATTAAACTTATATTATCAGGGACGTCAAAGGATGTAGACGGCTTCGAAATCACCAAAGGGGTAGAAATCATATATACCCCTTTAGGAAAATAAACAACCCCGCCTCCGGAACTGATAACAGCATTGATAGCCTCCTGAATTGCGGTCGTAGAGTCCGTTGCGCCCGTGGGGTCCGCACCAAAACCCACCACGTCGAAAACCGGTGTGATTTTATCAAGCTTAGCCTTATCTGCCGCGCTCATCAGCCCGCCCTCAGTCGGCGTGGCAAGCGGGATGGGGTCGGCACCAAACTCGGTATGTGCACTGCCATGCGCCCCCGGCGTCGCTGTACCGGTCGCGGTGACGGTGACGGTTTTCGTATTCGGATTCGTGCTGATCGTGATACCGGTGCCGCCTGCGATATTCAGAGTGTCGCCCTTCGTGTCGGCCGGCAGATCGTTGACTTGCGCAAATGCGCGATCGGCCTTTTGGTCGAGTTCCGCGTTCACCGCATCCATTTCCGCCTGCACGGCGTCGAAACCTTGGTTGATCTTCTGCCACTCGTCTTTGATCTTGTTACTGCCTACGAGATTAGCGTATCGGTTTGCCATTGTCTTGTTTCGCCTCCTTATCAATTACTCTGAGGTGATCGTCAATTGACTTTCTCAATTGCTCCAGTAAGTCTTTTTCCTTCCCCGGATATGCTTGCAGCACAGCTGCAATCGTGTTGTATATATCAGGCATGGGATTGGATAAGTCGATATCTGATCGGATGATATGCGAGATTTTAGGCACTCGATCAGCCCCTTTTTACGAAATTATTTACGAAATTATCGGATGACAATCTCTTCAACCCATCTACAAGCGCCGATTTCTGTTCTTTGGTCAACCTGATATATTCAACTCGTCGCTTTTTAGTGGCAATAAAAGACAGTTTTGATGGATCAACGAGCAATTTCACGGTAAACTCCGCTGTCGGTTTTCCCGGATCGGCAGCGGAACTTTTTAATTCATACGAAACGACGTCTTTCAGTTCGATATCATTCAAATAAATTACATTTCCCTTGATTGTTAATCTGTTCATCCTTGATACACCTCTCTTTCAGCGCATAATAAAAAGCCGCCTATTCGGCAGCTTCAAAGTCAGATGGTTCTCGATAATACTCTATGCTTACGTAGGTTTGTCCTTGATGAATAACGTGTGTTTCAGGGTCATTCAGGTCAACTTCTAACAACTTTCTTTTTATGACAGATGTTTCGCTTTCATATTCAGCAAGATAAGCTGCATGCTTTGACTTGTCATACCCCCACTCGAACGGTGTGAATTTTTCGCTGTAATCCTTGAGGTTGAAATAAGTATCCCCATTGATTGTGATCGCTTTTATACCATTGTAAGTCGTTTCCACTACACCACCGCCATCAGTTGTTGCTTTCGATGAAAGTATGACTTGGTTGTCCTTAAAATCAACATCCAAACCTAAATGCTCAGCAATTACACGTACAGGAGCGTAGCTAGTCCCATCGAAAGCGACTGCTTTAACCGGGAGCTCTTTGCCATTCAAGATAACGGGAACTTCCGCGGCAATACGTTTTCCAACGTTAGATACTTCATCTGCGAATATTGCTGTAGGCAATGTTAGAAAAACGCCGATAATAAAACCAATTACATATTTCCTCATGTAATCACTCCTTCGACATTTTTCCACTATTATACATCAATTCTTACTCCATTTGCATAGATCCCGTTAGGTGCAATTAAAAACATGGCCCCACCTCCCGGATCAATGTAGATCTGAAAGGGATCAGATACGGAACCGACACCCCAGTAGATTCCGTTTTTGAAATCGTTAGCAGGAAGTATCAACTTTTGACCAATCCTCACGTCGTTCGTGACATTAATATTAGCTGCTCCCGTTATGCTCCCTCCGGACAAATGTGCTCCTGTAGCTGTCATAAACCCAGACGAGTTAACACTAAAACCGCTACCGATAGTAATTGCTCCACCAGATATCGTTGCACCAGTGATGGTGCCGCCAAAAATCGCTCCCCCTGTAATCGTGCCTCCGCTAATCGTCGCGCCCGAGATGCTGCCACCATTTATCGTGGCCGCATTGATCGTACCGCCCTGAATTGTTCCCGCCTGCACGGTCCCGCTGAAGGTTCCATCCACGCCTTCGAGTGTGCCGGTGAACTTAAACTTCTTGTTCGGGATGTCAAACCACAGCGCCCGATTGCCGTTAGCGTAAAAGCTCAGCTCATCCGCGTTAAAGACCGCCTTGGCCGCCCCGTCCTCGCGCTGTACGACGATGCCCTCTGTCCGACTGTGAGTGACGCCGTAATATGGCTTACCAAACTTGACAGCATTTTGATTGAGCCGCTTGACTGCCGCCGTGAGCGAGCCGTCAATCTCAAATTCGGATTTTTGCTCACTGATCGACGGTGCCTCGATCTGCATCGACAGCCCGCCGCGAAAGTCCAGCACTTGGTGCAGGATGATCGTCTGGTACTGTTTCGCTCCGTCCCACGGAAAGTCCGCCTCATCCCAACTCATGTCCGCGTCTTCCCAGGACATGCTTTCCACGGTTTCGAAGCTGATGATGTCGCCTTGGTCAAGGTGAGGAAAACCGATGGCTGGCATGGAGATGGGCACATAGGAAAACCCATTGATCTGGGACAGAATCTTGTTGGCCATGGCTTGCGTGCCAAACGGGTTTTCGATATACAGCGTCTCCGCCTCGGTACCGGTTCCCGCCTCGTAGTACAAGCCATCATCTGGATCGTAGATGATGACCACTCGGGAGTAAGTTTTCAGCGGGTTGACCTGCTTCGCCCGTATATAGTCAGACTCGTTCATTTCAAAGACCGGCTGTGCGGAAGCGCTGATCTTCCGGAACCGCAACACCCCGTCTTTCCCCATGTAGGCGCAGGCCGCATTTGCGGACGCAATGAACCCCATCACCTGCCGGCACGTGAAGCCCGCCGGTCCGGCCGGGATCGTGTACGACGGGTCGATCTGCACACTGCTGTCATACGTAAAGCCTACCTGGTCGCATATCTCATCCCAAACCGCCTTCATGGTTGTCGGATAGTTGAGCTGCGAGACATACGGCATGTCCGCGAAAATGAGCCGGTCATAGCAGACGTATGTCCAGATGTCCCGGTCTTTCGTGCGGTTGTCGACATAGAATTCGCCGAGCGGAATCCAGTCCGTTGTTCCGCCTTCCCACGCAAAGTCAGCTTCATCCCAGCTCATGTCTGCTTCGTCCCAGGTGAGATTGTCAGACTTGAGAGCAATATACGGAACGATCTTGGAGTTCGGCGGGAACTGGCTATGCATGCGGAAACGGATCGTCAGCTTGTTCGGGATCACAGTCCCCAGCTCCAGCTCGTCGCTGAGGGAGAGACTGTTTTCGATACTGAAATCGACGATCACATCGTCGCCGTATTCTACGTCATTCACAAGGGCCTTGACCGCAAATTCGCGCTGTGGTCTGCGCAGCCAATCTGCAACTAAAGTCGGTACAGGATACATACCATCACCTCTCCGTAAGCGTCAGCTTGAGGCCGGACCAGTATATTTCGTTGCCGCGCATGACCGCAAACGGCGCAACGCGGTCGCCGACATAAAACGTTTTCGTCTCCATTTGACCAGTCATTGGGTCGGGATAGGTACACTGGAAAAACTCGTTTTGAACCATTTGGAGAATCGCCGATGTGTCCGACCAGCTGAGCGGACCCCATGACATGTCAATCTTACGCTTGACCGCGATCCGGTCACGGTGCATTGTGCCATCGGCTGTCCGTTTGGTCGCTTCGGCATCGTCCAAGTCCAGAACAGTCACTTGAAACGACATCGGGGCGGCCGGCAGGTCCACCCCGTTGATTTTGATCATGTTTGGCCACCCCTCCTATGCCATGCTAAGAGTTCTTCCAGCGCGCCTTGTTCGATCATCCCTGGACGTGTCCACAACCTTCGCCAGTTGTGTACCGTTAGCTTCCAGGATGACCGGTCGGCGTGCAAAGTCCTGCAGAAGCTGTGCGATCATATAGAGCGCATCCACGATTTCCTGATTGGATCCGCTTAGCATATCCTGCAGCTTACTAAGCGGGGTAATGACTTCCGGATCCACGTTGGCGTGACGGTTATCTCCAACCCATGCAAGCGTTGGACCCGTGACGAGTCCACCTTCAGCCAGCCTCGGAATTTGCGGAATGTTGAAACCGAATTTTTTTCCGCCTATCACCGGAACCCAGTCCGGGACATCAAAGCTGATCTTGTTGACTTGTTTAATCATCCAGTTCAGGGCGTCAATGATCATATTGATTGCCCCTTTAAAAATTGATCCGATCGCATCGCCGATACCGCTGAAAAATGTCTTAATGCCATCCCAGGCGCGTTTCCAGTCGCCCGTGAATACGCCGGCAATAAAGTCAATTATGCCACCTAACGCTCTGATAATCCCTTTGGCGGCATCAGCAATCGAACCAAGTGCATTGCCTATTACGTCAATCACTCCATCAAATATTTCTGAAACGACCGGGCCCAGTATTTTTACAAGCCAGTTGATGATTGGCGCGATAAACTTGTTGTAAATATCCTGAGCAGCCGTTATCAGTTTGCCGATGAAGTTGCCGATTTCTTTAACCAAATCTTTCAAATGGTTATCCCAAAGTTCTTTCATTTTATCGAGCATCTTGGTGATAATCGGCTTCAACATCTTGTTCCAAAGGTTATCCCAAAGCTCTTTGATCTTTTCCAGTGACACTTTAATTCTGTCAACGATATCTTGACCCCACGTGTCCCACCATTCAAAAATTACATCGAGGGTATCTCGAATAACGTCAGAAATAAGCTGTAAAACGGGATCAATTGCTTCACCCCAGATGTCATCAAAAACCTGTTTAACAACGCCGAATAGCTGACCAAACGCTTCAGTTGCTCCGGCAACAAACTCCGTAATCTTAGGCAACCCGTCAGCTACAAACTTTTCGAAAATCGGGAACGCCGCTTCCCAAACGGAGTTAAACGCCATCCGAACACTTTCGGACAATCCGGCAAAAATGGAAGATAAGCCAATGATGCTTTGATTCCATAAAGGCATTAAGTCATTCTGCCACCAGTTCTTCAATGGTTCACCGAGCATCAAAATGCCGGAGAACATCGCTCCGAACTGCTCTTTCCACTTTAACAACTCTGGCTGAATGACTGCCCAGGCAGACTGTATTGAGGGACCAAATGTTACCGTCATTGCTTGCCAGCTGGATTGAATGAATCCGAATGCTTGCTCAAATGTTGTCCTTATTCCAAGCGCCAGAGCGTCCATCTGCGTTTGGATGCTGTCTATATCAAGCTCCGGCATCTCGAAAGCTTGAATGTCGGACATCAATCCGCCATCGTCGCCACCATCGGACGTATCAAGCAGGTTCAACTCATCGAAACCAGCCAATTTGTTCGCGGATTTCGCTGTCTTATCCATCGCCGCGCGGGCCTTATCCAGCCCTATGGCGGCTTGCAGACTTTGTTTGTACGTCTTGCCAAACAGCGCAGAGGTAAAAGCGGCGACGTAGGTCGTAGCCGTTACCATGGCCCGTACAAGCGCGTTTATGGCCGGAAGCACCGCCTGGAAGATCGGGGCGAAGGCGGATTTCAGGTTCATCCGTACCGTTGCCAGGGATTTCGCGTATTCTTCGTTCGTCCGGAGCGAACTGCTGATGTATTGCTGCAGTCCCCGGATCGCCCGATAGATGACGGAGAAGATGAGCACCTGTTTGGCAATCCGCTTAAATGCCGCCGTGAACTGGTTGCCCATGTTATTGGCGCCCTTAGCTGCCGCGGCGAATGCCTTGCCCGTGATACCGAGGGTTTTGTTGGTTTTCTGGAGCGTTTTGTCGGTTTTGTTTGTGCTGTCCCGTAATTCATTGATTTTGTTTGTTGTTTTTTCGGCCTGCTGATTGAGCTTGAGCAGTTGCGCTTCTGCATCAAGTATTTTTTTCTGTAGTGCAGATCTACCCGTATCACTTTCCAACTTTTCGATCTTGGCCAGCAGTCCGTCAGCCTTAGCCCCCAGACTTGCGATCGTGGATTCCGTTTTCGCGATTTCCTCGCGCAGTTTAAATTCGCGTTCGGGAGTCACCGCAGCTTCGAGGGACTGTTTCAGGTCCTTCAGTTTTGCGCGTAGCGCTTCAGCTCTGGCCACGGTGGCCTCGTATTGCGCATTGAGCCCCTCCAATTCACGTTGAGACGAAGCTCCGAAATTGGCATATTCGGTCTTCAGATTTGCGATGATGGCTTCCTGAGCCCTGATCTTCTCGTTTGTGTTTTCGAGGACTGCTGTTAGGCGTCTGATCTCGGCCTCGGTAGTCTCCACATCCGCACCGACGACTTTTTTGGATTTCGACTTACTTGGCTTCGACGGATACGTTGCAGAAACAACAGGAGCGGCCGGCACGGACGCCGGTGTTACAACAGACGCGGGAACAGGAGGGGAAACTGAGCTTGCTGTTGCACTCGGAGAAGACACCACGCTGGCCGGAATCTGAGGAATGATCACGTCCTTTAGTTTCGACTTCATGTTGTCCAGCGACTTCTCAGCTTCTTTGATGCTGTCGGTCGTGCTCTTCATTGCACTGTCGATGTCAGCCGCGCCCTTAATCGCTTCCTTTAGTGCATTCGAAAAGTCCATTCCTTTTAGCGTCGCACCGAAGGACTTCGCCAAGCGCTGCCCCATCTCTTGAGCCATCGAAGCAACCTGCTTGCCGATATCACCGACAAACTCAATACCAAGACCAACCTTACCGACTTCATTTCCAGCCACTGCCCCCACCTCCTTTGCCAAACATAGCTGCCATCATCCGTTCGAACTGATCGATCGCCTTCCGAGCTTCTTCCGGACTCATCTGGACCTGCTTCATCTGCCGTGTCCGCCATTGTGCCCGGATCCGCTTTTGTTCAGGCGTAAAGTGTTTAAGCTTCTCCGGATCGTTCTCGCTCCGGATCTGCACGATGTACCCGAGCGGCGTCTCCGGTAGCAAACCGGCCAGGAGCGACGAAAACTCCTCCCACGTCATATCCGGTTCGTTACGCAACCTGATCCCGTACTGTGCCGCAAATGACGCCTCAATCAGTTCCCAGTCCTCGTACAAGTCGTACCAGGTTTCAGATTGTTTCACGCGCCCGTTGAAATCGTGCCTCAACGGTCTCGAATTCTTCGCCCATGGCGCCGGCCATGCAAGCGATGAAAATGGTCTGGTAGTCAGCGAAAGATAGATCCATTTCGTTGATTTTTTGGATCGCCTCTTTGCCGAGTAGCAGCTCGAGGATCCTATCGACCTGCCGAAGGTCATTCAGATCCGTGTCTTGGATCTTCTGATTCAGGATCAGTACCGTATTCTTCCGATTGTCGATCTCGAATTCAATACCTTCAGCGACTTTCAGTTTCGGACGTTCGTTGGTAAGCTTCGACGAAATATCAATGGTCTTTGCCATGTGTCATCCCTCCAAAGAAATGAAATAGACGGCCGGTTAAGGCCGTCTGTTATGATGCCGGCGTGTAGGTTGGCTTGCCGTCGCTCATCACTTCGACCGACAGTGCAGCAACCGCCGTACTGTCGCCGCCCTCGGGCTCCGTCACATTGAGTACACAGTTGAAGTCCAATGTGGCACCGGAAGGGAACTCGACCTGGAACTTCGTCGAGCAGTCCAATCCGTCTTTCCAGGCCACCTCGGCCACATAATCGTTTCCTGGATCACCGACATGACGCTTGCCATTCAAAGTGATGACAAACCCTTTCCCGGTCATCAGTCTGCGTACCCAGCCTTCAGTATCCATCGGCGTCCACTCTTCGACATTCCCATCGATGGAAATCTGAAATGTCTCCATATCTTTGATGACAGCCATATCAGCCGCTTGCGACGCCAAACCCTTGGTGCCTACCTTAAACGCGATATTATAGACTGGGAAAACACCGCTCGTTACTGTTGCCATTCCTTCTCCCTACCTTTCATGATAGATGTGTGTCTCCACGATATACTCGTGGATGCCCTCGCTGTCCACGCCGACGCTGATCGGCCCGGACTGAGGCATGTAAAACCAGGCTCGTTTGCCGCCGATCGTCGCGGACTGACCGAATAAGGCGTCGTACACTTCCTGTGCCTTCGTCTCCGCCGCACTTGCGCTCTTTCCCCAGTGGATAATGATGGACACCGGGCGCACTGCGTACCCGGTCGCCTGCGGGCCGCCGACGGCCAGCCGCCCTGGGGCGCCGGTGGTCGCGTACAGGGTGATGCATCGGTCAACCTTTCCGGCCATACTGTTCAAATACCACTGGGGGCTGTCAATGACGGTTTTGAGCCAGTCTCGAAACTGCGACAGGTTCATTTAATCAGCCCCTTTTGCTTCATGAGCATGCGGACAAACTTGCCGAACGTTTCGACCACCCACTCTTTTTTCTGCCCCGGCGTGTGATACGGCTCCATCCACTTGCCGCGGGCGTTTCGGTTTTTGTCCTTGCGGAAGTTGTACTCCGGATGCCAATACAGCCGGCGAGCGTAAGGCGTATCAAAGACGATCCCCGCAATAGCGTTCCTGATCTCACTGAGATCAACAAATCCGCTGCGTTCCAGCTCACCGGTGTCCTTCGGGACAACGCCCGATGTTCGGATATCCGTCAGCACGGCCTCTGCTGTCAACTCGACCGCCTGGCGCATAATCTTCTTCGTCTCCGTCAACCAAGATTGATTGAGCGTCACCTTTGTGGTTACCTTCACGCCAGCATCAGCTCCGTCGAGTACACCGTGCCGTCAGGATTGCGCGGTCGCAGTGTACTATGGATAGCCTTATGCTGACCGTTAACCACGACATATCCCTGGATCGGTTTACCCGGGTAAATGTCGCCCTCGATGATCACCAGACCCGACAGCATGACCAGCCGGCGCTCGGCGTCCATCACTTGGCGCGATCTCTCATCCAAAAAGGCCGGACCGTCATAGACCAGCTCCTCCACATACTCACCATCGCTGTCCACGCCTTCCCAGTACACTTTGACCGGGATTTTCGGCAGCCACTTCGGATATGGAAATTTCATCGCCTAATCACCCGGTTGGCCAACCCAGTTGGTAAGAGGAGGCCCATCACTTCCTGGGAGGTCATCACTCCGCCGGCACCTTGTACAAATCCTGACTCCCCAAAGCTCCAGGAGATCGATCCGGCGCTAAATCCCGTCATGGGAGTGTTTAAGTAATCGCCGTATTGATGCACGAAATCCGCCTGCAGGCATACAGCCTTTTTGATCTGTTCCTGCTGGAACGGCGTCAAGCTGTCAAAGCCGCGGGCAACGATCCGGTTGTATGTCAGCCCATTGATCTGATCGGAGGCGCGAGTAAGGGCCCTTTCCAGCCCATCTGCCGGAATCAGACCCTTTCCGTAAAGCTCATAATCCTGCGGTGTTGCGTAGCTCATGCGATCACCGCCTTATTTCTTATTGCCTTTCTGCTTCCCCTCAGTTGCGGCCTCATCTTCCTGCTTAACTTCACCTGCAGGTTTCCCTTTGTTCCCCTCAGGTGCAGACGCTTCTTGTTGCTTCTTTAACTCTTCGATCTGCTCCTTGAGCTTGGCGTTTTCTTTCAGCAGCGCTTCATATTGCGCGTAGGATACAGTCTTGTTTGGGGCATGCTGGACAATCTCCAACTTGCCGTCCACTTCCTTTGCAATGTCATATCCAAGGTTCAAGTACCGCTGATGAGATGCCTCATCAATCTTTAACTGTTTATTGCCTCTCACTGCATAAAGCATGGTATCACTCCTCGCGAAAATAGTAAGGAGGCCCGAAACATCAGGCCTCCATGTTGATCTGCACGCCGTCCTTCTTGCGTTCGATCAGGAACAGGTCCGTGTACGAACGGTTCTGGTACAGCCAGCCGTCGCCTTGCGTGTGCGTGCCCGGTGCCCACAGGTAGATCGCGCTGTGCTTGATGGGCGCGATCACGCACGACGGGTGAATCAGAATCATGTTGATCTGCTTCGCTCCAACACCCGGTTTATAACCATCCGTGAAGTCGTAAACTGATTTCATTCGCTCAGACGGGACTTTAACCAGTTCGACATCGTCCAGTTGGTTGACGGCACGTGCCACCCGATTAGGTCCGGATTGCACATAGAATACACGTTGCACGTCCTGAGCTTCTTTCAGCAATTTGTGTACCGTCGGCGTCACATACAGGCGCCGGCCTCCTTCCGGTACGGACGCTTCATCCATGCGCTCCATCAGTTCGTCGAACACTTGCAGGACGTTGTTGACGTCCAGTGCCGTCGTATCCGGCGTGCCGCCGAAGGACTGCATTTCCGAGAGCAGCTTGCTGTACCGATAGCAGTCCAGCTCCGGAATTGCCTTCTCTTGGACGAACACGTTCGTGATGTTGGCCGCGGACAGGATTTGGTTCGTTTCGTCCACGTCCATCGCGTCGACGAAGAACTCCACGTCGCGGTCATGCTGCAGGACCTTCGTCTCGAAATCATTGCTGATGGCCTGACGATTCCACCCGCCGGCGCGGCTGTGGTCCTTGTAGCCAGCCAGGTCGAGCCGCGGAATCTTGATCTCCTTCGCCCCCACGAACCGCACCCGGTCCGTCGTCAGCGCGGAGCTGGTCAGCTCACGTGCATATTTTTGCTGTAACTGCGTTTCAAACGCTGTGACATAGTTGTAAGGCATTGTTTCATCACTCCCAGATTATTTTTGTGGTGTATTTCCGAAGATGGCGGCCAACTGATCCTGATTAATGTTCGTCGGTGGCTGACCGCTCCCACCGCCGATGTGGAAACCGGGTTGTGGCTGCGGATCCTGCTTGAACAGGAACGCTTTGGACTCTTGTAGTGTCTTGAGTTGCTCGTCCAAACCAACCACTTTGTCGCCGTCCAGCACGAGCTTCGTCTTATCAAAAAGACCGGCTACCAGTTCCTCGTCGTGGACCTTGCCGGCGATCGCCGCTTTGATGGCGGTGGACAATTTCAATTCTTTCAGGTCGGTCTCGTACTTCTCCTTAGCCTGTCGGTTTTCGTCCTGGAGCCTCTGGATCTGCGCTCTCAGCTCCTCGCTTGACCCGGCCGCTTTCTTCAACTCGTCCAGCTGTTTATCCCGTTCGGTGACGTCGGTCTCCAGTTTCTTCTTCGCTTCTGCCACTTCGTTATAGCGCGCTTTCGGTACGAAGTGCTCCGGCATCGCTTTGTTGATGTCGCCGACAATCTGGTCGAGCTTCGATTCTTCAATGCCTGCTTTTTTCAGCAGTTCTTTCAACCATTCCATGTTTGATCACCCTCCGAATTTGTATAGCGGTTCGATCCGCTGCTGGTGTCAGGCCGATATACCCCGGCCGCGGGTAGGTAACAGAAAGGGCTCCGGAAGTCTCATCCGGAGCCCATAAAAATAGCACCCTCGTTTTATCGCGAGAATGCTTTAATCTTCGATTACTTCACAACTTGCGATATCGGGAACGGGGACACCTTCATAGTAACCTGATTGCTCCCCTTCTTCGGTCTGAATGCCAACTGTATCGTAATCAATATCCTCCATCGCACCGACTTCATATGAGATAAGACGACCGACAGTCACTTTTCCATACCTATCCGTTATTTTTACCTTTGAGCCCAGCATTTTGTAGAAATCGATCATCTCTATCTCTCCTTTCGCTTTTTGCTCGGATAATCTGGCACAATATGCACGCCCTTGTTTCCGTAGTGGATGCGGAAAACAGTCGTCTTATCCTCCTGGTCTGTCAGGTTGTTTACAGCGATGCCTACAACCTCGTCGTTTGTGATAATCGTTTCTTTACGATCCCATTCACCATTCGGTCCAATTTTGATAAGTCCTGTACCGGCATATTTATTGACCAGTTCCTGGGCTTCATCGATGCTGATTGTCAAGCGAGATGGACCATATTGGCCTTTTGCTCTGAGTTTTTCCTCGTACTGCTTGAACTCATTCGTACCAGGAATGTGCTTGTTTTGTTGCCCCGGCAGGATCGTCTTTGGCTGAGCGTCCGAACGAATGAACTGCCGTATTTCTTCAATTTTCGCACGATTTTCGGATTCTTTCAAGACGCGGCTTCGCTCTGCTGTGGAAATTTGCCCTTCGACCTTCTCGCGCCACGGTGATCGTCTCAATTCTGGATGAGCATTTAGATGTTCTCTCATCCGCGATTGCCACTCTTTAACCTTACGCGCATACCGCGCCTGATTATCTGGATCCATGCTGCCTGCTTCAAGCCTCTTATACTTGCGAATCTGTCGTTCAATATACCGTTGTTTCTGTTCCGCTCTATAGTTGCGCAAAGCTTTTTTATCGTCTGCAGGCTCCGGCAGCCGGCTAATGCCCGGGAAGTACGTGGACAGCGTATGCCGACAATTGGGATGAAAAGCACCGTTTCGCATCGCCTCAGACAGCCGGGGCGCGTTGTGTTCCCTCGCCAGCTGTTCTGCCTGTTCCGGACTGATGGACGTATACACATCATCGATCAGCACTTTGCCCTGATACGGCAGACACCACGGCGAGCAATTATCGTGTGCACTCATTATTACGGTGTAGACGCCCCATTGGTCGCGCTTTTTACCCTCGCCCAAAAACGTAGCCCGCTGGCTAGCCGTCCGTAGCGCCATCTCGGCCCACGCCGATATATCAACCTTGCGGCTGTCGCTGTAGGTGATCGAGTTGATCCCGCGCTCCAGAAACTCCTTCGTAGCCATATCGATTGCCTGATCCAGCGTCTTCGCGCCGGCGGTCATGTTTACCTCGGCCTTGAAGATGACCTGCCGGTAGACGTCATCCATCTTGCGCAAGACGCCGTATTCAGCCTGCTGTAGATCGTTCTTGACGGTTTCCTGTAGCGCATCGAGTTTCCTCTCATTCATCCCGAAAAACTGCGTCTCAGGCTGCGCTTTTGGAAGCTGGTCGTATGGTACTTTCCCCGGCTCGTAGTCCGGCTTGACCAGCTGCGGCTTCTCATCAACGGGCAATCCGATCTCGCCTGACACCTCATATGCAGCACGCTGTTCCGTGCCAAACAGGCGCCTGATCTCGTTCTCTGCTTTCTGCTGACCATCCTGGTAACTCTCCTGGATGACATCCTCGGCAAGTTTTTGGGCATCGCGCACAGCCCGGCGAACGATCTTGGTGTTGGTCTTCCTGTACTTGAGCATGTTCCGTAACTTGACCAATTGCCAGCGATCCCAGCGGAATCCTTCCTTGATCTCCTCTTCTTTGTGCCGCTTGAAGTTTCGGCGCAGTGAGTTGATCAGATCAAGTGCCATTTGCTCGAAAATGGAGATGATGTCATATGGATCGCGCTTGCGCTCATCAGCCATTATTCATCATCCTCGAGGCCCTTACCCTCGTCTTGAGCGTCCTGGTTGATGGCGGGCTCATCCAGTTCAGTGTATCCCTGCTCGGCTTTCAGGCGGGCGATTTCTTCCGCCTTCTCCTCGTCAGTCCAGCTGTCGCCGTACAACTCCTCGACTGCCCTTTCGATAGACATGATGCCGAAACTTCGGGCTTTGCCAACCGTCTCAACAACCGCATCAAAGGACGGGCTCGCGTACTCGCCGAACTTGACGGTGGCCGCATACTCGCCCGGGGCTCGACGCTGCATCGTGTCCTGGACTTTCAGCGCCACGTCCACCAGACGCGGGATGACCTCATTCAGCGCGTCAATGATTTTGCCGCGTGTGTAGAGCGTCGTTTTCTCCTTCTCGCGCTGGGCCTCAGCGTTGTCGGTTTTTTTGAGGTCAATTCCCAACGTCGCCGGCGAGATGATTCCCTGCAAACACATGTCCAAAGCGTTCGCGTAACTCTCCACAAAGGCCTCGTAGAGGATTTGCGGCTGCACGACATCAATCTGGCCTTTAGCGTCTTCGGCCATCACGCTGTTGATCTTGATGAATTGGTTATCGAATGGATTCGGACGCATTGTGGCGCCAGTCTTCGGATTGCGCGGGATCAGGTCCTCCGGAATGTACTTCTGCACCCGCCCCGCTCTGATCGCATCAATCCACTGGCTGATGACTTCGTCCAGCGCGTCGAAGTTGTCAGCCTTCGCCTCGAAAATTGATTTCCCGCGCCCAGCCCATTTCGGGCTCTTGAAAAACCGCATCGGCACGGCCATGATGAAGTCGCCGAGATACGTCACCTCCGGCACCAATCGTGAGACCTCCGGCAATGTCCCGAGCGGAACTTCCTTGCCATCCTCGCCGTATAGGCGCGTCCGGATGTAGCCGCGACCGTATGTTTCCTCCAGCCGGTAGGTCTTGTCCCTGTAGATGTATTCCGACAGGAAGACGATCTCCGTCAGCCGGCCGCGCACCCGACGGTATTCGACATGCTCGCCGCCGTAGAATTCGATGATCGGCAGCTGCGAAACATCCGGATCGACAACCAGCTTGAACGCACCGTCGCCGGTCACAAGCGTCTCAGCGATGCTTTCACCGAGCAGTTCAGGGAACCGGTTGTCTTCGCTGATTTCGTCCCACCGCTTTTGCTGGTCTTCGTTCTCCAGCTCGATGCCATCAAAGTCAGCCGTCACGATGTCCGTGATCCGGTCGATGATCATAGCCGGTAGCCCGCTATGAATCTTGCGGATCTGCAGGTCCGTCGATGGCACCGCAGCCCAAAAACGCGATCTTGCCACGCTATCACCTGTCGCAGTGGCAAGCTGTTTGTAAAACTGGTCCAGCTCGCTCGGATCACCGCGATACCAAAGCCGGTTCCGCAGGACGTTTGCTTCATATGACAAAGGTTCCTGGATAATGATCGACTGCTGCGTCGGTGCAGGCTGTATGCGTAATAGTTTCATAACCGCGTTCCTCACCCCATTACCCAATGCATTCCAGATGCTCATGTCACACCTCCTATCAAGCACCGAGCAGATACATCGTCTCGGCAACGCCAGTAGTCGCATCAGGTGCGTCGTCGTGCTGATTTTTACCCTCACGCTGGTATGTTGTCATGGCTTTGTAGTATTCCGGCCATCGGTCGCGCCAGTTCACCGGGAAATAGATATGGCTCATCACCCAGGTGGCGTTGGACAGAATCCTGGCGGCCTTGTTTTTGCTTTGGTGGAACCAACTGATATCCGTCCGGTTACTTCCCAGATCCTGTTCCAGGATCCGACGAACATTCCTCGCAAACGCTCGTCCGCCGCTGTTGGACTCAAACCGCGCTTTATTGACTTTGTACTCATACAGCGCTCGAGCAACGGCAGGCTCCGTCTCTTCCATCGCCGCCTTGGTGTAAATAACATCTAGAACATAGGCTTCTTTGTTGTACACACCCCAGATAATATTGCAAAGGTAATCATCGCCCTGGTCAGCGCTGTCACAGTATGCGTAAATCCCTGTAAATAGCGGATTGCCGGACGCATCCATCGGGATTCGTTCATATGTTTTGAACGAGCTGTACAGCTTGCCCTTGATGTCGATCGGGATCTGCTGATAGTTCGCACTGGCAATGTCGTCGCCCATTGCACGGATTCGCATCTCGTATGATTCACGGCTGAGGATGTCCTCACAAAGCATCGTGCCGTCGTCCTGCAGCGCCTTCATCGACAAGTGCCGGACGCGCTTTTTCTCCTCAGCGAAGTGCTCCAGCGCCCGCCCGGCCAAATCACCGGTCGCCCAGCGTGTCATGATGATGATGATCTTGCCGCCTTCCTCAAGCCGAGAGAGCATCGTATTCGTGAACCATTCCCAATGCTTCTCAAGCAACGTCTCGTTGTGAGCCTCTTCAGCATTCTTAATGAGGTCGTCGATGATCAGCAGCGTGGCGCCAAAACCGGTGGCTGTGCCCGTGGGCGAAGTAGCCAAATAACTGTTGTGCGCCCCTTCGAGGCTCCACAGGTTCATGGCTGCGTCGCCACGCCGGATCCTGACATGCGGGAATATGTCGCTGTATACGATGACCCGCGGATCAGCCTTGATAGTGCCGATCCCATTCCTCACCGCCTTCGAGAAGGTAGTAGAAAGCGTCTCGTTGTACGAGCCAGTCATAACCTTCTCACGGATGTTCTGACCAAACACCCACTGTGCGAAATGCACCGCTGTCCTGGACTTGCCATGCCGCGGCGGAAGGTTGATGATGAGCACGTCATCATCGGACATATAGAAGTCCTGCATTGCATTGCACAGCTCGATCAGATATTTCCGGTCGTTCCGGTAGAAGTCTGGCGCCAGCGCTTGACAGAAATAAAAAAACTCGCGCCTCGCGAGTTCAATGCGTGCATAGTGCTTAATTGTCTCACGATCAACCGTCATCCTGAATCAACTTCCTGAGCTCTTCGGTTGTCAGTCCGGACAACGGGTTATTGATCTCCATACTGCCACTGTGGGACAACTCCTGCCGATCGCGCCACTTGTCCGGGCGGCGGTTCTTAAGCCAGAAGATTTGAGCAGTGACGTCGGGCTGCACCTCTTTGGTAACGCGCTTAGTCTCAATCATGATCGTCTGACCAGTCTTGGGATCGGTAGTAGCCTCCCGAGTCACCTCTTCATAGGTGTATCCGACCGCGCGCTTGAACAGCGCATTCTCAACCTCAACGTCGGCGACCTCCTTGCCCCTTTTTAGGGCCGCCGCAAGTGCCGGGTACTGCTTCACGTACTCACGAAAAGTTGAGTACGCAACACCAAGCTTTCTGGCAATGTCAGCGTCAATGCAGCCATCTCTTGCCCAAGCCTCCACAAGCAGGAGCTTAGGCTCAACATGTGTATGATATTTGCTTCTGGCTCCTGCCATGTGATCAACTCCTTTACTCCTCGCTGTTATAGATCATCATTTTGGCAAACTCCATAAGCCCTAACACTTCGGCGATACTTAAATCTTCCCAGTCAACCGTTACGTCTCCCGTGATCACGTCAAGCTCGATTGTGATCTTTTTCGTGATTTTAGCCTCTTTTGCCATCCCACAGCACCTCCACATAATGCCCGGACACCGCCCCGCACCGATCCAGGCTCGGCAGGAGGAGGTGGGCGCTGCAACCCACCCAGCGAGGCGGAGGCACGAATAATGAAAAAAAGTCGCATTACTGCGACTCTGATATTCCGCACCGTCCTACCTCCCAGTTTACATCCGCCTGTTGAGACTTTGCAAGTAATGTAAAGTAAAGTCAAGTAAAGTAAAGCAATGTAAAGTAAAGTCAAGTTCCCCTGATAAGCTGCTCGCCGTACATCTTGATCACGAGCGAACGGATCATCGAGCGCTTGATGTCATATATCGTTTGCCGGCTGACTCCGATCTGCTCCGCGATCATGTACAATTTTTCCCCATCCATCAGCCCTTCCGCAACGGCGCGTTCCCGCTCGTCTGTCAGTTCGGCTACGGCACCTTCGATCAGCTTCATCTTCTGCTCGTAACGCTTCATACGCTCCCAGTTACGCAAGAACTGTTTAGCCTCTCGGAACGTCGGATCGCCCACGCCTATCGCCTTTGGCAGTGTCGATTCTTCGCCGTACTTCGTTATGCACGGGCTGATGATCTGTTCCCACACCTCCCTGGACTTATTTTTCAGAACTTCTTCCTCTTCTTTTATTTGTGCCACACGATCAGCCATCCAGCGGTAATCCCGCAAGTATTGCTCGACTTGCTGGATCGCTTCCATCGTGCGATCCAATTGCTCGACTGCGATTCCCATATTCCCCCACACCCCTCTTTTGTGATAAAATTCGGTGTAGGAACATTCATTCGCTTATCCCCAGCAAAAATCGTGCAGGGGATTTTTTTCATCTCCTCAACTTCGTTTCGATCCGCAAACACTCCTCCGCGGTCCGCTCGGAAAATGCCTCCTCAAACCGCTCGATCAGCTTGTTGCGTTCCTTTTCCAACCGCTTGATCTCCTGTTGTTTTTGCTCCAGTTCTTCGCGGAACCATTCCAACTCGCACCCCACGCATTGGTGGTAAATCATCACCGGGTTGCCCGCATGTCGTTTGCAGACTTTTGCCATTCCACCGTCACCCCGATTTCTTTGAGGACGTCACACAGTTTGTTATAGACGCCCCAAAGTCTTGCATCATTCATGGGAACAGTTCCAAGCACATCTGTAGCTATCCGCAACCCCTCGATCAACTTGTCGCGTTCCTGTTCCAACCGCTCAATTTCTTGTTGTGCTTCCTGATTGATCTTGGAGGCTATTTGCCTCCAGTAACTCACCGACTCCCCGTAATTTTTTGCCGACTCCAATTCACACCGCAACTTCTGGTTTTCCTCGTCCTTGCGGTCGAGTTCGCGTTTTAAGGTTTTAAGGCGAATATACAAGCATTCACATTTCCGCCTCGAACCCAGCGATCTAATCTCACCAAGACCGCCACACTCCGGGCAATCAGAGACGGGTTTCGACAAGTCAAGCACTTCCGCGATCTTCTTTTCCCGATCAATCGCACTCATCGGTTGCAGACTCCTTTCCGCTGCAATAATTCTCATCGTCGGTTTTTCCGTACTCATGCACTCACCTCCTCGATCTCAATCTCAATTCTCGGCTGTTCGCCGTATATCTTCCGCTGTCGGCCGACCTCGCATATCAGTCTGTCATCTTCCCACACTATCCCGCTGAGAGAATCCGTAACGCCCTTGAACAGGTTGTCGATGTCAGGTTTTCCGATGTGATACTCGCCGGGGTTGACGCGACGGCGTTTGCGTTTCCCACCTTCGATGCGCTCCACATATCCGCTTGATGGTATGGGCATCACAAATGTGATTTCCGTGATGATTATGGGGTTAGAAATAGGCACTTCCAGTTTCGCTTGTTGCTTTGCTTCCCAAGCCACCGCCGTCTTGTAGTCCAGATACTTCTGTGCAGTCGGTGAAACCCATTTCCCGCGACCAGTCATTCTCACGGCACCCATCGGCGTAACCGGTATAAACAACCTCATGCCCACTGCCTCCTTTTATCTGGCATCTGTCTCACTGGCATTTGATCATCATGACCACGATCCAATGACAAGAACTTGTTGAACTGTTTCAAGAACACCAGCTCCACCGTACCCACTGGACCGTTCCGCTGTTTTGCTATGATAATCTCGATGATGTTCTGTCGTTCCGTGTTCTTGTCGTAATAGTCGTCGCGGTACAGGAACGCCACGATGTCGGCGTCCTGCTCGATGGCGCCGGATTCCCGGAGGTCGCTCAACATCGGACGCTTGTCCTGCCGTTGCTCGACGCTGCGGCTGAGCTGAGACAACGCAATGACCGGGACGTTGAGTTCCTTGGCGAGTTGTTTCAGTGACCGACTGATATCCGCCACTTCCTGCTCGCGGTTGTCGTTCCTGCGCCGCCGACCGGACAATAACTGCAAGTAATCGACAATTATCAGATCCAAGCCTCTCTCTCTCTTGATCCGGCGGCACCTTGCCCTTATGTCTGATACTGTCAGCCCAGCGTTATCGTCAATCAGTACCGGCAGATCACTTAGCGTGCCTATGGCGGTTGTCATCTTGGTCCAGTCGTCTGGATAAAGTTGTCCGGATCTCAGCCGGCTGATGTCCACGTGAGCCTCTGCGCATAACATCCTCTGTGCGAGCTGCTGAGCGGGCATCTCAAGGCTAAATACCATCACCGACTTACCTGCCTTTCCAGCATGAACGGCTACGTTGAGCGCAAGCGCCGTCTTGCCGACACCAGGACGTGCTGCAATGATGATCTGCTCGCCCGGGTGTAATCCTGTTGTCATGCGGTCAAAATCAGGGTATCCAGTCGCCAGACCTGTTACACCGCGCCCGCCGGACTCAGCTGCCCGCTCTGCCTGCTCATATACGTCCATGAGCACGCTTCCCAGCGTCGAGGCCTCTTGCTTTTCTGCCGTTTCGTCGGCAAGTTCCACCGCTAATCGTTGTAATTCGGTCACAAGTCCTGATGTAGTGCCGGTGGCCGCGTCATTGAGAAGGCGCTGCATACGCTGCATGATTTTCCTCTCAATGGCGGCCTCCCGTACTCGTTCAGCGTAATGTACCGCGTTGGCCGCGGTCACCGTTGATCCTGCAAGCTGAGTCAGGTATCCAATGCCTCCCACATCGTTCAGTAGATGCTTATCCTGAAGCCTAGCAACCAGTGTCACCAGGTCAATTGGTATCCCTTCTTGGTAAAGCTCTGCCATCGCCGTGAAAATCACTTTGTGCTTCTCGGCGAGCATGTCATCCGGCTGCATTTTTTCTAGCACATCATCCATCACAGACGGATCAAGGATAACTGATCCCAAGACTGCGCTTTCAGCCTCCAAATGTGCTGGCACCGTGCCGACAGGATCTGGCGGCATGTGATCAAGCATTACGGCGTGCGACAATGCTCATCACCCTCTCTCTGATGTGAGCTGGGGGAGTAACAGCACGCTTAGCCATCTCGTCCATCTCGGCAAGCATTCGACGTGTTTCTTCTGCGCCAGGAACCGTTCTTTCAGCGCTGTAACCGCGGCGAATATCTGCAATCGTAGGCGGGAATCTCTCCGTCTGAACATGTTCGCGGAAGTTTGCCATGGCAACGTCGAACGGCACGTCTTTCAGATGCTGGTGCCAGTGCAATATCTGTTCCTTTGCCAGCTCATCTGGTACCCGGAATGCTGGATACGAAAGCGTGATCGCTTTGAACAGTTCAATCACTTCACCCTGTGTCACGTTCCTCAAGCTCCTTTGCAATTTGATTAAGCAGTTCGAGCTGACTGGATTGCCGGGACTTGGTACCCGGTGGATCTCGTCGTCGTGCTTGGTCGAACGCCTCGTCATGCTTTATGGCATCATCAAGCGTCATTACGCCGTTCTTGAAGTAGTTCTCAATAATGGCCCGGATAAGTCTAAAGTTATACCCGGATTTCCCGTGTTCGGCGGCGCGCTCGATCGCCCTAATGATCACTGCCTCCTGCATGCCATCTTCGATATAACTGACAAGTTGTTCGGATTGCAGCGGGTTGCAATCGAATCCAAAAACACGCTTGTGTGCCTGTTCGAAGGTTTCATTTTCACGCGCGTGTGCGTTATCTATCAATCCATCTATATTAGGTTTAGGTACGGTTATGGTTACGCTGGACGTCCGCTGGATGTCCGACGGACGTCCTTCGGATGTCTCTTGGATATCCTTTTTCTTTCGTTCCTTTCTCTTTCTTTCAGCATCCTGAGCACGTTTATCTATAAGCTTTCCGGCATAATCATACCAATCATGAATCGAAAGGGACCCGTCGTCATGACGGTCAATGAATCCAACTTCCACAAGACTTTCAACGAACAGTTCGGCATCATCCGGCCAGTCTGCCGCAATGGCAATATCTTCAGGATCACACCTGGATAGGTCGCCATCCTGGGCGTAGTCCATAGCCCACCACCAAAACAGGTGCAGATGACCAATCGCCTGAGCGATGTGAATATTCAGTTTTCTGGCGAGCTTCAATGTTTTGGGGTGTTTCGCCAACCCCTGATGGCTTTCAATCCACGCCATGTCGATCCTCTCCCTGTTCTGTGCTCATGCCGGTATGATCCTTTTCGTCCCGGTGTAACGATGTATCAGATGCAACTCCCCCGGAGGCGCCTTGGCCACGAGCCAATTGTCCGGATTCCAACCTGCGGCTTTGATCGCTTTCTTTTGCTTCAAAGTCGGGTTTTTACCTCTCAACTTGGTCACCTCCCCGCAACATAAACCGGCTTCCCGGTCACTTCCTGCACCCGCCGTTTGAAAAGCGCCTCATCGCTGTTGTTGTCGCTGAGGTGGAGCAAATGGATTTCCTGCACCTTCGACAGATCGTTCGCCCGCAGGAAGTCCAATACGTTCTCAAGGCTGAAATGCGAGCGGAGCAGCCGTGGCCGCATGGCCGGGTGAACTCGGCCGGCAGAAATGTTCTCGTCCAAAATGCGCAGCGAGTAGTTGCATTCGACGGCGATATGTGTCAGCCCCGAGAACGTATACCGGCAGTAATAAGAATCAGTGATAAACACCAGCTTCTCGCCCGCCTGGTTCGCCAGCAGGAAGCCCAAAGGGTCTTCAGCATCGTGTTCCACATCAAAGGGCATGATCGTCCACGTTCCGACCTGGAATTGCTTCTTCGCCTCTATCTGCTTCACGCGGTGCCCGGTCAGCCCCCGGGCGGCGATGGTGCCAGCGCTGGCGTAGACATCGACGCCGGCTTTGGCGAGGTCCGCAGCTGCCCGGGAGTGATCGAGATGCTCGTGCGATATGAGGCAGGCGGACAGGCGAGAGACGCGGAAGTCCAGCGCCTTGCGAATGTCCTGGAACCGAAGACCCGCCTCGATCAGCAGTTCCGTTTTCCCATCAGTCACGTGGTAGCAATTTCCTGTGCTACTGCTGGCAAGGGATCGAAACCGGATCATCAGAATCCCGGTCCGGCGCTCGCCGTGGCCGCCATAGGTTCGCCGAAGTCCATGACGCCCTGCCCTTCATGCCCGTCATCATCCCACGGATCGGTGGCAGGCTTGTCCGCCTTCTGCGCTTTCGCCGCCGGTCTTTCCGATTCCGGTTGGGGCGCATCGGTCGGCTGTGGTTCGGATTGATGATCGAGGTCGCTCTGCTCTTTGGCTTCATCCGGTGCAGGTTGCGCCTCTACGTCTATGGGCTCGCGATTTGCGTTTGCTGCGATTTCGCAGTGGACTTCCGCATAGGTTTCGTCTGTCGCTTCGTGGTAGTTCATCTCGATGAAGGCGTTGCCGAAGTCCTTTGGAATCTTCTTGACGATGTTGTTCCGCATCTTACGGATGATCATGGCTTCCCGGCTGTGGTACTCCGTCCACGCTGGGCTGATCCACTGTTGCAGTTCAGGATCGTCGAGGGCCTTCAGGCCAAGTTGTTTTGCCTTATCCAGAATCGCCTTTTTCTTTTCGACGATCTTTTTCAGTTCCTCCGGTTTGGCCTCGAACCGGCTTTTTGCAATTCCGAAGGTTTCGTTCATGAGGTTGTTAGCGATATGAGCAATGAGGTTCCGGGCGACATCCTCACGCTCGGCGATGTAGAATTCCACCGTTCCATCCTTTTTCAGGATCGGGTACACCACGCGGACGACCTCTCCCTTGCCCGTTGGCTTCCACTTCGGCGGGATGACATCGAAACCGGTGTAGACCGGATATTCGAACTCATCGTGCTCCCGGACGAGCCAGAACTGGCCGACCTTGGCGATGTCACGTCCAAAACGAGCAAGGATGGCATCGTTCCCGTCTCCCTCGATCCCCATTTCGATCTGCTTCTTCCATTCCGTGACTTCCTTGCCGTCGACCTTCTTCTTGACCTGCACGTTCCGGACCTGGAAATACACCTCCCGGGGGCTCGCCGCCGCGTTCAGTTTGAGCGCGGCGATGTTCAGAAGAATGTGCGTGATATTGTTACGATCAAGGCTGGGATCGTTCCAATCGATCCCGTTTTTATCCAGAACAGCGTTGATGGCGCCAATCGCGTTGACCACGCATTGCTTGCTGTACTGATCCATGCTCACCCCATTCGCCGTGAGCTGACGCTCGATCATCGGGGCGAAAAGGTCGGTCACTTTCACAAGAGCGGTCGAAAAGCTCATGTCACACAGCCTCCTTCATCGTTTTTGCTTCCGTCTCCACCCGCAACTGCTTGTCCGCCGCCGATACGATGAGCCTGATCTGCTGGCCGGGCGTGTCCAGCGGGTGGGTGATCGATTCCGCGTTGTCGATAAAGATCGGGGCGCAAATTCCGTAGTGCTCGCTCAGCGTGGCGATGATGTCGAGTCCTGCGTTGTGGCGGGCGGCATTGTTGAGCGACGAATACGGCACGCCATCGACCATGACTTCGCAAGTTTCTTCGAGGCCGCCATTGATCTGCTCGCGGAAGAGCTTGAACCTAGCCAACCGGAATTTGCTGTTGATCCGGCTTTCCAGCAGGTCGACCTTCGCGCGGACGAACTCTTCACAGAGGTAGAGTTCGTGCTCCAGCCGTTCGAACTCGGCGGCCAGAGCCTTTTCCTGCTGCTCCAACTCGGAGATGCGCCTGCGGGTGGATTCGACCAGCGCGAATTTCGCTTTCTCGCGCTCGAGGTCGGCGATGTGGGCTTCGTACCTGGCGATTTCCGCGCGGATAGCGGCCACGGCCTGGGTGGTGGAACGCTGCAGGCTGGCAATTTCAGCCCGCAGGGTGTCGATTTCGGTCAGTTTGGCCTGATATGACGGGTCATCCGTCACGTCGACGCGTGAGGCTTCCAGCTCGGACAATGCTGCGACAGCCGCGGCGTGGGCTTCCTTCTTCACTTGCAGGTCGGCGCGCAGGGTTTCGATCTTCTCCCGGGCCGATTCATTCTCGGCCTGCAGAGCTTCGATCT
>Ga0310829_1000422_pt1 | contig 38155 bp, 38 predicted proteins | sample WT_ome_4_FD_202244 | JGI IMG/M metagenome (GOLD analysis project Ga0310829, IMG submission 202244) | Sorghum-adapted microbial communities enriched on wild type (WT) sorghum from Joint BioEnergy Institute, Emeryville, California, United... ...
GATGTTGCATGATCACCGCTCGTTGCCTTGCCGTTATTACCATCACCAGCATCCCCTGCACCGCCGGCGGCTTCACCCGTCACGACCAAGCGGATCTTATCACCATCTTTGATTTTATAAGCGGAGACACCGACGTCAGCGAACTTATCATTGAAATAGACAGTAAAGTATTGACCGTTTTGAAGCAGATCGTCAATGTTGGCAATATAAGCAAAATATTTGTCATAAATCGGTGCGTTGATTTTGCTTTCCGGAAAGGCTTGCCTGATCGCGTCATATGCATTCGCCCCGTCGATCACTTCCACTTGCCGATTTTGATAGCGGTTGTCAACACCTTGACCTTCAATGGACACCGTTGCTTTGACCATTTTATTCGGCCAAGAGACAATCTTAAAGAGCAGGTCATCACCCGGCTGCACTTTATAGGAAGAGATGCCCTCCGTTGCGGGGATCCCATTGATAAAAAACCCCCAATAATCATTTCCGGAAGGTTTGACGCCGTTGATTTCCGTAATAAAAGCACCATATTGGGGATTATCCTCGGTTTTGAGTTGATCCCCTAAAACCCGCTTCAAGAGATCCAATGTAGATTCTCCGGGTTTAATCGAAACCGCTTGCATCGGTTCATCAAGAATACTTTGGCCATTTTGGTCGACGACAGAAAGCGTCACGGCATTATTTAGCGTTGCCGCATGTGTTGCGGTACCAAAGCCAGCCATTTGAAAGATGACGAGAATGAATAACAGAAACATTTGCAGCCATTTTCTCGAATGAAACATCTTTTTAAACTCCTCTCCGAACGGATTTCCCAATACAAATTAAATTCATGTCTAGTCTTTTAAAAGCAAATACCATAGAGATTGCGCTTGGACTTTAACCGAACAAACCGGTATTTTACGCTTTTGACGAAAAAACCTCGCGAAACCCTGGCTTTTGCCATACCTTTTAAGCAAAAGCAGTGCCTAGTAGCCTTTATCCAGAGTTAAAAAAAGCATCTCCAAAAGGAGATGCTATACCGCAGCGCTTCATAACCCTGCCACACCTCCCTATCCTCGTAGGAAAACGGTGTTCACAAAACAGGCAGGTCTCCTGGCTCATGGTCATTAACACCCGCGCCTTCCCGTCGCGCTTGGCGACAGTGGCCTTTTGCGGATGTTTCCCATTCACAGTGGCGGGACCGCGCCGGATTTGCACCGGACTTCCCTTTTCATGAGGTTCAGCTGAAAGAAGCTACCTCAACCTGTTTTGCTCACGATTTTCACTTATTTCCATCATAGGTCGATTGTTTATGACAGTCAAGAAAAAGCCGATGCCGAATTATAGAAAAAAGCCGTCTCATAGACTCGCTTTGAGACAGCTTTTATGCGATCTAGACAGCTTCCAATCCTTGAAACTGGCTGATGACTAAATGATAGTATTTTCCGCGGGCGCGCATCAATTCATCATGAGTGCCTTGTTCAATGACTTCACCGTGATCTAGGACGACGATTTTGTCCGCATCGCGGATCGTGGAAAGGCGGTGGGCGATGATGATCGATGTCCGCCCTTCCAGCAGTTTTTTCATCGCTTTTTGGATTTTTAATTCGGTCTCTGTATCGATGCTAGATGTCGCCTCATCGAGAATTAAGATTTTCGGATCGGCCAGAACGGCTCGCGCGAAAGATAGCAATTGCCGCTCCCCAACAGATAAAATATTACCGCGCTCTTCGACTTCGGTATAAAAACCATTGGACAGCTGTTCAATGAACTGATCCGCACCTACCGCACGCGCTGCCGCGATGACCTCCTCATCTGTAGCATCGGGTCGGCCAAAACGGATGTTTTCCATGATCGTTCCGGAAAAAATGAAGGTTTCCTGAATGACGGTGCTGACGTTGGCTCTTAATTCCGAAAGTTTAATTTGCCGGATATCAATGCCGTCAAATTTTACCGTACCGGATGTCGGATCATAAAAGCGACCGATGAGATTGGCGATCGTTGACTTGCCAGAACCGGTGTGACCGACAAGCGCTATCGTTTCGCCCGCCTCAAAGTGGAGATTAATCCCTTTTAACGCCTCACGTTCTTCATCATAAGTAAAGCGGACATCCTCGAAGTCTATCGTTCCTTTAATCCCATCCATGCTAACAGGTTCTTGGGCATCGCGCACATTCGGCCGTTCGTCAAGAAATTCAAAAATGCGTTCCGACGAAGCCATGGCAACGAGTAACTGGTTATACGTTTGCCCCAACCGGGATATGGGATCCCAAAACATGCCCAAATAGAAGGCAAATGAGACAAAGATACCGGTCGTCAGATGGGAATGAATGATTAAAAACGCCCCGAACCAAATCAAAATAGCGCTACCGATGGCATTCGCCATTTCAACAAACGGACGGAAGACGGCGTTTTTTTGCGTCGCACTCCGCCATGTTTCAAAGACTTCGGTATTCACAACATCAAAAAACGCCCGGTTATTGACTTCTTGATTAAAGGATTGCGTGACGCGGATCCCTTGGATGCTTTCATTTAAATGCGAATTCAGTTTCGATTGTTTGAGACGGACAAGTTGCCATGCCCTGCGGATTTTTCTTCGGAACTTCGTCGATAAGAAAAACATCAGCGGAATGACGAGCATTACCGCAATCGCCAATTGCCAGCTCAAGGAAAACAAAATGACGATGATCCCGCAAAGCATTAACAAGTCGGTCAGCGTGTTAATGACCCCGTTTGTAAACAAGTCTTGCAGGCTATTGACGTCATTGATGATCCGAACGAGAATGGAGCCGGCTGAACGCGAATCAAAAAAGCGATTGGACAAGTATTGGACATGATTGAAAAGATGTTTTCTAATGTCAAAAATCACATATTGCCCTAAGATGTTCGTCAAACGGATCCGAAAATAGTTGCTCAAATATGAAAGAAAATATAACACAGCGATCGTTCCGACAAGCCAATAAAGGCCGTGAATATCTTGATGTTTAATGACGCGATCGAAAGCATAAACCCCTATTAAAATCGGAACCGTAAGCCGTATGGCTGTACCGATTAATAAAGCGATAATCGCCCCCGGCAGCAACGTCTTCGCATACGGCTTTAAATACTGAAGCAAACGGGCCATTTGTGCCCAGTTGAACGGTTTTTCGATAATCCGGTCCGACGAATAGTAGAAACGCTGCCGGGTTTCCAGTGCTTTCGATTCCGGCTTTTCCAATGGCATGAGCTTTCCCCCCTTTTATGCGTTCTGTTGTGTTTTCAATTGCTCGTGGTCTTTATATTGAATGTCATAAATTCTGCGATATAAGCCATTCGGGTTTTGGATCAAGTCCTCATGGACGCCGCGTTCTGCGATTTGCCCGTCTTTTAACACTAAAATTTCATCGGCATGGCGCACGGATGAAATGCGGTGCGCAATGATAAACGTCGTGCGCCCGCGCATGAGCTCTCGGAAGGCCATTTGAATTTTAGCTTCCGTCTGCATATCGACAGCACTTGTGGCATCGTCCAAGATTAGAATGCTCGGATTGATTAAAAGCGCTCTGGCAATCGCGATCCGCTGTTTTTGCCCCCCAGAGAGCCCTAATCCGCGTTCACCGAGGATCGTGTCATAGCCCTTAGGCAATTCTGAGATAAAGTCATGGGCTTGAGCGCGTTTAGCCGCATCGATGATTTCTTCATCCGTTGCATCCGGATTGCCATAAGCGATATTATCGCGAATCGTGGATGAGAACAAAAACGTCTCTTGCAGGACGAAACCGATGTTTTTTCTTAAAGTCTTCAATGAGTAATTTTTAACCGATTCGCCATCCAAAAGGATTTCTCCGCTTGTGGCATCGTAAAACCGTGCGATCAGACGGGTAATACTTGATTTGCCTGAGCCCGTCGCCCCCATCAATCCGATGACTTGGCCGGGCCGAGCGCGGAAGGTAATATCTTTTAGCGCATAACTTTCTTCATTCGGATATTTTAAATAGACATGCCGGAATTCCACGCTGCCCAGAAGCCGATCCGTCTCAATAGGATTTTCCGGAGACGCAATTTCAATGGGTTCATCTAAAATTTGCAGGAGCCGTTCCCCGGATGCTTTGGCTTGTGAGAATTGGTTCACCATGAATCCTAATTCCATTAACGGCCCCATGATGTACCAGACCAAACTGAAGAAAGCAACGAGTTCCCCGGGCTTCATCTCCCCGCGGATCACAAATGTACCGCCCAACCCCAACAGGACGACAACGCAAATGTTCCCAATAAACTCCATGAACGGAAAATATTTTGCCCATAACGTCGATGTATAGATTTGTTTATCTTTGTAATCGGTGTTGTTCCATTCAAACCGTTCAATTTCTTTGGCTTCCTGGGCCATGGCCTTGACGGTATTCATGCCGCTGACATTTTCCTGTACGCGCGTATTCATGCGCCCCATCGATTTCCGAATGGCGCGAAAGGCTGGGTGCACCTTTTTATCAAAGCTGTAGACGGTCACAGCGAGAAACGGCGTCATAAGAAGTGTCACGACGGCAAGCGGCACCGAATACGAAAACATGATAACGAGGGAAAAGCTGACGATCAAAATAAAGTTAAAGAGTTGTGAAAAGCCAAAGGACAAAAAGAAGCGAAATCCTTCAACATCTGCCGTTAACCGTGACATTAAATCACCGGTATGGGCATTATCGTAATAGCGAAACGGCAAATATTGAAGCTTGCGGTATAAGGCTTTTCTGAGCTCATAAACCGAGCTAATGCCGAACAAATTTCCCCAATATTGCTGAAAATATGCGGCCACCCCTTTGATCGCCATGATTAAGATGAAACCAAAAGCCAGGACGGATGCGTACCCGAAGTTTTGACCCTTGATCCCTTTATCAATCGTCTGCTGCAAAACAATCGGATAACAAACCGTGGCCCCGGTAACGATGAGTAAAAACAATAAAGATCCGAAAAGATACTTTTTATGAGGCCAATAAAAATTCTTCAACCGTCGAAAGGTATCCATGCTGCCACCACCTATCTGAATCGCTTCGAATAGTAACATCACTAAATATAACGGATTTCGAAACATTATACCATATATTAAACGCCCGAAATTCGGCAATTATTAGACGTTTTAAGCCGTATGCTTTCATTAAACGAGCAAAAACTTATAATATCTTTTGTTTTTGCGAAAATGCTTTTATTTTTATCCCTTTTTAATTTTTTCATAAAAATGGGCATGGAAACGCTCGTGTATTTTCACCTTTAAAGACAGCTTGGCACTGCCAGGCTCAGCCAAAGAAATCTTGGCTACCAAGCCTCTTAAGTGTAGGCACACCTTCGTTGCCCCTATCTTTGCGGAAAAATGGTTGGCCTGTCTTACGGGTACAAAAAAATCGTCCCACCCGTCTTCAATGGACAGGTAAGACGATTGATGCAGGACGTTATACTTGTAACGTCGCTTCGCCAGGTTTCCAGTTCGCTGGGCACAGACCGCCGGTTTGCAGAGCTTGTAAGACACGTAATACTTCATCAACGCTTCTGCCAATGTTATTATCATGAACAACTTGATATTTCAATTCCCCTTCAGGGTCAATAATGAACAGTCCGCGAAGCGCTACCCCTTCTTCTTCAATCAGAATGCCGTATTTGCGAGCAACTTCTTGATTATGGTCGGCAGCGAGCGGATATTTGATATCTCCAAGGCCGTTTTTATCACGCGGTGTGTTGATCCAAGCCAAATGTGTGTGCACCGTATCTGTCGAAGCACCGATGACGACAGCATCCAAATCTTCAAATTCTTCATAGCGGTCGCTCATCGCGGTAATTTCAGTCGGACAGACGAAGGTAAAGTCCATTGGATAGAAGAAGAGAACCGTCCACTTATCGTTTTTCATGTTTTCTTCCAAGCTGACTTTGCCAAACTCTTTATTCGGCATGACTGCGTCCATTTCAAAACGCGGTGCTTGTTTACCTACCATGCGTTCTGGCATGCTTTGTCCCTCCTGATGCGAAATCTTTTTATTTAGCTGCCCTATGTAATATCCAATGATTCGACAGCCCTCATATAGAATACGTAAGTAATTATAGTCAAACTTCTACTTTTAAGTCAATTTAAAAGGATAGTTAATATAATTATTTGACATTAATTTCGTTATACTGTCACAAATTATTCTTTCTTCATTATCAATTAACTTTTTCTTATTTATACCCACCGATTAAAACAGTAAACGCTAAAAAGTTAATAATATATGGCTCTACCAAGCCTCTAAGGCGAAAACGTAGCCTTAGTTGCCCTTATGGTCGTGTTAAAAATTGATACTTTCCAACCAATATAAAATAAGGTCGACACACTGGGCTATTTGTCGAGCCTTAACGAATAGCTATGCCTAGGCTCGGTCGAACACCCATTGAGTCAACCTTCTTAACCGTTAATGTTTAATGCGCTCTTCTACTTCTTTACAAATTTCATCAGCACTCATGCCGCTGGCATCAATCACCGCACCTTCTGAAACAAAGTTTTGGATGCCCATCACATTGGCGTCTTGTCCAGTGATGACACAACAATCACACCCTTTGGCATCCTCTTCGTTTTTTAGCTTGACTACCTCGTAACCTTTTGCTTTTAGCGCTTCACTGACATTGGTTAATGATTCCTCAACGGCCACTCGAGCCATCTTCACACCTCCCGAATCGATCTTCGCCGAGTCTCAAGACTCGACTTCCGCATCCCCTGATGGATCAGGGTCATACCCCTAGTTTGGCAACGGGAGGTTTTTATTATACGTCAGAACCACGTCATCCCTTTAGTACAAAAGGCATTACACACTTCCATTGAGGATAAAGCCGCTTACTATGTCTACCCCTTTGGCGATGGCCGCTTCGTCGGGTTGCAATGTCGCTTCATGCAAGCCCGCCTTCGAATTCACACCAAGCCAAAACATAAAACCAGGGATTTCTTTAAGGAAAAATCCGAAATCCTCACCGGTCATCGCTTCCTGGCATTCGCGCCATTCGTGGCCTTCTGCTTGGCAATAAGCGATAAACTGCTCCGTTTCGTCGGCATGGTTAAATACCTGATAATAGTTCGAACCATAATCGATCTTTGTTTGGCAATGATAAGCCAGCTCAATTGCCTTGGCATGAGCTTCAATTTCCCGCTTAACCATCTCCATTGTCTCAGGGTTGAGCGCGCGGATCGTTCCTTCCAGACGAGCGCTCCCGGCAATGACATTTTGCTTTGTTCCGCCAATGATTTTTCCAATAGTGATGACGGCTGAATCGATCGGATTGACGCGCCGAGATACAATGGTTTGTAACCCCATGACGAAGTGGGAGGCACTGATGACCATGTCATTGGCCAAATGCGGGTAAGCCGCATGCCCCCCTCTCCCAATAAAATCAATAAAAAGTTCGGATGTATTGGCAAATAAAATCCCTTTTCTTATGGCCACAACCCCTGTGGGATATTCCGGGGCAATATGCAAGGCAAAAATAACATCCGGTTTCCAAGAGCGGAAGGCTTCACTCTGTAACATGGGGAGCGCTCCGCCCGGGCCTTCTTCGGCGGGTTGAAAAAGAACGACGACATCATCCTTTGGTTGTTGTTGTAGCAATTTTTCAATCATGCCGAGGGCAATCGTCATGTGCAGATCATGGCCACATGCATGCATATACCCTTCATGTCGGGAGCGGAAAGGAAGGCCGGTCATCTCTTTAATGGGTAAACCGTCCATGTCGGTCCGGTACCCAATCGTTTTAGATGGTGCACTCCCTTTAATTTTAACGAGCACACCCGTCTTCCATGTTTTAATATCCATTCCCGCTTGATTGGGCATGGTTTTTAAAAGTTCCAAGATGAGTTTCTGCGTTTTCACCTCTTGAAACCCTGGTTCCGGAATTTCATGAAAAGCGCGCCGGACTTTAATGAGATCCATTCCTGCCCCCTCCTCCATTTCTCGCCTAAAATCGAGAGGACCGTTTTTCAGCCTTTGGGAAAAACGGCCATTGTGCTTCAACGTTTTATATTTCAGTCAGGAGTTTTGTTTATAGCTTGCGTAACTCCTGTTTGATTTCTGTTTTCGAACGGGTCTTCTCATCAATTTTTTTAATCACCCGTGCCGGGGTTCCTGCGACGACCGTGTAAGGCGGAACGTCCTCAATGACAACGGCACCGGCGGCAACCACGGCGCCTTCACCAATTTTTACACCTTCAAGCACGACCGCATTCGCCCCGATTAAAACGTTATCTTCCAATATAACAGGCTGAGCGGACGGTGGCTCAATGACACCAGCGAGCACGGCTCCGGCACCAACATGACAGTTTTTACCTACGGTTGCTCGTCCGCCGAGAACCGCGTTCATGTCAATCATGGTGCCTTCCCCGACGACGGCGCCGATGTTAATCACAGCTCCCATCATGATGACGGCGTTTTTCCCAATCTCGACTTGTTCACGGATGATCGCCCCTGGCTCGATGCGCGCTTCAATATTTTTAAGATCAAGCATGGGAATAGCCGAGTTCCGGCGGTCGTTTTCCACGACATAATCATCAATGTGTTCGGCATATGTATCTAAGGCTTCCTTAATGGTTGCCCACTCGCCAAAAACGACACCAGTCGTTCCGTTAATAAATGCTTTCGAACCAGTCCCGAAATCCACGTGTTCGAGACGACCCTTCACATAAACTTTAACAGGGGTTGATTTTTTGCTATTTGAGATAAATTGTATAATTTCATTGGCATCCATCATGTTCACGTTCATACTCTCCTTCATCGTTCGATCTCGAAAAACAGTTACATTTTAACATAATCCACCTAAAACGCTCTAAACAAAACGCGTGGAAGTTCCAAAAGCATAAGTTCATGGGTTATGTTTGACTAAATCAATAAACGCTTTAACTTGTCGCAAATTCAGGACATCCTCATGGGTAATCAGCCATGTATCCCGCTTAATCGCCTTTCCCGTTTTATCGGAAAGCGGAATTTTATAAATGCCTTTGTCCTTTTCCGTTAAACTAATCGATGGCAAAATCGCATACCCAATGCCATTCATCGCCATTTGTTTACATGTATCGATTTGGTCGACAACAATCGTCCGCTCCGGCGGTTTTTTAAAATGATTGTACCACCAATCCTGGATTTCTTGGTAATAGGACGAATCGCTTTTGAATTGGATAAAAGGGCGCTGGCAATGTTCCAATTCACTGAATGACGAAATTTCCGTATCAACAAGATGCAAAACATCTTCGAATAAATGAATTTTAGGGCCTTTCCATTTAATCTCGCCGCGCAGGATGCCGACATGCGTATCATGGTCGTACATATGGTGAAGAATTTCACTGGACCAACCTGTCGTCAGTGAAATTTTCACTTGCGGATACCGGCTGACAAAGATCTTCAACATGTTGGGTAACCAGTACTGACCAACGATCGATGTCACCGCCAGTTTCAGCGTGCCAAAAATCTCCCCTTCATTGGAATAGATTTCTTCTTTAAGGCGATTTTCTTCATCCAAAAACCGTTTAGCAAACGCCGCGATTTTTTCCCCTTCAGGTGTGATTTCAAGCCCCCGCTTTGAGCGAATAAACAAGGTCGTCCCCCAACTATCTTCAATCGTCTGCAAGCGCTGGCTGAGCGCCGGTTGGGAAACAAATAAACGCTCGGCGGCTTTGCGCATATTCCGTTCCTCGGCAAGGACAACAATGATTTGCAAATCGGTTCTTTGCATGTTCCAGCCCCTTTTTAATAAGTTTTTCTTATGCTTTATGATTATTATAATTGAATTTTCTTTTCAATTCTATCGTTATATGATGATTACAGAAAAATTTTGATAAAAACGGAAGTGATCTTATGGAACTATTGATAACCTTATTTTTCGTTGGACTCTCTTCCCAGTTCATCGGTACATTAGTCGGCAGCGGCGGGTTGATTACATTTCCAGCGATGCTGCTTTTAGGCGTTCCGGTCCATTCAACCATTTCAGCTAATAAGCTGTCCAATGCCATCTCTTCAACAACCAGTTTAATCACGCTTGTTAAACAAAGGAAAATTGCTGTAAGCGATATTTTAAAAGGCGGCCCGATCGGCTTAATCGCCGGCGTGATCGGTGGGCTGATTACAACTTCCATCCCCGAACCATTGATGAAGACTATTGCGATCTTCTTGCTCGTTTTTGTTTTGGTTCTGTCTTTTGTAAAACCGAATGAGGCGTCTCGGAATAGCGCTTCGAAAAACCCAAAAGGACTCATGCCGATTTATTTCGGCATTGGGGTTTATAATGGCGCATTTGGCCCTGGCCAAGGATCCTTACTCATGCACTTCTTGTCAAGAAAAGGTATTGATTATTTAAAAACAATTGGTTTAACCCGGGCCAATACGTTAGCGAGTGGATTGGGAGCGGTTGTGACCTATATTTTTTCAGGAGACATGATATGGAGTGTTGCTTTTGCCATCACAATAGGGGGCATCATCGGTGGTCAGATCGCTATATTTATCGCACCGAAAATGTCTAAAAAAGTCGTTCATCACTTAATGCGCGTTGTCGTTATTTTACTCATCATACAATTACTTGGAGAAAATCTGATAAGGGGGATTCTATCATGACAAAAATACGTGGCATCGATCACGTGCAAATTTGCATTCCAATCGGTGAAGAAGAAAAAGCCCGAAACTTTTATGGCGGACTGCTCGGGCTTCAAGAAATTGAAAAACCCGATTCCCTCAAAGCGAACGGCGGCGTTTGGTATCAGGTCGGCGATTTGGAGTTGCATATAGGGACCGAGAAGATGAACCAAGAAAAAGGAAAACGGCATGTCGCCTTTCGTGTGGATGACATTCAAGCCATGCGTACATTATTGGAGAACCATGGATTTACCATCAATGAAGAAAAGCCTATTCCCGGTGCGGAGCGGTTTTCCATTCGCGACCCATTTGGCAATCGCATGGAATTTATTTCTCGGAATACGTCTATCTGATACGGGTGACCCAAGAAACGGGTCACCTTTATTTTTCATGAATAAAAAAGCCAGCCTATTTCAGGCTGACTTTGGCGTGTTTTTGATCTTGCAAAAAATGATTCAAATACTTAAGCAAAGCGCTTCGCGGCAAAATCCCTTTAAAAAACCCTTCCTCATCTTCCACGCAGAGAAAAGTTTGGTCAATGGAGAGTTTTAAGGCCGTTAGAAAATCGTCATGAACCTTCAAAATTGGAATGTCGGCCTTCATCACCTCTTGCACTTTTCTCTCGCTTAATTTTTCAAATTCAATGCGTTCAATGCCGAAAATATTGTTCAAAATCATCGTTTTGCTGATGATGCCCTTAAGTTTATTGTCGATATCCAAGACCGGAACGGCGGAATATCCGGTTTTCACTAAAACGAGTAGCGCATGCTCCAACGGATTAATCGTTTGGACATGAGCGACAACATCAGAAGGAATGATTAAATCCATGATGTCCTTATTCAGAACATCTTCCGTAGTTAATCTTGCCATGAGTTTCATCCCCTTTATTCAAGAGCAATTGTAAGCCCTTTCATCCCCTAATAACAGTTTATCACAGATGGATGGAAACGTTCATTCCTTTACAACTATAACATATCACCTTTTAACCGCACGTTGGATGTATTCGCAACAACCCCTTTTTTTAAGGGGGGATGATTCCCTACAAACCCTTGACAAGATGGGGCGATAGAAAAAAGATAAGCCTCTTTCAATCCCTAGAAACATGCGTCATGCGCGATCGTTCAAACTAAACGGTTATGAATCTACTTTTGGAATATACTAAGCCTTATCGTTTTAGCTTTTTGACAGGAACATATATTCGTATTACAATGAGTAATGATGATTTGATCGGAAAGGATGACCGTCATGGACAACCGTTTTTCCGTGATGGAGCGTCAGTGGGTCGGCGGTGCGATGCGCCTCATCGTCATGGACTGGAAAAAAGGAGAAATCCTTACTTTCATGCTCGATGACCTCGAAGAACCATCGGTCGATCAGGAGCTAGTTTCATTTATTAAAAACATGCGGCCCATTTTGGAAAAACCTTTATGGAAAAGCTCCCCACCGAATAAATCCCATTGATAGCCTTGAAACTGACAAGCTTCGCGAAACGACATGTCAGCGATGTAAAGGTCGCATGAACCCAAGATCCGAATCTATCATATAAAAAAAGCTTGTCCCTCCTAAGAAGGACAAACTTCACACTCTGAACGCTTGAGTTGATCATTCACAGCCATAACGGCCTTCATAAAGCCAGAATGACATTAGAGAAATAAATGCAATAACTCGTAGAAAATAGCTCCAAGAACAACAGTCACAGGCAAGGTAATAATCCATGTCAGGACGATGTTGATCGCCGTTCCCCATTTCACGCCCTTCACCCGTTCAGCTGAACCGACCCCCATAATCGAGGAAGAAATAACATGTGTTGAACTGACAGGTAAATGCAGGTTCGTAAAACCGAAAATAATAATGGCTGAAGAGATGTCCGCTGCCGCACCGTTGACCGGGCGGATTTTCATGATTTTACCACCGACTGTTTTAATAATTTTCCAACCGCCTATCGATGTGCCAAGCCCCATCGCTGCCGCACAGGCGATGCGCACCCACATGGGGATCGTCTCCATGTTCGGCAAAAAACCCGAAGCGAAGAGCGCTAAAGTAATGATTCCCATGGACTTTTGGGCATCATTGGTGCCATGGCTGAACGATTGCAGAGCCGCCGTAAAAATTTGGACAATGCGAAACCCTCGATTGGTTTTTGATAACGGAAACCGGCGAAAAACAATCGAAAAAATCGTCATTATGATAAAACCAAGGGCAAGAGCAATGATCGGCGAAAACACCAAAGCTTCAATGATGCTCAAAAAACCCGAAAAATTAATGCCATTTATACCAAGGGCCGCGATGCCGGATCCGGCTAGTGAGCCAATAAGCGCATGTGACGAGCTGCTTGGGATGCCAAAATACCAAGTGAGCAAATTCCAAACGATCGCAGAAAGCAGCGCCGCCAAAACAAGCGTGGTGCCGTTTTCGACATGGAGTGGATCGATGATGCCTTTTCCGATCGTTTGTGCAACCCCAGTGAAAAGTAGCGCGCCAAAAAAATTCGCACACGCCGCAAAAATGATGGCTAGGCGCGGAGGTAAAGCCCGCGTCGATACCGATGTGGCAATCGTGTTTGCTGTGTCATGAAAACCGTTAATAAAGTCAAATACAAGGGCAAACAAAACAATCAAAATGGTGAGAATCAGCACAGAATCCATCGGTAAACCCCTTTATGCATTACGCATGATAATCGTTTCCAGAGTATTAGCGACATCTTCGCAGTCATCCGCAATGGCTTCAAGCATTTCATATAGTTCTTTATATTTAATAATGTTGATCGGATCTTTTTCCTTTAAGAATAAATCACGTATGCATTCCTGATGCATGTCATCGCATTGGGATTCATAATCATTGATTTTAATGACGTGTGAACGGATATTTAACAATTTGCGCCGTTGCAAATGTTTGGCTGCTTCACTGATTTCTTTTGTTGCCGCAAGTAACAGGTCAACAAACCGAACCATATTCTCTGGGGGATTGATAAATTGATATATTTCAATCCTGGATGCCCATTGTTCAAAACCGTCCAACACATCATCCATTTTCATCGCCAAAGATAAAATATCTTCCCGTTCAAGCGGAGTGATGAACGTTTTGTTAAGGTCGACGATCAATTCATGAATGAACGCATCACCTTTGCGCTCATATTCCTTCATCGTTCGCGAAAATTCCTCCAAGTCTTTGGTTGAGCGAATTTTATATTCGACAAAAAACGTCGCTGCCTCCTCAACATTGACTGCAATTTGATTCAACAAATTCAAAAACTTGTCGTTTTTAGAAAAAAACACACTCTCGCCCCCAATGAAAAATTCATTAACCGAAATTATTTTAACAATTATCCCTATAAAAACAAGGAAATTTACAATATCTTAACAAACCTCGACAAAAAGAAAGTTCTAAAACCTTCACACGGCTTGTCCAGCTAAACGTCAACATAGCCTAAACTTCAATATCACAAACGTTGTCTTCCGGATCCAATGTTAAAGTCACTTTTCTTTCTCCTTTCCCATCATCATCCGGGCATGTTTTTACACCGATTGTGGGATCGTATTAAAGAACATGATTTCTTGGAAAAAGGGGAATGATGATGGATCATACTTTGGATTATTTGCGCGAATCGCTCTCCAATTGGATTGAAGAGGACGAGTTGGCCTACAGAATTTATCATAAACTTGAAAATAGCACCTATTCAAGTGAGAGAGATTTTGCTGCACATCTCAGCCAGGAGGAAATTCAGCATTTATCCGAGTTAATCAAAAAGGAAATGCACTACGCGAACCAAGAACAAGACACCGTACGTCTCGCCCAGCTGAATGAAGTTTACGAACAGTTGTATTAATTCCACCGGATGTAAGCCGTTCGGCTTTGAGAAAACATGACTCTGCTAACAAACCTTTCAGGTGTTGGCAGAGCCTTCATTGCCCTTTTGCTCGACTAAAAAGGATATTCTTTTTACCAGCAAAAGCCTATTAGGTGCAAAAGCAAAGCCTTAGTTATCCTTATATTTTCCTGTTAAATGATCTTTTTTTACCAGTACAAGTAAAAACCTTTATAACAAGAAAAAGCAAATGAATAAGTCCCAACACCCCCGCAAGCGAAACGGTTGATCGTCCTCCCTTTCACGGGTTAGAGCGTACTTAAATGCATCACAATTTATACTTGACGGGGGTGATGATTTTATATAAAGTTAAACTCGTGAACTATTTAATTGTTGAATCATTATTTGAGAGGGGGGTTTTATGGACCGCGCGGCATTCATTGATCTCATCCAACGTTACGAATACCTTACCTTTCTCATACATAAACGGGCAGAATTTATCATAAGCAAGGAAATTAGTGAAAATGTGACGTACGACCAACATTTTGTGCTCCGCTATATCATGCAAAATGAAAATTGCACACCAACCGACTTGGCTAAACAATTTTATGTGCAAAAAGGGGCAGTGACCGCCATCATTAATCGTTTAGTTGAGAAAGGGTATGTTCGTCGCGAGAGGGATACGAAAGATCGACGAGTCATATATTTGCATTTGACAGATAAGGGCATTCATTTTTACGAGGAAAGCCTGAAAAAAATACACGAAAATTTCGCCAGCCTCATGGCCCACTTTACAGATCAAGAGATTGAAACCTTTATCCAGACTTATGAAAAATTGGCCACTGCGCTCAAAACGGCCGTAGAAAGTATGGGTGACTAAAATGAGAATGGTGTTAAAAGGCAAATGGATGATAATGGCAGCTTGGATCGTTTTGATTGCTGTATTGCTCATGACGCAACCGAATTTTTCCGACCTTGTCCATGAAAAAGGGCAAGCGACCGTTCCTGAAGGTTATAGTTCATCTGTTGCCAGTGACCTGTTAAAAGCTTTGAATCAAGAAAACGGCTCGGGTCAAACCTCTTCGGCTGTGCTTGTTTTTTATGATAAACATGGATTATCAAAGGCTGACCATGCCGAAATAAAAAAAGCCATAAACCAACTCGATAGGAAAAAATTATCGCTTGGCATCACCGATATCATAAGCGTATTCAACCAGCCTAATTTAAAAGAAAAACTCGTTTCAAAAGACAATACTACAATGCTTGTCAGCCTGAATATTGAAACTAACGACCGCGATACGAGGGCTTTAACGGACGATTTATATACGGCGATTGATAATATCAAAGTCGATCATTATTTTACAAGCGACTGGATGATCAATAACGACACTGAAGAAAGCATGCAATCCGGCGTACATAAAACCGAATATCTTACGGTCATTTTCATTCTTTTAGTGCTCATCATTGTTTTCCGGTCGGCCATTGCCCCCTTCATTCCGCTGATTTCTGTCGGCGTTTCCTTTGTCGTATCACAAGCGATTGTGGCCTTTTTGATTGACTGGTTCAATTTCCCAGTCTCCAACTTTACGCAAATTTTTCTAGTTGCCGTGCTCTTTGGCATCGGGACCGACTACTGTATCTTACTGATCAGTCGCTTTCGTGAAGAATTGCCGAAACATGAGACCGTCAATGAGGCGATCATCACCACTTTCAAACATGGCGGACGCACGGTCTTTTTTAGCAGCTTAGCCGTTTTGATCGGCTTCTCAGCCATTGGGTTATCCACTTTTAAAATTTACCAATCGGCTGTTGCCGTCGCCGTAGGGATTGCCGTCATGATTGTCGCTTTGCTTACCATTGTGCCGTTTTTCATGTCGGTGCTTGGCCCAAAACTCTTCTGGCCATCGCGCAAAGCGCTCGATCATAGCGAAAGCCGTTTTTGGGGTAACCTTGGGGCATTTGCCTTCAAACGCCCGCTGATTGCGCTACTGATTGTCGCCTGTGTGTCCCTGCCATTTCTCTTGACTTATGATAACGTGTGGTCCTTCAACAGTATGAAAGAAATCGGTGACGACTATCCCTCTGTCAAGGGGTTCAATCTTATCGCCGATCATTTTAATTCCGGTGAGGCGATGCCAACGACCGTTGTATTAAAAAACGATGAACGCATGGATCGCCGAGAAGCCTTACAAGCCATTGAAGCGATCACGCAGGAAATCAAAAAGACCGACCATGTTGCCGTCGTCCGTAGCGTGACCGAGCCGCTCGGTGAGCCAATCAAAAATTTTCTCGTTCCCAATCAAGCCCAGACACTTGAAGACGGCCTAAAGAAAGCCAATGACGGTGTGAAAAAGATTGCTGCAGGGCTGAATGATGCGAGCATGAAGTTACAAGATTCGAGCCCACAATTAACAAAAGCAGCTGATGGCATCGATCGTCTCATAAACGGAACCACCGATTTAAAGACCGGCGTGTTAACACTCCAAGACGGATTAACAAAAATACAAAAGGGCATTGCGTCCGGTGCTGCAGGCGCTGGTGACATCAAAAACGGACTATCACAACTCAAAACCAACGCCGAGCGCTTATTATCTTCGCAGCAGCAATTGCTTGGCGGATATGAACAAATGCAAAACAGTCTTGAAACCATTAATAAAAATTACAAAAGTATTCAATCGGGATTAACACAGAGCATTTCCACTGTTAAACAAAGCTTGGATAACTATGTTAATGATCCAAAACATCCGGAACATAAAGCGGCAATCGACGACAATAATTTTCAACAAGCCTATGGAACGATCAACTGGCTGCTCACCGGCAAAGGAGTCAATATGCCAAGCCCGCTTTTGTCCATGCAAGATCTTTACAACGGTGTCCAAATGCTCACCACTAAAATGGATGAAGCAAACAGTGGATTCCGTCAACTGGTCGAGGGACAAAAAGCGTTTAACAGCGGCTTGACAAAACTGATCGCTGGCATTGACCAATTGCAAAGTGGTTTAAATCAAGCAGCCGCTGGCGAAGGGCAGGCCATCAAGAACCTCCCTTCGATGGCTCAAGGGCTTGACAGCCTTGCCGACGCTCAGTCACAGTTGAAAAGCGGTTTTACCGATATGCGTGAACAAATGGACAAATTAACAAGCGGCTTGGATGATGCGGTCAACGGACTTAACAAAGTATCAGACGGTTTGGATGATGCCGGAACGTTTTTAAACGAGCTGTCCCAAACGAACAGTTCTTTAGCCGGTTTTTACATTCCCGACCAAGCGCTTCGAGATAAAAGCTTTCAACAGTCAATTGACAACTACATGTCTCGCGATCGGAAAATGACAAAAATAGATGTTGTATTTGATGTGAATCCGTATTCGGAAACCGCGCTTAACCAAATCGAAGACATAAAAGCCGCAGTCAAACGGGCCGCAAAGGGTACGCCCCTTGAAAACGCCACCGTTGCCGTTGGAGGCGTCTCAAGCGTCTTTCACGACCTGGATCACATCTCTGATGCGGACTACAATCGAACAGCGAGCTTTATGTTAATCGGCATCGGTATCGTCCTCATCACCCTTTTCCGGTCTTTGATCATGCCTATTTATGTGATTGCCTCCCTCATCTTAACGTATTTCACGGCCATCGGCGTCTCCGAAGCGATTTTCGTCAATGGTCTTGGCTATACCGGACTTAACTGGGCGATCCCGTTTTTCAGTTTCGTCATGGTCATTGCGCTAGGTGTGGATTATAGTATTTTCCTAATGGACCGCTTTAATGAATATCGCGGTCAACCTGTAAAAGAAGCGATGCTTTCCGCAATGAAAAATATGGGCACAGTCATCATGTCGGCGGCGATCATCCTCGGCGGAACATTCGCTGCCATGATGCCATCCGGTGTCGTAACGTTGATGGAAATTGCCACTATCATTATCATCGCGCTGTTGTTGTATACATTGTTCGTCCTCCCGCTTTTCATCCCGGTACTCGTCCGGACGTTCGGCAAAGCCAACTGGTGGCCGTTTATATATAAAGAAAATGAATGATCTATCACTTTAAAAAGTTCCTGAATGCCTAAATCGCATCAGGAACTTTTTTGTGCCGGTCACATTGCCCACTTGTGCCATTTCCCATAATAAAAGCCCAATGTATGGAAAGCTGTAGCACATGCAATTCTATACATATAAAGGTTCTTTGTTGAAAGGGCGGGATCGCGAGTGACACGCAATGAATAAACGTCAGCCAAAGAAACTTATTGGCGTGTCGACCCCACTTGGAACCAACGTCATTTATTATCGAAATCCAGTTTTAGTGGCTTGGTGGTCGGCAGCCTTTCCTGGTTTCGGGCATATTCTTCTTGGGCAATATATTAAGGGCGGCCTATTGTTTATATGGGAAATTTTTGTAAATATCCATTCTCATCTCAATCTCGGTTTAATTTATACATTGCAAGGGGATTTCGAACGAACAAAAGCCGTTTTAGACCCGCTTTGGATTTTGATGTACATCCCTTTATTTTTATTTACGATATGGGATAGTTATCACGAAGCGGTTAACCTTAACCGTTATATACCGCTAATTAATCCTACAAAAGGAAAAATAAAACAAAAGAGAATCAACGCCATTGGACGGAATTTTTTAACGGAAAAAAACCCATTTATGGCTCTGTTTTGGTCTATGTTTTTTCCCGGCACTGGCCAGTTTTATTTGCATCGGCTCTTTGAGTCGGTTTTACTATCTTTTTGGTTTATTGTGATCAGCCATTATTCTCGATTTCATCAAGGATTATTGTATTTGATAATGGGTGATATTGACCGTTCCAATCAAGCGTTCCAAGCGGATTGGTTTATGTTTTTGCCTTCTCTATTTTGTTTTTCGGCCTTTAATGCCTTTACGGACGCTGTTGAAAGCACCTTTCTTTACCGCAATACGGAACTTGCTGAACTGGAACTGGACTATCAGAACCCTCACTTCAAAGTAAACTTTCCCAGCCAATCATGAGGTGAATTATGCAAGTTTTTGCCCTTTTTTATACCATAACCATGTTGAAAAATGCGATTGCTAAGTTAAAACAATTGGGTATTGAATCGCGCGATATTTTCGTTGTTCCTATAAAAGGTAAGAACGATCATCACAACAACCCGAACATCAAATTTCCTCATTTTCGCAATGCCGTTGATAAGGGCTTTGCCTTTGCCACTGCCCTTTCTGTCATTACTGCAGGAATCGGGTTTAAATTGTTCTTGGGTCCGATCATTTGGGGGATCATCGGCGCTTGCTGCGGTTTTCTCATTGGATTTTTCTCCAGCTATTTTCGCATGAATAAGCGGGAACGAAACCCAAAACACATGGACTTACCCTTAATCCTGATTGTCAACTGCCCGCCAGATGATGTCAAAAAAATTGAATCCTTATTATTTGAAACCGGTGCTTTAGGTGTCAACACCCCTCTTTTAAAGAAAAATTAACGAGTACCGTTGTTAAAACAGCCCATCAGATAAAATGCCCTCACGAAGCCTCATGATGACCTGATCGATCAACAATAGGTCTCTCCTCTTTCGCCCGATATTGCCTCCATAGTGGGACGTGACTTTCTGGAAATTGGAAAAAATATTGTCGGCATCATCATTTTTTTATGCTCGAGCAAATCTTTGCATCCGTATGATCCATTTGCTGTGGGAGCCTTTTCGAAAAGACGGTCGTAATAAGTTGTTTGAGGATCGCTTCTGCCTGATCGCCTTCAATAACGATCAGGATGCGCTCATCGTCTGCGGTCAATAGAAAGGTGATTAACTCGGTCATGCGGTCAATCCGGCATGTTTTGTTGTTCTTATATAAATACAGGGAATGACGGGATTTCTGACAAATGAAATAAAAGGTAATCGCCCGGCTGAGGGTGAAGTCTTGAGTGGGAATGTTAAAAGAGACAATGCTTTTCATGATGCCTGCTCCTTTTCTCTCTATAAATTAAAGCGTGTCGGTAATCTCTGCACTTTTATTTTCCCACAATCACCCGCTAAGCTGAACGGGGTCTTTTTGTCGAATCGAGACTTCTTTTGTATCTTTACAGTTTTTTCCTAAACCCATGGAAACAAATTTATTAACCCATTAATACACGACTTCTCTAAAAGTAGATACTTGCACACTTTAAAACAATTGGCGTTTGGCTATCTATTGGCCTGTTCATGTGATCCTAGGCTTTCTCTCATTGAAAAACCGGCATCTCTCAAGCTTAAACGTCATCCTTACTTACCTATACATACGAAAAAAAGGCCGGCAATGCCGACCTTGTCGTTATTTTGTGTGATGTGTCGTGGAACTGAGAATCTGTTGTCTTTCTTCAAAACTGACGGCTGAGCACCCGGAATCACAGGAATCCTTCAGAGCACAGGCCGCACACCGCCCTTGACGGCTTTTTTTGATGAATGAAATGACCATCCATGTCGCATAGGCAAAGATGAGGATGCCGAGCACGATGCTGATCAGCATTTTCGCTCCTCCTTTTGTTTAGAAAATCCAACGGCCTAAGATGTAAACGACATACGCGATAATATAGGCAGCAATAAAAGAATACGCGATAGAAAAGAGTGCTATTTTCGAGCTTCCGGTTTCTTTTTTTATGGCAGCAACCGTTGATAAACAAGGTGTATATAACAAAACAAATACCAAAAAGCTATAGGCCGCAAGCGGCGAAAAGTAGTGTGGCAAAAGCCCCGACAGCGTTACGCCCTTTGGAACAAAATAGAGGACGTTCATCGTGGAAACAACGACTTCTTTTGCCAGAAAACCTGTTATTAATGCCGACACCGCCTGCCAGCTGGCAAATCCGAGCGGAGCGAACAACGGAGCAAAGACGCTACTTACAATAGCCATAAAACTTTTATCGATGGGCACATCCATTCCCGACGGGCCAAAATAGGATAGAACCCAGATGAAAACCGTTCCTCCGAAAATAAACGTACCCGCTTTGCGGACAAATCCTTTCCCTTTGTCCCAAGTGCTTCGCAACAGCGATTTCAGCTGGGGAACATTATAAGGCGGTAAATCCATGATAAAGTAACTTTTTTCATTTTTTAAAAAGAAGGAAAATAGCTTGGCAATGAGTATAGCCACGACAATCCCGAGTACATAAAGTGAAAGCACGATCAGCGCTTGATGACGCTCAAAAAAGGCTGCAACAAACAGCGCGTAGACCGAAAGTCGGGCAGAACATGACATAAAAGGTGTGATGAGGATCGTCAGCAATCGCTCTTTTGGCTGCTCGATCGTTCGCGCTGCCATGACTGCCGGGACGTTACAACCGAAGCCGATGACCAACGGGATAAACGCTTTCCCATTTAAACCGATGAATTCCATCAGGCGATCCATCACCACGGCGACCCGCGCCATGTATCCCGAATCCTCAAGAAGCGAGATGAAAAAGAATAAAATAAATATTTGCGGAACGAAAACCAATACCCCACCGACACCGGCGATAATACCGTTCAAAATGACGGCTTTAATCAGCGGCACCGCTCCCATCGCGTCCAACGCTTTCTGAATCCCATCGGTGACCGGACCGGATAACCATTGGTCCAATAAGTCTGACATCGGGGTGCCAAGCCAATCAAATGTCAGTTGGAAAACAAGGAATAATAACAGTAAAAAAATAGGAATACCGAGAATACGGTGGGTGACAATACGATCTATAAATGCGGTGAATTTAAAGACTTCTTTTTCCTTTGTTAAAACGCATGTGTCCGCGATGACATCACGGATGTAGGCCATTTTTGTTTCATAAATGACATCATCGATCCGCTTTCCCGTCGTTTCTCTTAACACTTCATCGGCTTTCTGACGGATGCCGCGAAGTTCCGGAAACTTTTCATCGAGAAGGTCGCAAATCATGCCATTGTCATTCAAATATTGAACCAGCATCCAGCGACGAGGCGTGTCCCCTTTCTGTGCCATGACACTTTCCATCTCGCGTATGGCTGATTCAATCACCTCACCATAATTCAATGAAAAAGACGATGGGTGGTTCGTTGGTTCATTTTTCAAAAAATCGATGAGGTCTTGGCAGCCGTCTCCTTTTCTTGCGACGGTTGTAAAAACTTTAACGCCGAGCCGGTTACTGAGACGTTCTAGATTAATGGTCACGCGATGTCTTTTGGCTAAATCGACCATATTGAGTACAACGACGAGAGGTCTTCCCGTCTCCATTAGCTCTGTCGTCAAATAGAGGCTGCGTTCAAGTTGATCGGCATTTACGATGTTTAAAATTTGTTCCGCTTCGTTTTCAAGCAGGGCTAGTGAGGCTACCCGTTCATCTTTTGATAATGGGTTTAAGGAATAGACACCCGGCAAATCGATCAATGATCGATTCGTCTGTTTGATGCGCCCCACTTTTTTCTCAACGGTGACACCGCTCCAGTTTCCGACGTATTCATAGGACCCAGTTATATGATTAAATAGTGATGTTTTACCCGTGTTCGGGTTTCCGAACAAAGCGATGTCCATCAGACAAGTTCTCCCTTAATACATAGGGTATCTTTTTTGCGGATGCCAAATAATTGACCTTCGCATTCTAATAAACACGGCCCACCGAGTGGACAATAGCGGACAACTTTGACGCTTTTCCCCTCAAAGACACCCATTTCTTTTAGTCGGCGTCGCATTTGCGAATCCATATCGCCGAAATCCTCAATTCTCAACTTCTCATTGATCTTGACTTCGCTTAATTTCACGGCGCAAACTTCTCCTGACATTGAAACTCATTATCAATTAAATTTTATCATCCATAGGGATAAAGTAAAGCGAAAAATTTGACCTTTTTATGACCATGTGATGAACGGAATGTCAGGCTCAGCTTGCTAATCGTCCTCGAGTGCCTTAATGACTCTTTTACTAGCCAATCCTTACTTCCCAGAACAATACTTCCCCGCTCAGGCATGATATAGCTGGCATCGCGTTTAAAACGTATAAATCGCATAAAAACGCAAACACTAGACGTATCATCTTCCCAGTATTCAAGGAGGCTTTTATGGTTGTACATCGGACCCGGCTAAGCAGTTCCGAATTGTCAGGCATCTGGCAAAGTTATCATGTGGAGACGATGGCTTATATTCTGACCAAATATTTTCTCCATTTTGCCGAAGATCCTGATATTCGCGCATTGCTTCATCAAGTAAAGGATTACCGCGAAGCGCAGCTTAACGAACTGAAAAATCTTTTTAACCGCGAACAAATCATCCTTCCTACTGGATATACCGAAGAAGACATCAACTATTCAGCACCCCGGCTTTTTTATGATCCGTTTGCCCTGAGCTTTGTCTATATGATGGCCCGCATCGATCTGATTAATTTGGCATTTATCACGGGCAATATTGTTCGCCGGGACATTTTGGAACTCTTCAAAACTTCGTTGAGCCATGCGTTTTCCACATATGAAAAAGCAACGGCCCTTATGCTCTCTAAAGGGCTTTATGACCGACCGCCTAACCTTCCGTACCCGAAAAAAAACGAATTTGTCAAAGGGCTAAAATATTTGTTGGAAGGCCGGCCCATCAATGTGTTAGAACTAAGTGAAGTCTCTTTTAATATTGAGAGAAACTATTTTTCCCTTGTACTATGTACCGCCTTGGCGCAAACCGCTACGGATAAGGAAATTAAAGAATTTTTATTGGAAGGCAAGAAAATTTCCGAGAAACAGATTAAATTTTTTAATGAAGTGTTAACAAAAGATGAGTTGCTTGGTAGCACACCCATTCAAATGGATGTTACCGCTGGAAACCTATCTCCTTTTTCGGACCGCTTGGTCATGGGTTTATTTACCGCCTTGAACACCATTGATATCACGCTGATCGGCCATGGCATGTCACTGTTCATGAGAAGTGACTTGCAGTTGAACTCAGCCAAATTCTTCACCGAAATTTTACAATATACGGTCAAAGGCTTTCATATTATGACAAAACGAAAATGGCTCGAGCAGCCGCCGCAAGATATTAAACGAACATGACCGTGAAAATTAAAATAACATGGTTCTGCTAAAGAAAACTTGGCTCTGCTAAAGAAAACTTAGCTCTGCTAAAGAAAACTTAGCTCTGCCAAGCCTTTTAGGCGATGACAGAGCTTTAGTTGCCCTTATGCTGGCCTAGTTAAAAAGCCAGTACAAGCCTTTTAGGCGATGGCAGAGCCTTAGTTGCCCTTATGCTGGTCTAGTTAAAAAGCCAGTACAAGCCTTTTAGGTGAGGCAGAGCATTAGTTACACTTATGCTAGCCTGAAAAAATTTTATACCCTCTTACCAGCGCTAAAACAAGGTTGACAAGTCTCCCTTTCTTGTCAACCTATTCTTATGCCTAATTTCAATATCAAAAGCGGATTGATCAATTCCCCGGAAGGATGAAGAAAGACAAGAGGAATGTATTTTTAGAAGGGAAAATAAAATGACAACAGCAGGAGCTTTTTAGGGGGTGTGTTCCGATTGATGTCGAGAAATTAAAACAATGGCTGGAAGTGGCTCAACAATTTCAAGGAAATGATTTTTGGAGCGCCCTTTTTGATCAATCAACCGAACAAAAACAGAAAGATACGAATAAAAGCCAAACCCGTCCGCAGGAGCCGGCCATCGATCTTTACCAAACCCCTACTGCTTGGGTTGTCGTCGCGGATTTACCCGGGGTCGACAAATCGGCCATCCGGCTAACCTGTACGGGCAACGCGATAACCATAAAAGGAGAAAACAAAAGGCCGTTCCAAGACGCAGAAGCACTTCATACCGAGCGCTTTTACGGTAGTTTTGAACGAACCATTCAACTGCCGGAGGCGACTAATATCACCGCACCCCATGCCACCTTTCATAACGGTGTTTTAACCATTCGCATTCCAAGAGAAACTCCTCCAGCCTATTCGATTGACATTGAATAGTCATGCACTTCTAAACAAATCTCACAATAAAGCGGGCGAAAACATGATCTTTGAGCGTTGGTTCCAACATCAATTGAATCATTCGGCCATTTTGCTGCGCCTGGAGAAAAAAATCACGGATATGGAAAAGCTTTTGGAGGCGCTTCAACAAATGCCTCCATCCGAAAATCGTAAAGAGCAGGAGCCGGCCAAACCTCCCATTATGATTGAATACCTTAATATAGAAAAAGTGAATATTGACCGCTATGAACAGAGCAATAATTTCGGAGCATTAGGTATAAAGACACTGGAAGGAAAGTTGAACATCGGGGCGAACTATGGGAATGGTGAAGTCGTTCCGAAAGAAATGCAAAAATGGTTTGAAGAAAAATTAAAAAACAACGCTGTGAAAAATCATCATAAAAAACAGGCTGGGGGAATAAAGTATTCACCTCCGAAGACAACCATTCGGCCGCGCTCCGGAGGTTCAACCTAGTGCAAATGTTTTAGCGATTTTCATGATGTTGCCCAACTTTATCTTTTTTACCGATGCGCTCCCCGGCTGCACCGATAAAAAATAAAATAATTGCGCCAAGCCATATGTAATCAATCGATGTCCATGCGCCATAGTTTTTAATCAAAACCACAATCGAAAAAATAATTAAAACGACGACGGCAAGACTTCCGATCAAGTTGAAAATCTTTTTACCCATGATGACCTCCAACGCTTTTCGGTTCCTATGTTTTACTCCCCTACTATAAAAATAGTAATCGAATGCCTGGCTTTTGTCTATTCTGGCTTATTTTGATTCGGAGAGAAAAGCGCGCACGGCCTCGGCGACTTCATCAGGCCTCTCCTCCGGCAACAAATGCCCTGTATCTGGAAAAATTTTTAGTTCAGCATGCGGCAAGTCTTTCGCAAATCGCTCCCCGACAGAAACAGGTACGATGCGATCCTCTTTACCCCAGAGCAATAACACCGGCTGTGAAATCGTCCGAACCAACTCCGAAGGTAAATCCCCTTCCCGATGCCGAATAAAACGGACAAAAGAACGATAAAAGGCTGGATCTTTCAGTGGCTCTAAATACCCTTCCATCATTTCTTTATTTATAATGTTTTTATTATAAGTGACATTCACAAATTCCTGGATCACATCTTTTTTATAAAAATAAAGCCTTAATAAATAATGGAAATACGGCAAATAACTGAGGCGGACGATGGAGCGCTTGACCGGCCCCATGTAGCCAGCGGCAGCGAGACCTATGACTTTACGGATGCGCTTTGGGTCAAGCCGCGCCGCTTGTAAGGCGATTTGCCCACCCATTGAGTGACCGATGACCACCGCCTCGTGGATACCGAGGGCATCCATCAAGTGGACGATGAGTTGACCGTAATTGCGGAGCGAATACGTAAAAGTCAGCGATTTTTCGCTTTTTCCAAACCCCGGCAAATCCAAAGCAAAGATCGGGTAATCCTTTTTTAGTCGAGGGACGAGGCTGCGAAAACTAAAACAGGATGATAAATACCCGTGAATCATGATTAATACCGGCATCTTGGTTTCCAGAGGCTTTCCATGATGTTCATAGTAAATTTGAACACCATCGACGTAAATTTTCTCTCCCATCATGCCACCTGCTTTATTCGTTTTCTTACTATCATATCCCAAAAGATGCCATGCAATAAAGACCCTAGTTCCACCAAGCCTTAATCAGCGTAGGGTGTATCAAAGTTGCCCTTAAACGAGCCTAAAAAAATTTTAAACGATCTTACTACTATAAGGAAAAAAGCCTTTATTCTTATTTAAACATCACCTTTCTTCCAATTTGATTCAGGATATGAAAAAGGGGACTCAAAGCGGTTTTGCCCGGTCTTTTGAGTCCACCACAACAATTAATGAATTTGTTTACAAGCTCGCGCGGCTTGATCGATCGCATTGTGCGTTTGGCTGTCATCCTGATTTTGATTTTCCGCCGCTCTCCGTGCCTGTTCCACCGCGTTTTTTGCATCGCGCACTTGTTGCATTCGCGCGGGATCTTTTGAACCTTCCGCATGCCTCAACGCTTCATCAAGCAAGCGCTCCGCTTCAGCAAGATGCCCCGCGGCTTGACTGGGATCATTCCAAGCATCGGTAACGCAACGGATGGCTTCGTCGACACATTGACGATATTCACTCAATCTAAAGTCCCTCCTCAAGTTAATCAATACCAACATTCGTTTTTATATTAAACCTCTCCCTTCCGTTTCATGCACTCGCAATTTTTTCTTTGTCTTGTCTATATATGGTATAATATTGACGATGATTCCCAGAAGACAAGGGAGCGACATGTATGCGGGAGAAAAGTCCAATTAAAGGTGCGCGGAAATGGATTCTTTTTCTCTATTCGGGTTGGGAGCGGCTCTATTATCGTATCCATAAGATCGAAGCCGATCACGCAGAAGACATCCTGTACATACGTCCAATGACTTATAAAGGGCCGCCCATCCCGCTCGATGATGGCACGGTGATTCAAGCTGGCGACCGCGTCCTCCAACTTCATTTCAATAATAAAATGTTGATTGAAGCATCCTTTCATGCCAAAAACACGATGCAGATGATTACCTCTCTCCTTCGCGTTTTAAAATCGACGCTCAAGCGGCTCGGTGAAAAATTGGAATCCGACACCTATAAAGATATCAAAGGCATGTATGGGGTGAGCTTGATGCACCGCGGAGCAACTCAATTCGGTTTTTCGGTGATTGAGCTGCCCGATGGTTTATCCAAGCGGTATCAACACTTCTACCTCAGAATGCTGATGGCGATCATGCATCCGAACGGTAAAGAGCGTCTGAAACAGAAGACCGATCTATTAACCCCAAAAATCGTCGCCGCAAGTCGCGATACCTTCCTTCAACACGTTCGGCAAGATAAAACATCCTAACCATTAAGGTTAGGATGTTTTTTATACTGGAAAGAAAGTCTTTTTTGGCCAGCTTAAGGTGCTCTGCCAAGTTTTTTATAAACGGACGAAATACATGTTTTTACCCAACTTGGTTATCCTATCCTTTAGACGTTTTCACATTTCGGAGATCCCACACCGTTTTATCACTTTATCAGCAGGGCAAACGGATGAGTTCTGCCAAAAGGTGGAATGAAATGAAATTACATCTGACCGTTCTAAGTTTCGTTCCTTTATTGATCTTGTTCTTTGTTTTTGTCTTGTTCCGAATTACTGTAATGTCTAACCTGCTCATGGTCTTAATGATTTTATGGCTAATGATCATGCCATTTATTTTTCTATATGTCGGGTTAATCATAGAAAGCCGAGAATCAAAGAAAAAGGATAACGAAGGGAATGCCGGCCATGTTGTTCAGACGAAAAAGCAAAACCAACAACAACAATAACAAAAACGGCCATAAGCTACCCTCGCGTGCTGAAAGAGCCAAATCCCTTAGCGACTTTTTTTCCATGATGGAAGAGTCCAAGGATTTCGTCTCAAGTGATCACAAACTAAAACACATGACCGTTCGCATTTCTTATTTAAATCCAATGGTTGATCCCAAATCCATTCGTCGGGATATTTTGCCATATCTTATATCTTGCGATGCTACGAAATTAGAAGACCTCGTGCACTATCTTCCTTTCGTGTCGATTACTCATACGAAAGATGTTGAACAAATTAAAGAAAAATTATTAAAGGGCTTTATTCTCATTCAAAAACATAAAGAGGACCCAGACGGCTTATTGCTGGAGTTGACAGCCCAACACGGACGGCAAGTGACACCACCGGAAGTCGAATTTAGCGTCATCGGTCCGAAAACCGCTTTTGTCGAATCACTCGATACGAATATCGCATTGATTCGTAAGCTTCTTCCCATACCAAATTTTAAAGTAAAAGAAATGAGCGTGGGAAAAGTCACAAAAACAAAAGTGGCAGTCATTTATATCGACGGCATCGCTAATCGCGAAAATGTCAATACTTTAACGCAGCGGCTTAAAGACATCGAGTACGACAATATCATCGACAGCTCGTTTCTTGTGCAAATGCTCTCAGATAATAAGCATTCCCCCTTCCCCCAACTCGTGGATACGGAACGCCCTGACCGGGTGGTGTCAGCGCTCATCGAAGGGAAGGTCGCGTTTATTTTGGATGGTTCACCTTTCGTCATTATGGGGCCGACGACCATTATGGAATTCTTTACAGCTTTTGATGACTACGCCCTTGTTTGGTATCTCGCGTCGTTCTTCCGATTAGTTCGCCTTGGTTCCGTCGCCTTTTCGGTTTTCGCCACACCGCTTTATGTCGCGGTGTTAACGTATCATTATCAACTCATACCGCAAGATTTAATAGGGACTTTGATCTCATCGCGCATGGGTGTGCCCTTTCCGCCCATCATTGAAGCATTGCTGATGGAGCTGACGATTGAGGTGCTGCGTGAAGCCGGGGTAAGACTTCCGACCAAGGTCGGTCAAACGATCGGTATCGTTGGCGGTATCGTTATTGGTACAGCCTCGGTTCAAGCCAACTTGACGAGCAATGTGTTGCTTATTTTAATTGCCATGGCGGCGCTAGCCTCATTTACGACGCCAAATTATAAGATGAACAATACCGTTCGCCTTTTGCGCTTTCCGTTTCTCATAGCCGCCGGGTTTTTCGGTATGATCGGCATTGCTGCGGTATTTGCGATTCTTGTCGCGCATTTGTTAAAACTCACATCACTCGGCCGACCCTATATTGAACCGTTTTACCCGCTACGCCTGAGCGACCTGAAAGATGCGTTTGTCCGCTTGCCTTACAGCCAACAAGGCCAACGCCCGCTCTTACAAAGGCCCGTTGACAGTGGGCGCGTCAACACTTGGCGTGCCAATTTTAAGTATGACATTGACGAATAAAGTACAAGCAAATGGGAGTGAGGGCAATGCCTGTCAAAGTTCCCGAAAACCGTCAAGTTTCACCATATTTTATGTTATTCATCATATACGGGATACAAGTCGGGATCGGCGTATTGTCCTATGAACGGGTTCTTGCTGAAGAAATCGGAAATGATGGCTGGATCACCATTTTGATCTCAGGGATTCTTATGGAAGTCATCCTTTGGATGGTGTATCGCGTTCTTGAAAAAAACGGCGGGGACCTCATCGACATCCATAAAGAGCTGTTCGGTAAATGGCTCGGCGGCCTTTTTTCTGTCATTTTCTCCCTTTATTTTTTGACCATGAGTTTGGTCGTCATGCGCACCTATGCAGAAATTGTTCAAGTTTGGATGTTCCCGCATCTTTCCTATTTTGCGATCGCCGGAATGGTCGGGGGGACAGCCTATACTTTCGTATCGGGCGGATTTCGCAGTATTATGGGGATCTGTCTTTTAAGCATTGTTTATTCTACCCCGCTTTTTATCTCCTTGTTTTTTCCGCTTCCGTATGTGCACTATGAAAATCTTTTGCCGATGTTTCATCATTCACCACTGGCGATCATTTCTGCGGCACATCAAATGATATTAAATTTCATCGGTTTTGAAGTGCTGTTTCTAGCCTATCCATTCATAAAACAACCGAAAAAGGCAAAAAAATGGGGCTATTACGCCATCTATTTGACAACCATGTTATATATTCTGCTTTTTATCATCACGATTCTTTATTATCCAAGAAGACAATTGAAAGGCATTTTATGGCCGACCATCGAGATATGGAAAATCGTCGATCTCCCTTTTATGGAGCGGTTTGAATACATCGGTATCACCATTTGGTTTTTTACGATTCTGCCGAATATCGCCCTCTCTTTATGGGCTGCCTCCCGCGGTTTTAAACGGGTATTTAATATTAACCAGCGGATCACTGCCATCTTAATGAGCATTTTGATTTATGTCATTGGTTTTTTTCTAAACAGCCGTGACGACATCGACTTACTCAATGCAATATTATCCAACATCGGTTTCGGGTTCCTCTGCGGTTATGTGCCATTTTTGTTCGTTTTACAATCCATCGTGTACAAGGTGAAGAAACGAAATGGAAAAACTTAAACGGATGGCTGTCGCGCTATCGAGTCTGTTGTTACTTGTCGGTTGTGAACAGCCGAAAGTGGTTGATGATATTCGAATCGTCCAGGCCCTCGGCTATGACTACTATGATGAATCGCATATTTTGGGGACGATCACGACCCCCATTTACGCGCATACCGGGGGTAGCGGTCAGGTGCAGGCGACTGCGGACACCTACTCGGTTGTCAGTCATATCGGACGGACACTGAATACTTTGCTGGAATCTCGATCAGAATTTCCACTTGAAATTGGGAAATTGTTAGTGATCTTATACGGAAAAGATTTAGCAAAGGGCGGGCTTTTCCCGTACATTGATGTCGTGAATCGGAATCCAGATGTCGGGCGTACCATCAGTTTGGCTGTCGTGGACGGACGGGCCGAGACAATTTTAAATCATAAATTTACAACCGATCAATTGGTATCCGCCTATTTAAACGATTTGATTCAACATAACACAAAAGCCAGTTTTCCAAAAAATAATTTGCATGAATTTTTATACAGTTATTTCGGGGACGGCATGGATCCGTTCATGCCTTTACTAAAATTAAAACAACACCATGTAGAAATTGAGGGCATTGCCTTATTTAAAGGTGATAACTACGTCGATTATCTGCCTTTCGAATACGCTTATCCTTTTAAAATGATGTTTGAATCCTTTAATGATGGATCCTATGAAGTGCCCATCAACCGAAACCATTATATGTCCATTACCAATATTTCATCAAAAGTCGATTACAAAGTGGAAAACGCTTCCTCCAACAGGCCCATTATCTATATCAATGTAAAGGAAAAAGGTTTTTTACGCGAATCGAGTTCAACGATGCAGCCAAAACAAAACATCAAAGAAATTGAAAGAATCATGGAACGTACTTTAGAAAGAGAAGGCAATCAAATTCTTGAGATGTTAAAAAAGTTGGGGGTGGACCCTTTAAGACTCGGCGACAAGGTGCGTTCTTATGATCGGGGCTGGAGTGAAGAAAAATGGCGTGCCATATATCCGCATGTTACTGTAAAATTAGATGTCCGAACCACACTGGCGCAAACAGGGATTATTGAATAGTCACCCACCTTTATGAGAGGAAAATGAACGACTCTTTTACCTTTTGCAAAGAAAACACGTTTCGGGCAAGTTTTTTGCGGCTTGCCCATCGTTTTTTTGAGAAGATATTTTTCATCTACAATTTTTTACATTAGACCGCCCAAAGGAATATTTCGGAAGTCCTGAATCCATACTAATAACAAAGATCACTATGCAAAGGATCAGTTACCGTGAAAAGAATGGAGCGTCTTTTATGGTCGATCGCCTTTCCTGGCTTTGGACAACTTCTCAATCGCCAATTCCTGAAAGGAATTCTTTTTATTTTTTTGGAACTTATCGTTAATTACAAAGCCAATTTTAACCAAATCATCGCTTATAGCTTTCAAGGCGATTATGATCGCGCATTGGCGGAAGCCCATATCAATTGGCTTTTGTTTTATCCCTGTCTTTATTTTTTCTCGATGTGGGATGCCTATAAAAACGCTGGCGAACCTGTCTCACGGTTTACGTACCTTCCCTTTGTTTTTTCAGCCTATTTTGTGACTTGGGGTTTAATGATTTCCTCAAAACCCGATACCCCTTGGTCGCAAATTGGCCCTGTATTTTTCCCGATGCTCTGTGTCATCCCCGGTGTGATGATCGGCCTCATTTTAAAGTGGGTTTGTGAAAAGATATGGAAAAATTCGGTTCATTAATCCCCTCCTGAACAGGGCATCATAAAGGAAGAGGGGGATGTGTCATGTCAAGCAACGCTTCCTTCGTTCCAAATGCCAAAAAAGGTTTACGGCATCTGGAAGGCAAAGTGATGAAAGAAAAAGGCTATACCGTGGACCCGGTCCACCCAGAAAATGTTAAGTATGAAGTCGCTTCCGACTTGGGGATTCCACTGTCACAAGGGTATAACGGTAACCTCACAGCCAAAGATGCTGGAAAGGTTGGCGGCACAATTGGCGGGCCGATGGTGAAAGAAATGATTAAAATGGCCCAACAAAGCATGTTTCGCAAAAAATAACAGCTTAAAATTAACGGTAATGTCCGGGGCCACCCCAACACCACATGTGACCGTGGCGGGAGTCGCCCCCTTTTTATGGTTTTCTTGTTTGGAAAATGGTTCGATTCGATTAACTATGTCTCTAAAGTTTTTTACATATATAACAGCTTATGTAAACTTTGTTATCCATACTTAATGGCGCCAACGCCCAGCGTTTAGTGTGGACAAACGTAAGGTATAAGCGGGTGATGCAAAATGAACTTGAAGAAAAAATGGATATCGGGAGCTCTCGCCATTGCGCTACTCCTCCCGGCTTCAACCTCCCTAGCGTACACGGCAAAACCGGGAGATTCGCTATGGTCGATTGCCTTATCGCATAACCTTACGCTCCATCAAATCATCAACATGAATCCGCAAATCGAGCATCCCGACAAAATCATGATCGGTGAAGCCATTCATATAGATAAAAAACACGTTGCCAAAAAAGCGGAGAAAAAGACTGCCAAAAAAATTTCAAAAGCTGACCGCAAATTATTGGCGCAACTTGTGCACGCCGAAGCAGGTGGAGAACCATTTGCCGGCAAAGTCAAAGTGGCTAAAGTCGTGCTTAACCGCGTATCAAGTCCCGAGTTTCCCGACACGATCCGCGGCGTGATTATGGAGCCAAAACAATTTACACCTGTTAAAACAGGTGCGATTCACAATACCCCTTCCGATTCGGATTATCAGGCGGTAGACGAAGCGGTGCAGACGAAAGACAAACACGACGGATCTTTGTATTTCTATAACCCATCCGTTGTCCCGCATTCGTGGCTCCAATCCAAACCGACAACAGAAGTGATCGGCCACCATGTTTTTAAAAAATAAAAAATGCCTACGGGTTTACTACAGGCGTGCAAAAAATCATAATCAATGAAAGCTTGGCTCCGACTCAACTTTAGGTGAAGACGGAGCCAAGTGCCCTTATGCTGGCCTGGTTAAAAAGCCAGTGCAAACCCTTTACGCGATGGCAGGCCTAGATATTTATGGTGTCACACAGCCTTTAAATCATTTAGTTAAAGCCACACCGTTATCGCCTTGTTGCAAGACATACATTTTATGGTATAGGCCACGTAAAGCCAAAAGTTCCTCGTGCGTCCCGCGCTCAACAATTTCTCCATGATGCAACACCAAAATTTGATCGGCATCGCGTATTGTTGACAAACGGTGGGCAATGGCAATTGTCGTCCGCCCTTTCCGCATTTTTTGCAAAGCATTTTGAATGGCTTCTTCAGTCTCCGTATCAACGCTCGCCGTCGCTTCGTCAAGAACTAAAATTTTCGGATGGATCGCCATTGTCCTGGCAAATGACAATAACTGACGTTGACCGCTGGATAGTGTCGCTCCCCTTTCACCAATCGCTTCCTCATACTGGTTAGGTAATTGCCGGATAAAAGCATCGGCTTGCACGAATTCCGCAGCCTCAATTATCGTTTCATCATCAATGGACGTATTTCCTAGACGAATGTTGCTTTTGATGTCGCCGACAAATAGAAACGGATCTTGCAAGACGAGTCCAATATTCTTGCGCAATGTTTCGTTATCAAATGCTTCCAAAGGTGTGCCATCAATCGTAATCGCCCCTTTTGACACGGGATAAAAGCGCATCAATAAATTGATAATCGTGCTCTTGCCGCTTCCAGTATGACCGACAAGCGCCACGGTTTCACCCGGACGCGCTGTAAAACTGATATTTTTTAATACATCGGTTTTCCCGTCATAGGAAAAAGAGACGTTTTTAAATTCAATCGCGCCTTCTGTGATGCGGGGATGGCCTTCTCCTACTTTCTTCGGCTCCATCCGCTCTTCATCTAGCAATCCAAAAACGCGCTCCGCCGCAATCATCGCCTGTTGAAAGCGTGTTAATTGCACCATCATTTGGTTGATCGGCTCAAAAAAGCGATCCAAGTAGTTTAAAAAGGCATAAAGCACGCCGATTTGGACGACTCCCGCAATGGAGGTCACACCAAAAAAACAAAGCACAATGATCACAGACAATAAGTAAACGGAATAAACCGCCGGCCGGAGCAACAAACTGTTCAGCTTGATGCTGCCTCTTTCAGCCATATAAAGCTCCTGATTGATCCGACCGAATTCTGTTTTCATCCGTTTTTCTTGCCGCATCGCTTGAATGATGTTCATGCCTTGCAGCGATTCATTCAACTTAGCATTCAGTTCGCTGATTTTTTTACGAGCCCGTCGATAGATGCGGGAACTGTATCGGCGGTAAACGACCATTAACAAAATAATTAAGGGGAAAATAGCTAAGCAGAATGCACCGAGTCGGACATCCAAAATAAACATGCCGATAAAGGTTCCCGCCATCATGACAATGCCTTGGACAAAGGTCGAAAGCACCGTGACGTACATGTCTTTAATCGCCTCGGTATCATTCGTGATGCGGGAAACAAGACTACCACCAGGAGTCTGGTCAAAAAACGTCATGCCGAGATGTTGCACTTTCCCAAAGACATCAACGCGCAGTTGCTGGACAATATTTAAAGCAATTTTTTGGAACATTACGAGCTGCAAGTACTTTAAAACGACTGAAATGGCGTATAAAAGTAGAAACGATACAGCCAAGGCTACGAGTGGTCCAGTAACAAAATGGCGCGGTGCTAAATACTCATCAATATAGATTTTCATTATAATCGGTCCGAGTATATCTGCCCCCGTCCCAAGAAACAACATGAGAAAGGCTACGATTAGCGCTTTTTTGTGCGGCTTAGCATATTTTAATAGCCTCGGTAAAACACGCTTTTGCGTCAATTTCTCGGTGTGAAATGCTTCTGTCGTCATTCCGCCTTCCCCCCTTGTTCAACGAGCGATTCCAACTGCTGGCGTTGGTACATCGTTTGATACCATCCGCCAAGCCGCATTAACTCATCATGCGTGCCGCGTTCGACAATCCGCCCATTATCTAACACCAAAATGAGGTCCGCATGTTGTACCGCACTCATCCTGTGGGCGGCAATCAATGTCGTTTTATCCCCGCGCGTCGCCTTTAACGACCGCAAAATCGCCTCCTCCGTATCCGCATCCACCGCAGATAAAGAATCATCCAAAATCATGATTTCGGGTTCAATCAAAAGCGCCCTGGCGATCGAAATCCGCTGCTTTTGACCGCCTGACAGCGTCACCCCTCGCTCACCAACCATTGTCTGATAGCCATCCGGAAAACCGATAATGTCATCATGAATGCGGGCTAGTTTCGCCACTTCTTCAATTTCCTCCTGCGTCGCCTCCGGACGGGCAAAGGCAATGTTTTCGGCAATCGTTGCCGAGAACAAGAAATGGTCCTGCGGGACGTAACCGATTGTCTCACGAAGCCGGTCGAGTTTATATTCCGTAATCGGCCGACCGCCGATCGCAATGGTACCGTCTTGGACATCGAATTCCCTGAGCAAAATTTTCAACAACGTCGTTTTCCCACTTCCGGTTTTCCCGACGACGCCGAGCGTTTTTCCTTTTGGCAAGTTAAAATGAATGTCACATAAAGCAGGTTGTTGGCTTTCCGGATAGGTAAAGGTGGAAATCGCATAGGAAATATCGCCAGCTGGTTTCACATCAATAGCCTTATCATGATCACAGATCTCCGGTTTTTCCGCCAAAAGTTTTTGGATGCGATCATACGAAGCGTGGCCGCGTTCGACGATATTAAATAAAAATCCGAAAGCGAGCATCGGCCAAACAAACTGCCCTAGGTATAAGGTGAAACTCGTCAGTTCACCAATGGTCATCGCACCTTTAACCACAAACATGGATCCGAAAACAAGAGATAAGAAATAGGAAATCATGACGATAAAGGTAATCGTCGGATCAAATAAGGCATCAATTTTGGCGACGGCGATATTTTTTTGGACCACATCGGCAGATAATCGACGAAAAGCTGCTTTTTCCGCTTCCTCCTGCCCAAACGCTTTGATGACCCTCACGCCCGAAACGTTTTCTTGAACTTTATCGTTCAAATCCGAAAACGCCGCTTGCGCGAGATGAAAACGCTCATGAAGCATCGACCCGTAGCGGCTCGTTGCCCATACCATAAACGGCATCGGTAGTAAGGCAATCACTGTCAAAATGGGATTGATGAGCACGGCCATCGCAAAGATGACCATGGCTCCCATCGTGATCGAGTCGATTAATGTCAAAATCCCATCCCCGGCGGCATCTTCCACCGCGCGGATATCGTTTGTGGCATGGGCCATTAAATCACCAATCCGCCGTTTGTGATAAAAATTCGGTGATAATCGGGTGAATAAATCATACAGTTGATTTCTTAAGAGTCGCGACAATCGTACAGCCGCCCCGAAAATAAATTGCCTCCACGCATACCCCGTACCGTAATAGATAATACCGACGGCAATCAGAAACCCGATCCACTTAACAAGGAGGATGCCCGTCAAATGATGAGTGCGGATATCATCCACAATGATACCGATGACATATGGCGGTATTAAGCTGAGAAAGCTAGAAGCCATTAAGAACAGAATGCCTAAAATATAACTACGCTTTTCTTTTTTGAAATACCAAAACAGATTCAAAAACAATCGCATGTTCATCCCCCCATTTACCCTAAAAAAACAAAGAAACGCCATGGAAACCCCATGGCGCAAAAGTCACCTAAATGATCAATCGGTTAAAGCATTCTATATGCCAGTGATGGGGATTCCCGGATTTCGTCGTTTGTCGTTATGTAAAATGTTCATAGTAATCCCCTCTTTTCTCCGATTAGGAATGCTTTAACAATTATAAATAATCCTGATTCTATTTGTAAAGCATTTTTTTGCATCAATTTTTACGCTCAACTTTGTCTTTAAAGAAAA
>Ga0310829_1000429_pt1 | contig 37415 bp, 33 predicted proteins | sample WT_ome_4_FD_202244 | JGI IMG/M metagenome (GOLD analysis project Ga0310829, IMG submission 202244) | Sorghum-adapted microbial communities enriched on wild type (WT) sorghum from Joint BioEnergy Institute, Emeryville, California, United... ...
AAAAACCGAAATCCGTGATGACGGAGGCGGTATCAAGCCTGCTCATATCAGCGGTGGTTAAGTTTGTTTCCTCATTTTTCATGTCAGTTAGACGGCTAAAACTGACTTAAATCACCGGACTTTTAGAGCAAATGCAAATGTACGAAACAACCAAATTTAGGTATGCTATTCAATACAGAAATCAACGGAGCAGCACCTTGGGAATCAGACGGGTGCACCGTTCGAGTTTCGAGCGAGGGAGGACGAAACTGATGAATGCCGCAACGGACATGGGTTTGGAAGCGATTTCCCGCATCCGCGCCAACCTGGAAACGTGCATACTGGGGAAATCCGAGGAAATCAAGTTGCTCCTGACCGCCCTTCTGGCCGGCGGGCACGTGCTGCTGGAAGACGTGCCGGGAACCGGCAAAACGATTTTGATCAAGGCGCTGGCCAAATCGATCCAGGGTGATTTTCGCCGCATCCAATGCAATCCCGACCTGTTGCCGACGGATATCACCGGCGTGTCGATCTACCACCCGCGGGAGGAAACGTTCCTGTACCGCCCCGGGCCGGTGATGACGAACATTTTGCTCGCCGATGAAATCAACCGGGCGACGACGAAAACCCAGTCGGCCCTGTTGGAAGCGATGGAGGAGCGGCACGTGACGGTGGACGGGGAACGCCACGAGCTGCCGGTGCCGTTCCTGCTTCTGGCCACCCAGAACCCGATCGACTTCGAAGGGACTTACGTGTTGCCGGAGGCGCAGCTGGACCGGTTCCTGATGAAGTTCAAACTCGGTTATCCGGAGGAGCACGAAGAGAAGCGGATGCTGCTCGCCCAATCGGCCCTCCATCCCCTCGACTCCCTCGAGCCGGTGACGGACATCCGGACGATCATCGCCCTGCAGCAGAAAGCCCGGTCCGTCCATGTCAGCGACGCCGTTGCCGATTACATCGTGCAAATCGTGCGCAAAACCCGGGAACATCCCGATTTGTTCCTTGGTGCCAGCCCCCGGGGAACGATCGCCCTGACCCAGGCGGCCAAAGCGTTCGCCCTCGTATCCGGCAGGCATTACGTGCTGCCGGACGACATCAAGCATCTGGCCCCCCATGTGCTGGGACACCGCATGATCCTGAATCCGGAAGCCCGCATGGCCGGCTCTTCCATGGTGACGGTGCTGGAGTCGGTGTTCCGGCAGGTGAAAGTCCCGGTCGGAACGGAGAAGTGACGCCAGATGGCCGTGATGGTGCACAACCGGGCGCGCAGAGCGCGGATGCGTTCCGCCCGTTTCTGGACATGTGTCGGTCTGTTTGCCGCTTCCCTGCTGTTCATGCTTTTTCAGGGCGGCAAACTTGCGTTCATGCTGTTTTTCGTCACCGCCACGCTGGCGGTCTATTTGGCGCTCGGCAAGTACAGCGGGATTTCGCGGGTCAGCGGAAACCGCGTCCTGCTGAACATGGAAGGAGACCGGACGATCGAGGCGGGAACGAGCCTGTCCGTCGCCTTCGAGGTGCAAATCCCGGGTTTCTGGCCAATCCCCTACGTCGTGATCCGGGATCGGCTCGTGCGGATGAACGGCGATGCCGTCACCTTCGAAACGTCGGGCATCCCGGATTGGAAAAGGCGGGTTCGCGCCGGATATGTCACGATGCCGCTTGCCCGCGGGTTTTATCATTTTGAAGACACGGTTTGCTCAACCGAGGACATTTTCGGACTGTTCGAACATGCCGGCCGGCTGCAACGCAGCGACGCGTTCCTTGTGCGCCCGAAGACGGTGTACGTGCCGAATTGGCAACAACACCAGAGGGCGCTGAAAGGCCGCCATTTCCAGGCGGTCACCACCCAGGCGCTGCGCGAATCGACGCAAATCAACGGCGTGCGGGAGTATATCTACGGGGACAAAATTTCCCGCATCCATTGGAATGCCACGGCGAAAACCGGCATTTGGAAATCGAAGGAGTTCGAGCGGGAATCGCTGCCGAAGACGGTCATCATGCTGGACCGTTGCCGGGACCATTACCGCAGCGCCGCGCAATTTGAACTGGCGGTGTCCGTCGCGGCATCGCTTCTGGATTACGGACAGCGGCAAAACCTGGCGATGGGCCTCTTGTCCGTCGGGGAAGAGGCGGTGTATCTGGAGCCGGGCCGGCATGCGACCCACTATCGCCGGATGATGCACCACCTGACCGGCGTGGAAGCGAACGGTTCCCGCACGGTGCGGCAAATTTTGCAGGACCGGGCGAGATACTTTTTCCCGGGATGCTTTTTCGTCATCGTTTCGCCCCGGGCGGATGAACGGATGCTGCAGACGCTCAAATGGGTCCAGCTTCGCCAGATGAACCCGTGCCTTGTGGCGGTTGCCCCGGGACTCGACCCGCAAGCGGCTGCGGAATGGGAAAGGCAATTGACGGCCAGGGGCATCGTCTCCCATCTGGTCGAAAAGCTGGAACAATTGCCCGATGCGCTGGGAGGGGGAAGACGATGAAACACGTTCTTCGCTTCCTTCTCTGGTTTTGCCGGCATTTCGCCGCCGACTGGCAGGCCAAAATGCGGGCGCTTCTGACCGGGCTGATGCTGTGGCAGTTTGCCGTCTGGTTTGACGAATACCTGCTTTCCGACACGGAATGGCTCGTCCGCGCGGCCATCGTGACGGTGATCGCCATGGAGTGGCTGCCGCGCGTCCGTCCCGTTTGGCGGCGTTTGCTCGCCCTGGCCGTGTTGCTTGCGTTGCACGTTTTCCGGCTGGACATCGGCATCGGGGAAATCGGCGGGCGGGAGGGCGCATGGGCGTTTCTTCGGGCGCTGGCCGGCGCACTGGGGCAGGCAGCCATGGAGTTTCATCCGTACGTCTGGTTTTCCCTGGGCACGATGGCCATTCACTGGCTGCTTGCCGACTGGTTCACGGAGCGGGTGCGCATCGCGTTTGCCACCGTATCGTCCGTGGCCATCATCGCGTTGGTCGACTCGTACAGCAAGCTGATTCTTTGGGAACAGGCGGCCGCCATCGTGTTCGCGGGACTCGGACTCCTCATCGTGGAGCACCTCGACAAGTTCCGCGTCCGGCATCCCACCAGCTGGGCGTATTTGCGGGATTATCCGGGAAGCATCATCATTCCTTCCGTCATCGTGCTGTCGCTGGCGATGCTGGCGGGCGTCCTGGCGCCGAACGCCAGGCCGCTCCTGACCGACCCGTACACCCTCTACAAGCACTGGAAGGGAGAGCGGGTGGTCACCGGCGGCAAAGGGTTTGCATCCGAAGAATGGACGCTGGTGAGCACGCTGAGCGGGGAATCGGGCTACGGGCGGGACGACCGTGTGCTCGGCGGCGGATTCGACTACGATTATTCCCAGGTGATGCGGATCATGACGAGCCAACGCACCTATTGGCGGGGCGAATCCAAATCGTTTTATACCGGTTTCGGCTGGTTGGACAGCGATGCGGAGGAAGACCCGCCCGTGGTGGCGTTCGACGGAGAGCCGTTGCCCGTTTACGCCTGGGAACCGGAACCTCCCGTCGGCAAGACGGTACAGGTGCGCCAGCAGGTAACGGTTTACGGGGAAGTGATTCCCTTTCCGGTGCTGTTCGGCGCTCCCGGCATCACGTCCGTCAAACTCGGCAGCGAAGCGGCGGCGTCTTACGGCAATGCCGCGGACGGGGCTTCGTCCGGCAACGGGGCGGCCGCGGACGGGCAACCCGTTCATGTCGGCATATGGCTGTCGCGGCAAGGGGAGCTGTACCGGATCAACGATGAATATCCCCGCACGTACACGGTGGAGTCCGCCGTGCCTGTCACCGACGAGGAAGGCTGGCGGAGCGTGACGCAGGATGCGTTTGATGCGCTTTACGCGGACAACTTGGAACGGTGGGCCCCTTACCTGCAGTTGCCGGACACGCTGCCGGAGCGGGTGAGGCGCCTGGCCGAGGACATCGCGGCCGAAGCCGAAACCCCTTATGACAAGGTCAAGAACATCGAGCAATATTTGAAAACCGCCTTTCCCTATTCGAACCGCCCCGATTGGAGCAAGGGACAAAGCGAGGATTTCGTGGACCGGTTCCTTTTTGAAATCCGGGAAGGGTATTGCGACTACTTCTCCACGGCGATGGCGGTCATGGTGCGATCGATCGGATTGCCGGCGCGATGGGTGAAAGGGTTCAAAACCGGCATCAACGAGCTGGAACTGCGAATGCCCGGCATGGTGCCGGAAGATTACGTGCAAAATGCGCGCGGTGAAGGGGTGTACATCGTCCGCAACGCCGACGCCCATTCCTGGGTGGAAGTCTATTTCCCGGGGTACGGGTGGATCCCCTTCGAGCCGACCTCCGGGTTCACGATGCCGGACGTCGCGGAACCGGAAAGCGCCGCGGAAACGATGGCACCGGTTTTGCCGGATGCCATGTCCGAAACGGGGGGAAGCGCCGCGGAAGAGACGGGTTCGATCGTCTCGCTCGCGGTTGCCGTCCTCGCGGCCGTGCTTGCGGCGGCCGCGGGGCTTTACCGATTGCTTGGCCGGACGGCCGGATGGGCCGCCGTCCGGAATCGGCTGCATCCGTTCGGCGGCAGGCCGCAGCGCAGCCTGAACGAAGCCGCCCTCGGCGAGGCGGTCCGCATTCTGAAATGGCTCGCCCGCAAAGGGTTCCCGCGCGAACCCCATGAGACGGTGCGGGAGGCGGTCGTCCGCTGGACGGCGAGGAACGGGCGGCTGAAACCGGATTTCGAACGGCTGGCGGCCGTCGTGGAGCGCGCCCGTTACAGTCCCGACGGCGTGACGGCCGATGATGTGGCCGCGCTGGAGGGCATCCGCAGGCGGCTCAAGGAACAGTTGAAGTGAGCGGGAACGTGTTTTTGGACGGGAATTTGGCGCGATGTCGCGGGGAACGGGCGGCACGCGACGGTTCCCTCCTTTTTTTGCAGGGTTCATCCAACTGTGGTATAGTTTTTGCTATGAAAAACCGTAGAGGTGAAACGATTGCTGCGCATGTTTCTTCCCCGTCTGCTCGTGGATTCCGTCTATGAGATCGATCTGGATGAACTTGCATCTGCCGGCATCCGGGGAATCATTGCGGATTTGGACAACACGCTCATTGGCGCCAGGGAACCGGATGCGACGCCGAAGCTGAAGCAATGGCTGGAGACGGTGCGGGGCAAAGGATTCCGGGTCGTGGTCGTGTCCAACAACACGCGGGCCCGCGTGACGCGGGTCGCCGAGCCGATCGACGTGGCCTTTATCCCTTCCGCCCGGAAGCCGCTTCGCGGCGCGTTCCGGAAAGCGCTTGACATCATGCAGCTCAAACCGGAGCAGACGGTGGTCGTCGGCGACCAGTTGCTCACCGACGTCCTCGGCGCGAACCGCATGGGCATGCATCCGATTTTGGTGGCGCCCGTTGCTCCCCAGGATGAAAGCCCCTTTACCCGGTTCAACCGGATCATCGAACGGCGCATTTTCAAATCCCTCCGAAAACGGGGGTTGCTTGAATGGAACGATTGAACGTCTGCATCGGATGCGGCGCGACCCTCCAATCGGAGCACAAGGACCGGCCCGGCTACGTTCCGCCGGCGGCATCCGGCAGGGAGCCGGCCATATGCCAGCGCTGTTTCCGCATCCGGCATTACAATGAAGTATCCCCGGTCGCCCTCGATGAAGGCGACTTTCTGCGCATTCTGAACAGTGTCGGCGAGCGTCCCGGGCTCGTGGTGCACATCGTCGATCTGTTCGATTTCGAAGGCAGCCTGATCGGCGGATTGTCCCGGTTTGCCCGCGGCAATCCGATTCTGCTCGCGGTCAACAAGGTGGATTTGCTGCCGAAAAACGTCAACCGCAACCGGATTCGCAACTGGGTGCAAAAACAGGCCAAGGCGGCCGGTTTGAAGCCGGTGGACACCGTGCTCATCAGCGCCCGGAAAGGCGAAGGGATGGACCAGCTGCTGCAGGCGTTGTCCACCCATCGGAAAGGGAAGGACATCTTTGTCGTCGGCGCGACCAACGTCGGCAAATCTTCCCTCATCAACCGGCTCATCCGGGATTACAGCGAACTGGACGCGGAATTGACCGTTTCCCGCTATCCCGGAACGACCCTCGACCTGGTGCACATTCCGCTGGATGACGGGGGCCGGATCGTCGACACGCCGGGCATCGTCTACAAATGGCGGTTGACGGAATGGCTGCATCCCGGCGATTTGGCGGCAGTGGTGCCAAGCGGGCCGCTCATGCCGCTCGTGTACCAATTGGAAGAGCAGCAAACGTTGTTTTTCGGAGCGCTGGCCCGCGTCGACTTCGTGCGCGGCGAACGCCAGCCTTTCATTTGTTATGTGGCCGGCGGCCTCAAGGTGCACCGGACGAAGCTGGCCCGCGCCGACGAGCTGTATGCCGCCCATCGCGGCGAAATGCTCGCTCCGCCGGTGAAGGAGCGGCTGGATCAGCTTCCGCCCTGGACGCGCCATGCGCTCACCGTTCCGCCCGGCAGGGAGATGGACATCCTCATCTCCGGGCTCGGCTGGGTGAGGGCGGGAGGCGCCTCCGCCACGGAGGTCGTCGTCCATGCGCCGCGGGGTGTGAAAGTCATTTTGCGTGACGCCATTTTGTAGCGATTATGTTCGGGAGGTCGGCCTGATGAATCTGGACAGCCAGACGGTCATGTACGGGGTGTTCGGCGATCCCGTGAGCCATTCCAAATCCCCGCTGATGCAAAACGCGGCGTTTCGCGCCGCCGGCATCAACGCCGCCTACGCAGCGTTCCGGGTTTCCCCGGAAAACCTGGCCGCGGCGGTGGCCGGCATCCGCGCCCTCGGTTTTGGCGGGGTGAACGTGACGATCCCCCACAAGGTGGCCGTCATGGACCATCTGGACGACATCGACGAAGATGCCCGCCGGATCGGCGCCGTCAACACGGTCGTCAACCGGAACGGGCGGCTCTTCGGCTGCAATACGGACGGGATCGGGTATGTCCGTTCGTTGAAGGAAGAGACGGGTTTTGCGGCGCAAGGACGCCGCGTGCTCGTGCTGGGTGCCGGCGGTGCCGCCCGCGGCGTCGCCTTCGCGCTTTCCCGGGAAGCGCCGGAACTTGTCGTCATCGCCAACCGGACGGAGGAGAAAGCGTCGCTCCTGGCGGAGTCGGTGAACCGGGCCGGCACGGGCGCCCATTGCCGGGCCGTCCGATTGGCGGATTTGGCTTCGCTCGGGGAGCGATTCGATCTGATCGTGAATACCACCTCCATCGGCATGCACCCGAATGTCGATGAAATGCCCGTTGACGAGGATTTGCTCGACCGGCTCGTGAACGAATCGGCAACCGTCAGCGATCTCATTTACAACCCGCCGGAAACCCGGCTGCTCGCCCGGGCGAAAGCCCGGGGGGCGACGGTTCATGGCGGGCTGGGCATGTTCGTCTGGCAGGGCGCCGTTGCCTTCGAGCATTGGACCGGCGTTCCGGCTCCCGTTCAGGTGATGCGGGAAGCGGTGGAACGGGAATTGGAGCGGCAACAAAAAGAGACAAACTAGAAGGAGCGGAGGGATGTCCGCCATGTTGACGGGAAAACAGAAACGGCATTTGCGCTCGCTCGCCCATCATCTCGATCCGATCTTTCAGATCGGCAAGGGCGGCATCAGCGACGAACTGGTCCGCGGCGTGGGAGAAGCGCTGGAAGCCCGGGAGTTGATCAAAGTTTCCATTTTGCAAAACAATACGGATGACCGGGATGAATTGGCCGGTGAACTGGCCGAAGCAACGGGGGCCGAACTGGTTCAGGTGATCGGGCGGACCGTCGTCCTGTACCGGGAATCCCGGGAAAACAAAAAAATCGAATTGCCTTGACGGTGTGAGGAGGAACAGCCATGCGGATCGGCGTGCTGGGCGGCACCTTCGATCCGATCCACGTCGGCCATCTGATCATCGCGGAGAGCGTGCGGGAAGAAGCGGACCTTGATGAAATTTGGTTCATGCCCGCCTTCAGACCGCCCCACAAAGCGGGGGAACGGTTGACGGACGCCGCGCTTCGGATGGAGATGGTGAAGGCGGCGATCGCAGGACATCCGCGGTTTCGCGCTTCCGGGCTGGAATTCGAGCTCGGCGGACCGTCCTACACGGTGGAAACTGTCAGGGCGCTCGCCGACCGTTATCCGGATGACCGGTTTTATTGGATCATCGGCGGCGACATGATCGCCTGGCTGCCCAATTTTCACCGGGTGGAGGAGCTGGCGGAACGGATCGGATTCATCGGCGTGAAGCGGCCCGGATACGAGGACGGGATCGACCGTCTGCCGGACCGCCTCCGGAAAGCGGTGACGATGACGGAGGCGCCGCTCATCGACGTGTCTTCGGCGGACATTCGCCGGCGGCTCGGGGAAGGACGCAGCGTCCGCTACCTGGTGCCGGATGCGGTGATCAGCCTGATCAGGGAGAAGGGGTTGTATGGATCGGCAGCAATTGATGGATGAAGTTCGCCGCCAGATGCCGGAGCGGCGCTGGCAGCACACCGTCGGGGTGATGCGGTCATCGGTCGCGCTTGCCGAACGGTTCGGCGCGGATCCCGGCAAGGCGGAATTGGCCGCCATCCTCCATGATCTGGCCAAATACTGGCCGGTGGAGGAGCAGGTTCGGGCGATGCGGGAGGCACCGATGCCGCCCGGCTTCGGCGCGGATGATTTGTTGCCGTACGACGCGGCGTTGCTTCATGCGCCGCTGGCCGCCCACTTGGCGGAGTCGCGGTACGGGGTGAACGATCCGGAGGTGCTCGATGCGATCCGTTGGCACACGACGGGCCGCGAGCGCATGACGCTGCTGGACAAAGTCGTTTGCCTGGCGGATTACATTGAACCCGGACGGGATTTTCCCGGCGTGGAGCGGATCCGCCGTCTGGCGGAAATTGATCTGAACGCGGCGCTTGTCGCCGGGTTTGATTCCACGATCACGTATTTGTTGGAACAAGGAAAGAAATTGTTCCCGCTCACGGTTTTGGCGCGGAACGGCCTTCTCGAGGAGATGGCGAGCCGCGGTTGAAGAAACAGGCATCAACAATCATGGATGGATATTGACGGAGGTGGACGTTTTCGAATGGAGTTTTCGTCCGAGCAAGTGCTGGAACATGTGGTGAAAGCCATGGAAAGCAAGAAAGCGGCACGGATCGTTTCGCTGGAGCTGAAGGAGGTGTCGCTCATCGCCGATTATTTCGTCATCGCCCACGGCAATTCGGACACCCAGGTGCAGGCCATCGCCAATGCGGTCCGTGACGCGGCGGAGGAGAACGGGTTTCCGCTGCGCAGCATTCAGGGCATCGATGCGGCGCGATGGGTGCTCATCGACCTCGGCGATGTCGTCTGCCACATCTTTCACCGGGATGAACGGGAATATTACGGCCTGGAAAGTCTTTGGTCGGACGCCAAAGCGGTTGAGTACGCATGAAACCGGAAGCGGGCACGCTGGTACAACTTGTGGTGGACCGCGAAGTGCCGCCGTACGGGTATTTTTTGGCTGCTTCAACGGGAGACATTCTGTTGCCGTACGGAGAAGCGGACGGAAGGTTTTCGCCCGGCGACGCGGTCGGGGTGTTCCTGTTCCATGACGCAAAAGGCCGGTTGACCGCCACGATGCGGAGACCGCTGGCGCTTGTCGGTGAAACGGCGCTTCTCGAGGTGGCCGACGTGCATCCTTCCCTCGGCTGTTTTCTCGACATCGGCATCGGCCGCGACGTGCTCCTGCCGATGTCGGAACTGCCGGGACACCCGGCGGCCCGCCCCGTCAAGGGCGACCGGGTGTACGCGGTGCTTGGCCATGACAAGACCGGGCGGCTGATCGCCCGCTCCGCCGGCGAGAAGGAGCTGGCGCCGCTTGTTTCTCCCGCTCCGGCAAACTGGAAAAACCGGACCGTCGAGGCGATCGTGTATGAGCCGCAGAAAACGGCCACCTTCGTCGTATGCCGGAACGGGGATGCGGAAAGCCCGGAAGGCTTCGGCGTTCTCGGCATGATCCACGCATCGGAGCGGACGCGGGATTTGCGCCTCGGCGAAACGGTGCGCGTCCGCGTCGCCCGCGTGCGGGAGGACGGCCGGGTCAACCTGTCCATGTTCCCGCTCCGGAAACAGGGACTCGATGAAGACGCGGAACGGATTCTCGCCTGGCTCAGGGAACGACCGAACGGCGCGATGCCGTATTCCGACGAGACACCGCCGGACATCATCCGCCAGAAATTCCAGATCAGCAAAGCCGCGTTCAAACGGGCGATCGGCAAGCTGATGAAAGAAGGGCTTGTCTACCAAAAGGGACATTGGACCCATCTGGCGGATCCGGTTCGGACGGACGGCGAATCCGGCGGCCTTTCATCCGCCAGCCCGGATGCCCGGGCGTCCCGGATGGAAACGGCGGACGGGAATGCGGGCAAGTCCGTTTCCGGCGGCTTTCATGCCCGTGCGAAAACCCGGAAGGAAACGGCGGACAAGGATGCGGACTCGTCCGCTGCCGCCGGTCCCCGTTCCGGCTTTGACCGGATGGATCACGTTGCGCGGGACGGGAGGCGGAAAGATGGGTAGCGCCATGTATGGCCGGTTTGCCAGGGTGTACGACCGGCTGATGGGGCAGATGCCCTACGCGGATTGGCTGGCCTTTCTCGAGGAATGCTTTGTCCGCTACGGCAAACCTCATCATCTCGTAGACCTCGGGTGCGGCACGGGAAATCTGGCGATTCCGCTGGCCAGGGCGGGCTATCGGGTGCTCGGCATCGATCTGTCGGAGGACATGCTCGACGTCGCAAGGCACAAAGCGGAAGAGGCGGGAGTGCCGCCGGAAAGGCTCTCCTGGTCGCGCCAGGACATGCGGGAATGGCAGGCGGAACAACCGGCCGACTGCGTGTTCTCTTTTTGCGATTGCCTGAATTATTTGCTGGAGGAAGACGACATCCGCCGTGTGTTCAGGCGCACCTGCGACGGTCTGGCGCCCGGCGGCCTGTTCGTTTTTGACGTACACGCGCCGGCCCGCATGCCGGCCTATGCCGAAGACCAGCCCTATGTGTGGGACGAAGACGGGCTGGCCTACATTTGGACGTGCGATTACGATCCGGACCGGTTTTTGGTGGAGCACCATCTGACGTTTTTTGTCGGGGAGGATGCGGAAGCGGAAGATTCCGGGGAGGCGTCCGGCATATCGTCCGGCATATCGTCCGGCGCAACGGTTGGCGAATCGACCGGCGTATTGGCCGACGGCGTCCTTGCGGACAAGCCCCGCGCCGAACATGCCGGCCTGAGCGAAGGCGGGACGGCCGGGCGGAGCGACGCCGGCGACCGGTACGTCCGGTTCCGCGAGGTGCATCGCCAAAGGGCGTACATGCCGGATTTTTTGTCCGACGAACTGCGCCGCGCGGGTTTCATCGTGCTCGACCGGTGCGCCGATTTCGCCTGGCAGCTGCCGGACGAAGAGTCGGAACGCCTCTTTTTTGTGGCCAGGAAGCCGATTTGAGTTGCCCGGACGATTGTCGGAATCATTTTCCTGCCGCTTGATGGTGGACACCCCGCTGCGGGATCGGGGATAATGCCCGTAGGAGATCGTTCCGGAACCGCCGGTTGCATGGCTGAAGGAAGGGCACGGGAATGTTCGGGAAAGCCGTTCGGGATCGGGTTCCGGAACACCGACTGATGGGGCATTTTGCGGGGGAGTTGCACGAGAAAGTCGAGTAATTCCGCACGGAAGCAGCGTTTTGCGGGGGAGTTGCACGAGAAAGTCGAGTAATTCCGCACGGAAGCAGCGTTTTGCGGGGGAGTTGCACGAGAAAGTCGAGTAACTCTGCACGGAAGCAGCGTTTTGCGGGGGAGTTGCACGAGAATCTCGAACAACTCGTGCCGGACTGAGTTCGGACATCGCAAGCCGAATGCCTTTCGCGGGAAAGCGTACCCAGGCGTTCAGCCTTCCCGCATCTGAAAGCGGAACCGGCGAAACGGGAGAGCCGGATTCGGGACTATTCGGGAGAAATCGGATGGGGATCGGGGAATGAAACGTAAAGCGGTTGTCGTTTTCTGTCTTTTTGCGCTGTTTTTTTGTGCCGCCTTTCCTGCCGGCGCGCGAACGGCCGAAGTCTATTCAGAAGCGGAAATCACCTGGCAACAGCAAGGCGTCACGGTCAACCAGACGCTGATGAAGGCGAACAACCGGCTGTACATGTCCGCCGACGGACTGCGCCAGCTCGGTTTTCGCGTCCATTGGCTGAAGGAAGACAACCGGTTTGTTTTGTCCCACAACGATGCCAAAGTGAAAGAGCGGTTTTCGCCCGTCTATTATCGCGATCAAGTCATCGTGCTCATGTACCATGCCATCGAAGAAGAACCGCAAGACAGCGGGATTTTGTCGGCGGACGATTTCCGCAGGCAAATGGAGCTGCTGAAAGAGAAGCATTTCAACGTGATCGACATGGAGCAGTACGCCGACTTCGTCCTGAACGGGGCGGCGGTGCCCGACAATGCGGTGCTCATCACCTTCGACGACGGGTATGAAAATTTTTACACCTACGCGTTTCCCGTCCTGAAGGAGTTCGGTTACCCGGCGACCAACTTCGTCATCGTCAACTGGATCGACAACCCTGTCGGTTTGCCCAAACTCACCTGGGACCAGATGCGGGAGATGCAGTCATACGGCATCAGCTTCTACAGCCACACCTACGATTCCCACCTTTACGGCAAAGTGGACGAAACGGGGCGTGAACGTCCGGTATTGACCAACCGGTTGTACTTGGAAGCGTTGGGCAGGGCGGAGACGGAGGAGGAATACGCGGCGCGGGTGCTCGCCGATCTGAAGGCGGCGGAAACCCGGTTGCGGGAAGAACTGGGCAATGCGTTCGGCGTGCTCGCTTTTCCGTACGGCGCCTACAACAACCGGGTGCTGCAGCTTGCCGAACAGGCGGGAATCCGGTTTACGTTCACGATCAAGGCGGGGATCAACGGGAAAAAAGACCGCAACGGCTACCGGCTCAATGCCGGTTACCGGGGCAATGACGGACGGGAGATGACAGCGCGGATGCAGCTCGCCCTGTGCGAGGATCCCGGCTGCAAGCCGTCGCTCTATTTCGGCGAAGACCCGATCGTCTTCCAGGGCGAACAGCCGGTCGTCATCAACGGCAAACTGTGGGTTCCGTTGCGCGAATTGCTCGAACGGTTCCGGCTGGGCATCCAGCTGGAGAAGGAGCCGGACAGGCTCCGCATCTTGTGACCGCCCGCCGTTGTTGACTTCATTCGGCCTGTTGACTATAATTTCTACATATGTTGACCAGAAGCTGGGAAGAGGAGCAGTAGTCTCCGTGAAGTCTCGCAGAGAGCCGGTGGTCGGTGCGAACCGGCAGACGGATGGAGATGAACTCGCCTCGGAGCGGACGGCGTCTTGCCCGCGATAAGGGCCAACGAGTGAGCGAAGCGTTGCACGGATGCAAGAAGATTTTCCGGCGCCGGCGACGAACGGGCGGCAGCCTTCGCTAAACAGGGTGGTACCACGGGAGTCGACCTCTCGTCCCTGGCGCCGATTTCGGCCGTCGGGGCGGGAGGTTTTTTGATGGCCGGCAACCGGCATCGCCGCGCCGCAGCCGGCAGACCGTGCCGGCCGCAAGCCGCCGCCCCCGCACACCGGAACGATCAAGCCTGGAAAGGAGCTTTTTGAAAACATGGCACAGGAACACGCGCACGGTTACAATCACCGGGAAATCGAACAGAAATGGCAGCGGTACTGGGACGAAAACAAAACGTTCAAAGTGCTTAACGACGACACAAAACCGAAATTTTACGCCCTGGACATGTTTCCTTATCCGTCGGGCGCCGGCCTGCACGTCGGCCACCCGGAAGGGTACACGGCCACGGACATCATCTCCCGCTACAAACGGATGAAAGGGTTCGACGTGCTCCATCCGATGGGCTGGGACGCCTTCGGCCTGCCGGCGGAGCAATACGCCCTGGACACCGGGCGCCATCCCGCGGAATTTACCTACAAAAACATCGAAAACTTCCGGCGACAAATCAAATCCCTCGGGTTTTCCTACGACTGGGACCGGGAGTTCAGCACGACGGATCCGGATTACTACAAGTGGACGCAATGGATTTTCCTCCAACTGTACAAAAAAGGATTGGCCTACGTTGCCGAAGTGCCGGTCAACTGGTGCCCGGCCCTCGGCACGGTGCTGGCCAACGAGGAAGTCATTGACGGCAAAAGCGAGCGCGGCGGCCATCCGGTCATCCGCAAACCGATGCGCCAATGGGTGCTGAAAATTACGGAATACGCGGAGCGGCTGCTGGAAGATCTGGAAGAGCTGGACTGGCCGGAATCGATCAAGGAAATGCAACGCAACTGGATCGGCAAGTCGACGGGCGCGGAAGTCGTCTTCGCCGTCGACGGTCATCCGGACTTGAACCTGACCGTCTTCACCACGCGGCCGGACACGCTGTTCGGCGCCACGTATTGCGTGCTGGCGCCCGAGCATGAATACGTCGGCGCCATCACGACGGAGGAACAGCGGGAAAGCGTCAAGCTGTACCAGGAGAAGGCGGCGCGCAAGAGCGACCTGGAACGGACCGATCTGGCGAAGGAAAAAACCGGCGTCTTTACCGGCGCCTATGCGATCAATCCCGTCAACGGCGCGAAAATTCCGATCTGGATCGCCGACTACGTGCTGGCCGGATATGGCACCGGTGCCATCATGGCCGTTCCCGGCCACGACCAAAGGGACTGGGAGTTCGCCAAGCAGTTCGGCCTGCCGATCATCGAAGTGGTGCAGGGCGGCAATCCGGCTGAAGCGGCTTACGTCGGAGACGGTCCCCACGTCAATTCCGGCTTCCTCGACGGCATGAACAACGCCGACGCCATCGCGGCCATGATCCGCTGGCTGGAGGAAAACGGCAAAGGGCGAAAGAAAGTGACGTACCGGCTGCGCGACTGGCTGTTCAGCCGGCAGCGGTACTGGGGCGAGCCGATCCCGATCCTGCATCTGGAGGACGGCACGATGAGGCCGGTACCGGAGGAAGATTTGCCGATCACCCTGCCGGATCTCGAGCGCATCGAACCGACCGGCACGGGCGAATCTCCCCTGGCCAACGCCGAGGACTGGCTGTACACCGTCGATCCGGAAACGGGCAAGAAAGCCCGCCGCGAAACGAACACGATGCCGCAATGGGCGGGCAGCTGCTGGTATTACATCCGTTTCATCGATCCGCACAACGACAAGGCGCTCGTGGACAAGGAGCTGGCGCGCAAATGGCTGCCCGTCGACCTGTACGTCGGCGGCGCCGAGCATGCGGTGCTCCATCTGCTGTACGCCCGCTTCTGGCACAAAGTGCTGTACGATATCGGCGTGGTGGAGACGAAGGAACCGTTCCAAAAGCTGGTCAACCAGGGCATGATTCTCGGCACGAACAACGAAAAAATGTCCAAATCCCGCGGCAACGTCATCAACCCCGACGACATCGTGAACGAATTCGGCGCGGACACCCTCCGCATGTACGAAATGTTCATGGGGCCGCTGGAGGCGACGAAGCCGTGGAACACCCAGGGCGTGGAAGGCATTCACCGGTTCCTGTCCCGCATTTGGCGCCTCTACATCGGCGAAGACGGCAAGTTGAACCCGAAAATCTCCGATGCGGCAGGCACCGACGCGTTCCGCCGCGTCTGGCACCGGACGATCAAAAAGGTGACGGAAGACATCGAGGCGATGCGCTTCAACACCGCCATCAGCCAGCTGATGATCTTCATCAACGAAGCATACAAAGCCGACGTGCTACCGAAAAAGGCGATGGAAAACTTCGTGCAGCTGCTGTCGCCCATCGCGCCGCACATCGCGGAGGAACTGTGGCAACGGCTCGGTCACGAGGGGACGATCACCTACGTGCCGTGGCCGACGTATGACGAGGCGTGGACCGTGGACGACGAGGTGGAAATCGTCCTGCAAGTGAACGGCAAAATCGTCGACCGGATCATGATCGCGGCGGACTCGGCGCAGGCGGACATGGAACAAATCGCGGTCGGAAACGAAAAAGTAAAAGCCGCGATCGCGGGCAAAACGGTCCGCAAAGTGATCGCGGTGAAAGGAAAACTGGTCAACATCGTGGTCGGATGAACGGAATCGAGGAAAATTCAGGACTAGAGGCATCATAACACGGCGCCCTTGCGAACCGCTCCCTGATCGCCGGACCCGCTTTCGGTCGGCAGTCGGTTCATGGGGGCGCCGTTTTCCTTGTCCTCCGCACGAATTGACAAAACATGGATTCCTTCGATATAATTTCCGAAAATTGGATGCTTATCCTTGTCTTTTTTCCAGCATGGCGGTCACCTTGGCCACATCCTCGTCAAATTTCCGGTGCGTGGCCGTCAAAATGTCATCGAACAGTCCGCCGCAATGTTCCCGCAACGTTTCCAGCGCCTGCGCCGTGATGCCGCCGGGCACGCTGATTTTGCGCTGAATGTCGTCCAGCGTGAATCCGCCTTGCACGAGCAGCAAACCGGTGCCGAACACCATTTCGCCGGCAAGCCGTTCCGCATGCTCGAGCGGCATGCCGGAACGTTTGGCGGCCGCTTCCGCCAGCCGTTGCACGAAGAATGCCACGAAGGCGGGACCGATGCTCGTCAGATCGGAAGCGGCGCGCACGTGCTTTTCCTCGATGCGCACCGGCACGCTGATTGCGCCGAGCAACCGTTCCAGACGCTCCTTGTCCCTTTCGGTCATCCGTTCCCCGTACATGCACAGGGCGGCGCCCCGCGATTCATGGTTGGTCAGGCTCGGGATCACTTTGGCCACCTTGCAGGGGACGATCCGTTCCAGGAGCCCGATCATGACCGGGCTGGCGATGGAGACGAGCACTTGTTCCCGGCGCAGAAACAGGGCGATTTTGTCCAGCACCGGTGCAACCTCTAGCGGCTTGACGCACAGGAACAGCACATGGCTGCTCACCGCCGTTTCCACCGGAGAACAGCTTACCCGAACGCCCGGAAAGCGGCTGGCGACGGCCATCGCCTTGGCCGTGGTGCGGTTGTGGATGATCAGCGATTCGGGCTCGATGGCGCCGGAACGAAGCAGGGCATGGATGATGACCAAACCCATGCTTCCCGTTCCGATGACGCCTGTCACCATAAGCATCCCTCCCTCGCGGAACAGCCTGCGGGACACGGAAGCGCGATCGTTCCGCCGCATTGACAGTTTATGGCTGATGCCTTCGGAATATGAGATTTTCGTTCGTTCGGAGGTTTTGGTTTTGATGCAAAAGACGGCAATGACCCTTTTTTTCGCCGTCGTCACCGTCGTTCTTCTCGCGGCGCTGCTGCTTGCGATTGTGCCGCCGGAGCCGGAGACGGATGGCTGGAGGAGCGTCAACGGGGAAATGCGGGATTTGCTCGACGGCGGCAACGATGCCGGGCCGGCGCAAAGCGGGGAGAACGGAGGGACGCCGCCGGAGCAGCCGGAAGCGGAAGAAGCAACTGTTCCCGCCGTCATCAACATCAACACGGCGACGGCGGAACAGCTCGATTTGTTGCCGGGCATCGGGCCGGCGAAGGCGCGGGCGATCATCGAGTACAGGGAAACGTACGGCAGGTTCGAAACCCCGGAGCAGCTGATGGAAGTGAAGGGGATCGGGCAAAAAACGTTCGAGCGCCTGAAAGACTTGATCGAGCTGTAGCCGGGGCAAGGGCGCGAGGGGCGAAGCTGCGGCGAACGTCCGGTGCCATCGTCGAAACCGGTTGCAAGAAGGGGATGAAATATGAGAAAATAGACCGGAATGATCGTGTTAATATTCGCCATCTCACCTTTTCCTGATTGGAGGAACCTGACATGTCCAACGAACGGAAATACGCCTTGGAAACGTTGGCCGTCCATGCCGGCCAGCAACTTGATCCGACGACGATGTCCCGTGCCGTCCCGATTTACCAGACGACTTCCTACGGATTCCGGGATACGGAACACGCAGCCAACCTGTTCGCCCTGCGGGAAATGGGCAATATTTATACCCGCATCATGAACCCGACGCAGGACGTGTTCGAACAGCGCGTCGCGGCGCTGGAAGGCGGCGTCGGCGCTCTGGCGCTGTCCAGCGGACAAGCCGCCATCACCTATGCGATTTTGAACATCGCCGGCGCAGGGGACGAAATCGTCGCTTCCTCGCGGCTTTACGGCGGCACCTACAACCTGTTTGCCGTCACGCTGCCGAAGATCGGCATTACGGTCAAGTTCGTCGATCCGTCCGATCCGGAAAACTTTCGCGGAGCCATTACGCCGAAGACGAAGGCGATTTTCGGCGAAACGATCGGCAACCCGAACGGCGACGTGCTCGACATTGCGAAGGTGGCGGCCGTCGCGCATGAAAACGGCATTCCGCTCATCGTCGACAACACGTTCCCGAGCCCGTACCTGCTCCGTCCGATCGAACACGGTGCGGACATCGTGCTTCACTCCGCCACGAAATTCATCGGCGGCCACGGCACGTCCATCGGCGGCATCGTCATCGACGGCGGCCGGTTCGACTGGAAAGCGAGCGGCAAATTCCCCGGCCTGACGGAACCCGACCCGAGCTACAACGGGGTCATCTATGCGGACGCCGTCGGCCCCGCGGCCTACATCATCAAAATGCGCGTGCAATTGCTGCGCGACATGGGTTCGGCCATTTCGCCATTCAACGCGTTCCTGTTGCTGCAAGGGTTGGAGACGCTTCATCTCCGGATGGAACGCCACAGCGCCAACGCACTGGCGGTGGCCAAATGGTTGCAAAGCCATCCGGCGGTCGAATGGGTCAGCTATCCCGGCCTGGAAAACCATCCGTCCTACGAATTGGCGAAGAAATATTTGCCGAAAGGCCAGGGAGCCATTCTCACCTTCGGCATCAAGGGCGGCGTAGACGCCGGCCGGAAGCTGATCAACAACGTCAAGCTGTTCTCCCACCTGGCCAACGTCGGAGACAGCAAGTCGCTCATCATCCATCCGGCCAGCACGACCCACTCCCAGCTGAACGAACAGGAATTGGCCGCAGCGGGCGTTTCGCCCGGCATGGTGCGTCTGTCCGTCGGCACGGAAAACATCGACGACATCATCTGGGATCTGGAGCAAGCCATCGCGGCCAGCCAGCGGTAACCGGTTCCGGATTCGGTTTGGGGAGGCGGAAGGAATGGCGGCAAGCGAAAACCGGAAAGACTGGGACACCTATTTCATGGACATCGCCTTCATGGCTTCCACCCGTTCGCGCTGTCCGCGCCGCCAGGTCGGCGCGGTGCTCGTGCAGGGCAAGAAGCTGCTCGGCTCCGCGTACAACGGCGCCCCGATGGGCGTGGAAGACTGCGCCGAAGCCGGCTGCATGATCGTGGAAGAATTCGAACGGGTGACGGAAAACGGCGAGGAGCGGATCGTCCGCAAGGAGCGCTGCATCCGCACGATCCATGCCGAGCAAAATTTGCTGCTGTTCACGGATCGCCACGATCGGGAAGGTGCCACGGTTTACGTCACCGACCAGCCTTGCTGGACGTGCGCCAACATGCTGGCCAACAGCGGCATCCGGGAGATCGTCTATTTCCGGCCGTATCCGAAAGACAGCGAGAAAGTGTTTGATTTGATGCGACAGCGGGCTTTCGCCATCCGGCGGCTCGAATCGTACGAACCGCCGCCGGGTCTAATCCGCGATTGCGCCGATTGACCGTCGGCGGACCGATGGAGCGGTTCAAAACCGGGCGGCCGCAAGGCCGGTCTTCGGGCGGTTTGGGGCCATGCGAACGGAATGGAACAGCATAGACGTCATTGCGAAGGAAGCACCTTCGGCAAACGATGCCGAAGGTGCTTTTTTTCGTGCAATTGTGCAAAGCGGGGGGAATGACGCGGATGGGACGGATTCCGTGGGCGGCTGCTTGCTGGCTGGCCGGCCTGGCAGCCGCCTTGTCGGGATGGAACAGGGAGATTGCCTTGTGCGCGGCAGCCGTCCTGGGGATCGCTTGCGGGTTGGCGGCGGCCAGGCGCGCATGGCCGGTTGCCGTCGCGTGTCTGGCATCCTTTGCGCTCGCGGCGGCATACGGCTTGTGGCATCAGGAACGAAACACGTCCCGGCTGCCGGAAGGCGGAAACGCCGTTTTGACGGGTGTGCTGGCCAGCCAGCCGGACATCGACGGCGACCGGGTGCGGTTCGTGTTTCGCACGGCGGTTCGCGAGCGTGTGGCGGTCACCGTCCGCCTTGCCGGGCGGGAGGAACTGGACGCGGCCGGTTCATGGCGGCGGGGAGATGAAGCGCGGCTGACGGGAGCGTTGGCGCTTCCCCGGGGGCCCCGCAATTTCGGACAATTCGACTATGCCGACTGGCTGGCCAAACGCGGCATCCACCGGGTTTTCACCGTCGAAGGCGCGGGCAACGCGATCGTTCGACGGCCGGAACGGATCGGTACGGGCATTGCCCTTGGCTGGCTGGAAAGCGTGCGGGCCGGTTTCGGCAGGCGGATCGCGGAGCTCTATCCCGGCGCGCAGTCGGGGTTCATGCAGGCCATGTTGATCGGCCTGGAGGGAGAGATGGACGAGGAGTTGTTCAACGCTTTCTCCCGGCTCGGACTGACCCACGTGATCGCCATATCGGGGTTGCATGTCGGGGTGGTGACCGGAGGGTGGATCCTGCTGCTCCGGCTGCTCAGGGTGTCGCGGGAGGCGGCACTGAATTCCGTTTTTGCCGTCATTCCGGCCTATGTGCTGCTGGCCGGCGCGGCTCCTTCCGTTATCCGGGCCGGCTGCATGGCCGTGCTCGGTACCCTCGCCCTCCGGAGGGGGTGGCGGAACGACGCGATGCGATTCGTCGCGCTGGCCGCCGTCGCCATGACGGCATGGAATCCGTCCTACCTGCACGACATCGGATTCCAGCTTTCGTTTGCGGTGACGGCCGGATTGATCGCGGGAACGCCCGTATTCATGCGGCTCTTGCCCGCGGGATGGCCGAAATGGCTGTCCGGCTCCCTGGCGGTAGCCGTGACGGCCCAGGCTGTTTCCTTTCCGCTCACCATCCATTATTTCAACCAATACTCGCTGTTGTCCGGTATCGCCAATTTTTTGCTCGTGCCGGTGTTCAGCCTGGCGGTGCTGCCCATCGGGTACGTGTCCCTGATCGTCTCTTTCGTCAGCGAACCGTTCGCCCGCCGGCTGGCCGCCGTTCCCGGATGGCTGAACGAATGGGGATTTTGGCTGATCGAACGCGGCTCCCGCATCGAAGGCGCCGGCACGGTGTGGCCGAGCCCGCCCGTCTGGGCGCTTCTCCTCTATTACCTGCTCCTTGCGGGCGTTTGCGCCGGAGTGAACCGTTGGCGAAGCGGGGACCGCGACCTGTTTCCCGCCCGGTCCCGCGCCGGCCGGGTTGCGGCGATCGTCTGCACCGGCTGTTTGGCCGTCTGGTGCGCGTTCGTCTACTGGTCCGCGGATTGGGAGCAGCGGGGGACGGTTTCCTTCCTCGACGTCGGGCAAGGCGATGCGATCCTCATCCGCACGCCCGAAGGCGCAACGATTCTCGTGGACGGCGGCGGGACGATCCGCTTTCGCCGGCAAGGGGAGGAATGGCGGGACGGGCGGGATCCGTACGAAGTGGGCAAGGATTTGCTCGTGCCGCTATTGAAAAAACGCGCCGTCCGGCACATCGACGTCATGATCGTCACCCATGGCGATGCCGACCACGCCGGCGGTCTCGCCGCGGTGGCGGAGGCGATTCCGACGCGGCGCATCGTGTTCAACGGCACGGTGGCCGGCAACGAGGCGTTCCGCAAGCTGACCGCCGTCGCGCTGGAGCGAAACATTCCCCTGATTCCGGCGGGGGCGGGAAGGTCAATGGATGTGGACCGGCATACGCGGCTGGACGTTTTGTATCCGGTGCTCAAGGAGCGGCTTTCGATTGAAGAGAACCAGAACGCCTTCTCCGTCGTGTTTCTGCTGACCATGCACGGCAAACGGCTGCTGTTCACGGGAGACATGGACGCGGCGGCGGAACGGGAAACGGTCCGGTTGTTGCGCATGGTGGAATCGGAGGCCGCTGCTCCCCATGATTTTGCGGGGAAGGAGGAGAAAGACGTTGCGGGGGAGCGGGCCGCGGTGAAAGGGTTGGTTTCACTGGTCGCCGACTCAAGCAACAAGCCGCTCAACGTCATCAAAATTGCCCATCACGGCAGCAAAACGTCCACTTCGGAGCTGTGGCTGAACCGCTGGAAACCGGAGCTCGCCGTCATTTCGGTCGGAGAGCGGAATGCTTACGGGCATCCCGGCAAGGAAGTGCTGGCCCGGTTGGAAAGACGCGGCATTCCGGTCTTCCGTACGGACCTGCACGGGGAAATCCAGATGAAAATCCGCCCCGCGGAAGAAATCGTCTTGCGCACGTTTCTTGATCCCCGGCCAGGCGGGCATGAATGACGAAAGCCCCGTCGGACGGGGCTTTCGTCGGTCTTCATGTCTGCTTTGGCCGGTTGAGCCATGGAGCCATGCTGCCGGCGGCCATGGTGACGCTCTTGTCAAAGCGGGATCCCGCGGCCTCCGGGACGCTTTGGATGAACGATCATGCAAAATCGTTCCCTTCGCGATCTCGAGGGGCGCGGATCAGCGCACGAAACGGTTTCGCAGCGTGCCCAGTTTTTCGATGACGACGTCCACCACGTCGCCGTCCTGCAAATACACCCGCTTCTCCGGCGGATACCCGAGCATGACGCCTTCCGGCGTTCCCGTGAAAATGATGTCGCCCGGCATGAGCGTCATGTGGCGGGAGATGTAGCTGACCAAGTATGCGCAGGAGAAAATCATGTCCGACGTGTTGGAATGCTGCCGGCGTTCGCCGTTCACGTAGCATTCGATGGACAGCCGGTTCGGATCGCCGACTTCGTCCGCCGTCACCACGTACGGCCCGACGGGCGCAAAGCCGTCGGACGTCTTGCCGAGCATCCATTGGCTCGTCCGGTATTGCAGGTCGCGGGCCGACACGTCGTTGCCGGCCGTGTAGCCGAACACCGCCCGGAGCGCTTCGTCTTCGCCGACGTTGGCCGTTTTTCGCCCGATCACGATGACGAGTTCCGCCTCATAGTCCACCTGCGACGCGGTTTCCGGCATGTGCACCGTGCCGCCGTGGGCATTGAGGGTATTGGCATACTTGCTGAACAAAACGGGCGAATCGGGGATCGACTTTCCCGTTTCCAGCGCATGGGCCCGATAGTTCAGCCCGACGCAAATGATTTTGCCCGGCCGGGTTACGGCGGGAGCAAAGGTGACGGATTCCTCCGGCGCGTACCATTCCGGCGCGGTCGCCTCCTTCGCCAGCCTTCCGATGATCGAAAGCGCTTCCTCTTGTGCGGCCAAAACGTCCATAATGCCGGCGGGGACCGTCACGCCGAGCGCCCGACCCGCTTCTGCGACATCCAGGACCCCCTTGTCCGTCGCGACCCCGAGCCTTTCTTCCCCGTCCCGGAAAAACGTCATCAATTTCATCCTGTGGCTTGCCTCCCCAGTTGTGTGTTACGATGCATAATGAATTCATTGTACACGATGCAACATTCCTTGTCGAAGGTGCGTCTAAAAACATGCATGGGAGGGAGATCCTTTTTGGTAGATCCTGATTTGATCAGAGCCGCGAAGGCGGGCGATCGCGACGCCGTCGTGGCCCTGTTGCGCCAAATAGAGACCCATGTTTACCGTACGGCTTACTATTTCCTCGGCAACGAACACGATGCGATGGACGCTTCCCAGGAGGCGATGTTGAAAATATACACCAAAATCGGTTCCTATGAAGAAAAGGCGATGTTCAAAACGTGGGTGCAGCGCATTGTCACCAATGTGTGCATCGACAAGTTCAGGCGAGCCAAACCGACGGTGTCCATCGAAGCCCACGACATGATCTTCTCCGCCGGAAACCAGACGGAAGAGCAGGTCATGGCCGCCTCCACCGCCCAGGAAGTGCGCGAGGCGATTGACCGGTTGCCCGACCAGCAGCGTGCGGTGGTCGTGCTTCGATACTTGCAGGATTTTTCCTACAAGGAAATCGCCGACTCGCTCAATTTGCCGCTCAATACCGTCAAATCGTATTTGTTCCGCGCCAGGCAACAGCTTCAGACCATGCTTCAGGAAGAACAGAAAGGTGGTGTCACGGGATGAACAGCCAAGAGGTGATGGAACTGATGAACCGTTATTTGGACGGGGATTTGAACGAACAGGAAGTGGAACGGCTGGAACGCCATCTGCAGCTTTCTCCGGAAGCCACCGCCATGTTTGAACGGCTGAAGCGGCTTCACCACCAATTGGAACAGCTTCCCATGGTCACGCCGCCGACCAGCATCGTGGACGCCATCCTGCCCAAATTGGAACGGATCGACGCGGGAGAAGGGGACCCGGCGGGAGAACGCAATGTTGCCGTCATCCGGCCGGAGCGGCTGCGGCGTCAGAAGCGGATTTGGGCCGCGGGAAGCGTGGCGGCTGCGGTGCTGGTGCTGGCCGTCGCGTTGCCGACCGGCCTTCTCATGAACCGGAACGGGGCGGACTCGGCGGAATCGCTCGCCGGCGCCGCCCCGCAAACGGAATCGTCACAGGCGATGCATTTCGAAGCGAATGCGTTCTCTTCCGTGCATAACGCCGCCGCCTTCGGGCTCGCGGACGAAACCGCCCGTTCGGCGGATGCCGGTGCGTCCGTTGACGGAACGCCCCTCGCCGGCCTTCCGCCGGAACATCCAAACGAAGACATGCTCGTTCCATTCACGGTGAGGGAGCAGTCCGGGCATCAGGGCATGGCCGGGACGGACGCTTCCGCCGGGGAGTCTGCTCCCGCGGAATCATCAGGAGAAGCACCGGTCGCCGACAAGGTCGGAGAAGGGGAACCGTTGCTCCCGGAAGGCGAACTGCTCGGGCTCATGGGCGTTCTCGGATTCACGGGGGAAACAGCGGATGACGGACGGACGCCGGTCACGGCCTATGCGGAAGGCGTCCCGCCGGCCGGATGGCAGGTGTCCGTCGCGAAGACCGGAGACGGTGCGTTCGTGATCGTGACGGATGAGGCCGGCGTCGACGTGTTCGTTACCGCCACCTATCCGGGTGAACCGGTCAACTTCGGTTGGTCGGAGGACGGGAACCGGCTCGCTTTCGAATACGGGCAGGACGGGGAAGTGCACCGGGTGACGATCGATCTTGTCGAAGGAACGGAGCGGTCGGAGATCGTTTTGCCGTAATGCGGTGCCGAATACCGGACGAATGCATGCACATTTGATCAATGGCCGGCGTATAGTGGTACCAGCCAGGTCAGCCGCGGCGATTCGTCGCCGGGGGACCCGCACGGAGAACGTTTCCCGGGCGTTCTGCCGTGTGTTGATATAGATGTGCAACACAAGGGGGCGCCGTCTTCTTTGACGGCGCCCCTTTGTTTGCGTTAGGATGATTAAGATACGGCAACATGCTCGCGGAGGGATGGCGATGGATTATCGGACGGCAGCCCGGGAGATCGGCAAAGGATCGATCAGGCCGGTCTACGTGTGTTGCGGCGAGGAAACCCACCTGATCCAGGAATTCGTTCGTTATCTGGCGGACAAATGGCTTTCTCCCGAAGACCGCGATTTTGCCTTAAGCAAATACGACCTGGCGGAAACGCCCCTCGAAGCGGTGCTCGAAGATGCGCAGACCGTGCCGTTTTTCGGTTCGCGCAAGCTCGTTGTCGCCGACAACGCCGCCTTCTTTACGGCTTCCCGCGACGGGGCGGCAGGCGAACACGCCGTTGACGGCCTGCTCGCCTATTTGTCGGCGCCCGCGGATTTTTCCGTCACGGTGTTCATCGTGCCTTCCGACAGGCTGGACGAGCGGCGCAAAATCACGAAAGCGGCTCACCAGGCGGGAGCCGTCGTGAAGTTTCCGTCCATGAACGCGGGTGATTTGGCGAACTGGCTGCGCAAGCAGGCGGAAAGGCGGCGCTTCCGGTTCACCGATGCCGCCGCGGACAAATTGCTTCTCCTGTGCGGCGGAAACCTGCAAATCATCGCCGCCGAAATCGACAAGCTGGCCCTGCATGCGGGGGAGGGCGGAACGGTGGACGAGGGGGCGGTGGAACGGCTTGTTTCCCGCAACACCGAGCAAAACGTGTTCCTGCTGGTGGACGAACTGGCCCGCCTTCACCTGGACAGGGCGCTGGATATTTATCGGGATTTGCTGATCCACAAGGAGGAGCCGATCAAAATTTTGGCCTTGATCGCGGGCGAAGTGCGCCTCATGCTGCTGGCCAAATCGCTGGCTGCACAAGGGTTCGGGCCCGATGCGATCGCCGGAAGGCTGAACGTGAAACCGTTCCGCGCCAGGAAGGCGCTGGAGCACGCCCGCCATTTCACGGTGGACCGGCTGCGCTGGGCGCTCTCCCGCCTGGCCGATCTGGATTTCCAGATGAAAACGGGACTGGCGGACAAAACGCTGTCGCTGGAGCTGTTCATGATGGAACTGGCATCGTGACGAAACAAGCGCCCCGGCGCAGCGCGTACGGCAAACGTGCCGAAAAGCCAAAAGGGCTGTCCCGACGCCGAAAGGCGTCCGGGACAGCCCTGTTTTCTGACTGGCTGCGAGATTATTGGGCTTGTGCCGCAAGGGCGTTGACCGCCTTGGTCAGGCGCGACTTCTTGCGGGCGGCCGCATTTTTGTGGATCAGGCCTTTGCCTGCGGCCGTGTCCAGTTTCTTGATCGCTTTGAGCAGCGCTTCTTTCGCGGCAGCGGCGTCCCCGCCGGCGAGAGCGGTTTCCACGGCCTTGACGGACGTGCGGAGCGCGGACCGTTGCGAACCGTTGAGCGCACGACGCTTCTGGTTTTGGGCTGCGCGTTTGATGGAAGATTTGATGTTTGGCATGTCGTTCACCTCCTGTGTTCCCCGACAAAACAACTTGACCTTGTATGCCGATCACAACTTGAAACATTCTATCACGTGTCTTGGCAAAATGCAATAACTGCGCCGGCGTCGACGTCCGGCGGCATAAAACGGCCTTCCGGCAACCAAACTAAGGCATGCTGCGCTGCAGGAAGAAACGATCATGCTGGAGGTGCGGACATGAGTGCGGACGCGGATTTGCGGGGGTTCGGCGTGCGGACCGACCTGGCCCTGGAAGCGAAGGAAATCGCCTCCCGCGAGCTCGGCGAAAACATTCCGGGCGTCGAAACGGAGAACGAGTCCGAGGACGGCATCACCGTCACCCGGATCAATGTGCTGGACGAACGGGGTTCCCGGGCAATCGGCAAAATGACCGGCCACTACGTCACCATCGAGGTGCCCGGGCTGCGCCGCAAAGACTCCGATTTGCAGGACCGGGTGATGCGGGTGTTTGCCAGGGAATTCGAGGCGTTCCTCGCCAAAATCGGCGTGCCGAAGGAGGCCGGGGTGCTCATCGTCGGCCTCGGCAACTGGAACGTCACGCCCGACGCCCTTGGGCCGATCGTGGTGGAGAACGTGCTCGTGACCCGGCATTATTTTGAACTGATGCCGGAACGGGTAAGCCCCGGTTACCGGCAGGTGAGCGCCATCGCCCCGGGCGTGCTCGGCATTACCGGCATCGAAACGAGCGAAATCGTGCAGGGCATCGTGGACAAGTCGCGTCCCGATCTCGTCATCTGCGTCGATGCGCTCGCTTCCAAGTCGATCGAGCGGGTCAACACGACGATCCAGATTGCCGATACGGGCATCCATCCGGGTTCGGGCATCGGCAACAAGCGAAAAGGCATCAGCCGGGAGACGCTGGGCGTACCCACCGTGGCCATCGGGGTGCCCACCGTCGTCTATGCATCGACGATCGTCAACAACAGCATCGAGATGATCGTGGACCACGTCCGTCGGCAGACGGACCGCACGAGGGAAATATTCGGCGTGATCGAAACGTTGCCGGCCGCCGAACGGCTCGAATTCGTCCGCGAAGTGCTGGGGCCGCTCGGCCAGGATTTGCTGGTGACGACGAAAGAGATCGACGAATTCATCGAAGACATCGCCAACGTCATCGCCGGCGGATTGAACGCTTCCCTGCACGAGGCGGTGGATCCGGACAATCTGGCGGCCCATACCCATTGACCGTTGCTGCCGTGGCCGAAATCGGACAACGCCCCGCGAGGGCGCTTTTTTTTTTTGCGACAATCTTCCAATTCCGGTTCTGGATGATCTTCCGATCTCATAGAATAGAGCGAAATCGATAGAGTAACGGGAGGGTTCGGCATGGTCAACGGTTCGGATACGGGTCCGGTGCGGACGGCCAAAACGGCGCTTTGGTTGATCGGGTTGCATGTTGCCGTGTTGGCGGTTGTCGGCGCGGGGCTCATATTGCAGGAGCAGTGGCTGAAGCAGCCGTTTTTCTCCGTCAAGGGCGTCGCACCGTCGGTTTCCAGCCGGCTTTTCGCGGACATGCTTCGCCTGGAACTGCCCATGTTTGCCGTGAACGACGGGCAAAAGCAGGCGCTGTCGGGCGACAATGTGCTGGCGTTTCTCGTTCAGTTGCTCACCGATGTCAATCCCCGCGACAGGCACACCCTCATTGCAGGCGTGCTTCCGGGCATTCGCGACGAAGCGGTGCCGCTCAAAGGGCAGCTCGGACGCATCGAAGCGCCGATTGACTATGCACCGCCGCCGGGCTTGTTCGAACGACAGAACGGGGCGGGGGAAACCGTCGCGGAACCGCCGGTCGAAACGACCGAACGGCCGGCATCCGCAAGCGAAGGGACGGAAGGTCCGGGCGGAGGTTTGCCGCCGAAAGGAAGCGATGCAGGCGGCCTCTCCGGCTCGTCCGCAGGTGAAACCGGGGGTGCGGAAGCGCCGTCCGCTCCGGCAACGTCCGGGGGCATAACGGATGCCGGCGTGCGGCCGGACACCGGGGGCAAGAAAGTGGTGTTCATCTATCATTCGCACAACCGCGAATCGTGGGTGCCGGAACTGAAGGACAAGGGCATCACCGCCATTGCGGACGCCTTCGATGCCGAAATCAACATCACGCTGGTCGGAAAGCATCTCGCCGACCGTCTCGAAGAGCTGGGCATCGGTGCCGTCCATTCGGATACCGACTACTTTACGTCGGTCAAAAATTACAACTGGAACTTCTCCTACAAGTATTCGGAGAAAACGGTGGAAGCGGCGCTTCGGGAACATCGCGACCTGACGTTTCTGTTCGACATCCACCGCGATTCGCAGCGCAGGGATATCACGACGGCGGAAATCGACGGGGAGTCGTATGCCCAGGTCTATTTCATCATCGGGCGGCGCAACCCGAACTGGAAGGCGAACGAAGCGTTCGCCGGCAAGCTGCACGATGCGCTGGAACGGTTGAAACCCGGCATATCCCGCGGCATTTGGGGCAAGGGAGCATCGGGCGAAAACGGGGAATACAACCAATCGTTCTCGGACAACAGCGTGCTCATCGAAATCGGAGGGCCGGAAAATACGCTGGAGGAAGCCTTGCGGACGGCGGAGGTGCTGGCGAAGGCGATCGCCGACGTGTATTGGGAAGCGGAGCGGGTGAGCGGCGATGGATAAGCGGGCGGGACGATGGCTCCTTGCCGCCTTCGCCCTTCTGTTCGGGGTCTTCTACGGCGTGAGCGTCACGCGGGAAGGGATCGGCCACGTTTACGGCCCGCTGGAGGCCGCCGGCTTCCCGGACGATGCGGCGGCGGGCGGGCATGTTCGTGCGGAAGCGGCGCGACCGGCGGTGAAGGGAGGCATTTCCGGGGCGGCCGGCGGTTGGACCGGCGACGGACCGGCGGGCGAATCCATGCTCGATGCGGAGGAGTGGCGGCGCCTGCCGGCGGAGCAGACGGCGCTTTCCCGGATCGTCGGCAAAACCGGCGACCTGTTGCGCATATTGGCGGACGGCTTCATCCGCCTGCTGGTCGGTCTCGGCGAAGCGGTCCTTTCCTAACCGCCGCACAATTGTTATAATGACTTGGTTAATGATTGTGCGGCAGGGAGGGACACCATGTCCGTTCAAGACAGATTGGATCGCATCCGCAATTTTTGCATCATCGCCCACATCGACCACGGAAAATCGACGCTGGCCGACCGCATCCTGGAATATACCGGCACGGTGACCCGGCGGGAGATGCAGGATCAGCTGCTGGACAAGTTGGATCTCGAACGGGAACGCGGCATCACGATCAAATTGGCGGCGGTTCGGCTGGAATACAGGGCGGATGACGGTGAAACGTACATCCTCAATCTGATCGACACGCCCGGACACGTCGACTTCACCTACGAAGTTTCCCGCAGCCTGGCGGCTTGCGAAGGGGCGCTTCTGGTGGTGGACGCGGCGCAGGGCATCGAAGCGCAGACGCTGGCCAACGTGTACCTGGCGCTCGACAACAACCTGGAAATTTTGCCCGTCATCAACAAGATCGATTTGCCTAGCGCCGAACCGGACCGGATCAAACAGGAAATCGAAGACGTCATCGGCCTTGACTGCAGCGAAGCGGTGCTCGCCTCGGCCAAGGCCGGCATCGGCATCAAGGACATTATCGAGCAGGTCGTGACGAAAATCCCTCCCCCGAAGGGGGATCCGGAAGCGCCGCTCAAGGCGCTCATTTTCGACTCGCACTATGATGCATACAAAGGCGTGGTCGTCTACGTCCGGGTGATGGACGGCACGATCAAACCGGGCAAACGCATCCGTTTCATGGCGACCGGCGCGGAATTTGACGTGGTGGAAGTCGGCGTGTTCAAACCGAACATGGTGACGGTGGACGAGCTCGGCCCCGGCGAAGTCGGCTTCGTGGTGGCCGCCATCAAAAACGTGAAGGACACCCGGGTCGGCGACACGATCACCGATGCCAAAAAACCGGCCGCAGAGCCGCTACCCGGCTACCGCCGCATCAACCCGATGGTGTTTTGCGGCATGTACCCGATTGATTCCGCCGATTATGACGATCTGCGGGAAGCCCTGGAAAAATTGGCCTTGAACGACGCATCCCTCAAATACGAGCCGGAAACGTCCACCGCCCTCGGATTCGGGTTTCGCTGCGGGTTTCTCGGCCTCCTGCACATGGAAATTATCCAGGAGCGGATCGAGCGGGAGTTCGGCATTGCGATCATCACGACGGCGCCGAGCGTCGTATACCGGGTGACGCTGACGAGCGGGGAAGTGCAGATGATCGACAATCCGTCGCAGTATCCGGAGCAGGGCAAAATCGACAGCGTGGAGGAGCCTTACGTGAAGGCGACGATCATCGTGCCCAACGGTTACGTCGGCGCGGTGATGGAGCTTTGCCAGAACAAACGCGGCGAATTTTTGAACATGGAATACCTGGATGCCTCCCGGGTGACGCTCACCTACGACATGCCGCTGGCGGAAATCGTTTACGATTTCTTTGACCGGTTGAAATCCGGCACCCGCGGCTACGCGTCCTTCGATTACGAGCTGTCCGGATACAAACCTTCCAAATTGGTCAAAATGGACATCTTGCTCAACGGGGACAAGGTTGACGCCCTCAGCGTCATCGTTCACCGGGACAAGGCCCAGTCGCGGGGCCGCGTCATTTGCGAAAAGCTGAAGGAACTCATTCCGCGGCAAATGTTCGAAGTTCCGATTCAGGCCGCCATCGGCATGAAGATCATCGCCCGGGAAACGGTCAAAGCGATGCGAAAGAACGTGCTGGCCAAATGTTACGGCGGCGACATCTCGCGGAAGCGGAAGCTGCTGGAGAAACAGAAGGAAGGCAAAAAACGGATGAAGCAGGTCGGCAGCGTGGAAGTGCCCCAGGAAGCGTTCATGGCCGTGCTGAAAATGGATGAGGACTGAGGGTGCCGGGCGGCACCCCCGTTTTGCAGGAGAGGAGGCGGGAAGTTTGAACGATCCGTCTGATCCGCGCCTTGCCGCGCCGCGTTCGGTCTATATCCACATTCCTTTTTGCACCAACAAGTGCTATTACTGCGACTTCAACTCCTACGTGCGCCAGGGGCAGCCGGTGATGGACTACCTGCGGGCCCTGGAACGCGAGATGGCGGAAACCGTCCGTCTCATGCCGCCGGAGACGATCGACACCATTTTTGTCGGAGGCGGGACGCCGACGGTGCTCACGGTGGAAGAGATGGCCGCGTTCCTCGCCGCGGTGAATCGGTTTTTCCCCTTCGACCGGGACGCGGTGGAGTTTACGATGGAGGCCAATCCCGGCACGACGGATGAGGAAAAGCTGGCGGTCATGCGGGAATTCGGCGTCAACCGGATCAGCTTCGGCGCCCAGTCGTTCGACGACGGCCTGCTCAGGGCAATCGGCCGCATCCATTCCCCCGACGACGTCCGGCGCAGCCTGGAACTGGCCCGGAAGGCGGGGTTTGACAATTTGTCCCTCGACCTGATGTTCGGCCTGCCGAACCAGACGATGCAGCATCTCGAATCTTCCGTTGCGGAAGCGCTCGCCCACGGCCTTGCCCACTGTTCGATCTACGGGCTGAAAGTGGAAGAAAACACGCTGTTTTTCGAATGGGAGAAACAGGGGCTGTTGCCGCTTCCCGACCAGGAAGAAGAGGCGGACATGTACCGGCTTGTCATCGACCGGTTCCGCTCGGCCGGCTACCGGCATTACGAAATCAGCAATTTCGCCCGCCCCGGCCGGGAAAGCCGGCACAACCTCACCTATTGGCGCAACGAGCCGTATTACGGTCTCGGCGCCGGCGCCCACGGATATGCGGGAGGCACGCGCCACGTGAACGTCAAGGGCGTTTCCGCCTACATCGCGGCGGCCGGCAGCGGACTGCCCCGCACGGAAACGATTCCCGTTTCCCGCGAAGAGGCGATGGAAGATTTCATGATGGTCGGCCTGCGCCTGATCGACGGCGTGAAAGAGGCAGATTTCCGGAACCAGTTCGGGGTCGGGATGATGGACGTGTTCAGCGACCCGCTCACCCGCCTGACCGCGTCCGGTTTGCTCGTGCAGACGGGGGAAGGCTTCCGTCTGTCGGACAAAGGTTTGCTGCTCGGCAACGAAGTGTTTGCGGAATTTATCGGCATCCTCGTCTAGTCCGGAATCCCCGGACGGCGGGGATTGTTTATTCATGCGCCATGATGTATATTATTTCATATTTCTGTGGCGCTGGCGAACAGCGGGAAAGGAACATCGATGTCAGGGATCGTGTGCCGGAAAGCAAACCGCGAAGACGTGCCGGCCTTGCACAGGCTGATTGCCCATTACGCGGACAAAGGAATCATGCTTCCCCGCTCGCCGGAGACGCTGGAGCGCAGCATCGGCGAATTTGTCGTCGCGGAGGAGGCCGGCCGCCTGGTCGGCTGCGGCGCCCTCAGCCGGCTGTCCGACGATCTGGCGGAAATCCGCTCGCTGGGCGTGCTGGAATCCCACAAGGGAATGGGCGTCGGCAAAGCCCTCGTCGACCTGCTGGTGAAAGAAGCCGGGCGGCTGGGCATCTCCCGGGTGATGGCGCTCACGTACGAGGTGCCCTTTTTTGAAAAAAACGGATTTTCCATTGTGCCGAAGGCGGTCTTTCCCCAGAAAACGTGGCGGGATTGCATCCATTGCAAAAAACGGTACAGCTGCGACGAAATCGCGGTGCTGAAGCGTCTTCCCGAAGCGGGCTCCCGCCCTTGACAAGGGGAACGGCGATTTGCTATTTTTGTAATGAGATTTAGCACTCGACGAAGCGGAGTGCTAACGATGCAGGGGAGGATTCGGAGCATGTTGACGGAAAGGCAGAAGCTCATCCTCAGCGCCATTGTCGACGATTACATCCACTACGCGGAACCCGTCGGAAGCCGGAGCATTTCCAAAAAAGGCACCGTGGCCTACAGCCCGGCGACGATCCGCAACGAAATGAGCGATCTGGAAGAGCTGGGCTATCTGGAGCAACCCCACACTTCCGCCGGACGCATTCCTTCCAATCTCGGTTACCGATATTATGTGGATCATCTCGTGCAGACCGGCAACTTGAAGCCGGAAGAGGTGGCCATGTTGAAGACGGCGCTGGCCGACCGGATGTTGAAAATCGAGCAGGCGATGCAGCAGGTGGCCTCCATCGTGAGCAACCTGACGAACCTGACGTCGATCGTGCTCGGTCCGGAAATTTTCAGCACGTCCCTGCGCCACCTGCAGCTTCTGCCCCTCGATCACCAGCGCGCCGTGGCGATCATCGTGACGAACACGGGCCACGTGGAAAACAAGGTGGTGACGATCCCGGAAGGCGTGCCCGTCAACTCCATCGAACGGACGGTGTCGATTTTGAACGCCAAGCTGAAGGGCGTGCCGCTCTTTCAGCTGAAGAGCAAGCTGTACACCGAAATCGCCTCCGAAATGAAACGGCACGTGGATGAGTTCGAGCAACTCATCACCACCATCGACAGCGCCCTTGAACAGGACGACCAGCAGCGCTTGTACATGAGCGGGGCCACCAACATGCTGAATCAGCCCGAGTTCCGGGATGTCGAGAAAGCGAAGCCCTTCCTTGACCTGCTGGACAAAGCCGACGTGCTCGTGCAAATCGTCACCGATGCGGGCGACGGGTTGCAGGTGCGCATCGGCACGGAAAACACCCTGGATGCGATGAAGGATTGCAGCCTGGTAACGGCGTCGTATTCGCTGCACGGCCAGCCGATCGGCGTCATCGGCGTGCTCGGCCCGACCCGGATGGAATACGGCAAGGTGATCGGACTGCTCAAGCATTTTTCGCGGGACTTGACGGAAATTTTGGACAAATGGTACAAGTAAACGACGGATCAGAGGAACAAGCAGAGGACATCACGACGGAGGTGGAGCGGCAGTGAACCATACGCAACCGTCCGACAGGGCGACCGACGGACTGGATCAGCCGGTGACGGAGAAAGACGGGAGCGGTGCCGGGCGGAATGCCGGACCGGACTTGGCCGGGCATGGGGCCAGCGCCGGTGATCGGGATGCGGCCGTTAACGCGACGGATGCCGAACTGGCCGCGGAGCCGGGCGAACCGGCCGACGCGCGGGAGCAGGCGGACGGCGCCGATGCGTCCGGCGGCGAGAACGCACAACCGGACCCGGACGGCGAAGCGGAGAAGTACAGGCAGGAAGCGGAAAACGCCAAACGGGAGGCGGAAGAAACGTATCAGCGGCTTCTCCGCCTGCAGGCGGACTATGACAACTTCAGGCGGCGAACCCGGCTCGAGAAGGAGGAAATTGTCAAATACGCTTCCCTCAGCCTGGTGGAGAAGTTGCTGCCCGTTCTCGATAATTTCGAACGGGCGCTTGCGGCGGCGCAACATGCTGCCGATCTGGAGTCCTTCGCCAAGGGCGTCGACATGATCCACCGCCAATTGGCGGACGTGCTCGCGCAGGAAGGCCTGGAACCGATCAAGGCGGTCGGCGAGCCGTTCAATCCGGAAGTCCACCAGGCGGTCATGCAGGTGGAATCGGAGGAGTACGACGACAACGTTGTCGTCGAAGAGCTCCAGAAAGGCTACAAGCTGAAAGAGAAAGTGATCCGGCCTTCCATGGTCAAAGTGAATGCAAGGCCATGACAATTGAACGCAACCCAATTTTTCAGGAGGCACACGTTTCATGAGCAAAGTGATCGGCATTGACCTCGGAACCACCAACTCTTGCGTCGCGGTCATGGAGGGCGGCGAAGCGGTGGTGATTACCAACGCGGAAGGCAACCGGACGACGCCTTCCGTCGTCGGGTTCAAGAAAGACGGCGAACGGTTGGTGGGCGAAACGGCCAAACGCCAGGCCATCACCAATCCGGACCGGACGATCCTGTCCATCAAACGCCACATGGGCACGGACCACAAGGTGGAAATCGACGGCAAAACGTATACGCCGCAGGAAATTTCGGCGATCATTCTGCAAAAACTGAAAGCGGACGCGGAGGCTTACCTGGGGGGCCCGGTCAGACAGGCGGTCATCACGGTTCCCGCCTATTTCAACGACGCCCAGCGCCAGGCAACGAAAGACGCCGGCACCATCGCCGGACTTGAAGTGCTCCGCATCGTCAACGAGCCGACGGCGGCTGCCCTGGCCTACGGCCTCGACAAAGAGGAAGACCAGACGATTCTCGTGTTCGACCTCGGCGGCGGCACGTTCGACGTGTCCATCCTCGAACTCGGCGACGGCATTTTCGAAGTGAAGGCGACGAGCGGGGACAACAACCTCGGCGGAGACGACTTCGACCAGAAAATCATCGACTGGCTCGTGGCCGAATTCCGCAAGGAACACGGCGTCGACCTGAGCAAGGACCGCGCTGCGGTGCAGCGGCTGAAGGACGCGGCCGAGAAAGCGAAGAAAGAACTGTCCGGGGTGCTCACCACGACGATCTCGTTGCCGTTCATCACGATGGTGGACGGGGTTCCGCAGCATCTGGAAATGAACCTGACCCGGGCCAAATTCGAAGAGTTGACCGCCGATCTGGTGGAACGGACGATGGGTCCGGCCCGCCAGGCGCTCCAGGATGCCGGACTTTCGCCGAACGAAATCGACAAGGTGGTGCTCGTCGGCGGTTCCACCCGCATTCCGGCGGTGCAGGAAGCCGTTCGCCGGCTCATCGGCAAGGAACCCCACAAGGGCGTCAACCCGGACGAAGTGGTCGCCCTCGGTGCGGCCATCCAGGCCGGCGTGCTGACCGGCGAAGTGAAGGACGTCGTCCTGCTTGACGTCACGCCGCTGTCCCTCGGCATCGAAACGGCGGGCGGCGTGTTCACCAAAATGATCGATCGCAACACGACGATTCCGACGAGCAAATCGCAAATATTCTCCACCTTCGCGGATAACCAGACGAGCGTGGAAATCCACGTGCTGCAAGGCGAACGGGCGATGGCGCGGGACAACAAGACGCTGGGCCGGTTCATCCTGGACGGCATTCCGCCGGCGCCGCGGGGGGTGCCGCAGATCGAAGTCACCTTCGACATCGACGCCAACGGCATCGTCAACGTGTCCGCCATCGACAAGGGCACGGGCAAGAGCCAGAAAATCACCATCACCGGCACGAGCGGCCTCAGCCAGGAGGAAATCGACCGGATGATGAAAGAGGCGGAAGCCTATGCGGAAGAAGACCGGAAGCGCAAGGAACTGGCGGAAGCGAAAAACCAGGCGGACCAGCTGATCTACACCGTGGAGAAAACGATCAAGGATTTGGGCGACAAGGTCGGCCAGGCGGAAATCGACAAGGCGAACGCCGCCAAGGCGAAGCTGCAGGAAACGGTCAAGGGCGACAACCTGGACGACATCCGCAAGGCGACGGAAGAGCTGACGCAAGTCGTACAGGAGTTGTCCGTCAAGCTGTACCAGCAAACCGGAGCCGACGGAGCGGGCGCCGGAGACGCCGCGCAGGACGCGGCGGGCGCAGCACGGAAAGACAACGTGGTGGATGCCGATTACGAAGTGGTGGATGACGACAAGAAACAGCAATGAGTGCAAGGCGGTCAAAGCCGGCGCAAGTCCGGCTTTGACTTCCTTTTGTCAAGGGCCGTTGAAAGCGGGGGATGGGTAAACCAACATGAGCAAACGCGACTACTACGAAGTGCTCGGGGTCGGCAGGGACGCCACCGAAGAGGAAATCAAGAA
>Ga0310829_1000441_pt1 | contig 36061 bp, 24 predicted proteins | sample WT_ome_4_FD_202244 | JGI IMG/M metagenome (GOLD analysis project Ga0310829, IMG submission 202244) | Sorghum-adapted microbial communities enriched on wild type (WT) sorghum from Joint BioEnergy Institute, Emeryville, California, United... ...
CGTTGTAGTATTTGATGGAAAAGGCCAGCAATTTCCCGTCCGCATTCGGAATCAGGACGGCATTCACCAGTTCCGCCTGGCTGGAGTGTCCGAGCGAGACGGTATTCAATTTCTTCGGTACGAAGGTTTTCATGCTGTCCGTGCCGTTCTGTGCAAGCGCGGTCAACGTCATCGTCAGGAAGCATGATACCGCCAAGAGCAAGACCAGAAGTTTCTTTATCCTGTTTTTCATGCAATGCTCTCCCCTACAGTATGGTTGATCTATCTAATAGACGGATTTCCCGGCGAATAGTTTCGTTTTCCCGCAAATTTGCTGATGTTTATTTTTGGTTTTTGACTATGTAATCGTTCGCCATTTTCCAGGCTTGTCCCTTATGTAAAAAAAGCAAAGAAGCCTGTTGCCAGGCTTCTTTGCCCCACCAATCGGATATAATCGATCGATTAGTCCGTCAGGGTAACTTTGGCTTCCACGGATTTACCGTTCGTCATGGACGTCACCGTGATGGTGAAGGCCTTGACGGTGGTCGGGACGTTCAGCGTGCCGTCGCCATCGATGGTCACTTGACCGGAGCCGTCCGTCGTGGTGAAGGTGAATTTCACCTTGTGATCCGTGTATGCACCGTTGAACAGGTCTTCATTCTTGTACTCGATGCCGTATTGGTCTTTCATCACGATGTCGCCCAACACTTCACCGTCGTACACTTTGTTGCCGTTCACGTTAGCGCGTTCGTTTGCCTTGGATTCGTTGGCAACCGTCAGCTCTTCTGCATACGGCAGCACTTCTTCAACCGTTACCGTTTGGGTAGCGACTTTCTCCAGGCCGTCGATGCCAGCCAGGGTGAACGTTACGGTCAGGGTAACCGTACCGCCGTCCTTACCGACAACTTTGTTGCCAACCGGTTCTGCCACAGCGTTGTCGCTGCTGTACACGCTCATCGTGACGGTCGGCAGGGCCACTTTGACGCCGTTGGAGTCTTTCGCTTCAACGGTCACTTCTTTGGCGTTCTTGTCTTCGCGATCGCTCAGCGTTGCGCCGGCTTTGCCGACTGCGAACAGCTTGCCAAGTTGTTTCACTTCATAGGTCAGGCTGTTGGCTTTGTCAGCAGCGATGACTTCGAATTCACGCGAGATCGTGGAGATCGTCGTTTCCTTGTTCGGAGTGACGCTCGTATCCACTTTCACCAGCTTGATCGTCATCTTCGTCTTGCCGGTCGTCGTGCCAGCTGTCAGCGTGAAGGTTTGACGCGAAGCGCCGTCCGTCAGGGAGCCTTCATCGGTGATCGTCGTCGGGTTTGCCGGAATGTCAACGGACGTTACGTAGTTGTTGTTCAGTTCGGCAACAATTTTGTAGTCGGCGTGATTGCCTTTCCAATCCTTGCCGTACTGGTCTTTAACCTTCAATTTGGCAACCGTTTCGGCGTTCGGCAGCAGTTTCGTAGCCGGAGCTTCGTCGATGACGAGGGCGTTCGGCACGCGTTCTTCTTGAACGCTGACGGTGTATTGTTTTTGCTTCTGGGTCGCGTTGACCAGCAGCGTGATGGTGGCGTTGCCCTTGCTGCCAACGGTCACTTTGACTTTGCCTTGGTTGTTGCCGGGGGTCGTTTCGATGGAAACGTTCGGCACAACGTTGCTGTTGTTCGAGAAGACGGTGAATTTGTCGGCAGCCGCAGCAACGTCGGAAGCAGCCATCTTTTCACCGAATTGGTCGTACACGATAATCGGCAGGTAGACCGTGCCGTCGCTTTCGGAGATGACGTCGCTGAATTCACCGAATTCAACGTCAGCCGGTTGTTGGGCAGCGTACACTTTCACGTTGTAGTTGAAGCTTTGGCCGGAGCCGTTGGCCACGATCGTGATGACCACGTCGGTGTCGTTCGAGATGCCGGATTTCGTTTTGATTTCCAGATTGCCGTCGCCGTCGATGTCCACGCTGTCGATGACGTCGGAACGGTTGAAGATCCGGGTCGTCGTTTGCGTGAGGACGGTGTTGTCGACGATTTCGTTGCCGTATTGGTCATAGGCCGTCAGTTCGAGCGTAGCGTCGTCGCCGGCGGTCAGACGGGTTTTGTCTTCAGCCAGTTTCAGCTCGCCGAATTCAACCTTGGCCGTTTGCGGCGGGTCGCCAACAACGAACACCTTGGTGTCTTGGGCGGTACCGTTCGGCGCGATGATCGTGAGCGGCACGCGGGTGTCTTTCACGATGTTTGCGTGGCTGACGTCGAGCGTCACTTTCGGTTCGCTCGAATCCGGGGTTGCAATAGCGTCATTGTGACCTTTGACAACGGTGTATTGGGAAGCAGCCAGGTCGCTGTCTTCGCCGAATTGGTTCACACCGCGGAATTTGATCACGTTTTTGTCGGACTTGGCAATCGTATCGGAAGCGGTCAGGATTTCGACCTTTTCGATCTTTTCATCTTGACCTTCGAATTCTTGCTTGCCAACTTCCTTGTTGTCCTTGTCGGTAACCGTCACCGTGTATTTGCCTTCAGACAGACGGGAGTCGGTTTTGATGACAACGGACTTCTTGTCGGTGCTCCAGGTGTAGCCGTCTTCGTCGGCGATGGCGACGTTGGCGGCGCCCTTCTTCACGGAGAATTTCACGGCGTCAGCGTCAACGGCTTTGTTGAACTTCACCGTGATTTTCTTCGCGCCGGATTGGGCGACGGACGTCACGGCCAGTTCACCGGCAGCGTCTTCAAGCAGGCCCAGTTTCACGGCAGCCGTGTAGGTTGCTTCGACCAGGTCGCGGCGCAGGGCGTTGTCCGTGTAGTTGGTCGGGAAGTCGATGCCGTTGTCTTGCAGGGCTTTGATGTAAGGAGCAGCCCATGCAGCGGCACCTTCAACTTCAGCGCCTTCTACCGGTTCCAGGCCAAGGATGTTGACCAGGACAACGGCCAGCTCTTGAACCGTGATGTTGTCGTTCGGACCGAACGAGCCGTCCGGTTTGCCGACGAACAGACCAGCTTCCTTGACGGCAGCGATCTCTTCGACGTACCAGGTGCCGAGCTCAACGTCGGTGAACGGTTTCTCGGTCACGACTTTGGTGTCCGGGTCGCCGATGCCGTCCAGTTTCAGGAGCAGCGCGGTAACGCGGGCAGCCTGCGCACGGGTCATCGGTTGATCCAGGGCACGCTCACCGTTGATGCCGGCGAAGATGCCTACTGCATCGTATTTTTCTTCGGTGGTCAGCTCATCCGCAGCCAGTGCCAACGACGAGAACATCGAGAACACCAGTGCGAAGGCCAGAAGCAAAGACAAACTTTTCTTCATAACCTTTTTTTCTCCTCCTCGAGATTTCGGTGGTTGAGAGTCTTGCGTGTAAAGTTTGAAGCTCTTATCTCTCATGTCCGATTCACCCCCTTCCCAGAGTTGAGCAGGTTTACACTATTGGATTTTCCCGGCCGCTATGGGTGGGAAACTTGTAAGTACTCGTTGAAAAAGATGATGATGCCTCCTACCATTATACACTCGCCCGTCCAGTACCGTAAAGAAGATTTTGTGAAAATGTGCCAGCCGGGGGAGACATCCGTGCGATGCGCCTTGCGCATTGCCCGCAATTACTATTCATTTGACGCACGACTTCTCAAAAAGTTGCGCATTGTCGAAAACTTTTTTTGTTCCGCAAAGCACAAGCTTCTTGCACGTCCGCACGTTCCGCAGTTCCGGGTGTTGCACGAACCGTCAACCTGTCCGTCTATCATCAATGCTGCGTTTCTAGTATACAATCGGGCACCATCCTCGTCATTGCGAAACATTTTCCATGCCATAGGTGCCATTGGGTGTCGGGCGCCTGTTTGCGATCTTTTGCCGCATGCGAATAACGAAGGGCAACCGGTCATGCCGGCTGCCCTTCTTTCGCTTGTCCGCCCGTTTCGATGGCGCAACCCGTTCGTGCGCCCACCGGCTTGCTCTGCGTTACAGCGAAGGAATCCGTTTCTGGTCCAGCAGCATCTTCATGATGATGACGGAAGCTTCCGCCCGGGTCAGGTTGGCCCCCGGGTCGAAGTAGTAGGTCGGTTTGTCTCCCGGGTTGGACGTCACGTTCTGTTTGCCTTCCATCAGTTTCTTTTTGACGACGGCATCCACGGCGGCCCTGGCGTAGGTGTTGATGTTGTTCGCGTCGGTAAACTGTTTCTCGAGGCTGGACTGGACTCTGGTATCCGCCGAGCTGAGGTTCAGGTTCAACGCCCTGGCGAGCAGGGACGCCGCGTCTTCCCGGGTAATCGGGTTGTTCGGCTGGAACCGCCCCTGCAACGTGCCCCGGGCGATGCCCGCCCGCGCCGCCGTCTCGATGTACTTGTACTCGTACAGGCCGAAGGACAGCGGGTTGACCCGGGTAACGTCGGTGAACGTTCCGGTTCCCTCGTAGTTCAACGGCAGATTCAGCGCCTTGACGATCAGCGAGACGAATTCGCCGCGGGTGATCGGTTCGTTCGTTTCAAAGCGCAACGTTTCCTTGTTTTTCATGATCCCCTTGGAGAACAGGGTATCCATGTAATCGCGCGCCCACCGATGGCCAATGATGTCGTCGAAGGATTGGTCCATGTACATGACGACGTAGTAGCCCATTTCCTGGATCGGCACGGTGATCGTGTTTTTCTTCGGATCCACCACGCCGCCGATGTTCTTCCACTCAAACAGTTGCTGGCCGAGATGGTTTTCGTTGTACCCGTAATGGAAGACGGTCACATAACGCCAGCTGGATTGCACCATGTTCGGATCGTAGGACAGCGTCAGTTGGCCCGGCTTGGACAGCACGAACTGGTCGTTCCAGTTTTGCGCGTTGCGCAGGTAGAATTCCTTCCCTCTTTCGTACGGATAGATGCCGCTGCCGTACAGGACGTCTTGCTGGGTGACGTCTCCGCTCAGCGGAATGTAGCCGCCGTCGATCCAGAACAGCGGGCTCACTTTGCGGAACCGCGAGTTGATGTTCTGGATGCGCACAAAGTGGGATTGCCATTCCTGCTTCTTCTCAAAAGGCGACGTTTCGTTGTAGGCCGGATGCAAATATTTGTTGACCCGGCCGTCGTTCGGATCGGCGATGGCGATCAGCAGCTCCCGCGTCGGCGACAGGTAGCGGTCGGCCGCGCTCGTGTTGTTCCGCATCAGGATGGTGCCTTTGTCCAGTTTGAGCTGCAGCTGGCCGCCGAACGCCTTGATGTTCGTCTTCGAGACGCTTTCCTTGTATTCGGCGCCCGGAACCGGCGTATCCGCGTTGATGAGGTTGATCGTCACTTCGTCGTTGCGGGTGCCGCGAACGATGGTGAAACTAACGCGGTTCGTGCCCGCCTTGAGGCCTTTGAGTTCAAAGACGAACACGTCCCGGTCCACGCCGCCGATTCGCATGCGGGTCGTCCGGTCGATTTCTTCATTTTTGTTGTAGATGATTTTGGTGGCGCCTTCCGCTTCCAGAATGACACGCGTGTAGTTGCCGTTCACCCGGCCTTCCCACGCCTTCGTCACCGGGTTTTGATCGATGGCCGGGTAGTGCATGTTGAAGGTGGCCGGTTCGCGGACGATTTCCAGCGTGCTGACGACCAGGTTACCGGCTTTGTTCATGACCGTGATTTCCACGGTGTTCGTGCCGGAGCCATACAGGTTGACGGCGTTGGACGTGATCGTCCCGTTGACGTTGCCGCTGGAGTTGACGCTGGTCACCCGCGCCTCGCGGATCAGGGTGGCGTCACCCGAAACCAATTCAAAGCCGTTGTTGGCGTTGTTCTTTCGATACAATACGGTCCGCACGGCCGGCTCGCCGTTTTGGTCCAGCGTTCTCACCGTAATTTCCACGGTATTGGCTTCCGTGAATTGCGCGGTGAATTCCATGCTGGATTCCTGGGTATAGTACCGACCGGTCGCGCCGCTCATCGTCTGGTATTTGCCCGACTGCTTGAGCGCATCGGTCAAATCGAGTTTGCCGATGTTGGGCAGCGATTCGGTGAAGTAGAACAGCTCGTATTTCATCGTCGTGATGGGCACGGCCCCGGGCCTGAGGTTGCCGCTTCCGTCCCGGGCGCCCACGTCGTACACTTCAATGACAAGCGTGTTCAGCCCTTCCGCCCAGGTCCAGGTCGGCCGGGGCGTATTGGGGCCGAACCGGAAACGGAATTCGATGAATTCTCCCGGATTGCCGTTGTCGTTGACGTACGCCGCATCCCCGCGCATCAATACGTTGTCCGTATAGTTGGGGTGCGCATAGTTGTTCGTGGTGGTGATCCAGTCGGCATTTTCATTCCACCGCACCAGAATATGCGTGAACTGGGATTGGGGAATGTTGACCGGCCGGATTTGGAACACCGGTCCGGGCGCCTCGTTGCCGTTACGGTCGATCGCATACGGGCTGTTGGTGTCCATGTAGGCTTGCCCGTTCGTCACGTTGGTGACGTACACATAGGGCGACGGGTTGTAGTTGATCAGGAATTCCTTCGCCCCGAGCAGAATTTCCGTTCCCGCACTGGCGTTAATGACCGGCACGAACCGGAGCGTGCTCCGGCCTTCCGGCAGCAGGTCCTTGTTGAGCGACATCGTGAACGTGCGGTTGATCACGTTGTTGCTGTCGGGCTGATCCGTGTACGTGCTTGACGTGGCAACCAGCGCATCCGTGTTGCCGTCCACGATATACAGATTGACCGCTTCGACGCCTTCCGTGGTGTCGATTTCGAATTCAAAGGACGACGTCAGGATGTTGATTTCGATCCCGCTGTACAGCGGCTGGCCGCCCGCAATGCGGACTTCCTTCACGTATGGCAGGTTTTCGTTGATGAACGAAAAACTGAACGACTGCGTCTCTTCCGCATTGGTGGAGGTGTTTTCGAACGTGACGTTCAGCACCTGCAAGGAAGTGTTGATGTCGAGGCCGACGTTCTCAAACACCACGTTCTTGATCAGGTAATATTCCGAACGGTCTTCCACGGCATACGCTTTCGTTTGGTTGGCCGCCGAGTTGGACGGAATGTTGATCATGACGCTGCCGCCCGCAGGAGCGCCGATCATCGCTTCGACCGGCGGCAGGCTGTTGATCTGCAATTCAATCCGGTCATGGGCCAGCGTGCCGCCCGTTTTGTTGATCTTGATGTCCGTCTTCACGCTGATGCCGAACGGCCCGGTATTGTTGTTGCCTTCCAGCGTCGGTTGCCGGAACAGATACGGTTCGTCCGCCGGTTTGAGATTGTACACGGCAGCGACAACCGTATTGTAAAGGAACGCGCCGCCATGATTGTAGACGAAGTAGCGGTCCGCCCGGTACGTCTTGAACGCGTTGGACGCCACGATCGTCAAGTCGTTGTCGCCGGGGCGCAGCGGCAATTCGGCCAGCGGGTCATGGCCGGTGCTGAACGAGAATTGCCCGGTTTGCGGCACGAGGAAATCCGCGCGGTCCCCTTCCGGCCGAAGCGTCGTGTAGCCCGTCACGTCATTCGCGTTCGGTGCATAGCCTTCGATGAAGGTGAGCCCGGTGGTCGAGGCGTTGCTCAGCGGCACGAAAATGCCGTTCGTGAATGTGCGGTTGTCGATGGACAGGTTCGTGATGGAAACGACTTCCGTAAAATTGATCCAAACCGGCAGCGATTCCGGACGGGAGCCGATGTCAAGAACGATGACGATCTGGTTCAATCCTTCCGACAGCTCGACGTTGCGGAAAACCCCCTGGCCGGTGCCCAGTTTCAGGACGGGGTTGTCCTTGACTTCCGTCACGGCGCCGGTGGTCAGGTTCGTGACGCGGTAGTACAGTTTCGTCAAATCCGCATCGGAAATGTCCGTATATTGGAATTCGATGTCGATCATTTTGGACGTGACGTTTACCGGATTGCCCGAGGATGTGGATGATGCCAGCGGTTTCGTGATGACGAGGCTGATCGCGGCGTGGGCCGTGTTCGCCGGCACGATCAGGCCGACCAGCAACACCGCCGCCATCAACAGACTCATGAATCGCTTTCCGGTCTTGGCCAAGGTGGATCTCTCCTTACTTTATGTATTTCTTGAAAAAAGCACTTGTACAACATTTGACGCCCGACATGGGAAAAAGTTGTACCCGTTTCAGGAATCTTGGTGCATCGGGTCGAAAAACGGCTATAAACCTATATCGGAATTCGGCGGGCATAAAATTAGACCAATCCGTGAAGATTGGCCTTTGGAATCAGAAGGTAGTCAAACCGGCTTTCCCCGGCTATCCGCCGGCTCGCCTGCCCTGGCGCGGACCGCCATTGCCGCAAAAACAGGCATGTCAATCGGCATTGCCCCACCAGCGCCGGGCGGCATACCGGCTGAACGTTTCCGCCCCTTCCGGGTTCATGTGATTGACGTCCCGGAAGCTTTCCTCCGACAGGCCTGCTTCCTCCGCCGCAATGATTTCGAACGTGGCCCCCGTTTTTGTGGCCGCCTCCGTGACCTTCGCCAGATAAACATCCCGCTCCGCCGCGTACTTCTCCTCCACCGCCGCCTCGAACCAGGGCATGCGGGGAATTTGCAGCACGACCGTCTCCACGCCCCGCTCCCGGAGCGACTCCAGCAAGTCCGTCAGCGCATCCGTGTACACGCCTTCCGACTGCCAATCGCGGAACCAACGGTCGGCCACTTCTTCGGCATATTCGGGCGTCTTCGTCTTCGGATCGGCCCAGCGGAGCGGTTCGATGCCGCCGGGAAACATCGCCTCTTCCTCCGGCGGCCACGTGCCGGCCCGGTACCGTTCGACGAGCGCGGTCCATTCCGTGCGGAGCCCGAAGGAACGGAGCGCCCAGCCGACGAGCAATTCCCCGTAATTGTCCCGGTCGAGCGTTTTCAGCCGCTGCGTCAGGTTCGCATGGAACTTGAACTTCGTGTCGTCCCCCGCGTCGGCGTTGTTCAATTGGTGTTCGTTCACGACGTAGATCGCCTTCCGCAGGTTGGGCATCTTCTTCGCATACGTCCGGTACAGGTACAGGCTGTCCGTCGGCTTGCCGCCGCTCACGCTGAAGTTGAAAATACAGCCCGACGGCACGCCGAGCGCTTCCGCCATCACGTCCGGCCGGAGCCCGTCGATGCTCTGGGAGTCGCCGAATATGGCGTATTCGATGGTTTCGCCGCCCTGCGCCTCGAACGCCCGCTCAATGTGCGCGAACTGGCCGATGAAGCCGCCGCGCGCCCCGTTTTTGTTGCCGAGGTCGTAGAAAGCCGGGTCGCGGAACACGTATGCGTCCAGCAGGCCGAGCAGCACGAAGGCGACGAGGGCGCCCCAGCCGAGCCGGCGGATGACCTGCAGGCGGCCGCGGGCGATGGAGACGGACCGGGGAGATGCCGGGTTCATCGCGTCAGAATTGGAAGTAGATGAACTCATACGTCTCCCCCTTCATGTTGAAAAAGATGAGCAGGATGAGCCCCGCATACACCGCCCCGCGAAAAACGGCCGGCACCCAGTGCCAGATGCGGTCGGCGAGCCCCTCTTTCTCCCGGATGAACCATTCAACGATGTGCAGTGCATACAACCCGGCGATCAGGGCGAACAGCGGCTGGGCGACGAGCGCCGCCGGGTCGGCGTCCGCCATGAGGCGCGTCATGTCCCAGGCCCCGGAGAGCGTCTCCGCGCGGAAAAACACCCACGTCCACGTCACGATCGGGAAGAAGACGGCCGTCGCCAGCACCCGGTACGGGAAAGACGAACGGATCTTCTTCACCCGGTCGATCTTGTTCAACGGCAGCGTCCAGCGGTGGAGGATGAGGATGAGCCCGTGCACCGCCCCCCACGCGACAAAATGCCACGCCGCCCCGTGCCACAGCCCCGAGATGAGCATGGCGGCGAACAGGTTGATCTGGGTACGGACGTAGCCTTGGCGGTTGCCGCCGAGCCCGATGTAGATGTAGTCGCGGATCCAGCGGGACAGCGAAATGTGCCACCGTTCCCAGAACTCCTTCGGGCTGCCGGACAGATAGGGCGTCCGGAAGTTGACGACGAGCTGCAGGCCGAGCAGGTGCCCGAGCCCGAGGGCCATGTCGCTGTAGGCGCTGAAGTCGAAATAGATTTGGAACCCGAACAGGCAGGCGGCGATCCAGGCCTGTTCGGGGGAAAGCGACGGAATGTCGGCAAACAGCGGGTTGACCAGCTTTTCGATGTTGTCGGCGAACACCGTCTTTTTGATCAGTCCGATGAAAATCAGGTACAGCCCGTAGCGGATTTCCGGCCAGCGGACGGACCGGCTCGACAAGTTTTCCACCTGCGGCATCAGTTCGCTCCCGCGCATGATCGGGCCGGCGATGAGCTGCGGAAAGACGGAGATGAACACCCAGAATTTGAACAGGCTCCGCGTCGGCTCAATGTGCCCCCGCCGCACGTCGATCATGTAGGCGATCAGCTGGAACGTGTAAAAGGAAATGCCGATGGGCAAAATGAGGGCGCCCGACCCGTCCGTCACCCATTCGCGGGCGATGTCGGTGAGCAGCAAAGGCCGTCCGGCGAGCCGCTCGACGGTGTCCATGATCATGAGCGTATATTTGAAAAAGAGGAGATTCCCCGCATTCACCGCAATGCCGACCCATAACAGCGATCGCCAGCGGCGCATGCCGTGCACGGTGAGGAAGGTGACGAGGGTGACGGCCATGAACAAAAGGAGCAGCCCGAAGCCGGAAGCACCGTAGAAAATGGCGTTGGCGACGACGAGCAGGGGGATGCGCGCTTTCTTGAACGCGTAAAAAGGAATCAGCAGCGCAATCAGAAACACGAGAAATTCGGGCGAATGAAAAATCATGGCGCTTGTGCCCTCCAGGAGGAAGATCGCAAAAAAGTTGACGCTCCCGCTTCATGGGCGGCCCGCCGTCCATCGCATTCCCGGACCGGGCGTGCCGTCTCCACCGACGCATGTGCAACCGGTCCGGAGCCGGGCCGCCGTCGACATGTGCCCAACTGGTCTAGGGCCGGGCCATCGTCGATATGTGTGCAGTTGGCCGGGAATTGGGCCGCCGTCGGCATGTGCAACCAGTACGGGTCCGTTCCGCCGACAACATGTACCCAACCGGTCTAGGGCCGGGCCGCTGTCGACGCGGGCGCAACCGGTCCGGGGCCGATCCCCGTCCGCGGCACATTCACGACGGACCAGCGCACGCCGGGCGGACGGTTTTTGACACCGTTAGTGTGGACCGCGGGCGAACATTCCAATCTTTCCCCTATTTCGACACAGCCCTTCGGTTCCCTGCACCGGCGGGACGGAGGCGTTGTCCTGTTCGTCCGGGAGATCGAAGGCGGCCCCCGACAGCGGGCAGGCATCTCTTCGCCCTCAGGCGAGTCTGTTTATAGGCGGAAACTAGTGGCCTGAAAAATCTAATGCAATTATGCAGCATATTTTTTGGATTGCGGGCTTTTCGGCGGAATGTGATGCAAAAATGCAGTATATTTTTCCGTTTTTCTGATTTTCGGAAGAATATATTGCATTTTCGCAATCCATTCTGCCTTTTTCGAACGATTGGCCAAATTATGCTGCATTTTTGCAGTACATTTTCCCTTGTCGGACATCCCTTGCCGGCCACTTAACCGGACATCCCATGTAAGACGCCTCCCGTGCCGGACACCAATTACCTAGCATCCCATGTCAGACCCATCCCGTGCCGGAAACCCCCTTACCGAACCAACTGTGCCAGACGCCCCCCTAGCCGGCCTCCTTTGCCAGACATCCCTTTTCAGACGCTCCGTGCCGGCACTTAACCAGACATCCCATGCAAGACGCATCCCGTGCCGGACACCAATTACCTAGCATCCCATGTCAGACCCATCCCGTGCCAGACACCATTTACCTGGCATACCATGCCAGACGCTCCGTGCCGAACACCCCTTGCCGGCCTTTCCTTGTCGGCCTCACCTTGCCGAATATCCTTTACCGAACACCGGGCGGTTGGCAAATTGACAATGCATTTATGCCACTCATCTTGCCTTTCTCGGCCGATCGGGAAAGGATCGCGCATGTTGCCCCCGCATTCTGCCTTGTTCCGGGGCCGGCAAGCCGTCCTTCACGCACAAAAACAGCCCGTCCCTGCAAGGGAACACGGGCCGGGTATGCCGGTATGTCTGTCCGGGCGGAACGGCTTCGTTCGCAGGCTCGCCGGACATTTCAGCCCGGATACCGCTTCCGGACGGTACCGCCCCGCCTCCGTCACGTCGCCATCGGCAAACGTACGGCGGAGCTTGCCTTCGCTGCGCGATACCGCACGATACCGCACGTCACGCCAACACGTCACTTCGGCTGCATCAGCCAGCGCATGAACGACAGGACCGGTTTCTTCTTCCGGTGCATGATGCCAATCAACTCACCGCCGACTTCCACCAGGAACAGGGTAACGAAGACGACGATGACGGTAACCCACTGGGCCGCATTGGACAGCAGGATGGCCAGCAGGCCGAACACGAGGGACAGGCCATAAATGGCGAGCACCGTCTGGCGGTGGCTGAGGCCGAGCCGCATCAGGCAGTGGTGCAGATGGTTTTTGTCCGCCGCACTCCACGGTTTGCCGTTCCATTTGCGTCGAATGATGGCAAACATCGTGTCATAAAACGGGATCGCGATGATGAAAAGCGGCACGACGAACGACACCAGGGTCGCCTGTTTGAACCCGAGAATCGACAGCGTGGCGATGGCGAACCCGAGGAACAGCGCACCCGAGTCGCCCATGAATATTTTCGCCGGATGGAAGTTGAAAAACAGGAATCCGATCGCGCTGCCCAGGAGCACCGCGCACAGCAGGATGACGGTCACGTTGCCCATCATCACCGCCAGCGCGAGAATGGTGCCGACCGAGATGGCCGACACGCCCGCCGCCAGCCCGTCCAATCCGTCGATCAGGTTGATGGCGTTCGTCACTCCGACGATCCAGAAAATCGTGATCGGGATGGACAGCCAGTTGGACAGGGAGTGGCCGGATTCGACAAACGGGAGGGTGATGAACTCCACCTTCATGTCGAAGGCGACAACCACCAGCGAAGCGGCCACGATGCCCAGCAGTTTGTACTTCGGCTTCAAATCGAAGCGGTCATCCAGCGCGCCGGTCAGCACGATGATGGCGCCGCCGATCAGGATGCCCCAAACCGTGTTCGCCTTCATGCCGGTGTCGATGAGGCCGAATACCGGGCTGACCGCCAGAAATCCTCCGGCAAACGCCAGAAAAATCGCCAGACCGCCCAGCCGCGGCATGATTCTCGTATGGACTTTGCGTTCGTTCGGACGATCCACGGCACCGACCGCGTGCGCCAACCGGATGACAAAAGGCGTCAGCAACACAACCAGCACAAGAGCCGCCACGAATCCGAAACCGTACAAAAACAGCATGTTGGTTTCCTCTCCTTCACAAAAACGCCCGCACGCCATTGTACCCCCGTCCGGGGAAAAAGACGAATTGCCGAATCCCGCAAAAAGAGCGAAGGTTTCGCCCCGTCCGGGCGAGACAACGCTTAAATCGCCAACCTGCGCCTCGCCAGCATGCGCCGCGCGTCACCAATTGTCTCCGGCTGCCTTCCGCCCGTGTCGCACGACGGTGACGACAAATTTCGGCAACGCCAGCATGCGCCGCCAGCGGTGGGGTTCCTTGATCAGCCGGTACAGCCATTCCAGCCCTGCCCGCTGCATCCATTCCGGCGCCCGCTCCACGTTGCCGGCGATCACGTCAAAGCTGCCGCCGACGCCCATCATGACGGGAACGCCGAGCGCCTGCTTGTGTTTGTGGATCCACGGCTCCTGGGTGGCCGCCGAGCGGCCGACGAACAGCAGGTCCGGGCGGGCTTCCCGAATCCGGGCGATGATTTCCCCGTCTTGTTCTTCCCCGAAGTACCCGTCGTGAAACCCGACAAATTTCAACTTCGGATATTGGATGCGCAGGTTTTCCCACGCGGTGCGGATCGTCTGCGGATCAGCGCCGAGCAGGTAGACGCGCCAGCCCTTCCGCTCGCCGACGGCCAGCAGGCGGTGCATCAAGTCGATGCCCGGCACCCGCTCCGCCACCGGATCGCCGACGTACTTGGCCGCCCAGACGGCACCGGCGCCGTCCGGCACGACAAATTCCGCTTCTTTCAGGATGTTCATGTACGCGGGGTTTTCCAGGCCCGCCATCAGCATGATCGGATTGATCGTCACGACCTGGTGCGGGCAGCCCGTTGCCACCGCGTTGGCCAAATGTTCGGCGCATTGCTCCAGGTTCAGCTTGGCCACGCGCACGCCGAACAGGCGAACCGACGGCACATCGTCCATCGTCAAAGATCCCCGCCAGCCGGATGGGCCGGCGGCGACGGATGGCCGGGCCAACGCCTCATTTATTGTACCGAAAGAAGTTGAACCGTCAAGTTTCGTTCGTTGATCGTCCAATGGGTCACTCGCTTGCCTTTCTTGCCGGCCGGATTTACCGGCCGTTCGTTCACCGCTTGTCCGAAACCGGTCCGGTTCCCAACCTTTGCTAGCCATTCTTTATACGCAATCGCCTGACAATATGTTGCGCGGGAAGACGAGATTCGCGCTGGAGGCGCACCAGCGTCTCCCGTTTGGCCTCCCGCCAGCCGTCCGCTTCATCCAGCAACCGGTTCGCCTGCCGGGCCAGAAGCGATGCGTCCAGCCCGTCGGTGGAGCCGACGGCCGATTCCCCGATCTGCCCGAGAAAACGGTCGATTTTCGGATCGTAGGAGATGCCGAGAAGCGGCACCCGCTGCGTGGCGGCATAGATGAGGGCATGCAGCCGCATGCCGATCAGGAGGTCGCAACCCGCCACCTGTTCCGCCATGGCAAGGGGTGCTTCTTCCGCCGGCAGGATCGCGGCGGTATCCCTTGCCCGGGGCGACAGCCGGCTCATGACGAACGCCGAAGCTTCTTCGTCGCCGGGCGGATGCATCGGCAAAAACCGGATTTTGACATCCCGCTTTTCGGCCAGCAGCGTCAGGCCGCCGGCCAGCTGCTCCAGCTCGCGCCGGTCCTTGCGCCAGAAACGGATCGCCACGCCCACCACCGGCACCCGCTCCGGATCCGGTGGCAAATCCGGCTTCCCTTCGTCAAACCACGGCAGGCCGAGCACCGGATCGGGCACAACCAGAATGTCGGGGCCCACCCCCATCCGCCTGAGCAGCGATGCGGACGCCTCATCGCGCACCGAAACCATTTCGCATCCGCTCAGCACGTGGCGGATCATCGGGCGGAACAGCTTCCTCTGCACCGGTCCGATCCCCTGGGCGTAGATGAAGGTCGGTTTGCCCATCCATTGGGCGAGTTTGATCACGCTGAGGTAATACGGAATCGTCTTGACCCCGGTTACGTCCTGCAGCAGGCTGCCGCCGCCGCTGATCAGTGCGTCGCAGGACGCGATCGCCGCCCGCATGTCACCGAAACGCATCCGGTGGGCCGCCTCCACGCCGTAGCGCCGCGCCGTCTTGTCCGGATCGGCGGACAACACCACCGGCTCGACGCGCAGGCCTTCCTTCCCGCCCTCTTTCTCCAGGGCCGTCAAAATCGCTTGCAATACCGCCTCGTCCCCGCTGTTGTCAAACCCGTAGTAACCCGACAACGCTATTCGGACAACGGCCGGCTGCTGCACCATCGCTTCCAACTCCTCGCGGCAATTTCCCAAACGGCAACGTAGACGAGCGCGATGGCGACGGAGAGGAGCGCCCCGTACAGCACCCTGAGCGACGAAATGTCAAGGGGCGTGTGGATGTGGGCAAACGTGTCCACCGGAGACAGCACGCCCATCGTGCCGGCCGTCGCCAAAGCCAGCGTCCAGGCCGCCGCCTTCCCGCGATGGCGCAGGAACAGGTAGAAAGCCATGACGAGCAGCGGCTGGGTGAGCAGTTCCTTCGTGCGCGGCCGCACGCCGAACGTATCTTCAAGGAACGCGCGGAAGGCCCGGTCGAACGGCAGCACGACGCCTTCATTGCCGGTGCGGGACAAATAGTACAGCATCACCGCGCCGATGACGGCCGCCGCAAACGCCCAGACGACCTTGATGTCGGCCATGAGGAACCGTTTCACGTTGCCGAGCGCCTGTCCGAACGTCTCCGCCCGGTGGAAAAACAGCGCGTACAGCGCCACGAGGGCGATCGGCAGCACGTGCAGCAGGCTGACGCCGCGGAATTGATTGAGCACGTACAAATAGGAAATGTGGTTCAAAAGGGCAACAAGATACACCGCCCCCGCCAATGACAGCAACCACGTGCGGACGAACAGCGCAAGGCTGGCGCCGAGGCTGCGCCACGGACGTGCCAAGGCGCCGTCCGAACCGCGCCGCTCCAACATCCCGCGGGCGTGACGGATGCCGGCGATGACCGCCGCCGTCGGCGCGCTGACGGAAGCAAGGAGCGCCAGCGCCTGCAGCGTGAGCGTCGGGCTCAGCACGTACAGGCCGGCCGTCATGACAACGCCGGACGCGAAGAACGGCAGCGCCAGCCACGGCAGGAAATATGCCGCCATGCGGGCGATGAGCGCCACCGCGCCGAGAATGACCAGCACCTTGAGCGCCCGCTCCCAGCCCGGATTGACCATCTCAAACGGCTGCGGCGTCCCGAGCTCGAACCCGAGCCCGCGAATGCGCTCCACCGCGCCGAAATCCGGATCCTTCAGGCTCGTCAGCAGGTTGAAGGCGGAATGTTCCAGCTTCGGCAATTCCTTGTCCACCCGGGTCGTCATGTTCAGGTAAATCATCCGGATGTTGCGGTCCTTCACCGCCAGCACGAAACGGTCGGCGAGCACGTCGGGATCGGTGAACGATTCTTCCTCGACCACCGAATGCAGACGCACCGTCCGATAATCCGTAAGGGAAGCCAGCTTGCCGATGCCCTTCTGCTGCTTGGCGATCGGCTGTTCGATGACCGCAACGACGAGACCGTGTTTTTTCACCAGTTCGGCCATGCCGATGAGCGCCATGGCGTTGTCGTCATCCGCGAAACCGGTCACCTGCTTGCCTGCAAAAACGATCGTTTCCGCGCCCGCTTCCTTGAGCCGGGCCAGCAGGGCGTCCAATCGCTGGTGGTCGTACGGCGCGACGTCGGACAACCGCACCGCCAGGCGAAACCCGTACTCCCGGAGCAGCTCCACCGCCAGCGGATTCGGGTCCAGGGGAATGATCACCGCTTCCCGCTGACCGGCGTCGATCATGAGGCCGGGTTTGCCGCCGGCGGTCCATGCGTCCGTGCCGATGCCAAAGCGGGCAAACCCTTCGCGGATGACCGGCTCCAGCGCCGCCCGCTCCGCCTCGTCCGCGAACAGCACATAAGTGCGGTTGTCGTACGACGCGCTTCCGTCATCGCCCGATGTCACGCCGCCATCCCCGCCCAACAGCATCGCTTCCTTCGCCGACAGCAGGCGGATGGCGCCGGTCAGCTCCAGTTCCTCCAGCGTGCTTTCGTAAATCGCCGCCGCGCCGACGCCGGCCGAACGGAACCGTTCCAGCCAATCCCGCACGAAGGCTTTCCGGTCCGCCCGGTATTGGGAAATCGTCAACAGATCCTGGTAATCGATCACAAACTCCACCGTGTTCCCCGCCCGCTCCATCTGAAGCCGGTTCATCACCAGCGGGGCGGAAGCAAGGATGCCGACCGCGGTCAAGATCCACAGCGCTTTCCGCATCCAACGATTCCATCGGTTGTAACGTTCAGACACCAACATTCGCCCCCAAATCCATGCCTCTCATCGTCCGTTGATCGCCTCGCAAGGCCAGGGTTGCCCGCCGCCTTCCTTTTTTCCATCATGGGGCCGGCCGCTGACGGAAATGGCAAAAACCCGCTGCATGGTCAGCACTTCCGAGACCGGACCCGCGCGTATTCCGGCTTGCCCGGCCGCCTCATTCCACCTTCGCCAGAACGTCCTCCACCAGTCGGGCAAGACGCGCTTCGGCGTCGGTCCGGTCCGCGCCCTTCACCGCAAAGTACAGCTTGATTTTCGGTTCCGTTCCGGACGGCCGCAGGCAAAACCAGGAGCCGTCCGCCAGCAAATATTTCAGCACGTTTTCCTTCGGCAGGCCGTCGATGCCCTGGATGTAATCGAGCACGCCGGTCACCCGGATGCCCGCCAGTTCGGCCGGCGGGGCCCCCCGCCACGCGTCCATGATCGCGGCCATCCGCTCCATCCCGTCCTTGCCCTTCATCGTGCGGGATTCCAGCGACTCCAGGTAATACCCGTACTCGCGGAAAATGTCCTGCAGCACGTCATGGAGCGACAATCCGCGCGCCTTGTACCAGGCCGCCGCCTCGCAGATGAGAAGCGAAGCGAGCACGGCATCCTTGTCGCGGGCGTAAGTGCCCGCCAAATAGCCGTAGCTTTCTTCGTAGCCGAACACGAAGGCAGGTTTGCCGCCGTTGTTCTCGAACGCCGTCATCTTCTCGCCGATGTATTTGAACCCCGTCAGCGTGTTGAACACCTTGAGGCCGTGGCGGCGGGCAATTTCCGCACCCAGCTCGCTGGTGACGATCGTCTTGATCACCGCGCCGTCTTCCGGCAGCCGGCCTTCCGCCGCGTACCGCGACAGCAAATAGTGCAGCATGATCGCGCCGGACTGGTTGCCGGTGAGCAGCACGAAGCCGCCCGAAGCATCCCGAACCGCCGCACCCATCCGGTCGCAGTCCGGGTCGGTGCCAATCAGGATGTCGGCGCCTTCTTGTTCCGCCACCTGAAGGGCCAGCGTGAACGCTTCCCGCTCTTCCGGATTCGGGGACTTCACCGTGGAAAACCGCGGATCCGGCTGCTCCTGCTCCTTCACCACCGACACCCGGGTGAACCCGGCGGCCTTGAGCGCTTCCCGCACCGGCACGTTGCCGGCGCCGTGCAGCGGCGTGTACACCACCTTGAGCTCGCCGGCCGCCTTCCGCACCTCGTCGCCGCCGGGCACCGCCGCCGTCACCGCGGCGATGTACGCCCGGTCGACCGCTTCGCCGATGATTTCCAGCAGCCCCGCTTCCATCGCTTCCTGCCGGCCGATCTTCTTTACGTCGGCGAGCGACGCCACTTCCCCGATCCAGGCGGTCACCTTCGCCGCCTGGTCCGGGACGAGCTGGCACCCGTCCGACGCATACACTTTGTAGCCGTTGTATTCCGGCGGGTTGTGGCTGGCCGTGATGACGATGCCGCCCGTCGCGCCGAGATGGCGGACGGCGAAGGACAGCTCCGGCGTCGGCCGGAGCGATTCAAACAAATACGCCTTCACGCCGTTGGCCGCCAGCACCAGCGCCGCTTCTTCAGCAAATTGAGGGGAACCGAAACGGGAATCATGGGCAATCACCACCGCCGGCTGCTTGCCCTGTTCCGCCGCCTGCTCCTTCACGTAGCGGGCCAGCCCCTGGGTCGCCCTGCCGACCGTGTAAATGTTCATCCGGTTCGTCCCGGCGCCGATGACGCCCCGCAACCCTCCGGTGCCGAAGGAAAGATCCCGGTAAAACCGATCCTCGATTTCCGCCGTTTGGCCGGCAATGCGACGCAGTTCTTCCTTGGTCGCCTCGTCGATGACCGGATCCGCCAGCCAGGATTCATACCGTTTGAACGCTTCACCCATCCGTTGTTCCTCCCATCCTTCTTTCTTTTGTAGTATTGCTTCATTTTTTTGCAAAAACGCAAAACGGGTAACACCTCTCGGCATTGCCCGCACAAAGAAGCGATTATTTCAGCGCAAACATCAGCTCGCCTTCCACCGCCACCTGTCCGTCCACCGTGGCGACGGCTTTGCCTTTGCCGATGGGGCCTTTCACTTTCACCACTTCCATCTCCAGGCGCAACGTGTCACCGGGCACCACCTGGCGGCGAATGCGCAAATTGTCGATGCCCGCGAACAGGGCGATGCGGCCCTTGTTCTCCGGCATGCTCAGGATGGCCACCGCGCCCACCTGGGCGAGCGCCTCGATGACGAGCACTCCCGGCATGACCGGATAGTCGGGAAAATGTCCGGCAAAGAACGGTTCGTTCACGGTAACGTTTTTGATGCCCACCGCCCGCACGCCGCTCTCCAGCTCGATGATGCGGTCCACGAGCAGAAACGGGTACCGGTGGGGAATGATTTCCTGGATTTGTTTCACATCAAGCACGTTCGCCACTCCTTTTTTGACAGATCGTGAATAGGCCGCGCGAAGGTTGCGCATGCTAGGAATGTCCCTTTCCGGAGCCGGACGGCACCGTCACTCGGCCTTCCGGAAAGGTTGATATAGGAGGCGTCTTTCCGCGGGTTCCGTCCGCCTGCGGCAAGGCGCCTTTCTATGGTTGCCACGCCCGTCCCGGCACGCCCGGCTCCCGCCGGTCCGTCCCGACGCAAAACGCCCCGGAACGCCCGCGGGGCCGGCCTGCCGTCTCCGGCGGCAACGTTCGCCTGTCCCGCTTACATCCCGGACTCCTGGGTTTGACGGTTCACTTTTTGGACCTTGAAGAGATAGACGAATGTCGTGATGAAGGAGAACGCGATCACGAACCACAGCCAGGTGATGGCGAAATCAAAGCGGAACACGATGAACAGAACCGCCAGGTAATAAAGCACCGTCGTCAGCTTGCCCATCGCATTGGCCGGGACGGTGCGCTTGCCGCGGAAATGGAAAACGGCCGAGCCGATGATCATGCCCGCATCGCGGACAAAGATCGGAACGGCGGCAAACCAGGGAATGTAACCCGCGACCATCAGCGAGATGATCACGGTGATGAGCATCAGCTTGTCGGCCAGGGGATCCAGCATTTCGCCCATGCGGGTAACCAGGCCCCGGCTGCGTGCAATATACCCGTCCAGAATATCCGTCAACCCGGCCGCCAAAACAATGACGAACGCCCACATCACGTGCCCCGCCGCAAAGACGGCTGCATAGATGGGAATGAGTATGAAGCGGATCATCGTCAAAAGGTTGGGCACATTCATCCACGCCTGCCTCCGACATCAACAACTCCTGACATGACATCCCAACTATTATACCTTCTTGCATAAAAAAAGAAAACCGGACAAAAGCAAAAGGCCCGTCCGCCCGCCGGTTTTCCGGCAGCGCAACGGGCCGCGGACGTCCTTGCCGTCAGGACGTTCCCTCGAACACGAGATCGTAGAGATGTTTCCACGTTTCGAATTTGAACACGTCGGACGCATCGCCGCCCCCGATCGTCGAATAGCCGATGGTCAGGCCGACGACAAGCGCCGCCAGGCAAAGCGCCGGGATGAACAGGATGCGGAAAATGCGGTACGTGATCGAAAACGTCCGGGTAACCCCTTTGGGCAGCTTCTTGCCCTGCTTCCTGGCCGTACCGGACGATTGGTTTTGTTCCATGTCTCCTTAACCCCTTAACCGATTGGCGATGCTCATCATCTCGTCGCTGGAAGCGAGCGCCCGCGCATTGAGCTGGTAAGCCCGTTGCACGTTGATGAGCTCCGTCATCTCCGTGATGAGATCCACGTTGGAACTTTCCAGATGGCCGGACAGGACGGCGATGCCGGACTGTTCCGCGTCCGGGAAGTTCAGGTCGATCTCTTCGGTGAGCGTCGCCCGCACCGCCGGTTCCATCAGCTCCGCCGGGTAGGCGTACAGGTTTTCGCCCTTCGCTTCAAGCAAGTCGGCCCGGGTTACGCGCACCAGCTTGAGCGTGGTGTAGAGCGCCGGCTCATCCTGTTCCGGCGTTTTGACGAGCACGTTGCCCAGCCGGTCGACGGTTACGTCGCTGCCGGCCGGCACGACGATCGGTGCGCCGCCGACATCCAGCACCGGGTAGCCGCTCGCGTTCGTCAGCATGACGTTGCCGCCTTCGTCGCCGACGGGAGAGAGCCGGAACGCGCCGTTGCGCGTCCAGGCGGCTTCATACGCGATTTGCGGTTCCCCGTCCTCCCCCTGGACAACGGCCGGCACGCCGATTTCAAACAGGACGTCCCCCTGCAGGGCGAGATCGAGGGGATTGCCGGTGGCCGTGAGCGACCCCTCCGACAGGTCAAGCTTGATGCCGGTAAGCCGTGCGCCGGAACCGATGGGCAACACCGGCGGGGTGAGCCGCCCCGGCAGCGTCTTGTTCTGCTGCGCCTTGATCGACGTGAGCAAATCGTCGAAGGAAGCGTCCTGCCGTTTGTAGCCCGCCGTATTCAAATTGGCCAGGTTATAGGCGATCAGATCCAGCTTGCGCTGCAGGCTGTTCATCGTCACGCCGGCGTTGATCATCGAATGATTCATCTCATTCCGCTCCTTCTTCAGGACAACCTGCCGATGTCATTGACCGTCCTTTCCAGAATGCGGTCGTACATCTGGATCACCTGCTGGTTGGCCTCATACATGCGAAGCGCCGTCATCATGTCCACGGTGGCTTGCAGCGGATCGACGTTGGACTTCTCCATAAATCCCTGCCTCACCTCGGCGCCCTCATCGGCCGCCAGCGGCCGGGCATCTGCGGGGTTGTCCAAATAAAACGCGCCGTTCCCCTCGCGGATCAGGTTGTAGGGCTGCTCCACGACGGAGATGAGAATCTGCAAATTTTGGCCGTCATCGCCGACGAGCGGCTCGCCCGTGTTGCGGTCAAGCATGAGGCCCGTCGCCGTGATCCGGATGTCGGCGGGATCGATGTCGGTGCGGATCGGTTCTCCGTTCACGCCAAGCAGGCGCAAACCGGAACCCGTCACCCATTCCCCCGCTTCGTTGACGGCAAACCGGCCGTCCCGCGTGTAGCGAACTTCACCGTCCGCGCCCGCGACGGTAAAGAACGCCTGGGGCTGCCAAACCGTCTCGCCGTCCGCCGTCACCGCACGGCCCGCCGCGTCGAAGGCGAGCCCGTCCACCTGGATGTTGGACACCAGGGCCAAATCCGTGGCGCGTCCGGTGGAGGTGACGTCTCCCTGCACAAACAGGGGCACATATTCTTCCGCGAACACGCCCGTCGCCAGCCGGCCGATCGACGGGTTTCGGCCGTTTTCGCCGGTGCGGATCGCCCGGATGAGCGCCTCGGGAAACGTGCGCATGACCGTGTTCACTGCTTTGTAACCCGGCGTATTGACGTTGGCAATGTTGTTGGCGGCCGCGTCGTGTTTGCGCTGCTGCGCGATCATGCCGCCGGCGGCCGCGTAAAGGCCTCGCATCATGGCAAAACCACCACCGTATCATGGGGTCGTCATCATGGGAATATCCGATTTCAGGCAGAGGGGCATGCAATACGTCTGATTCGTATATTATCGGTCAAAAACCGGGAAAATGTTAGCCCGTTTTTTGCCGTCAGCGCCGGCTGACCATCTTGTCAAGGTTGTCCAGCATGATGCCGGTCCCCTTCACCACGCAGTGCATCGGGTCCTCGGCGATGAGCACCGGCACCTTGAGCTCTTCGGCCATCAGCGTGTCCAGGCCGTGCAGCAGCGCACCGCCGCCGGTCAGGATGATGCCCTTGTCGATGATGTCGGCGGACAGTTCGGGCGGTGTTCGCTCCAAGACGCTCTTGGCCGATGCGATGATCGTCGTGACGGAATCCCACAGCGCTTCCCGCACTTCGCCGGAATGAATCGTGATCGTGAGGGGCAAACCGCTCACCATGTCCCGGCCGCGGATGTCCATTTCTTCCCTGCGCCCGAGGAACACCGTGCCGATTTTGACCTTGACGTCTTCCGCCGTCCGCTCCCCGATGAGCAGCTTGTACTTGTCCTTGATGTATTTGATGATGGCCGCGTCGAATTTGTCGCCGGCCACCTTGACGGATTGGCTCGTGACGATGTCGCCCATGGAGAGCACCGCAATGTCCGTGGTGCCGCCGCCGATGTCCACGACCATGTTACCGCTCGGCTGGAAAATGTCCATGCCCGCGCCGACGGCCGCCGCTTTCGGCTCGTCCTCCAGAAACACCTCTTTGGCGCCGCACCGTTCCGCCGCTTCGCGGATCGCCTTCTGCTCCACCTGCGTGATGTTCGTCGGCGCGCAAATGAGGACGCGGGGATGGCTGTACCACTTCTTGCCCCCGACTTTCTGGATGAAATGTTTCAGCATGATTTCCGTGATTTCGAAGTCGGCGATTACACCGTCGCGCAACGGCCGGATGGCCACGATGTTGCCCGGCGTCCGGCCCACCATGCGGCGGGCCTCCTCGCCGACTTCCAGCACCTGTTTCGTGTCACTCATGATCGCAACGACCGAAGGCTCATTGAGCACGACGCCCCGTCCCTTGACATGGATGAGTACGTTGGCCGTACCGAGATCGATTCCGATATCTTTGTTCAGCATTTCCTGCTTCCTCCCAAGCCCAGCCGTCCGATTCACCCCCGTATGCATGGCGGGCGAACCCGTGTCGACGGCGCATGCGCTGCTCAAAATATGACGGCATCCGTTGCAACGGATGTTGTCGGGTTCTGGTGATTCCATCATTCCATTCGCTGCGAAGTTGCAAAAATCCTCTAAATCTCGTCCATCATGTCCGATTTTTTTCAGCCGGCGGGCGATCGGCGCGCAATCAGGAGCGGGTGGTCACGAGGTTGTCATTTTTTTGGTTGCGGTACTTTTTGTACTTGATTTTTGTCGCTTCCCCGCCCCGCAAATGTCGGACCGACTTGTGGTATTCGAGAATCGATTTGACCTGATTCGCCAAATCCGGATTGATTTCGGGCAGCCGTTCCGTCAGGTCCTTGTGAACCGTGCTTTTGGAAACCCCGAATTCCTTGGCGATCATTCGCACCGTATTTCTCGTTTCGACCACGCACCGGCCGATTCGGATCGTCCTTTCCTTGATGTAATCGTGCACGCCCCTCGCCTCCCTGCTTGAAATCGTTTGGTACATTATATGAGCAGGCAGGGTGGATATTCTTTGTTTGCCGGGGTGACAAGCTTAATTCCGATAAATATTTTCCCCGTCAAAAATCCCCGTCAATCGCCGTGAAGCGAAAGGCCGGAAATCGTCACGCCCGTCCGGAACGCAAAAAAAAGGCCGCCCGCGCCTATGGCGCAAACGGTCTTTTCGGTCGGCCGCCGGGTCGAACCGGCGCTGTCGTCACTCCTGCGGCATCGTTTGTTCGGCCGCGTCCGTTTCCTTCCCGGCGTTGTCGGCGGAATCTCCGGCAGCATCGGGCCGGCCGGCGTTGTCCGTCAATCCGGTTTCCCCGGTTTGTCCGGCATCGGCCGGATCGCCGAGCAGCATCGCCGGGTTGACAGGTTCGCCGTCCTTGTGCACTTCAAAATGGAGATGGACGCCGAAGTCTTTGCCCAGTTCGTTCCGCCCGGCTTTGCCGATCAGGTCGCCCTGGGTCACCCGGTCTCCGGTTCGCACCGCCACGTCGGTGAGGCTGTAATAGATCGTCTTGAGTCCGTCTTCGTGGGTGATTTCGACAAGATTGCCCACCGCCGGCACTTTCTCCGAACGGGTCACTTCACCGGACATCGCGGCGCGCACGTCGAAGGCGGCGTTGTCCTCGCGGGCCATGACGATGCCGGTGTTCGGCGTATACCGGTTGCCCTGTTGCAGGATGGCCGCCTGCTTCTCATCGCCGGGAGCGGCGGGGTCGTAGAACGGCATCACCACTTCCGCTTCCGCCGGATCGGCCGGCCATTGCATCCGCTCCGCCGGCGCGCCGGCGGGCAACGCCTCTTCGCCTTCTTGCACCGTTTCTTCGCTCCGGACGATTTCCGCGGCTTCCTCCGTCCTGTTTCCCGTCTCCGGACCGCGCAGGTCCTGGATCCACCACATCAATGCCAGAATGATTGCCGCTGCCGCCAGGTAGGTGGCCGGGTACATCCATTTGCGGGAGAACAGCCGTTTTCTCGCCGCCGGTTTCAGACGGTATCCGACCGTGCCGATTGTCCGGTTCTCTCTCTCTTTCTCTTGGACGGAATCCGACGATTGCACGGAGTCCGCCGCCGGTGCGGTACCGGAGGCCGTTTCGGTTTTCGCCGCCGATTCCCGCACTTTCTTCTGTTTGCTGTCATTCATTGGCACATCACCTCGTTACCCATTGTTGCCATTTGCAAGTCTTTTATACTTCGGTGATGGCCGAAATGATGGAATCGGTTGCGGAATCGGTGCGGCAGGCCTCTATCGGACGGCCGTCCGGTTCTATTCTTTGCGGGATCCCTCCTATTCTTCCTCCTGTTCCTCCCCCGATGCCCCCGCCAACGCCAGATCGGGACCCTTGTAGCGTTCGATGGTGATGCCGGAATAGTAGTGGGCCAGAATGTCTTCCGCCTTGTAGCCGGCCAGCGCCATGCCCTGGGCGCCGTACTGGCTCATGCCGACGCCGTGGCCGTGGCCGGTGACGGTGATGACCGCTTCGCTTCCGTCCACCCGGATGGTGAACCCGGTGGACGGGAGGCCCAGCTTCTCGCGGACTTCCCGGCCGGTGAACGTGACGCCGCCGATCCGGATGTTGGCCACGCGCCGGCCTGCGGTCCGTTCGAGCACCCGGATTTGGCCCGCTTTCCTCCCGTCGACGCCGAGCTTGTCGGCAAATTCATCCACCGGCATGCGGATCTCGGTGCGGAATTTCGGGGACACGTTCCTGTCCCATCCGCTCTCCACGCTGCGCAGATAGGGGAGGGGCTCCGACCAGTAGTCTTCCGAATTTTCCGTGTAGCCGTTGCTGGTGGAAAAATAGACCGCGAGAATCGGTTCGCCTTCGTGGGTCATGATCAGATTGCGGGTTTCCCGCACCGCCCGGTCCAGTTTGGCCAGGTTCGCCTCCCGCTCCGGGCCCGTCCACTTGTCCATAATGTCGCCGTCGGTCAGATACGCCTGGTGCGCCACCGAATCCGTCACCCAGGCCTCGTCCACCGGCATGTTGCTCACGTCCTTCTTTTCGAACCGGCGCGCGATGTAGGTGCGGGCGGCGATCGCCTGGGCCTTGAGCGCCTCGAGTTCAAATTCGATGGGCATTTCCGCCGCCACGACGCCCCGCACGTACTGCTCCAGCGTCACCGACTCGATCCGCCCTTCGCCGGTCAAATAAATCGGAAACGTGATCGGCAGCGGTTCGTCCAGCGGGGCGGCCGGACTTTCGGTTTGCAGGCGGGCCTGCGGCATGGGACCGGCGGTCACGGCGCCGCCCGAACTTCCCTGTTCCTTCCATGCGATGACGACGGCTCCGACGATCGCTGCCCCCAGCATGAGCATGAGCCACATGAGCGGGAGCGCCCTTTCGTCGGCCATGGAACGTCCACCGTATGCCCGCGCCCTTGAATGGTTCCCGGGGTTCACCCATTGCCCCAGCCTGGACACGACGGCGGCCCACGCTCCGGACGGCGGCCGCAGCCGCCTTCTGCGCGACGGCCAGACGCGTTCCGTATGTTGTTGCTTCATGACCCGGTCCAGCATGATTTTCTCCTCCGTCTCCTTTGCGGGTTTCGCCCTTGTATCTGTCTGTCCGGTTGCCGGAAATGCCGTTTCGACAGTCTCCGTGTTTTCAGTATTACCTTATGAGGAAAGTAGAGATACTAGAACCGATAGAAAGCGTTTCTATTCTTTGTTTTTGTGATCAAAAAGAAAAAGACCCCTTCCGCGCTTGTCCCGTACGGGGCAAACGGAGGCGTCTTCGCGTCTTTCTGTTCATTTGGCTAAATGCCGGTTTCGGCAATTGCGGGGCATGCGGACTCCGCAACGGCCCGCTCCCGGGCTGCCCGAACGGCGCTGCTTACGCCCAGGACGGCTGCACGGACACCCGCAGGTCCCGCAGCCCGGCCTCTTCTTCCCCGGCTTCCGAAGCGGCATCCGCCGGCACAAGCCGGATGTCGGCCCCGAGGGAAGCGAGGCGGCCGGCGATGTCCACGTAGCCGCGGTCAATGTGGTGCAGGCCGGTCACGATGCTTTCCCCTTCGGCGGCCAAGGCCGCGACGATGAGAGAGGCACCCGCCCGGAGATCGGTGGCGTTCAGCGGCGCGCCGGTCAGCCTGGCGCCGCCGGTAACCACGGCCGTCCGCCCTTCCACCTTGATCTGGGCGCCCAGTTTCACCAGTTCGTCCACGTGCATGAACCGGTTTTCGAACACGGTTTCCGTCACCATGCCGGTTCCCTCCGACACGAGCATGAGCGCCATCATCTGGGCCTGCATGTCGGTCGGAAATCCGGGATGGGGAAGCGTCTTGATGTCGACGTTGACGAGCCGGTTCGGCGCGGAGACGGCAAGGCCGTTTTCGTCTTCCTCGATGACGACGCCCATTTCCTGCATTTTGGAAATGACCGGACGCAGGTGGTCGGCGATGGCGCCTTCGAGAAAGACGCGTCCGCCGGTGACGGCGGCGGCGGCCATGAACGTGCCCGCTTCAATGCGGTCGGGAATGACCGCATGGGCGGCGCCGGACAGCCGCTCCACCCCTTCGATGCGGATTTGCCCGGTGCCCGCTCCCCGCACTTTCGCGCCCATGGCGTTCAAAAAGTTCGCCAGATCGACGATTTCCGGCTCCCTGGCGGCGTTCTCGATGACGGTCTGCCCTTCGGCCAGCGAGGCCGCCATCATGATGTTTTCCGTCGCGCCGACGCTCGGCACGTCCAGATAAATTTTGGCGCCCTTGAGCCGGCCGTTCACGACGGCTTCTATGTAGCCGTGCCCGAATCCGATTTCCGCTCCCATCGCCTCGAACCCTTTCAGATGCTGGTCGATGGGCCTTGTGCCGATGGCACAGCCACCCGGCAAAGCCACCCTGGCCCGTCCGAAACGGGCAAGCAGCGGCCCCGTTACCAGGAAGGAGGCGCGCATTTTGCGCACGTGTTCGTATTCCGCTTCACAGGAACGCAAATCGGTTGCATTGACGGCAACGCGGCCGCCTCTGAACGTCACCCCGGCACCCAGCGACGTCAGCACGCGGGTCATCGTCATCACATCGTCCAGCGGGGGCGCCTCCAGGATGATGCTTTCGCCTTCCGAGGCCAGCACGGATGCCGCCAAAACCGGAAGCACGGCATTTTTGGCCCCATTGATTTTCACGCTGCCCAAAAGCGGCTTGCCGCCGCGGATCACCAGTTTGTTCATGGAAGCGTCCTCCCGCTCGTCCCTGTCTTTTTCATTGTTCGCCATCCGGCATCAAGTTATTCCCGGTCAAAAAAGGAGGCGGATTTGCCCCGACCAGGTCATGTAATCCTGCACGAAACGCGCAACCAGGTAGCCGAGGGCGATGGAGACAAGGATGAGGAGCAGCTTCGCCTGCCCGCTCTTCGGATCCTTCAGGTACGATTCCAGCCGAAGCGCCTGCAGCCCCCGCCAGGAGAGCCAGATGCAAACGACCGTCAGCAAAATGTTGAACATGCCCGAAACGCCCGTCATGCGGAGCGCGGAATCAATCATGCCCGTTACGTCGGATTGCGGCACGGCGCACAAGACCCCCTTCGTTATTCCGTTCCATGGCTCGTATCGCCCGGTTTCGTGTCGCCGGCACAGTCGTTCCGGCATTCGTTTTGTTGCCCGTTCGCGAGCGCAATCCCCATAGGCGGCCCGCTGTCTGTCCGGTTCCCGCTGTTTCGGCACGCCGGTCACGCCCGTTGCGCCGCCGCCTGACCGTCGGCCGCCGGCGAACGGTTCACTTCTTCAACGCTTTGATGACCATGGTGACCACTTCGGCGCGTGTGGCGATTTGTTCGGGTCGAACGGTGCCGTCCGCGTATCCGCTCAACACGCCTTCACGGACAAGCCGGTCGATCCAGCCCGCCGCCCAATGGTCGGACCGCAAGTCGCGAAACGCCGGCCGGACCACGGTGGATTCCTTCAGGCCCATGACCCTGCCCAGCATCGCCGCCATCTCGGCGCGGCTCACCTTCTGGTCGGGACGGAAGGAACCGTCTTCAAAACCGGTGACGATCCCGGCGCTGACCGCGCGCTGGATCACCCCGTATGCCCAATGCGTCCGCCGGACATCCTTGAAGCTGACGGAGGCGGTGCCCTTGATGCCGAACGCGTTCACCAGCACGGCCACGGCTTCCGCGCGGGTCATCGTCATGTCGGGACGGAACGTGTAATCCCCGTATCCCGACACCGCGTTCCTTCGGACCAGTTCCGCGATGTCCTTCTCCGCCCAGTGGCCTTTGATGTCCTTGAACCCGGACACGAGGGGGCTCACGGTATACCGGAAACGGTAAAGCTGATGCGAGAACGACTGGCTCGATCCCAGTTTGATATAGTAGGTACCCCGCCCGAGAACGGCCGACATGGAAAGCCGGTCCTCGCCCAGCGAGTTGACGGCCAGCTGTTTCTGCGTCTGGGCGGAATCATAGAGGGTCATCAGAATCATGCGGTCCTTCGGAATGTTGGTCAGGAGGAACTCGACCAGGCTTTCTTCCGCCACGGTCAGCGTGAACCAGTCCTGGTCGGTGGACGTTTCAAACTGGCCGACGTAATCCGTGTTGGCCACCGTCCGGGTCGCCTGGTAGATCCGGTTGTTCGGTTCGTTCGGGTCGATTTTCTTCGGCGATATTTTCATCGTGAGCCGATATTCGCCCCGCACCGGATAGGCATCGTCGGAAATGACGTTGTGTACGAGGATGTAATAGCGGCCGGGGCTTACTTCATAGCCCGTCAGCGATTCGCTGCCGCCGTCCCCCTGACGGTCGACGACCACCGCTTTCTCGCCGCTTTTTTGCACGAGGAAGGCGACGTCCATCCGCATCGAGTCCGGTTCCACCGTCAAATTGAGGGTGGCGGATTCCGTCACGTTGACGGCATACCAGTCCTGGTCGTTCAGCTTGTGGAACGTTCCGGTCAAGGTCATCTCGTTGCCCGACATGATCCAGGCCTTGAACTGCCGGTCATTGTCCTCGAAGCTGTCGGCGTATATGGCGAAGTCGGTCCTGAGCTTGTAGACAAAAGGCACCTGAACCTGCGCATTGGCGTACTGGAGCCGAATGCGCACCGATTGCCCCTTGTTCACCGAAAACTTCGGCGGATTGTTCAAAATATCGTCAAACACTTCATCCGCCTGGCTTCCGCCGCGGGAAAGCAGGAGACGCACGTTCGGACGCCGGGTTTCGGTCCCTTCCGCCGCCGCGAAATGAACCGTCACCGTCCCCCGGTAGTCGGGCTTGATCTCGAACCAGTCCTGGTCCGCCCCGCCGGACAGTTCCCCGTAAATTTCCGTATCAAGCGGCAGCCGGGCCGCCGTGGTGCGGCTGTTGTTCGGTTCGTACATGTCCGTCAGATAGACGCCGGAAAGCGCCCGGTCCACCTGCAGGAGCCCGTATCCGGCACGGGGATCCCAGCCCTTGTCGCCGATGTCCAGGGCGGTCTGCCGGAGCAGGTTGCGCACTTCGTAAGGTTTGAGCTGCGGCCAGGCGGACAGCACGAGCGCAGCGGCACCGGCCACCTGCGGGGCAGCCATCGACGTGCCCTGGTTGTAGGCGTAATCACTGCCCATGGCCGTCGTGAACACTTCCCACGGTGCAACCAGATCAATCTCCGGCCCGTGGTTCGACTCCATCCGCACCCGGTTGTTGACGGATGCGCCGCCGACGGCAAGCACCGTCGGGTACGCTGCCGGGAATTTCACGTCCCGCCCTTCGTTGCCGGCGGCCGACACGAGCAAAACGCCCTTCTGTTCGGCATAATCGACGATTTCCTTCAGGAAGGGAGAATACCGGTTCAGGCCGAGGGACATGACGACGATGTTCGCCCCCGCATCCACCGCGTAGCGAATCGCCTCGCCAAGTTTGTCCTCATCCCCGAGCCCGTCCGATTCCAGCGCCTTGATCGGCATCAGTTTGACCGTCCAGGCCAGTCCGGCGATGCCGATGCCGTTGTTGCCGATCGCCGCGATGACGCCGGCCACGTTCGTGCCGTGCCCGTGGTCATCCTTCGGCGGCGTTCCCGGTTTGACCAGGTTGGTGCCTTCGACGAGGCGATCGGCCAAGTCCGGATGGGCGAGGTCGACCCCGGTGTCGATGACCGCCACCGTCACGTCAAAGGCGTGCCGGATCGTGTCCCAAACCTCGGGCGCACGGATTTGCCGCAAATATTCCTGGGCGGCAAAATATTCGTCGTTCGGCGTAAACAGCGCATGCACTTTCTGATTGGGGTGCAGGTAAAGAAGATCCGGATGGTTCAGCCAGCGGGCGGCCCATTCTTCGGGCGAAAGACCGGCCTTCGGTCGGACGACGAACACCCCGAGGGTTTTCTTGTCCTCGATCATTTCGCTTTCCGCAAGGAACGGTTCCGGCGGCGCCGATGCCCACTTGACGATCCAGCTGCCGTCCCGGCTGTCGGCCGGGCTTGCGGCGATCACCGGTTCATCCGGCAAGCTCCCGGCGCTGGCGCCGGACGCCGCATCCGGCGAAGGCCCGCGAGCGGCCTGCCCCGTCGACGGAGCGTCCGTCTGCAGGCCGGAGACGGCCGCGCGGGATGAACTTGCGGCAACGTCCGCAGGCGGCACGAGCATGACGGCCAGCATGGCAAGGGCCACGATGGCTGCAACCCATGTTTGTCCGGATCGCCGCATTGTTCCGTTCATCCTTACCGCCCCTCTCTGGTCCGCTCCCGTTGCTCCGTCCGCTCATGCAAAACCGCCGAGAAAACCGATTCTGATATGTTCAAGGGAATTCCTTTTCAGTTTGCTCCATGAAAAGGTGTCCCATCGGCATTCACGTCCAATTATTGTTTATACGCTTCCCCGATGCCGGGGTTGCGGCCAAAAGACCGCCAGTTTTTCCGGTTCACGGAAAAAAGCGCAATTTTCGCCCCGCTGCCCGGCCGGTTCGCAACCTCCGTTCCGTCGTACGAACCCGTCCCGTTCTGCCGATCCGTGGCAGATCCGTTTCCGGACATGTCCGGCCGGTTTCCTTCACGGCAGTCCGACGCGAAAACCGGACGTGCCCGACGCCATCCGTGCCCGCGGACGAACGAGAAAAAACCGCCAAAGCCGCTTGTGCTCAGACGGTTTGCGCAACACGTTTCTGCAGACAGACGCAATCGCCGCAATCGCCATCATCGCAACGCTGACGATGCGTGAAGCCGAACGGCCGGACCGGGAACGGCGGGCATCGCCTCCCGGCGCTGCCCGCCGGATTCCGGCCGCTTTCGGGCTCACAGGAAGAAGAAGTCTTGTGCCAGGGCAAAAATGTCGGTGATGCCCCGAAGCACCCACTGCGGGAAAAACCCGAGCAGCACGGTGGCCGCGGCGGTCAGCCAGATGACGATGCCCTGCGCCGCGTTCACGCGCACCGGCTTGTCGTCCGGACCGGGGCGCATGAACATTTGCCGCACGATGGAGAAATAGTAATAGTACGAGATGACGCTGGTGACGATCATGACGACCGCCAGCCAGTGGAGCCCGACATGCAGGGCGCCGATCAAAATGTACAACTTCCCGAAAAATCCGGCGGTTACCGGCAAGCCGGCGAGAGACAGCACCAGCACCACCATGGCGATGGCAGTGGCCGGCGCACGATGGTACAGCCCGGCGAAGGCGTTCATCTCGTCGTTCCTGCCGCCGCTGACGGCGCTCAGAACGGCCACCGCTCCGATGTTCATCAGGAAGTAGGCAATCAGGTAATAGTACAGTTCCGAAAAGTTGTTGACGTGATAGTTCGACATCTGTTCGGCCAGCGGCACCAGCAGGTAACCGGCGTTGGCCACGCCGGAATAGGCGAGCAGCCGCTTCATGTTCCGCTGCCGGAGCGCCAGCAGGTTGCCGACAATCATGGCCGCCGCCGCCAGCACGGCGAAGGCGAGGAACATGTCGTCGGACAAAGGCAAATCGTTCGTGCCGACGCTGATGAACAGCATGTAGGTGACACGGAACAACATGGCGAAGGCGGCCGCCTTGGAAACCGTGGCCAGAAACGCCATGACGGGAGTCGGCGCGCCCTGGTACACGTCAGGCGCCCATTGATGGAACGGAGCCGCCGCAATCTTGAAGGCGAAACCGGCCAGCATCAGAAACAGGCTCACATACATCAACTTGCCGTATCCGTCGACGGCCAAGTACATTGCGCCCGATTGCCGGATTTCGGCCAGGTTCGTCGAACCGGTGATCCCGTAGACGAAGGAGATGCCGTACAGGATGAAGGCGGAAGCGATGCTGCCGAGCACGACGTATTTGAACGCCGATTCCGTCGACGAGATGCTCTTTTTCCGCATGCCGACCAGGATGTAGGACGTGATGCTGAGCAATTCGAGGCCGACGAACAGCGTGATCAGGTCGGCCGAAGACACCATCACCATCGCGCCAAGGGTCGCAGGCAACACCAGGTAGTACAGTTCGCCAAGGTGCGGAATGTCGTCTTCCTTCAGCGATCCGATGCCCATCAGCACGACGAGAGCGGAGCCGCCGAGGAACAGCAACTTGAACAGGCTGCCGAAATCGTCCACCCGGTAGCTGTTGGCGAGCAGGCTGACCGGCTCCTGGCCGAGCTGCACAATCACCAGGACGGCGGAGACGGCGATGGTGACCAGGGACAGCCAGGCGACCAGGCTGCGTCTTCCCCGTCCGGGCAAAACCAAATCGAGAAGCGTGAGTACCGCCGTGCCGATCAGGAGTGCAAGCTCGGGAGCGAGATGCGCCAAATCCGCTGCATGAAGTCGCATGAGTTCCATGTGCTCAACCTCCGATCTTTCCGGCGATGTTTTGTACGATCACGTCAACCGATTGCTGCAGCGATTCGCTCAGGATGGCGGGATATACGCCGATCAGCACGATGAGCGCCAGCAGCACGGCCATCGGGAATGCCTCCACGAGGCGGGCGTCCTTCACGCCCTCGAACCGTTCCGGCATCGGGCCGTACGTCATCCGCAGGAACGCGCGGAGCACGTAGGCGGCGGTGAGAATGATGCCGAGAACGCCGATGGCGGTCATGACCGGCATCGTGTCGAACAGGCCGACGAACGCCATGAACTCGCTGACGAAACCGGACAGGCCGGGCAAGCCGAGGGAGGCCATGCCGCCCGCCAGCAGCACGCCGCACATGAACGGCGCCGTCTTGGCGAGGCCGCCGAGTTCCTTCGTCTCGAAGGTGCCGGTACGTTCGTACAAGCTGCCGACGATCAGGAACAGGAGCGCGGAGATGAGCCCGTGGGACACCATCTGGAACAGCGCGCCCTGCAAGCCGGCATTGTTCAGCGCCGCGATGCCGAGCAGGACGATCCCCATGTGGCTGACGCTGGAGTAGGCCAGCACGAGCCGGATGTCGGTCTGCCGGAAGGCGATCAGCGCGCCGTACAAAATGTTGATAACGCCGAAGAGGGCCAGCACGAAGGCGAAATCACGGATCTGTTCGGGGAACAGGCCCGCACCGAATCGCACGAGTCCGTAGCCGCCCATCTTGAGCAGGATCCCGGAGTGGATCATGACGACCGCGGGCGGCGCTTCCCCGTGCACCTTCAGCATCCAGGTGTGGAACGGGAACACCGGCAATTTGATGGCGAACGCCAGCAAAACCATGATGAAGGCGAACCAGGCGAGCCCGCCGGTGAGCTGGAACGGATTGTCCCGGGTGATCAGGTTCGCGAAGCTGCCGCTGTCATTCAGGTTGGCGGCGATGACGTCCAAGTCGGCCGAATAGGTGCCCGCCGGCAAATTCGCATCCCCGTCGATCGCCAGGGAGAAGCCCGCGGTCACGACGAGCAGCAGGAAGCCGATCAGCATGAACGCCGAACCGATGCCGTTGTAAATCAAAAACTTGTTGGCCGCCTTCTCCCGATGTTTGAAACCCCAGATGCCGATCAGGAAGAAGGTGGTGACGAGGGTGACTTCAAAGAACACGAAGAACAGGAACAAATCCCTTGCCGCGAAGACGCCGAGCATGCCGGTTTCCAGCAGCAGGAACAGGATGAAATACAGTTTCCAGCGCTTCTTGATGTGTACCGACGCGAGCGCCGCCATCAGCGCCACGACGGCCGTGAGCGTGATCATCGCGACGGACAGCCCGTCGGCGCCCACTTTGTAATTGAAGACCAGTTTCAGGCTGCCAAGCTGCTCCAGTTCGCTCTGGTCCCGTTGCAGGTCCACCGCGATCCATCGCGCTTCCTCGGTGTATTGCACCGAATTGGCGGACTCCCGGTCGTAACCGGCAAACAGGAAAAGCGAGAACAGAAGCGGCAACACCGTCGCCGCAATGCCGACGATTTTGATCAGGCGGCCGTTATGCTTCGGCAGAAACGCCAGCACCAGCACGCCGAGCAGCGGGGAAAAGATGATGAGCGAAAGAAGCGGCCAGTTATCCAACATGGAAGAACCTCCTTCCCGCGAGCAGCACCATCAGGAGGACGATGCCGAGCA
>Ga0310829_1000466_pt1 | contig 34208 bp, 26 predicted proteins | sample WT_ome_4_FD_202244 | JGI IMG/M metagenome (GOLD analysis project Ga0310829, IMG submission 202244) | Sorghum-adapted microbial communities enriched on wild type (WT) sorghum from Joint BioEnergy Institute, Emeryville, California, United... ...
TGGAGAGTCAGAGAAATCGCGGGCGCCTGGACACTAGACCCGAGTATACCATCAGCATTGGTGTGGTCACTGTTCCCGCAGGCTCGGATGTGCCGTTGCAGGAGTTGTTTAAATCCAGCGATGAAGCATTGTATCAAGCCAAGCATGCTGGCCGTAACCAGGCTGCACGTAGCGGAGCATAACAGCGAAAGGCCGGCCCCATAAGGGACCAGCCTTTTTTTGGTTGTGTGCAAGCGGGATCAGTTCTCGTCCAGCCACAAAATTGCTGTAACCCCGCGCGGATAATACCGACTTCCGCAGATGACACCGGCCATCATCTGGTCGCTCCAGCTCCAGTAGGCATTCTTCTCGGAAGTCAGCCAGCCCACATGTGCTGCATCGGCAGCTTGACCTCGTTCGTCCCACGGAAGACCCAAGATCCGGCGGGCGATGAACTGGCAGAGATAAATTTTACTTAGCCAGGAGTTGTTGCTCGTTGAGGACAACTTCCAACCGCCGTCCTCGAACAGGCAGATGCCCGGCTGCAGCACTGTGTTCAGGTGCGTGGACAGCGCTGCGATATATGCGCCGAATCGACCGTTTGGATCCAGCGCTTCTTCGCAGCCGGTGTAGAGCGGGTAGATAAGACCCTCGATCGCAGGGATGATCTTCGAGTCATTGTTCTCTTGAATGACCGCTGGAATGTAACCGCCCGGCAGCATATGAGAAGTAATCGTGGCAGCACACAAATCGGCTTGGCGTCCGGCCAGCGCAGCCGCCGTTTCGCGGCCATTGTCGCGAAGCAGCTTCTCTAAGGCAACGTACGCTGCCCAGCTCTTGCCGGCCAAATAAATGTTATTCCGCGCTTGCCCCAGCGAGACGTCCAGACTGTCATAGGTGGTGATTTCCGCTCCGCCCATTGTACGGGAGCTGTCGAGGCCCATAATGCCGGTACGCTGCGACGGATCAGGATGGTCGCGGTTCACCATGCTTTCCAGGCATTGCTCCAGAATCGGCAGGTTCTGCTTCAACCATTCGCGATCGTTCGTTTGATGGACGTAAACGGTGGCGCTTAACACCCAGTTGACGAGTTGCTCCTGCGTCATGTGAGAGAAGCAGTCGTCGAGCGCATGCAGCTCATAAGACGAATAGCCAGGAAGGGTAAACGAGTTCTTTACGCCCATGTCATGCGTGAAGCTGATGCCGCCAGGATATTCGGTTGAATCTCCCGGAAACCGCACCGTATCCCGGTAGCTGTAGCGGCTGGTGTAGAAATCGAGTTCGTTTTTAACCGTCCATGGATTCATTTTGATCTCGTAAAACAACTGGTCAACCAGCAAATCAAACGTATTCATCATCCGGTATTCGCCTTCATTGACGATCCAGAGCGGCTTGCCCTCATGCTCCAGCAGCTCCGTGGAACCGTAATAGCTGCGGATGGCATGCGCAAGCATAAACTTCTGATCCTCGCTTAGCTTAGCGTCGTTTACTAGCGCGTCGCCTTGGCGGGCAACCTCCAGCTTACGGTCAAATTGTGCTAACGCATACTCGGCTACTTCTTCGATGTTCGCGAAATACCGCGTATAGTAGTAGGATGCATCTATCCCTGTTGTGACGTAACCAGCGCGGTAGAAGCAAAGTGCAAAGCGGTAAGTGGCTTTCTCGCCAGCCGGTGTATCCATAAGCAGTGCGCCCACGGGGCCAAGGCCAAACCGGAGATTTTCCGGAACCTTTGGTTTGAGAATCGATTCCATCGTAAAAAAGCCAGCGCTGGTAATCCGCGGATCGCTCGCCGCAATGGCGGTATGGCGGCCTTGGCCAATGCCGCAAATGCGGCCGCTCGTCACGTCCTCCAAGCGACGAATGGCGCTGACAGGGTCGTTGTTTTGCATACCAAAGAAGGCTTTGCGCGTCGACGTTCCCCGGGTATTGTCCACCGTGATCTCGGCAAGCACGGCCGGCATCAGCGCGAAACGCAGCTGCTCTTCCGTTGCTGTCTCGGGATCAGGTACGCCTTCAAACGGGGAGATTAAGCGGAACGTCAAATCGCCGGCTTGCCATTCGTCGATGGCTGCCCCAAATCGGCGGACGATTTCATTCCGATTGTACGGCAGGATGAGACCGCCCTCTACTTGCTGAACGGAATGTCGCTCGCTGGAGCCTGAATTGCTCTCTTCGGTCGTGTAACGATTACGCTCGTCCAGACCTTCGCCAAAGAACGGGAAAGCGCGGTAATGCTCTTGCCCATCGTCCTGCAGGCCAATATAGATGTTTTGGTTCGGCGGGCTGGCCATTTCTAGGTCGAAGCCGCCGCTTTGGCCGGGATAACCTAATGTAAAGCTGGCAAACGCTCCCATCGGAGAGTGATGCGCGTTAAAAAATATATTTTTACCCAAGTTAATTACCTCCTGTTCAATTCACAGCGGTTATGCTAGTTTTGATTATAACAAGGCTTTTGGGGAACGCCCATGTCCAAACCGCCGATCGATTTATCCAAAACGTGCACGGCGGTGAGGCAGGGAAAGCGATTAAAGAGAAGCGGAGGGATAAGGGTGGCTAGAGAACATCAGGTTACCGAATATATGCTGCCAAATATGGATTCGACGTTTAAGCTCTTTGCCGCGCATTTGCGAACGGTCACGCCGGAGTGGTCGTATCCGCGCCACAGCCACCCGCTGTTCGAGGTGAACTTGCTGCTGGCAGGCAGTCAAGAGATGATCGTCGGCGGTAAACGTTATGTGCAGCAGCCCGGCGATTTTCTGCTGCTGCGCCCCGAGGACATGCACGAAAGCCGGGCGCTGGGAACAGAGTCGATGACGTATTATTGCTTGCATTTTAACGTCGATGAGCCCGTGCTTCGCGAGCTGCTGTGCCGCGGCGAGAATCCGCTCTACACCGTAGACGGACCGCTGGCCCAAATTATTCGGCCAAGCTTGGACAAGCTCATCGCGCTTACTTCGGACGGGTCAGGTACGAAGGTGGCGGACAAGATGCGGACGATGGCTGCGCTGTTCGAGCTGTTTGCAGGGCTGAGCGAAGGGTTGGCCGAGCAGGAAGCCGGCGCGCCAAGCAGCCGGATGAACCGGATCGCGGCGGAGATCGCCGCCGCGCTGGAGCGCAGCGTCGAGGAGCCGGGGGCGGCGTGGAACGTGTCAACATTAGGGAACGCAAGCACCATAAGCAGCAGTTCCAGAAACAGCAGTTCCAGCATCACCGGCGAAAAGGGTATCAGCAGTAATGTTAGTCGCGGTAGTGTCTCCCGTGATGAAGGCTCCTCCGGTCGTCGATCCGTCGACGTTCTGGACGCCGATCGATCACGCGAGACTGTCGCGGCGGTCACTGCCGGACTTGGGTACAGCGCGTCCTCCTGCAATCGGATTTTCCGCAGCGTGTACGGGATGTCGCCGCGCCAGTATTTATCGGCGCTGAAGCTTAAGAAGGCCAAGCTGCTGCTGTTGGAGCCGGAGTTATCGGTGGAAGCCGTTTCGATACGACTTGGTTACAAGGATATTGCCCATTTCAGCCGTCAGTTTAAACGCTGGACTGGAGAATCACCCGGCAAGTTTAGAGCGCGGTTTCATATTTAACTTGAAGTCATATCCATTTTATTTTGAAAGGGGCTTGCTGTTTTGATCACTAAAAATGAAAGCGCTGACTTGTTAGCGGTACCGCGAAGCAAGCGAATTGTCTTTTTTGGCGACAGCATTACGGAGAACGGTACGTATATCCGGAACTTGGAGGCTTTTTTCCTGAAGCATCTGCCGGAACACCGACTGGAGTGGATCAATTTGGGGGTCAGCAGCGAGACTGTAGCGGGAACCAGCGAAAAAGATCACCCCTTCCCCCGTCCCTGCGTGCATGAGCGCCTGGAGCGCGCTTTGGCCGAAACCCGGCCGGATTGGGTGTTTATTTGCTACGGAATGAACGACGGCATTTATCATCCGTTTGGGGAGGCGCGTTTTGAAGCCTACCGCGATGGGTTGCGTCAAGCTGTGGAACAGGTGCAAAGCGTCGGAGCCCGCGTCATCCTGATGACGCCGCCGCCATTTGATGTTGCTTCGATTGGCGGAGAGGCGCTGCCAGACGGGAAGGATATGAATGAATACTCGTTTGAGCGGCCGTATGTCAAATATAACGAAGTCTTGGAACGCTACGCATCTTGGGTGCAGCAGTACGGCGAAGCAGAAGGGCTGACGGTGGTAGATCTCCGCCGCCCGTTGAGTGAACTGATTCGTAAACGTCGTGAGGCGGACGCGGGTTATCGTTACGGCGATGGCATCCATCCGAACGAAGACGGGCATTGGGTAATCACCCAGACGATCCTGAGCCGTGTGTTCCATTTGGAGCTGGAGCGGATACCGGCCTGGGCTGAGGTCGACGGGGGCGACAGCGAGTTTATCCGGCTCGTCGGCCAGCGGCGAGCCGTGCTGAATGCGGCGTGGCGAGAGCATGTCGGGCACACGAACCCGAACAAGCTGGAGACACCGCCGCTGGCGGAGGCGCTGCAGCAGGCTGAGGCACTGCTGCCAGCAATCGAGCGCGCCGCTGCGCTGGAAGGCGGCACAGAGAGCGCGGAGGTGCGCGAATGGATGGGGTTCGCGCGCACCGACTTCTACTTCGGCGGCCGCGAATGCGTGGTAGTCGCTCCGCGGGAGGCCGCGCCCGGCCGGCCTTGGGTTTGGCGGAGCGAATTCTTCGGCGCCTTCGCGGACGCCGACCTGGCTCTGCTCGAGCAAGGCTGGCACGTGGCCTACTGCCGGCTGAGCCACCTCTACGGCTGCCCGTACGCCGCCGGGCAGATGGAAGCATTTCGCGCCTGGCTGACCGCGAAATATGAGCTCGCCCCGAAGCCGGTGTTGTTCGGCTTCAGCCGAGGCGGCCTGTACGCGCTGCGGTACGCCGCGCTGTACCCGGACCGCGTCGCGGCGCTGTATCTCGACGCGCCGGTGGTGGACATCCGCAGCTGGCCGGGGGGCCAGGGTGCGGGTCGGGGCGCGCCGGAGGAGTGGCACGACTGCTTGGCGGTGTATGACATCGCCAAGTCAGCAGCCACTCCGGCGGAGGCCAACCGGCTCGCTGGCGAGGAGACGGATCGCCTGCTCGCAGGGCTCACCGCACCGGCCAGCGCTGGCGTGCCGGTGCTGCTCATCTCCGGTGACGCCGATCTCGACGTGCCGTTTGAGGAGAACGGGGCGGTGCTTGAGCGCACCTACCGGGCATGTGGCGGAGCGGTGATGACCATTCTTAAGCCAGGCGGGGGCCATCACCCGCACAGCTTGCCCGACATCACTCCGATTGTGCAGTTTGTCCTTTCTTCGGCTGCGAACCGAGTACAATAGCTGCCTATAGACCGTCCGATGGATATCGGACGGTTTTTTGCTTCGAATTGGAAGACTTCTTCCTTTGGGGGGAGGGGAACCTAGTCTTTCCGCGTTCTTTTCAACGATTATCCCGTTGCATCAGGAAATGGAAACAAGAGAAAGAAAGTGTGATATGCAAAATTGAAGCAAGATGCCGGTAAACCGATAAGTACGGATATGTGCAAGAGGGAGGAATACGTTCTCGTCCTCCTTTTTAACGATTATCCCGTTGAATCAGCCGGTGGAGAATGTGAAGGAAGTAGGGGGCAGAAAGTAGCATCCAAGTAATATCCAAGTGTAGTAGTATGCAAGATCAGTAATAAAAAAGTGATGTGAGAAAACCGATGGGTAGGAACATTTGAGCTACAACTCACTGAGTTAATATAGATTAGATTGTGAAAAAAACGATAAATTGAACTTGGGTATAGCTTAAATCGGTTGAGCTGAAAGGGAAAATACTGAATAAGAAGCGGAAATGCTGAAATTGGTATAGCTGTAAATGAGTCGATTAACTGTGTTCGAAAGTCAAGGTAGGGGCGATTTCATGTTGTTTGGCATTCCGATCAGCATTCTTTCTTTTCTCAATAAAAATCGCATAGTACCTCAGTTAGCAGCCTCACGCTGCACCTGCAAGGAACGGCTTCCGCTGGCGTGCGTTCAGACCATGGGCGATTAACTGGCGGTAAGGGATGGCAGGAATGGACAAGCACATTTGCAGCAGGTTTTGGCGCATCTCTTCCTCGGAACAAGTCATGCGCAGGTAACGGCGGACGGTGTACTCATTCAAATACGCCTGCAAATGCGTTATTCCCAGCGAGACATACGTGCGTCGGATCGAGTCTCTTGCTTGTCTCACGACTTTCCGCAAGGGCAGATACATCCGATAAGCGAAAGGAAACCACCGCTTGGTTGAGGTATGTTGTCCATCGACATACTTGTTGATGAATGTCTCAAGATCGCTCCGGTCAGCCTGTTGCTCGCCCCCTCCTCTTTTGTGCGGAATCAATTGAATCTTCACTCGCTCGGGTTCACCAGTCTCCGTGACCGTACAGCCGGCAACAACCGCGGTGGCATAAGGTTGACAAGCTGGATGAAAGCGTCTGGTATCCGTGCCATATTGATCGCGGCTCACCTTTACTTCTCCAGAAAGCAAAACCTTCGCATCCCATTCACCGAGGGTATGACGGATTTTGTGCAGCATGAGCCAAGCGGTCTTGTAGGTCACTTGAATCACCTGACTCAACCGCAGCGCCGAGATGCCATCTGGGAGCAGGAACAGCTCCAATGCTTGGAACCATTTCACCAAAGGCAAATGGGTTCTTTCAAAAATGGTGCCGACCAAAGGAGAGGCTTGATAGCCACATTTTCCGCATTCAAATAAAGGAATATGTCGAGTGGACAGACGGGTGCACTCGGTATAAGCACAGCGCGGGCAGACAAAGCCATTTGGCCACTTCATCGCGATAATCGCCTCGATACAGTCGGCCTCGCTTTGAAAACGGCTACTGATAGATTTAAGCCCCATGCTCGTACCTAATTCCATGTCCGATCCCTCCAATTGAAGTTCCTCTAGTCACTGAATACGCACGTGCGTTCCCTTTTTTCTCATTATAGCAAACATACGTTCTTGTATCAACTAAAAAATCTCAAATCTTCACAAAAATGTGGATGTTCAGATCACTGTGCAGCCTTAGTTTAATCCCCCTGATCGATTCGCCAATTCTGAATCAAAGGGATAATCGTGCAAAAGGTGGGACTGGGGGGAGAAGCCCCTCTTCCTAATCTCTCAATTCTGATCAAAAGGGATAATGATGCAAATAGGCACCGCAGGGCGTACTAAGGCGCGAAGAGCCGCAATAAGGCGAAAAAAGTTAATAAGGCATAATAGAAGAAATAAACAAAATATGCAAAATAAATGAAATAAACAAAATAAGCGCAAAAAGCGAAAGAAGTAAAAGAAGTGAAAAAAGTGAAAGAAATGAAAATTGCGAAAATAACGAAAATAACGAAATAGCGGAAAAAGAGAAAGTAGAGAAAGTAGAGAAAGAAGCGAAATAAGCGCCATAGGACCAATAGGGTGAAATTAAATTGAGAAATAAGACGCGAAGGGCGCCTCTCTTTCTCGATCTCTACATGCTGAATGAAAGTACTGAATGAAAGGGATAATGGTGTAAAAGGGCAAGCGGTCAGGTAGTCATGGGTTCAATCAGACATGGGTTCATGCGTTCAAGTATTCGTGTGGTCAAGTCAGTCAAGCGGTCGTGAAAATTGTTCGAAGACCTGTCACATTACTTCGGGAGTTTCTGGCAAACGGATGGGATTCTATCGACTCTTTTCTGGTAGTATGGTATTATGATAGTCTGATAACGTATTAGCGAACTAAAGCGGTGTTTTGAGTTGAGCTAATAGTATTACTCAGGGGGAGAGAGATAGATGAAAGTTAATAGAAAAATGGTTTTGATGAGCCTAGTGATGGCTCTGGTGTTAACGATGCTGGCCGGGTGTTCGGGGTCAGGAGCGGGGAAAGAGGATAATCAGCTGGTGATCGGCATTGACGATAAGTTCGCACCGATGGGCTTCCGCGATGAAAATAACGAGATTGTGGGCTTCGATATTGATTACGCTAAAGCGGCGGCGGAGAAAATGGGAATGGAAGCCACGTTCCAGCCGATCGACTGGTCGGCTAAGGAATCTGAGTTAAACAGCGGACGGATCGATCTGATCTGGAACGGATATACGATTACGGAGGAGCGCAAGGGCAAGGTCCTCTTTACGAAGCCTTATTTGAAAAATAGCCAAGTGGTCGTAACGCTGGCCGATTCGGAAATTACTCAGCTGAGTGATCTAGCTGGCAAGACAGTGGGCCTGCAGGCGTTGTCCTCCGCAGCGGATGCGCTGGATGCAGCTCCGATCAAGAGCGAGATCAAAACGATCTCGGAGTTCCCGGACAACGTACTTGCTCTTACGGATCTCAAAACGAAACGGCTTGATGCGGTCGTAATCGACGAAGTTGTGGCGAGATACTACATGGCGAAAGAAGAAGGTACGTTTAAGCTGCTGGATGAGTCGCTGGCGCCTGAAGAATACGGCATCGGCGTGAAGAAAGGCAACGAGGAGCTGCTGAACAAGCTGCAGAAAGCGCTCGACGAGCTGAACCAGGACGGTACCGCTTCGGAAATTTCGAAGAAATGGTTTGGCGAAGATAAAGTGCTGAAGTAGATACGAAAGCGTAGAAACCGGATTGCTTCGGAATCCGGTTTTTTGCTGATTAAGTTAAAATTCAAGATGTTCCGAGGAGAGCGATCATGAGTCTGGAATATTTGTTAAGTATCCTAGGGCCGATGCTGGAAGGAACGAAAACGACGATTTGGCTGTTTCTGCTTGCCATTGTGACCTCGATTCCGCTGGGCTTCGCCTTTACCTTTATGGTTCGCAGCCGAATCAAGCCGGTCGCTTGGTTTGCCGGAGCTTATATTTACGTCATGCGCGGTACGCCGTTGCTGCTGCAAATGCTGTTCGTTTGCTTTGGGTTGCCGGTTATCCCGGGTATCGGCGAGTACCTCGTCATGGATCGGTTTGTTGCTGCTTGCGTTGCTTTTACGTTGAATTACGCGGCGTACTTCGCCGAGATCTTCCGGGGCGGCTTGCTGGCGATTGACAAAGGACAATATGAAGCCGCAAAGGTGCTGGGGCTTAGCCGCTGGCAGACGACAACGCGAATCGTGTTGCCGCAGATGCTGCGCATCGCGCTGCCTGCTGTCTCCAATGAGTCGATTACGCTGATCAAGGATACAGCGCTGCTTTATGCAGTGGCTGTTCCCGAGCTGCTGCATTTCGCGCAAACGGCCGTCAACCGGGATTTTACGATCGTACCTTTTGTACTTGCAGGCGTGTTATATCTGTTGATGACATTGGTGTTGACCGTGCTGTTTAAGGCGTTGGAACGGAAGTTCAAATTTGAGTAAAGGGCTGGAATCATGGATCAAGCAATCGTTCAAGTCGAGCATTTACGTAAATCGTTTGGCCACCTGGAGGTGCTGAAAAACATTTCCTTTAATGTCGCTGCGAGCGAAGTGCTGGCGGTGATTGGGCCGTCCGGATCGGGCAAGAGCACGATGCTGCGCGCCTTGGCCCATCTTGAGGAAATTGATGGGGGGACGATCCGGATTGGCGGGGAGCCGCTGGTTGACAATGGGCGGTATGCCGGCAGCGCCAAGCTCAAGGAAATTGCTACCCGCATGGGCATGGTGTTCCAGCATTTTAATCTGTTCCCGCACCTTACGGTGCGCGGGAACCTGGAGCTCGCGCCTAAGCTGGTAAAAAGGCAGCCGTCTGCCGACATCCGCTCTAAAGCGACGGAGTTGCTGGAGAAAGTGGGGCTCTCCGATAAAGCGGAGGTCTATCCGTCTAACTTGTCCGGGGGGCAAAAGCAACGGGTTGCCATCGCCCGGGCCCTGATGATGAACCCGGAGATCCTGCTGTTCGACGAGCCGACCTCTGCGCTGGATCCTGAGTTGACGGGCGAGGTACTGCAGGTGATGAAGCAGCTCGCCGAAGAGCGGATGACGATGATTGTCGTCACGCATGAGATGGGTTTTGCGCGGGAGGTAGCCGACCGCGTGATGTTTATGGCGGACGGGGAGATTATCGAGTCCGGCCCGCCGGAGCAGCTGTTTGGTGCGCCGCAGCATGAGCGTACGCGGTCCTTTTTGCAGCGGGTGCTGTGATCACTAAATTCAACAACGGCGGCAGCCTCGGAACTTCAACTACGAAGTTTGAGGCTGCCGCCGTTTTTTACCACCCTATTTTATTTCACCGAGTAAACCCCTTCTTTGTAAATCAACGTATAAATCATGCCCGAGTCGGTCAGAACGTACTGGTCCACGGCATCCTTGGACAAGCGACGTTGTTTCCCGTCGGCAGCAATATGGTATATGCCGGGCTCATAACCGTGGGATACGTAGTAGACACCGGACTTACTGACCTCAAAGGTCGTATCAGCCGTCGCACCGGGCGCCAGAGCAGCCAGCCTCTTCTCTTGACCTGTTGCTGGGTCAAACCGGAATAACTCCATGTCCGTGCCGCTGGCGGACGTATAATAAAATACGTTCTCATACATCCGGATCTGGGAAATGTTCCGTGACGACAAGGCAACGGCGGGCTTTCCGCCATTTAACCCGGTGCGCATCAAGTGACCCGAGCTGTCTTCTAGATAATACAGTTGCTCGCCAATCACCCAGAATTGGCTTGCACCCGCGGCCAGCTTCACATGTGCCCGGCCGGTTGTATCGATCTGGTACACGGAGTTCGGATCCTTCGGATCGCTGTCATTAAAGCCGATCGTATAAAGGGCTCCGTTTTTCAGCACCAACGAGGAATCGGTTCTGTACCCGACCCCGCCGTTTTCTTCCACCGAACGGGCCACGCCGTAGGCATATCCGGGCTCTCCGAGCAATTCCTTCTCTCCGGTTGTCATGTTAAACCGGCTCAAGTTGTTCGCCACTTCCGTCATAAACCGGAAATCGGTATAGTACAGGGCTTCCCGGTCTGAGGCAAGACCGGCCAAACTTTTCGCCGACAAGACCTCCTGCAATGCTCCGTTCTTCACCCGGTACAACATGTCCCCGCCCATCGTTAAATCGCCGACATGCAGGTTAACGAATAATTCGTTATTGGACTTCCGTACATCCGTCAGCCAGCCGTCCTCCGACCGCCAATCGCCGAGCGAGGCGACTTTTTCAGCCTGTTGCTTTTTCAGGTCATAGGCGTACAGGTAAGCTTGATTCTTCACCGTGGACACGTAGTAGAGAAGATCCCCGATCACTTTTCCCGAATGGAACACCGGTGTACCGGGTACCTGAACTCGCGTCGCTTTGTTGCTTCCCGATTTCCGGAAAAGCTGCTCTTCTACGGAAGCACCGTTGTTCAGGTATACAGTTTTCATGTAATAGACGTCGGTTTCATACTGCGTCAACGGGGTCGCTATCTTCTCATAGTCCACCCGTTTCCGTCGATCGGTCAGTTGTGTTTTAATCGAATCTTTGACTGCTAGCGTATCCGGGTGCTTCAGGTTAATCGGCGTATCGCCGATCAGAATCAACCCGTCCAGCCAAGCGATCTGTTTGCCAAGTGCGGTCGCGGCATCCCTCAGAGGTAACATAACCCGCCCGCCAATTTTTTGCGGCGGCACGTCGAGCTTCACCGATTCATCGTTAACAAGCATGGTCTTGCTGTTCACTTTGAATTTGACCGTTCGCTTGAGTGTTACGTTCCGGAGGACCACATCGTCCGGTGTCTTCGCGTTCCAGACGACTTCCCAATACCCTTGGTTGGCCCCGGTGGTATGCTCGGCCAAGTATCCCATCAGACGAATAGGCACGAGGACGCGCCCGTTACGCTGGACGACTTCATAATCTCCGCTAATATCCGTCTTCTGTCCTTGCAAAAACGCTTTGCTTTGATAGTCGTAAGGAATGATCGCCAGCTCGTTGAACGCCTCTTTCAGCGAACTGCTGCTGCTTCCTTGGACTGGGCTGCTAGCTTTCTCAGCGGCATGAACTCCGGCTGTTCCCAGCCCTAGACATGCTGTTAATAGCAGCAACATGATTTTCTTCTTCAATACGAAACTCTCCCTTCAATAAACCAGACACAAGATGTCATCTAATGACTAGACGCTTCAACTCTTGTAAAAGTTGCTATGTCAAAGCTAGCGCAATTAGGAGGTAACGCGAGCATTTTTGACAACCCTGTTGTAGAATCAAAAAGAAGACGTTTACACCAGCAGGATGGAGGAACCTAGGAAATGTTAGATCAATATGCATCGGCCACCGTCGTTTCGACGGCATGCAATTATATCATGGAGCGTCCGGACAAGTTCACTCATACCTACCGAACCTATATTAAATTAAGAGAAAACGGAGCACAAGAGCTCCGATTCTGGCATAGCAATGCCATCGACTCCACATGGGATACCGGTTCGGTTGCCCGCGGCGGGGAATATGGCGGACAGTGGCGAATCGAAGCTGCCTACGTCGGGGACGGCGGCTTGGAACCGCAGGGTTCGGTCGTGCCCGGTTCACAGGTACGCGTTACGTTTGACGGCGGCAACGAAGTCAAAGCGGTTGCCCCCGGGGAGTTGTTTTGGAGCGATCCGGTCAAGATCGACCTGCCGGAAGGCCATCTGCTGGCGTTTACTTGGACGATTTCAACGGAGTCTGGAGGCAAAACGGTTCCCTACAATACCGAGCAGATGCTGGTAACGGCGTTTGATGCGCCGGGAGCATGTGCGGATCAAGCCGCTGCCGATGGCTTTGCTCGATCGGAGAATTTGCTGGTCATGCCTGCACTGATTGCAAGCGCAAAGCCGGTAAGGCAACGCCTCATCTTCCTTGGTGATTCGATTACGCAAGGCGTAAGGACCCGCCGGGACGGTTACGAGTATTGGGCGGCGCGAATTGCCGATGGCTTGGGCAACGATTATGCCGTATGGAACCTTGGCTCCGGCTGGGCAAGAGCCTACGATGCTGCCGCTGATCGGGCCTGGCTGAACAAGGTGAAGCTGGGGCAGGCTCCAGGGACGAACACCCAAATCATCCTGGCGCTTGGGGTTAACGATATCGATATCGGCGCCCGTACTTCAGAGGAGCTGCTGGCCGACCTGACCACTATCATTTCTTTACTTCGCCAAAACGATCCGACGGCGGAAATAATCCTGTTCACCGTTCCTCCTTTTAATTTCAGCGAAGAGCGCGAACAGGTCTGGCGGCGGGTCAATGATCATATCCGCTCCGCCTCGCTTCCGGGCGTTGACCGCGTCTTTGACATGGCCGCTCAACTATCCCAGCCCGCGCCGCAGGATCACCGGCTGCGTCCGGATTTCATGAGCTCGGATTACGATCCCCATCCGAATGGAGCGGCAGGCAAGGTCGTGGCCGACGCATTCTTGGCGTGGTACTTCAGTGATGATGAACGGGAGCGCTGAGATGATGAGCACCCCTCTTCTGAATGTAGGGATCTTTGCCCATGTCGATGCGGGCAAGACAACGACGACGGAACATATTTTGTATACCAGCGGGCGGATTCGGACGCCGGGCCGTGTGGATGACGGCACCGCGCTGACGGACTCGCTGGAAGTTGAACGCCAGCGCGGGATTTCCGTTCGTGCGGCGATGACGAATTTTACTTGGAAAGGTACGCAGGTGAACTTGATTGATACGCCGGGCCACGTCGATTTCCTGTCCGAAGTGGAGCGTTCGCTGCGCGTGATGGATTGCGCGGTGCTGGTGATCTCCGCCGTAGAAGGCGTTCAGGCCCAAACGGAAATGATCTGGAACGCGCTTCTTAAGCTGCGAATTCCAACGATTCTATTCGTCAACAAAATGGACCGGGTTGGCGCGGACCCTGATGCGGTGCTGGCGCAAGCACGCAAATATCTGTCCCCGGACATCGTTCCAGTCCAGCATCCGCTGGGGATGTGGCAGGATTATCAAGGAGCGGCGGATTTGTGGAGCGCGGGAGGTGAAGCGGCGGCGGCTGATGCGGGAAGTCTTGAGGCGTTCACGGCGGCGCGGAGCGGCTTGATCGAAGCGTTGGCCGAGCGAGACGAGGCGTTGCTCGAGGCCTACCTTAGCGGGGAGGATGTCGCGGAGGAACGCTGGGAACGCTGTGCGGAGGAGCAAGCGAGATCTGCCCGAATCTATCCGCTGCTGTACGGGGCGGCGACGAAGGGAATGGGTATCGCTGAGCTGCTGGATGCCATGGTGCGCTACTTCCCTCCGGCGGAAGGGGATCCGGAGGCCCCGCCCTCCGGCGTCGTGTTCAAGATCGAACGCGACAAGACGATGGGCCGGATGGCTTATGTTCGCCTTTATGAGGGCAGCCTCCGCAATCGCGATACCGTGTACAACTATACGCAGAACCTCAGCGAGAAGGTGACACAGATCCGCAAAATCGACGGAACACGTTCGGAAGATATCGGTCTGCTGCGGGCAGGCGATATCGCGGCCGTCTGCGGCTTATCCCACGTCCGGATCGGCGATGTACTGGGGCGGCCGGATGCAGTGCCGGCTGAAGCGAAGCTGGCCGTTCCGCTGCTTACGGTACAGGCTCATCCAGCCAACGAAGCAGAATACCGCGCCGTAGCGGAAGCGCTGCAGGAGCTGTCCGACGAAGATCCGCTGCTGGACGTGCAATGGCTGCAGGAAGAACGAGAGCTGCACGTAAAGGTGATGGGGCCGATCCAGCTGGAAGTGTTAAGCAGCGTCATGGAATCCCGTTACGGCTTGAAGGTGACCTTTGGGAAGCCATCGGTCATTTATAAAGAAACACCGAAGCAAGCCGGGGAAGGGTTCATCGCTTATACGATGCCGAAGCCGTGCTGGGCGATCCTGCGATTCCAGATCGAGCCCGGACCTCGGGGAAGCGGCTTGGTCTACGAAGCCCGGGTGCGGGACGAGGATCTGCTGCCGCAATATCAGAACGAGGTGGCGCGCCGTGTTCCTGAGGCGTTGCAGCAAGGGCTGTATGGCTGGGAGGTTACTGATCTGAAGGTGACGTTGGTCTATGGCCAGCATCACGTATGGCATACCCATCCGCTGGATTTTGCTGTCGCCACGCCGATGGGAATTATGAATGGGCTGGCGAATACCGGGACCCAATTGCTGGAGCCTATTTTGCATGTCCGCATCGTTGTCCCCGAAGAGAATGCCGGTCGGGTAATGAATGACCTCGTGCAGATGCGCGGCCGGTTCGAGCCGCCTCAGCTGCAAGGAGAACGAGTGCTGATTGAAGGGCATGTACCGCTCTCGACTTCGCTGGATTATCCCATTGAACTTAGCTCGTACACCAAGGGACGCAGCACCTTTGCTTCCTCCTTTGCCGGCTATGAACCGTGCCCGCCGGATGTGCACGCCGAGCGGGTTCGGCGAGGGGTTAATCCGTTAGATCAGGCGAAATATATTCTCAGTGTGCGCAAAGCACTGCAAGGGTAGTTCATCAACAGGTTCATCTTAGTCGAAATAGGAACCGAATTGCTTAATGTAGAAGGAACAATGGACCTTGACCGGAAGCTGGCTGAACATCTCATGCCAATCGGTCTTTTTCCACTCATCATAACTCATGCTGTTGCGCACATATTTCCCGAGCCCAATCCCGTCGGTGCGGTGGCGTTGCATGGTCTTGATCACCCGCAGCGCTTCCGAAACGATATGTTCGCTGACCAGCTTTTCAACCTTTGCCCGTTCAGAGGTGCTTAGTTTTGCATTGCCAATGTACTCATCCACACTTCCATAGATCTTCAAATAAATATTCGCTTCATAATCGCCGGACGTGTTCTTCGTAATCACGATCCGGCGTTTGCTTTTTACCGCCTTGACGGAAATCGCCTTCAAGTCGGGATGCTCCGTCGTCAGGGTAAACTCGCCCTCTTGCAGGTTCGAATACAACAGCATGAACAGGTAAACGTCTTCCCACGGCAGCTTCGCAATCATTCGATCATCCCGCATCAAGGCGATGCCGCTGATGGTAATATCCTTCTCCTTCTCCAGGACTAAGGCGGCAATTGGATCCTCCCCGTCATCGAAGTAATCGCGGGTAAATTCGTACAACGAGGTTCGGGGGAGCGATTGTATTGAGTATTCTTTTTGCAACAGCTTGTTGATATAGTTCGCCGTCTTGGTATGCCGCGGATATTCCTGGCTGATGATCTTCCCGGCATCTCCCTCGACGACGACCATTGAAGTTCGGATGGAAATGCTGGGATCGCGCAGAAACGTATCTAAATACGACCAGAAGCCGCGGCGGGCTAACTCCTCACCGATCAAAAAGGTGCGAATTTGTCCGCTGGCAATGATTCGGCTGGTCCGCAACGACAAGGCCTCCCTCGCTTGCTTTGGACTTGAAGCGATCGTTGACAGCAATTCGTCGGTCGTTTTGCCATCCCGGGCGTATTGCGAAACCAGCGGAATGCTGACCGTAGCCTTAATCTTATTCTCGGGAGCCGCATCAAAAGCGGCCGTTTCAATATAACCAACTCGTTCCAGAATACGCTGGTCCCGGCTGCAGCCGGTGAGTACAAGGATGAGAACGGCAGCGAGCAGAAATCGTCTAAGCATGCTTCTTCAACCTCCTTTGCATGAGTAGAAGCACAATCAGCAGCAACGGGAGCCCGAAGGCAACACCTATCTGTACAAAGGTGAAATAGCTGGACCAAGACTCTACGACGATTAAGGTTTTGGGGATCATCCCTACAAGGATGGTTGCAACCATGGAAACGAAGACGATCACCTTCCAGGGGATTTGGGGAAAGACCTGCGCCAACGCCTCCTGACCGGCCCAATAGTACATGCCTGCCGTCTGCACGATTGAGAACAAGAACAGGCTGAAGAGAAAGTTCTGGATGCGTTCAATGAACGGAAACCGTAAATAAGCATACATGTCGAGGATCGGAAACGACGAATGGACCAGAGCGTGATGACCGAAGAAGCCGTAAGCCATAATCGAAACGAGCAGATACACGAACATGGTAATTCCGTTTCCTAGATGGATATATTTCAACCATTTTTTGTTTTTTTCCGCATAGGGAAAAAGAAACAGGCACAACTCGTATCCCAAAAACGCGCCGTACAGGTTGTTCAGCCCCTCGTACATATCCGCTCCTTCCTTAAGCCAAAAAGGAGTAAAGCGGGAGAGATCAAACTCATGGACGAAGAGTACGATCAGCGGAATTTGCAACAGCAGGAGCAGCGAGAAGATGACATTCGCTTTAGACATGGTATATATCCCTTTAGTAATGTAGAGAACCACCAGCACGTCCACGAAGATTTTGAGAATGAGGTCAGAGGTCGCCGGAAAGATCAGCATCTGATATATCAAAGCGTATTGCTTGATGACAAGGCAGCCGATCATGCTGAATAACCCCCATAACAGCACATATAGAGGGATTAGCAGGAATCGCGGCAGTGAAGCGCTGAGAATGTCAAATATTGATTGGCCCCGGCCCATTCGGTACACCGCAGAGATCAGCATAATGTTCAGCGTCACCAGCACGAACATAGGAAGGATCATCAGCCAGCCGTTGGTCCCGAAATCGTGGGCCGTGAGGCGCGGCAGAGTGAACAGGACGGCACCGCTTTGGGTATTGAACACCATCAGGGCGATATGGAAGCGATTGAGTTTTTCCCGTTCCACTGGAGTCACCTATTTCTTCATTTTGTTGGACGTTTTGTTGGGAGTACGGGATTGCGTTGGGCGTTTGGACAACATCCAGAAGGGGCCCCGGATAAAGGTATCCTTCCAATCGCCCGGTTTAATCGGCGCGAGCGGAAGGGTGTACGGCGCACCTAAGCTGGTCAGCTTGGACAGATGGATAATCACCAGCCCGAGGCCGAACATAAATCCGAAGTTCCCGAGCATCCCGGATAAGATGATCAGCAAGAATCGAATCAGTCGAATCGAACCGCTCATCGTGTAGCTGGGAATGACGAAGGAAGCGATGGCGGACATTGCAACGGCAATGATCAGAATGTTACTGGTAAACCCGGCTTCCACCGCTGCAGTACCGATCACGATACCGCCAACGATACCGATCGTTTGCCCGATTTTGGTAGGCAGACGAACCCCAGCTTCTCGCAGCAACTCCAAGGTTGTTTCCATCATCAGCGCCTCCAGGACGGGAGGGAAGGGGACGCGGCTGCGCGATTCAGACATCGAAGCGAGCAAATTTTGCGGAATCATCTCGTAATGGTACGTTGTGATTGATACATACATCGAAGTTAAGGTGAGCGTAAGAATAAAGGCGACATAGCGCAACAGTCGAAGAAACGTCCCCACAGCCCAGCGGCTGTAATAGTCGTCAGGGGAGGTAAAAAATTCAAATACGGTTGTAGGCCCAATGATGACCGACGGGCTCTGGTCCAAGAGCACAAGCACCCGACCTTCGTTCAACTTGGATACGGCAACGTCAGGCCGCTCCGAGCTCAGATAAAGAGGGAAAATGGTGGCAGGGTAGTCTTCGATCATCTGTAAAAACATACTGCCATCCAAAACACCGCTGTACTCGATGCCCTGAATCCGCTCCGACATCCGATTGACGAAGTCCATATTGGCAAATCCGTCGATATAAAGCATACATACCTTCGTTTTGAACACTTCGCCGACTTCAAATTGTACAACTTTCAGACGATTGCTCTTCAGCCTGCGGCGGATAATGGACAGATTGGTACCCAGCGATTCATTAAAGGCATCATGCGGGCCGACGATGACAGATTCCGTTTCAGATTGCTCGATGGATCGGACGTCGGGACCGTAAGCCGAAATTAAATAAACCCCCTGAGGTACAAATAGAGCGGCTTCGCCCTCCAAAATCCCTTGAATCACGTTCTTCGTTTCTTCTTCGCGCACGAACTGGGATTGCTGCAAAAGAGCCCCCAGTTCCTCCCGCTGAATATTTTCCAGCGGAATGATCACATTGTTGATAAACTTATGATTATCGACCAAATGCTCAAAGTAGATAATGTCGGCCTGAATGACCGGATACGTCCGATGCGATAGATCGGAGCACCCGTTAAATTCCTCCAGCACCCGCTCCAAAGTGAGCGGACCGGGGGGGTGAGGCTCAGTAAGATGTGATGTTTGTTGCTCTGGTTTATGCTTTACCATCGTCATGATGGTTTTCAATAATCGGGAGTTCAAGGCGCAATTCCTCCAACTGAGGTATTTTCTTCTATTGTGTGTAGCATTGATCGAACTATGCAGATTTTGACGGGATGGGTTGCAGAACAAGTGCAAAAAAAAGAATACTGCGATGGTTCGCAGCATTCTATGTATGGTTATTCTATGGATTCACTTCAGCAACAGCCGGGATAATTCAGCATAACTGATAACCGGGGTATGGGGGAGATGCGGATCTGATTCGGGCTGGATGCCGCGGTGATTAAACCAAATGGAGTGCCAGCCGGCGCCGGCCGCTCCCACGACATCGTTACGCCAGGAATCTCCGATATACCAGCACTGATCCGGTGCCATCTCCAGCTTCCCGGCAATCAGATTAAACAAGCGGGCATCCGGTTTCGTTAAACCTACCGCCCCTGAGATGAAGACCCGTTCGGCAGGAATCAGCCGATCGACCCCGAGTGCCCGGATCTTTCGCCATTGATGGTCCGGCGGCCCGTTCGTAATGATTCCGACAACAGCGCCACGCGCCTTAAGTTCGCCGATCAGCTCCAGCGCTCCGGAGAACGGCCGAATGTCAAATTGACGGCTTAGGTAAGCGGCCTGTACCGCTGCGGCTTGATCGGTTGTCAGCGAAAGCCCAAACTCCCCTAGGGAACGTACGAAACGTTCGGTGCGCATTGATTCCAGCTCATGTCCGTGGGTGGGCGTCCCTCCGACTTGGGCGGAGAGATAATCGCTGTAATAACGCATTCGGTGGTACGCTGATTCATAGGGGAAGTCCGGCCCGGTGTGCAGGATTTCTTCCAGTGCCTCGCGAAAAGGCTGCAGGTGGTCGTATAACGTATCATCTACGTCAAAAAAGATCGCGCGGTTTGAAGTCATTGCGTTCATTGTGATGATCCCCTTCTCTTTACCAGCCGCAGTAGAAAACCGCGGCCTTTTCCTATAAAATGCTTATGTATTGTCCTGGCTGCGGGAGCCGTCGCCTTCCCATTATACGTGACAATTTCGAAAAATCCATAGTTCGACCGGTCCTTTTCGGATATGATGGGATCGGACTGTATACTTTGGGTGGAAAGGTTTGGAGCGGACGTGAAAAAGCCGAAACGATGGTTTACCTTAAGAAATCAAATCTTCATCAGTTTTATGCTGCTGATGATTTTTGTCCTGGGCATCGCCAGCGTACTCACTTATTATCGGATGTCCGCGCTGCTGCAAACCAATGCGGAGAAGCATATCAGTCAAACCGCGATGCAGGCTAATGGTCGATTGGATGCACTGATTGCCCAGATCAATACGCTGACCACGCAGGTCGCCACCGATGCTTACGTTCAGAGGCTGCTGCTCGCTGAGGTGCAAGGGAAGGAGACGCCCTTTAGTTCGCGCCAATCGCTGCTGCCGCTGTTTAGTGACTATCAGGCTTATGTGACCGGCATCAAGTCGCTGGAATTATATACCAATGATTACCGCCGTTTGTTCCCGCTGAACGAAACCCAGTTGATTGACACGATCGACTCGGAATGGATTAATGCAGCGAATTGGGGCAAAGGTTCGCTTGTCTGGATCGGGATCGATCCGCGCGATCCGTCCACCGTGCTGGCACTGCGCCGGGTGAGCTTGCTCGACCGCTGGTTTTCATCCGGGGGATATTTGATGGTGCGGCTCGATCGGACTTATTTTCAAATTCATGATCAGATCGACGAGGATGTGGGGGAGTATATTCTGCTGGTCGACGGGAATCAACGTCCTGTGGCAACCAACTTCAGCTTCCCTGCGGAAGAATTAAATGTGAAGGAACTGCTGAGCAACGAGGGGAAAAATATCACCATCGGCGAACAGAAGTTTATCGAGGTCAAGCAAGCCTCTAAAGCAACCGGGTGGACGCTGGTCTTCTTCACACCCATGAGCTACGTCACCAGCGGGATTTCCGCGCTGCGCACAGCTGTCCTCGCTTCGGGAGCCATCGGGGTGCTGCTGTTCCTGATCATGTCGCTGTCGCTGTCGACGATGATTACCCGCCCGATCTTCCGGCTCATCAAGGCGATGCGCGGGGCGAGATTCGGGGTGCTTCAGCGGAACCCGATGTTCTCGAGCACGATGGAAATTAACGAGCTGAACAATTCCTATAACCAAATGGTCGATAATATGAACGAATTGATCCGCGTCGTTTATGAGAAGGAGCTTCTGCAGAGCCGAACCGAATTAAAAGCGCTGCAGGCTCAGATCAATCCTCATTTCCTGTTTAATACGCTGGAGGCCTTCTATTGGTCACTGGAGGATAAGGGAGAGGAGGAGTTGGCCAACCTGGTCGTCGGCATGTCCAGCTTGTTCCGGTACATTATCAGCAGTCCCAACCAGGACGAGTGGGTGACGATTGAGGACGAGCTGGAGCATGTGGAACGTTATCTGCAGCTGATGGATATTCGGCTTGCAGAACGCTTAACCTGGTCCATTGATGCCGGCGAATTCCGCCATGTGAAAATTCCTAAGCTTCTGATTCAGCCGCTCGTGGAGAACGCGATTTGGCATGGGGTTGAAAAGCAACTCGGCCAGGGCAAAGTAAGCGTATGTGTTGAACCCTCAAACAAGGAAGGGTACTTAAAAATCACTGTGCAGGACAACGGTCCCGGCATGGATGAGGAGACGTTAAGCGGCTTAATGCAAGCGATGGAAGGCGGGCCTTCCATCTCCTCGAAGGGGACAGGCGTCGGGATTGTGAATGTACACCGGCGGTTGCGTTTGTATTATGATGAGCAAGGGAAGAAGCACGGTTTGCAAGTAACCAGCCGCCCGGGCGAAGGAACGTCCGTGAGCTTTGAAATACCTAGTGATTACGGGGGAACGGTATGAAGCAGACAAAAACCATACTTGTGGTGGAAGATGAACCGAGAACAAGACAGGGCTTTACGAAAACATTGGAAGCCTGGTCTGCCGGTCGATACCGGATCGAGGCAGCGGACAGCGGACAGGCGGCGCTGGCTTGGCTTGAACACAATGTCGCTCACCTGCTCATCACGGACATCCGCATGCCTGGCATCAGCGGGCTGGAGTTGATTGAGATGCAGCAACGCCATAAGCATTTCAAGCCGGTGGCGATCATCATTTCGGGTTATGCGGAGTTCGAATATGCGCAAAAAGCGATGCAGCTCGGCGTCGTTAATTACTTGCTGAAGCCAGTGGACAAGCATAAGCTGGTTCAAGCCGTAGAGCAGGCGCTGCGGGTAGAGGACGACCGGCATCGGATCGAAACGATGGAGAAACTGGTGGATCCACGGTTGCTGGAGACCAAGGATACGGATACGCAATATACGCCTCAGGTCCAGGAGGCATTGAACTACCTGGACGAACATTTGCACGAGCCGATTACGATGCGTCAGGTGGCCGATCATCTGCATCTGAATCCAAGTTATTTTAGCGTGCTGTTCAAAGAGCAGACCGAGCTTACCTTCAGCGAATATATCACCCGATTGCGGGTGCTCCGTGCCAAGGAGCTGCTGCTAAGGACAACGATGTCCGTTGGGGAGATTGCGGAGCGTGTCGGTTATCAAAGCGACAAGTACTTTATCAAGGTGTTCAAAAATTACGAAGGAATGAGTCCCAGCAAATACCGCAGCCAGACGAAAGAGACGGAAGATGACGCTTAAGCCTTGACCATTTTGTCACAGATCTTTGCGGCGAAATGGGGGTTCAGCTTCGCGTGCTATGGAAGCGGAATCATCAACGTGATAAACTTGGATTGAAGCGGTTACACGAATAGCCGAGATAATTAGGGGGCTAAAGCATGTCCAACCAGAAAACAGCATCCATTCTGTGGATTGCGCTTCTCCTGTTGTTGGGACTTACCGGTTGCGTAGGCGACAAGGTGGCAGGAGGGGGCGGGGCGGATGACCATGAAGCATCGGCGGCCAGTGCGAAGGTCACGATCCAATTCATGCATCTGTGGCCGGCAGGTTCCTCTCCGCAGCAAAATAAACTGGTAAATGAGATCATTGACCAATATCAATCCGAGCATCCGAATATCACCATACAGCAAGAAGTGATGGAAAATGAGCAATACAAAAACAAACTAAAAATACTGTCTGCGGCGAACGAACTGCCTGACGTTGGTGTCACTTGGGCGGCGGGTTTCATGGACCCTTACGTGAAGGGAGATCTGTTTGCCCCGCTTGATGATGTGTTGGAACGCGGTTTGAAGGACCAATTCGTACCGGGGGCCACTGATGCCTATGCGGTACAGGGCAAAACGTACGGCTTGCCGATCGAACTGAACATCTCACCGATTTATTATAATAAGGCAATTTTTGATAAATACAATTTGGAAGTGCCGCAGACCTACGATCAGTTCCTGGACGTGATTCGCACGCTGAACAGCAAAGGGGTCACCCCCATCGCGCTGGGGAACCGGGATCGTTGGACGGGCTCGATCTGGTATATGTACCTGGCCGACCGGATCGGCGGACCGGAAACGCTGAAGCAGGCCATCGACCGCACGGGCAGCTTCGAGAATCCAGCGTTGATTCAGGCGGCGGCTGAAATTCAGAAGCTGGTGGATATGAACGCTTTTAATAAAGGCTTTAACGGCTTGTCTAATGAAGAAGGTAAAATGGTCTTCATCAAAGAACAGGCCGCCATGTTCTTGGCGGGAACCTGGGAGGTGCCTAACTTTACAAGTAATCCGGACGTCCCTCAGCAATTTAAAGACAATGTTGGGTTCTTCAAATTCCCAACCTTCACCGGCGGTAATGGGGACATTAATAGCTGGGTAGGCGGACCGGGGGTTGGGTTGTTCGTTGCGGAAAACTCCAAGGTCAAAGACGAAGCGAAGGAGTTCGTGGAATATTTCATTAGTAAGTGGGGAGCTGAGTCGGTTAGCACGGCCGGGGTCGTTCCGGCAACCAAGGTGGATACGACAGCTTCGGATTTACCCAAGCTCTACATCGATCTGTTGGATGAGCTGAACAAGGCCAGCAACCTGACCTTATTTGCCGACGTGCAAATGAAATGGAACGCGGCCCAGACGCATTTAAATATGATCCAAGCCTTGTTCGGTAAAGCGGTGACGCCGGAGCAATTCGTGAAGGAGCATGAAGCTGCATTGCAGCAAGATGAATAAAGAATCCGGGCTTAAAGCAAGAACCTTCCGCCAATTGGCGCAAGGTTCTTATTTTTGGGGACTAGCCGACGTATTTAGATAGGGAGATCAGCGCCGTTATCGTAATGATGTTCAGCAGTGTGGAAATCAGCACGGTTTGAGAGGCGAAATCCGGTTCATTGTCGTACTCCTCCGCCAGGATGGTGCTGTTGACACCGGTAGGCATGCCGGAAGCGATCAGCAGGGCTTGGGCGGGAATTCCTTTGAGGTTCAGCACCCATACCAAGATGAACCCGATTGCCGGGCCAATCAACAGACGCAGAACGACGCTCACATAGACATCAATCCGGTCGAGCCGCAGCGGATATTTGACAATTTGAGCGCCAAGCGTCAGCAGGGCGATGGCTACCATCGAGTCGGCGATGTAGCCAAGCGGCTTAGATACAAAATAAGGAATCGGCCATTGAAGCAAGTGCAGCGCCATCCCAAGCACCAAGGCGTAAGGTACGGGCATCTTGAGAAACCCGATCAACGCGGCCTTCAGCGTACCGCCGGATTTGGCCCGTTGCACGGACATCACGCCGTAGGTGAACGTGACCAGGCTTTGGAACGTCATGACCAGCGCTTGAACGGAAGTAGCCAACGGATCACCTTTAAAGGCCAGCTGATTAATCGGCAATCCGTAATTGCCGGAGTTGTCGAGGATCAAGCTGTTGGTGAAGGCGGCCCGCATGCCAGGTCTAAACTTCAGACGCCAGCTGACGAGCCGGCTGACCCCATAGAGCAGCAGGACGTACAAAACGTAAAATGCTGTCACGCTTCCCAGCAGCTCGGCGGACATCTCCGATTCGTACATGCTGACGAAGACGACGGCAGGTGTCACGAAGTAGAAGTTGATTTTGGCCAGTGTATACAAATCAAGCTTAAAGGCGCGTTGCATCAAGGCGCCTAATCCAATGAGGATAAAAATAGGCAAAACGACATCTAATACAATCTCGCCGATCATCTCTTGCTGTTCACTTCTTTCTGATGCGCTAATCTAGAATTAGACGCAGATCTGGAATCGAAACCCATTAAAACGCAGTCGCTAGTTATTATATCACGCCTGCCGCTGTGTAGAAGATGCAAATTGATCTGCTGCTGCAGGTAGGTTATCATTGCCTCGGTTTATGTGGATATTCGACTTGTAATCCAAAATGATTGATGTGAGAACGTGAAAAGGAGCAAACGCCTATGATGACACCTTCCAGACAGCCTCATCCTGTTCTTCGCGATGTGGAACGATTGATTCAACTGGAGATGGAGATGACGAAGTTTAATAACGAACGTTCTTTGTATTTGAAGGAATCTCATTTTACAGTGACACAAATCGGCGGGACGACGCTGCTGTTGGACGAGTTGTCCCCGTTATCCAGTTATTACAATCGTGTGATTGGCTTTGGCCCTGCCGATTTGGAGCGGCTGCCGGAGATTCTTGGGAAGTATGCTGCCTCTGGTATCGATCCTTGCTTTGACCTGAGCCCGGGCCGGCAAACCAGCGAAGTGGCGGAGGCGTTGGCCGCTAAAGGCTTCGTGCCGAGGCTTCAGCTCGCTTTTCTCAAGCATGAGTTCGATAAGGAAAACCTTGGATTAGAGTCTTCGGAACGAGCTCAATCGAGGGAAGGAATTCACATGGCTCGGGTCTCTAACGAAGCAGAGGCTCTTGCTTTTATCCAGTTGATCGAGCGATCACGCGGCGGGGACGGTTCATCGCTGGACGAAGGAATGGTGAAGCGGAAGATCCGGTATTACTATCGGGACGATTTTCGAAATTACGTTGCATCTCTTGGAGGGGAGCCGGCAGGAATGGGTTCTTTGTTTGTGCGCGGCGATACCGGGTATTTAGCCAACGATTATACGTTCCCGGCGTACCGGAATCGCGGTATCCAAACATCGCTGATTCGGTACCGGCTGCAAACGGCGAGGAAGCTCGGACTGAAACGGGTTTACACCGATGTGGAATTTGCTTCGGCTAGCCATGCGAACATGTTGAAGTGCGGGTTTGAGCTGGTGTATATGAACACGTTCTGGATGAAAACGGCGCTGCCGCGATAAGCGGTTAGCGCCGTTTTAAGGTTTGGCTGTTCGCTTGCGAGTCTGCCGCGGGATTCGCCGAATTAAGAGCTGGCCGAGCACCTCAGACAAGACAAGCCCTATCGCGATCGAACCGGATAGGAGGAAGGCCTTGGCGGCGAGCTCCACAGCCAAATTGTATTCATTCTCCACGAACCGCCGCATCGCATCATACGCGAGCCCGCCCGGAACCAAAGGGATAATCCCCGCTACGCTGAAGATAATGACCGGCTTCTTGTAAACGCGGGCAAACAGCTGGCTCAAGACGCCAACCAAGAACGTAGCCGCAACGGTTGAAAATACGCTCTCCATCCTTGGCTCCAGCAGGATGTAGACGAGCCAGCCAAGCATACCGGACAGGCCGCATTGGAGCAGCGTTCGTTTGGGGGCGTTGAAGAGGATGCCAAAAGCCCCTGAAGCGATAAAACTAATTAGCAGATGAACGAGTATGTACATTGGACGATAGGTCCCCTTTAAGTGCGATTTAAATCAAAGTGAAGACGACGGCAATTCCGGCTCCAATGGCAAAGGCGGTAAGAAAAGCCTCCGCTCCCCGGGATAACCCGGACACGAGATGTCCAGCCATCAGGTCCCGGACTGCATTGGTGATCAGCAGTCCCGGCACGAGCGGCATCACCGAACCGATAATGATTTTATCCAAGTCCCGGCCTAGCGATATCTGCACGAACCCCGTGGCCAACAGACCGATGATCAGTGCTGCGGTAAACTCGGCGAAAAATTTCACCTTCACCAGCCGATGGAACAGCAAATACGCGGCAAATCCTACTCCGCCGCACAATAAGCCTGGCAGGAAATCTTCCGCCTGGCCGCGGAACATCAAGGTGAAGCAGCCGCTGGACAAGGCCGCAGCCGCCATTTGCAGCGGCATCGGATAAGCGTGCTTCTCCGACTCAATCTCGCGGAGCAAGGCATGAGCTTCTGCTGCTGTGATATCCCCGCTGTGCAGCTTCCGGGAGATGTCGTTCACTGCAGACACTTTCTGCAGGTCGGTCGTCCGCTCCACGATGCGGATCAGCTTGGCAGATTCCGTTTCGCCGGATTGAAAGACGATCCCCGTCGGGGTCACATAACTATGCGAGCCGGAGAGTCCCAGTGCATCGGCCATCCGAGTCATCGTATCCTCCACGCGATACGTTTCCGCTCCGCTCTGAAGCATGATTTTTCCCGCCAATAGACACACCTGTACCGGCTCCTGTCCTTGGACCGCAGCCATGTCATTCATTACCGTCACCCTTTCAACAATCTGACGTCATTATATCATGACCCGCAGGGCAGAAAAACGCAGTCGACAGAAGGTGTCTAAAGATGTCGAATAAAATCGAAAAATAGCAGAAGTATCTTATTTTTGTCGCATTTATATGTTATGCTAGCACTACTTATATAATGCTTTATATACATCTGAGAGGAACATTTGATGCTGCAGAGCTTACTTAATAATTTGACACTGCTGACGACGGGAATCCTTTTAGGACATATATTAAAAAGCGCCTTAACCGAACGCCTGCAAAAGGCGTTAGGGACCCGGCTCGCACTGGGTATTGCTTCTGGGCTGTTGGGCGTGCTTCTGATGCATTACCATTTTCAGATCTCCAGGCATATAGTGGTCGATTTCAGGCAGTTGCCCATCCTGATCTCCGTTTATTTGGGAGGCGGCATTTCGGGAGCGATTACGACGCTGTTGATCATGATTTATCGGTTGTTTCTGCATGAGTTCGGAACGCACGCTGTGATCGCTGCCTTGAATTCGCCGGTGACGTTTCTCATTGGGGTTCTCTTCTTGCGCCAGGAAAAGACAACGATGCCGCGTCTCTTCCTGGTGCTTGGGTTAAGTTCGGTGAGTATGGTGGTGATCGCTTGGATTCTGTACGACGGCTTTCCCTATTTGGAGATGGGGTTATATTTGCCTCTGTTCTTTATTGCGGGTGTGATCGCATTTTCCATTCTGCATTATCTCCGGAACAAGGACGACTCCATTCGTAAGATGAGGGAAGCGGCGAACCGAGATTTCTTGACGAGCTTATACAATTCTCGGGCTTTTGCAAAGAAAATGGAGCAAAAAATCGCGGCCGCCCAGCGCGACAACATTCCGTTCACTCTGCTAATCATCGACATTGACTACTTCAAGCGTGTCAATGATCAGTATGGTCACCTGGCGGGCGATGCTGTACTGCTGCAAATCGCTGATGTAATGCGAGAGACGTTCTCACAGCGAGATCACATTGCCCGCAAGGGCGGCGAGGAATTCGTGATTTTGGTAGATCGTTGCGATGCGGACCAAATCAAAGTGATTGCCGAACGATTGCGCCGCAATGTGGAGAACCATCTTTTTGTTTTGCCGGATGGGGAGAAATTAAAGCTAACGATCTCGGGAGGAAGTGCAACCTATCCGAATGTTGATGAGGTGGAGTTATTCCTCAAGGCAGATCAGGCACTTTATCGAGCGAAGGAGGCAGGACGAAACCGGGTATACGTGACATAGACCATGCGCTAAGTAAGCATTACCTTACCTGTTCAAGGCGGATTCCAATGACTATTGAAGCGATTTTAGGGGGCATATCATCGTGAGTCGACAGTTATCATTTTCCATTCGTCAAAAGCTCATCATCACGTTTGTGATCATCCTGCTAGTTCCGAGCCTGGTGATCTCAAGTACAACCTATTGGAAAGCAAGTGATTACATCGAAGAGGAGATCATGTACAGCGCGGCAGAAAGCGTGTCAACGGCAAATTCGTTGATCACAAATGAGATTGAGAGCGTAGGATCGGATCTGGATTATTTCGTGAACGAACTTGGGCTCGAAACGGCATCTGTTGAGGCGGACCTGGCGTCGGGTGGAACGGCGGTGAAGAATCGACTTAGTCAGTACTTGGGCTTGCATAAAGAAGTTATTAATATCTATGTTGGAACTAATCAAGGCGGGATGTTGCTTGGTAAAGATGAGGAATTGCCAGCTGATTATGACCCGAGAACGCGGGATTGGTATAAGCTGGCGATGGACAGCTCCAAGGCCGTGGTTACACCCGTCTATCTCTCTGCTGACGGGAATACCGTCGTATCCGTTGCGAAGAAGCTTCGGGATGGGAAAGGCGTTCTTTCACTCGACCTGAACTTAACCAGCATCTCCAATCTGGCAAGCATGAAAGTAGGAGAAGAAGGATACATCCTGATTCTCGACAATACCAAGAATGTGATTGTGAATCCGAAGGGCGGCCTCGGAGAAGCAGCGGATGATACCATTGCAGCTCCAATGTTCGCAGCGGATGAGGGAACCTTCGAATACGGCATGGACGGCCAAAAATATAAAATGAAGTTCCTGACCAATGAACTGACGGGATGGAAAATTGGCGGAACGATGAATAAAGACGAGGTGACCCAGCAAACGGCAGCCATTCGCAATACGTCCATCCTTGTTGTCGTCCTTTCGATAGTTGGAGGAGCCCTCCTGATCATCTTTAATATCCGTTCGGTTCTGCTTCCGATCCGTAAATTAAATCGGGCGACTGCGATCCTTGGCCAAGGCGACCTGACGGAAAAGTTGGATGGATTTAACCGGGATGAAATCGGAGAACTTGCCGCTAACTTCCAGAAGATGGTTGATAGTTTGCGTGAAATGGTTGAAGGAGTCCGGGAGATGACCGATAACGTTTCCGCTTCAGCGGAGCAACTCTCCGCTGGATCCGAGCAGACCACGAAGGCGATTGAACATGTGACAGTAGCGATCCAGGACGTTGCTGCCGGCAGCGAGCAGCAGATGCAAAGCGTAGAACGCGGCGCAACCAGCGTAAATACGATGGTTCAGCAGGTGGAATACGTATCCGGCAATATGCAGCTAATTAATCGGACAATGGCAGGAATGGCCAACTCAGCTCAAGAAGGAACCCAACTGGTGGAAGGCGCCGAACATAAGATCCGTGACGTTGAACAAACGGTTACGAAGCTGACAGACATCACCAACTCATTAAACCAACGTGCGGAGCAAATTGGCGGCATCGCGGCTGTGATGGCGGAGATTGCACAGAAGACGAACCTGCTGTCGCTGAACGCGGCAATCGAAGCGTCGCGAGCCGGGGAAGAAGGTCGCGGCTTTGCGGTAGTTGCGAGCGAAATTCGCAAGCTGGCCGAAGGCTCAAGCCATTCGGCAGACCAAATCCGCGAATTGATCACCCGCATTCAGGACGAGATGAATCATGCGGCCGCTGCGATGATCGACATTCAGCATAAAGTAACCGAAGGCCGGGAAGCCGTTGATTTGTCGGGACAATCGTTTATTGCGATCAGCCAATCGGTGATGAATGCGGCGGAAGCCGTCGAAGCTGCTGCTGCCACGATGCAGGAGGTTGCAGGGGAAAGTGAGGCCGCCCGAGATGCGATTGAGCAAATTCGCATGCTTTCGGAGCAGACTGCGGGCAACACCCAAACGATCTCTGCGGCGGCAGAAGAACAGCTGGCGTCTGTGGAGGAAATCTCTTCCTCCTCGGCGGATTTAAGCCGGATGGCTGAACAGCTGCAGGCTTTGGTAGGTAAGTTTAAAGTTTATAAAGATTAACGTGATTAGGTTGAAGAAGCCTTCCATAGGACATGGAAGGCTTCTTACGTTGTGTGGTTTATTCGGTTTCGTCGCCATCAAAGCCGTTAAGTAAATCGGTGCCGTGCATGGCATCTGGATCGGGAGCGACCGGGTCGACGGGACTGTCCTTCTGGATCGCGTCCGCATCGGGTACATCAGGAAACGGATCATCTTCGCTGTTGACCGTACCTTTAGGTTCACTGATGCCTTGGACAATTCGCGTATCGTGCGGCAGCAAGTCATCGAAGGGAATGTCATTCTCCGGGCGATACTCCTGAAGCAGCTTGTAACGTTCATATTCGAAGTCCGCGGAGTTTTTGTTGTCATCGTCCATATCAGATCAGCGCCTTTCCTATTCAAAGTTGTGATTCCCCCAAAAGTTTGCCCCAAAATAATTCAGCAAATCCGGCAAATTTAACTCAATCACAAGGTTCAGGACATTCCTGAGCCTTGTGATTTTTTTTTCTGACCAATAGGACTCATAACGCTTGATATGGTTGACTTCCAGCGCCCCTGCGGCTACAATGGCCTGTGAATCCGGTTTCGAGCTCTGCTTGGATCCGGGCAGAGGAGATGAGAACGTTGATCACGATCTATGATATTGCACAAAAGACCGGCTTTTCGCCTACGACCGTATCTAAGGTGTTTAATGGATATTCCGATGTCAGTGAGAAGACGCGCCGCAAAATTTTAGATGCTGCGGACGAGCTTGGCTACTTGCCCAATGCTCACGCCCGTTCGCTGACCACCAAACGCTCTTGGACGATTGGCGTGCTGTTTATTGAGCCTTCCGGTGCGGGTATCCTGCATCCGTTTTTTGGCGGCGTGATCGAAGGCTTCAAGCGGGTGGCTACTTCCAAGGGATACGATCTGATGTTTCTTTCCAAGGATATCGGCGGCAAGAAAAGCAGCTATCTGGAACACTGTAAAATCCGCGGCATTGACGGCGTGGTTGTGGTGCTGCCGGATGCTACCGATCCGTATTATCAGGAGTTGCTCGAGTCGGATATTCCTTGCGTGCTGTTGGATCAGGAATCTTCCGTCAAGAGTACGGTGTACTCGGACAATATAGAAGGCGCCCGTCAGGCCGTGAAATATTTGCATTCCCTGGGTCACCGGAAGATCGCGCATATCGGCGGCGGTCCAACCTTCGCTGGTGAGCAGCGGTTAAACGGATTTCGGCAAGCGATGCAAGAGCTAGGGCTGACGATTCATCCGCAGCATATCGTACAAGGAAGCTACGACTATACCGTAGAGAGCGGCAGCAAAGCGATGGAGGAGCTATTGCAGGCGGACGAGCGGCCAACAGCTGTGTTTGCAGCCGGCGACAATTTGGCAGTCGGGGCCATGATAGCGATCAAGCGGCACGGTTTGCGCGTGCCTGAAGATATTTCGCTGCTAGGTTTTGACGATATAGAAATGGCGAAATATCTAACTCCTGCGTTAACGACGGTACGACAAAATACAGATGTACTTGGCAGCAGGGCGGCTGACATGTTAATCTATTCGATAGAAGGCGGGGAAGACGTGCAACAAGGCGTCATCCCGGTAGAGCTGGTTATTCGCGATTCTTGCCGATCGCTGTAAACCGCTCGGCCTCTATTTTTTTACAAGAGATCGAAACCGGTTTCGTTCCTTGTATGTCTTCGATTTATTGAAGATCGGCGCGCTTTTCCGGTACTGCTCTTGTTGATTTTGAAATCGATTACAGAAACACCAAATCAAAAACCAAGGAGAGGATTACGATGGCAAAATGGGTGAAAGTGCTCACTTCGCGTGATTCCGCCGACCGCTTGCAGCCGCAAGGGGAAGTGGCGGTTCAATCCAGCGCAGCAGCTGGCACGGAACAGAAGCTGAAGGTTCTGCCGGAGCAGACCTACCAAACGGTGATGGGATTTGGCGGTGCGTTCACCGAAGCGGCCGCTTATACGTTGTCTCGGATCAGCCCGCAGAAGCGGGAAGAAGTGATCCGCAAGTATTTCGATCCGCAGGAGGGGCTGGGATATACGCTGGGTCGCGTGCACATCCACAGCTGCGACTTCGCGCTGGAGAACTACACGTATATCGAGGATGGCGACGTGGAGCTTAAAACGTTCGATATTTCCCGCGATCACAAATGGGTGATCCCGTTCGTTCGTGATGCGGCGAAAGTTGCCGGGGAGAACATCACCATGCTGGCCTCTCCTTGGAGCCCTCCGGCTTGGATGAAAACGAACGGCGATATGAATCACGGCGGCCAGCTGAAGCCGGAATATCGCGAGGTGTGGGCGTTGTATTATACGAAGTTCATCAAAGCTTATCGCGAGGCTGGCATCCCGATCTGGGGCATCACGGTACAAAATGAACCGGCGGCGGTGCAAACCTGGGATTCCTGTATTTACAGTGGCGAGGAAGAACGTGATTTCGTACGCGATTACCTGGGTCCGGTGATGCACCGGGAAGGCCTGTCGGACGTCCATATTCTCATCTGGGACCACAATCGGGATATTATGGTTGAGCGTGCCTCTGCCGTACTGAGCGATCCCGAAGCGGCGAAATACGTATGGGGCACCGGCTTCCACTGGTACGTCAGCGAAGCGTTCGAGAACGTTGGCAAAGTGCATGAGCTGTTCCCCGACAAGCATCTTCTGTTCACGGAAGGCTGCCAGGAAGGCGGCGTAAAGCTTGGCGAGTGGTTCACCGGCGAACGCTACGGCCGGAACATTATCGGTGACTTGAACCATTGGAACGAAGGGTTCTTGGATTGGAATTTGGTGTTGGATGAAACGGGCGGTCCGAACCATGTAGGCAACCTATGTGATGCGCCCATCATCGCGGATACGACAACCGATACCCTTCACTACAACAGCTCGTACTACTACATCGGGCATTTCAGTAAATATATCAAACCGGGAGCTGCCCGCATTGGCTTGGAAGCCCAAGCTCCGGACTTGCTGGCTACTGCGTTCCGTAATCCAGACGGCAGCATCGCGGTTGTCGTGCAGAACGAATGTGATGTAGCGCAGCCGTTTGCCCTGGAGTTCGGCGGTGAGGCTGCAAGCGAAACGTTGCCGGCGCATTCGATTGCGACATATATCATCCAAGGCTAGTTACATCCTTATTTAATGAACGGAGGGATAGTCCTTATGTCGAATTATTCTTTTGAGGGAAATGCGTTCGTGATCGAGCAGTTTGACCGGGCGAAACCGTTCTCCAGCTTCCTTCCCGGCCTTGCCGGCATGAAGGGGATTCCGATGTGGACGTTTTATGTGAACCGGGGGCAGTCGGTCTGCAGCTTTGGGATCCGGGACAAAAACAGCCCGATCATGGAATTCTCCCCGGCCAGCATTACGTATCAATCGGTTGCGATGAAAGGCTTCCGGACGTTTATCAAAACCGCAGGGAAAGCGGGGATCTATGAGCCGT
>Ga0310829_1000467_pt1 | contig 34100 bp, 24 predicted proteins | sample WT_ome_4_FD_202244 | JGI IMG/M metagenome (GOLD analysis project Ga0310829, IMG submission 202244) | Sorghum-adapted microbial communities enriched on wild type (WT) sorghum from Joint BioEnergy Institute, Emeryville, California, United... ...
CTAATGCCGCTTGATAAGTGAATGCTGATGACAGCATCATATCCTTCCTCGCGAAGGGCAGTGAACAAGTCGACAAACTCGCCGACTGCTGGTTGGGACGTCGTCGGCAAGGTCGGGTGTTGCTTCACTTTCGCGAAAAATTCATCTGTAGTCATGTCAATTTCTTCGCGATACGTTTCCTCCCCAAAGATGACGCTGAGCGGAATTAAGCGAATGCCGAGCCTCTCGCGCACCTCTTTTGGAAGATAAGCCGTACTATCCGTGACAATTGCCGTTTTCACTGACGCCATCCTTCCTGATTCAATGTTTGCCTCCATTATACCAAAACGGTGGGCCGCCCACCACTAACAAGCGAAATGTATAACATCACGACAGAATGGGCATCATAAGGCTGACGTCCGCGAATCACTCAAAGTGTGGTGATTGAAGCAAACACAAAGCGCCAAAAGGCGCTTCTCTAATAGATAAACGTTTCAGCTCTCCAAAACCATTAGAAGAAACCACAATTTTCACGGCGTTCTAGAAGGTTAGCGACAAACAGCGATGTTTTCCGAATTAGGCGCTCTCGTGCAAAGAGAAACTTATAAAATTTCTCCAATGGAGAATTCTCATGATGAATCAGCATTGTCCGCTACATCGTCACCCTTCTAGATGCTTGTCGAGCCCGTGAGCGGATGAAAGATGAACCATCGCCGCAGCGGATGCTAGCCACTATTGACGTCAAAGCAGTTTCGCCTGTCATCCAGTAAGGGGGAAGACCTACGATCAGCGCACTTCGACCCAACCGTTTTTGATCGCCACGACGACCGCTTGTGTTCGGTCATTGACGTTCAATTTTTGTAAGATGCTGCTGACATGGTTTTTCACCGTTTTCTCGCTAATGTAAAGCGTTTCACCAATCGCGCGGTTGCTTTTACCGTCCGCCAACAGCTGAAGTACTTCACATTCACGCCGTGTCAATAAATGAAGCGGACGGCGCACTTCTTGTTGGACCATTACATTGCTATTTGTTTCCGTTGTCAGACGGCGGTATTCACGGATCAAATTGTGCGTCACTTTCGGATGCAAGTATGAGCCGCCTTCAGCGACAATTCTCACTGCTTCAATGAGCGTGTCGGCATCCATTTCTTTAAGCAAATACCCGGTTGCCCCCGTTTGCAAGGCGCGCATGACATAGTTTTCATCATCATGGATCGATAAGACGACAACTTTCGTATCAGGATACGTCTCAATCAGCTGTTTTGTCGCCTCGACCCCGTTCGTGTCTGGCATGTTAATATCCATCAACACCAAATCTGGGCGATGCTCTTCAACGATCGAAAGAGCTTCGCGTCCATCGCTTCCTTCGGCCACGACTTCAAAATCACCATCAAACTCTAAAATACGTTTGATACCTTCACGGAACAGTTGGTGGTCATCAATAATGGCAATGCGTGTTGTCATGATTTCCTCTCCTCCTTGTTTGCTGTTTCTAGGACTGAACGGTCAATCGGGACACGGATGAACACAATGGTACCGCCGCCGATTGTTGAGCGGATCGTCAACGTGCCACCAAGCAGCTCGACCCGCTCCCGCATCCCGATCAAACCGAATGCATTTTCTTTTTTGACAGATGGGTCGAACCCTTTGCCATTGTCTTTCACACTGACAAGCAACTCACGGCATGTCACTTCCATTTTGACATCAATTTGACTCGCTTCAGCGTGTTTTAGGGCGTTTTGCACTGACTCTTGGACAAGCCGAAATACCGCCACCTCCATCCGAGACGGCAATCGAGTCTCCTCACCCATATGTACAAAGGAAATATGGACTCCCTTATTATATTCTTCGGTCGTTTGTAGGTATTTTTTAAGTGTTGGAACTAATCCTAAATCATCAAGCGCCATCGGCCGTAAGTCATAAATAATGCGTCGCACCTCGGATAAGGCGGAGCGTACCATTTTGCGAAAATCGCGAATTTCGGCAATCGCTGCTTCAGTCCCTCGGTCTTTCATCACTTTTTCAACGAGATCCGACCGAAGGAGCACATGGGCAAGGAGCTGCGCTGGACCGTCATGGATTTCCCGCGACAACCGACGCCGTTCTTCTTCTTGTGCTTCAATGATTTTGAGACCGAATTCTTGTTTTTGTTTCGCCCCTTCAATGATCTCGCTTACTTGGCGGAAATCGCTGTTTAAATAGTTGAGCACAACCGTAATTTGACCGACCAAATGATCGGAGCGCTCGATGATTTGTATCAGGCTGGCCAGCCGCCGCTCAAGCTCATCGCGGCGCAGGCGCAGCTGCTTCTCCTGCTCGCGCACCATCGCCAGCTTCATGTGCATCTCATGTGCAACTTCATACGCCTCGCGAATATCTTGTTCCGAGTGGGACGAAAAGTGTTGGCTCACTTCCGACAAGCGGCGGCGCGCCTGACGCGCTTTGACTTCAAGCTGATCGACCTCTTCGATCACCCTTACAGTCAACCACTTCACTTCCTCCAACTCGCGCAACAAACAGTCTTGCTCTTGGCGTGACTGCTCGCCGATACGGAAAATTTCGTCTTTGCTATGTTGAACAGTGTCGATCATTTTTTCGACAATTTTATCTAAATACTTCTCATCCCAACGTTTTTCCCCTGCCATCTGCCAACCTCCAGCAGCGCTGCCAAGCAGTATGCATGGGCGCCAACAAAATTTATTTGAAGGAAAAAAGTTGTCGATTTATAATAGTAAAAGCATGTCCTATCCATCATTTTTTATTTTTAGTTTATCATAGTTAGGGCAAAGTGTTAGCTATTTATGCAAAAAAAATTAAACAAAAGTAAACGATTTCCATGTTTTTTATAATCGAGGTGTGTTGTTTTGTTACAAAAATATTACACCGTCAAAGGATATGGTGAGCAGGAAATTGTGATCGAAAAATCACGGTTTATTTGCTACATCAACCGCGCTGAGACGGAAGAGGAAGCTGTCGCTTTCATTCAACAAATCAAAAAGAAACATTGGGATGCGACGCACAACTGCTCAGCCTATTTGATCGGCGAGCATGATCAAATCCAAAAGGCAAACGATGACGGCGAACCGAGCGGCACCGCGGGCGTGCCGATGCTTGAAGTGCTGAAAAAAAAGGGGTTGAAAGACACCGTCGCGGTCGTCACCCGCTACTTCGGCGGCATTAAACTCGGTGCGGGCGGATTGGTGCGCGCTTATGGACGTGCTGTCACCGAAGGGCTGAATGCTGCAGGCATCGTCGAACGGCGGCTCATGCGCATCATGCACGTGACAATTGACTACACATGGCTCGGAAAAGTGGAAAATGAGCTACGGTCTTCGAATTATAAAGTGAAGAACATCCACTATTCCGATCGAGTAACCATCGAAATTTTCGTAGAAGAGACGGACAAAACGTCATTTGCAGCATGGATAGAAGATCTGACAAATGGCCGGAGCACCATTTCCGAAGGTGAACAAACGTATTTGGAAGTGGAAATTGATACACCATAATTTTAAATAAAAACAAGGAGTAAAAACAATGAATCAAAATAGCCGATACACGATGAAGCGAAAACGAAAGCGAAAAAAGCGGATAAAAAAGCGGATTTTAAAATGGATTGTTCTCTCGCTTATTCTATTTCTTGGCGCTTCTGCCACGTACAGCGCCTACCTGCTTTTTAAAACATCCGCAGTGGCGGAAAAGGCACAAAAATTATTGGCTCGCGGAGAGAAGTCGGAGAAGCGGATTAAACCTGTCGATCCAAAGTATGATAACATTTCCATTTTATTTGTCGGCATCGATGACAGCGAAAAACGAAAATTGGGCGGAAAAACGCGTGCTGATGCCTTAATTTTAGCGACGTTTAATCGACAGGAACGATCCATTAAAATGGTGAGCATTCCACGTGATTCGTATGTTTACATCCCTGTCGAACAAAAACAAGACAAGATTAACCACTCTCATGTCTTTGGAGATATTGATGGTACGATTGAAACAGTTGAGGAATTATTTGATGTTCCGGTTGACTATTATGTCCGTCTCAATTTCAATGCCTTTATCCAAATTGTTGATACGCTCGGCGGCATCGATGTTGATGTTCCGATCACTTTTACTGAACAAGACAGTAAGGACCGGGCGAAAGCCATCCATCTAGAAAAAGGATACCAACATTTGAACGGAGAAGAAGCACTAGCGTTAGCTCGTACACGGAAAATTGACAACGATTTGGAGCGCGGCAAACGGCAGCAGCTCATCCTCGAAGCCATTATTCAAAAAGCGCTCAGCATCAAATCGATTACGAGGTATGACGACTTAATCGAAGCGCTCGGCGACAACATTACAACCAACATGTCGTTCGGCGAACTGCTTTCCCTCTACCGCTATGCATTAAACGGGGGAATCGACATCGAACGCTACCAGCTCACTGGCAACGATATGTATTTAAACCGCACGTACTATTTCCAACTTGATGAGCAAAACGTTCAGGAAATTTCACAAATGTTAAAAAGACACCTCGAGCTAAATGAGACGCGGCGAGCGTTTTTCCAAAACAAGGCTGCCTAATTCAAGGCAGTTCTTTTTTATGTACAAAAAAAGAGCGCCATGTGCGCTCTTTTTTGTCTACTCACCTATTTCGGTTAGACATGACATACTTAAACTTAATACCGCGAACAACATTTAACAATGGCTTGTACTTGCGGCTGACAAGGCCGATTTTTTCGACGACTAACTCAATTAAAATGAGCAGTCCGATAACAATCAGCAGAGCCACTTTCGTTGTCGCTTGCGAAAAAATAACAGCGATCAACCCGAAAATGGCACTAAGCCCATAAATCATCAACACCGTTTGCCGGTGGCTATAGCCAAGACGAAGCAAACAATGGTGCAAGTGCGATTTATCAGGAGCCGAAATCGGCTGGCGATTGATGATACGACGTACAATCGCAAAAAATGTGTCAGAAAGCGGTACGCCTAAAATAATAATGGGAATAATAAAGGAGATAACGGTAACATTTTTAAACCCTAACAGCGAAAGCACTGAGATCATATATCCCAAAAACAACGCTCCGGTGTCACCCATAAAAATTTTTGCCGGATGAAAATTGTAAATCAAAAACCCGAGCGTTGCAGCAATCATAATCACACCGATCATTAGCACGAACCAATTCCCCATGATGATCGCCATTCCTGAAATGGTAATCAAGGCGATCGTCGAGACACCCGCTGCTAGTCCATCTAAGCCGTCGATTAGGTTGATCGCGTTCGTAACAGCAAGAATCCACAACACAGTTAGCGGAACCGACAGCACACCAAACTCGAGCGTTCCACCAAATGGCAAGTTGATAAAACTCATTTGCACACCGCCAAAAATGACGATGAGAGCAGCGATGACCTGCCCAGCAAGCTTCACTTTCGCCGACAACTCGAACAAATCATCCAAAAAACCAACAACAATAATAACAAAGCTGCCAAACAAAATGTGCCATTTATATGGGCTTTCCGGCTGACAAAGCCAAAAGCCAATCAAAACACCGATATATATCGCTAACCCGCCGAGGCGGGGCATTACTTTCTGGTGTACCTTACGGTTGTTCGGCTTATCGACTGCGCCGATCTTCAAAGCCAGCCGCTTGATTGCTGGCGTCGTCAAGACCGTTGTCAGAAAGCTGGCCAACATAGCCGCGTACAGCATCGCACTTCCCCTCCTTAATCATTACTTTAACCACTTCGCCTGATTATAAACCGAATGCGGGAAGCGTGAAAAAACATGAGAAACATGGAGAAATATAACGAAATGCGTAACCAAACTAAATAGATAATACCATAATCTTAACAGAACGAAAATATATATTTTACGTTGTTAACGATTTGTCAATCATTTGCAAAACAGTGAGAAAGCAGCGAAAAAACCTAAAAGACCACTACAGTCCTTTAGGTTTTGCTGCAGAGACATTCCAATTTTTCATAAGTGCGATATACGTCTGCAGCTAGGCGTGCGATGGAAAATTCCTTGGACGCTTTCTCATACAGCCGTTCCCCCATTTCGCGCAGCGTGCCTTCTTCCTTGCGGATGATGGCCTCCTGTACTGCTGCTGACAAAGCTGAAACATTATCGACTGGAATCACCCAACCAAGGGAAGGGGAATCAACCAAGTCCCTGACACCGCCTACATCAGTGGAAATGACGGGAAGTTTCGCCCGCGCTGCCTCTAATAGAACAAGGGGGAAGCTTTCGCTATAGGAGGACAAAATTTTCACATCAGATATGGCTAAAAAGCTATGTACATACGGCTGATGCCCTAAAAAAAAGACATGCTTTTCAAGCTCTAAATCGCGTACCTTTTTCTTTAGATCCCTGAGCAACGGCCCGTCCCCAATGAGCAACAGCCTTATTTGCGGGAAAGTGGGAACAAGTTTTTTGACTGCTTCAAGTGCTAATATATGACCTTTGACCGGATGTAAACGGGCGACCATGATCAACACAAAATCATTCTCGCCGATCCCGATGTCTTGGCGACGAATGGGCGGACAGAAAGGCACCTCAAAACAAATGCCGTTGTACACAACGGTAATGCGTGTTGCCTCGATCCCGAATGAAATCAGCAAATCTCGAAACCGTTTGGAAATAGCAAAATAATGGTCAGGAAATTTAAGAGCAAATTGGTGCAATCCTGTCCAGATGCTTCCACGCCAGCCGCAGCCGATAAAATCGCCGCGTGGATCGCTATGAACCGTTGTCACCCATTGGCTGCGGCAGCCCATCCACTTTTTCAACAAATAACCAAACAAGTTGGCCCGTGCCCCGTGCGTATGAATGATGTCAAATTGCTCTCGATCAATATAATCAGCAACGATTTTTAACACCGATAAATCATACTTTGATGTCTGCCCAAAGCAGACAGTGGAAAGTCCTCGTTTTTGCGCCTCTTCATACATCACTGAACGCTCGAACAGTCCCAACGTCATTTCACGCCGATCAAACTGTTGCAGTAGGGAAAGGATATGAACCATTCCTCCTCCCGTTTCATTGCCCGCATTTAAGTGCAGTACTTTCATCCACCATAATACTCCTTTTTCTGTTTTTTTCCGTATTCTCCATTATTCCCCCTACTGCCCTTTTTTAACACTCCACTAGGAAAGACGGTTCTTTGCCGCTATGTACACTGTTTCAAACCGCTCCGCTGCCGCCCGGTGCGAATATTCCTTTTCCACCTTTTCGCGAGCGTTAGCCGCAAGCCTCTGGCCATAGGAACGATCATCAAGCAGCCGAATGATCGCTGCAGCCAATCCATCAACATCCCGATCTTTCACCAAAATTCCGTCTATGCCGTCTTCAAAAATTTCCTTTAAACCACCGACTGCTCCAGCAATGACGGGAGCCCCAGATCCCATCGCCTCGAGGGCAGAAATCGATGTCGCTTCTTCGACGCCATGCGAATGGACACTGGGTACAAGCACAATCGTCGCAATGCTATACAATTGTTTCATCTGCTCATGCGGAACCGAGCCAAGTAGACGGACATGCTGTTGCAGCCCATGTTTTTTCATCTCCTCCTCAATTCGTTCCTGTTGCTCTCCGGTACCAGCATAAACGAGCATCGCATCCGGATGGCGACGTAGCACCGCCGGAAGAGCAAGCACTGGATAAATGACTCCATTTTTTTCTGTCAAACGGCGAGGGACAAAGAGAATCGGGGCTTCCCTAGGAAATTGAAACGCTTTCCTAATTTCAAAGGCATGGTCTGAAGCGGAGGGGCGAAAGGAATCAACATCAATAAAATTTTTGATGACTGCTGCCTCAACGTCCGATACACGCCGAATATATTGTTGAATACGACGATCAACGGCGACCAATTGATCGGCCTGGATATACGCCTCCCGCTCCAACTCTTCGATTCGTCTGGCTTCCGGGCTGTTCTCCGCGATGGCACCTCGGCTCACGGCCTCGTAAGCATAATATCCATGTACGGTTGCCACCGTCGGCAGACCGACAGCAGTTGCTGCTAAAGCCGCATAAATATCTTGGGCATTCACCACATCGTACCGATGGTGAACACGACGGAGCTGATAAAACAACAAACGCTGACGTTGTCTGTCATTCCATAATTGCCCTCTCCCCCTTTTCCATTTATTCATCAAGTAGCCCGGCAATCGAGCATAAACCGTCCGGTACACATGGGGAAACGAGGAAAAGGACAACACATCGACCGAATGGCCGCGCTCTTCAAGTCCTTTTTTCAATGTCGTCATATGTGTTGATAATCCCCCCTCATGAGGATAAGAAAAAATGGTTGCTAATAAAATCTTCATCCCGTCTTTCCTCCTCTATTCACTATCGTTAAGCAGCGGCACTATCCTCCCCTGGTTAGGTATCCCTCGAAGCAAGCAAGGAACATCACTGCCCAAAGCGCAGCTAGACTAATTCACTCGTGAACCATTTATGCTAAAGCTGTTCAACGTCCTTACAAATACGTCACTGTTGTTTCATTATAACCATCTGTTCCCATAAACATAAACGTTTCCCCACCGATGTATAACCTCCATTTTTAATTGGAAAAGAATAAAGGAGAGACCAAAAGCGAGGTTTATCTACGATGAATAAAAGAGTCGAAAAATTATTTTTACTTTTTATTGTGATCCAGCCATTACTTGATTTAGCCACTTCGGCTTTTCTATACGCAGAAATTCATTCGTTGACCATTGGCATGGCGATTCGATTTACCGCCATGGCAGCTGGAATCATCTATTTACTAGTATGCCCCTATCCAAGAAAACGAACACTGATTATGTACGGACTCATCTTGTCAGCAACCATTGTCTTGAACATTGCGGCAAGCATCAGTTACAAATCCCCGGTCAATTGGGTAGAAGAGGGGAAATTTATTTTCAAATCGTGTTATTGGCTTGTTATGCTGTTTACTTATACCGTGCTTTTTCATCAACTCGACGGAAAAACAGATTGGGCCAAACACGTCCAACAATACATAACGGCCGCCATGGCCATCATTGGAGCCTCCATCCTGCTCGCTGATATCACCGGCACATCGTTGGCAAGCTATCAGTACGAAAAAATCGGGCGAAAGGGTTGGTTTTTTGCGGGAAATGAACTCGGGGCCATTATGGCTATCGGGTTGCCTGTTGCCCTGTTGGTTGCCATTCAACGTGTAACCCGGCAGTTGTCGCTATTGTACTGGGTACCTACCTGGCTTCTTATTTACTCGTTATTAGGATTAGGGACAAAAGTCGGCTACGGCGCTGTTTTCTTCACACTTCTTACCGTTATTGCCGCCGTCCCGCTCGAAGCCCGATTCCACCCTATGTCCTCCGGGTCTAACTGGCGGCGAAATTGGGCTCTCACGATTAGCATGTTAGTAGTTGTCATCATATATACTCCGTTTTCTCCGGCAGCTCAAAAGATTAATATGCACTGGCAACTACTCGAACAAAAAGAAAAAACAGTTGAGCAGCTAACGAAAAAACACGTAGAGGAAAACAAGTTAGAGAAAGAACAAATGCAACACTTGATTTTAAGCGGTCGTCACGAATATCTCGCACAACAACAAGCCGAATTCCGTAAGGCTCCGATGATGCAAAAATGGTTTGGGATGGGATACGGAGGAAATTACGAAACAACACCGAAAATGATTGAAATGGATTTCTATGATCTCTTTTTTTCCTTCGGTGTGATTGGCTTTCTCGTTTATATAGCTCCACTTTTGTATGTCGCCTTCTCTATTGGGCGCAACGTTTGGAGCCATGGGTACGCCGCTTTAAATACAGAATATATACTGATCGCTAGCAGTATCGTGCTTGGGCTCGGGATTGCCTTTATAGCCGGTCACGTTCTCACCGCCCCAGCTGTCAGCTTGTATGTCGCCGTACTGCTCGCCTACCTGTTCATCCGAAGCCGATCATTCGTGGATAACCGAAATGGGAATTAAATGAAAACAAACCAAACGTGGTTAACGATGAAAACAACTTACCGCCCGTTCCTGCGTGTCTATAACGTTGTGCTGTTCGTATAAAAAGCCTAAGAGCGGCTTTTACCGCCGTCGCGGTACAAGCCGCTCTTTAACCACCAAGGCTATAAACCGAGGCAAAGCAAGCATTCGCCGCCAGCGTGACGGTTGCTGCAACAGCCGATACAGCCATTCAACATTCCAGCGCTGCCACACTTCGGGAGCCCGCTCTACCTTCCCGGCCCAAACGTCGAAACTGCCACCCACTCCAATAAACATCCCTTTCCTAAACTGAACCAAGTGACGGAAAATCCACTGTTCCTGACGAGGAAAGCCGAGCCCGACAAACAGAATGTCTGGTTCTTTCGCCCGGATTTCTTCAATAAGCGTCCGGTCATTCCAGTCAAAAAATCCGTGATGATACCCGACAATACGGACATTTGGGTAAACCTCGCGCATTCGATTTACAGCTTTTGCAATCACTTCGGCTTCCGCCCCTAGACAATAAATAGAGTAGCCGTGCTGATCAGACAGCTGTAACAACCTTTCCATCACATCAAAGCCAGCCAATCGCCCGCTTAAAGGCTGCCCAAGCAGTCGTGAAGCCATAACAACACCAGCCCCATCCGGAATCAGCCAGTCGGCCTGGTGTAAAATGCGTGCATATTCTCCATCCTGCCGGCTATGCATCACAATTTCTGGATTTGCCGTAACGATAAATGTTTTTCTTCCTTCACGCAGCCGAAAATGGAGTTCGACCATCAGCTCGTCCATCGTCGCATCAACAAACGGCAAACCAAGCACATCCTTTGTCCGCAGCATGACAAAGCCTCCTGTCCATCAATTACCCAAAGCAAGCCGTACATGTTTACACTGAGTAAAAATGTTTAATATATAAAATCATCTTGTCCATTCCTTCGGATGTATATGAACTTGAAAAAACGTTGTACCGATCAATTCCGTCCCTTCTTAGAAATGAAAATGACCATTCATAGACAAAGTGATTCCTACCTACTATACGAAAAATATCCTCCACAATAAAGAGGAGACTACATTCTGTTAAGATGGGAGGCAGAACAAAGTCTAGGGTCTTCCCCTTTAGCAAAATAAGCAGCTACCTAAAGCAGTAAAATGAACGAAAAAGAATTGGACGAAAAGAAAAATGGCCCCTTAAATATAAGGGGCTTATATAGCTTAGATCAACTATAAACTATAATAAGAAGGTGTAAAATCCAAACAACACTTTATCTACTCAAGAAATGAATGTTGGACAGGGAACGATGCTTCGTGCAATGCATACTAGTTCCCCCTTTATTTTATTCCTCATAACCGTTAGGATTGTTAGTCTGCCATCTCCATGAGTCTTCACACATTTGTCGCAAATCATATTCTGCCTTCCAATTTAATATCTTATTGGCCTTTTCTGGATTAGCATAGCTAATGGCCACATCGCCAGGACGGCGATCAGTGAACTCATAAGGAATGTCCACACCGTTAACTTCGCTAAAAGTGCGAACAAGATCCAATACACTATATCCCTTTCCAGTGCCTAAGTTAAACGCCTCCACTCCCGTATGGTGTTCCAAATATTGCAACGCTTTGATATGACCTTTCACTAAATCAACAACATGAATATAATCCCTTACACCCGTGCCATCATGGGTTTCATAATCATTGCCGAATATATACAATTTTTCCCTCTTCCCGATTGCTACTTGGGTAATATAAGGCATTAGATTATTCGGAATTCCACTTGGACTTTCTCCAATTCGCCCGCTTTTATGAGCCCCAATTGGATTAAAGTAACGTAATAACGCAATTCGCCACGAGGGATCGGAAACAGAAAGGTCACGCAAAATTTCCTCGATCATAAGTTTGGTTCGACCATAAGGATTAGTCGCACTCAGAGGAAATGTTTCATCGATAGGAACGCGTTCAGGATTTCCATAAACTGTTGCCGAAGAGCTAAACACCATTTTCTTTACGTTGTGTTTGTCCATGACTCTGCATAAATTCAACGTGCCTGTAATATTATTATGATAGTATCTTAACGGCATTTGCACCGATTCGCCTACAGCTTTCAGCCCCGCAAAATGCATCACTGCCTCAATATCATGTTCCTGAAACAAGTGGTCAATGGCTTCGTAATCCAATAAGTCATACTGATAGAAAGGAAAGTTCTTTCCTGTCAACTCTTTTATACGATGAATGGCTTCAATATGACTGTTTGATAAGTTGTCCACTATAACGACATCGTATCCGCCTTCTAATAATTCTACCACGGCATGACTGCCAATATAGCCTGCACCGCCTGTAACCAATATTGCCATGGTCACTACTCCTCCTTGTCACGAGTTAATGGCCCTACTTATCGCTTGCTACTTCCCTAGAATAGCCTAAAATTTAAAAAATGAGACGAGTTTTTTTATTGTACGTTTAATTCCAATGTCACTGGAGAACTTTAAACTTAAATTTCCGTAGTCCGTACGATAAAATAGCGCTATTTTTAATCCAGCCTTAACGCGAAAATGATGCTTAGCAGTCGACTTCAATCGGACTCGGCTAGGACGGTGGACCCTTTCATCTCCATCAATACGATAATAAAAATCATATACATTCTCCGTTTTTAGTCGGGAAATTTCCCGAATAGGACATACCAATCGAAATGTCTGCCGTTCACAAGGATAAATATCCTGACCGGGCTTCGGCTTACATTCTATAGTACCTAAATCGATCTTCTCTCCCTCTCCTCGCCTTGCAACATAAACATACCCGTTGACCTTTTGAGAAGCTTTAGGAATCACCAGTTCACCAGAAAGAATAACATCATCGTCTTGTTTTTGAAAGTCCTCCACTGTCATAATCGGCTTAATATCGGCGGTGATATCATATGTCCGATCCTGCACGCGCACAAAAAATCGGTGTCCCTCTTGTTCCACTACAGGAGACGTCTCTATATTCATATACACTTCTGAAATCTTCTCTAAATCATCAAAACGGTAATTCAGTATCAAATCATAAAGCATTTTTTCCTTTGGTGCAAGTTGCTGCGCAGTTTCTCGCGGTATTTCCTGCAAAAAAGACAATACGTTTTCCTGCCACTCTTTTCTTTCCGTCTGATCCACTAAGGCAAATTTTACAGCATGAAGTCGTAGTACATCGATTAAACACTTCAGATCATTTTGTTCCACAACCTTTGCAGAAACGCGATTATCTATCAACCATTGCCTATTTTGTTTTAAGGCGCTTAATCGGTGTAATGTGTTTTCAAGCTTCATTTGTTCTTGTGTGATAGATCGATTATGTTCCTCTGTTCGAACACGCCAATAATAAACAACCTTATTAGTGACGGCAACTGTTTTCGCTAAAACGGCCGCTCGCATCGTGAAAAACAAGTCTTCATAGTACTTTCCCTCTATGAAAGAAAGGTCATTTTGTATCAAAAACTCTTTCTTCCATAACTTGTTACAAGCAATGCTGTCTTGGAGTAGTTCAGGATTTTGTTCAATTGTAGTTACTTGTTTTTGCGTATACAGATTAAATTCCAAATGCCTAATGGGCACATACTTTCTTTCACTATGGAAGCGAAGGACTTTGCCCACAGCGTAGTCTGCATCATGAGTCTCAATGGCTGACAGAAGATGTTGAATGGCATCCTTAGGGAGCCTATCATCTCCGTCAAGAAAAAAAACATACTGCCCATTACTTAACGATATCCCCCTGTTCCTTGTATAACCAAGCCCACGGTTTTCTTGATTAAATAAGCGAAATCTCGGATCATTTTTTTGAAAACGTTCTAAAATCTGTTCACTTCCATCTGTAGAACCATCATTTATCATGATCACTTCAAGATCACGATAACTTTGGTTTTGCACCGAATATAGACATTCTTCCAAATAGGAGGCTATATTATAAACTGGAATGATAATCGATACCTTGCTTGACACTTATCTCACCCCAAATTGTTGACATTAGTAAAAAAAGGGTGGCTAACAAGCCAGTCACCCTTTCGTATAATAACATACATCATTTGAATACTTTCTCAATCACCCGTTTCGATGCATTTCCATCCTCTAAGCTTCCAAATTTTTGTACAAAGCGGTTTAGCGCGCTATTATATTCAGTTAAATCCCCCTGTTTTTCAAGTGTATGGATCACCTCTTCAATGGTTCTGCATACAGGGCCTGGGGCATATTTAACAATGTCAAAATAGGTACCACGGTGATATAAATATTCCTCTAAATCATAGCAGTAAAGAATAATCGGGCGTTTCAATACCGCAAAGTCAAACATAACAGATGAGTAATCTGTGATTAATATATCAGTTATTAGATACAGTTCTTGGATATCTGGATACAACGAAGCATTAATCACATTTTTCGGAAGCTCGATTTGGGAAGCCCTTGCTGCCAATAAATAATGTAAACGCAACAATATGACAGTATTATCATCAACTTGCTGGCTTAGCAATTGTATATCCTTGAACGTTTTATAGTAGGAATGTTTGTTCCAATCACGAAAAGTCGGAGCAAATAACACAACCCTTTGCTCAGACGAAATACCAAAGTGTTTTCTGACCTTTTCACATACCTCCACAGGTTTCTTAACCAATATGTCGTTTCGTGGATAACCAGTCTCCAAAATATCCTTTTTATATAGAAAAGCTCTTCTAAAAATTTCTGTACTATATCGATTTGGGGTGATAAAGTAATCCCATGCACTGACTTGACTCTTCAATCTAGATAGCGCTTGTCCATGGGAGATATTATTTTGATCGATCCCCATTTTTTTCAACGGCGTCCCATGCCAGGTTTGCAAGTAAATCTGTCCTTTTCGTTTCGGAGCTAAATGAGCCATACCTTGATTATCTACCCAATATTTCGCTCTTGTCATATAATAATAATGCTTTAAACTTCCCCTCTTCACCTTAATCGCTGGGCCAGGGATCTCAGCAATATCTGGGTTTTCAAAAGACCAAATAAACTTTAGACGTCGACCCGTTTTCAATAGTTCCTCGTAAATATACTTTGGACTATCACTATATTGCTTGCCCATATGGCTTTCAAACAACACCCAGTTGGAACGTATCGGCAGTTTTTTAATCGCCGCCCTTGCCAGTTCCCCCATTTTTCGCGAAAGGAATCCACGTTCCTGTTTTGAACGAGTTGTAAGCATCCGTCTGCGTATCATCCACGTAATTTTGTCTAAATTCCGAATCGGCTCTAGTTTTACACCAACAAAGTTTTTGGGACTGATATACGTTAAAATTTTTCGCTTATGATCTTCAGTCGTTAGATTCGGAAAACTATCTATTTCCGAGGCTCGAACTTTTTGTTCATGCAATATTCCCATATGATTTACAAACAGAATAAGCGAATAATTTCCCAACTCAATATTCGCTAAATCGAAAACAAAAACATCGTTGTTCCTAGACTTTGGATAAATAACCGTACCCGTTTGATTATGCTTAAGCCCCCAACAGTAGCTGTATTCCTCACTAGGAACAGAATGCATATTTGCCGTTGCTTTTATACGGAACGTATCCCCTTCCAAAACGATATCACGAACAGAATAAGTAATTTTTGGCTCTCTTATTTTGAGAAACTTTTGCTCACTTTCGCTGCTTTTCGATGACCAAAAATAATAATAGTCCCCATTAAAACGCAAGCGATTCTCTTTTGTCGGCTCTCCATGAATATAGGATAAATAATCTTCGAAAGCTTCCCGATCACCAATATACAACAAATAATACATGATACGGGAATCTTCAGCCAGCTTGATGAATTCATATTTATTTATGCGTTCATGCAAATATTCATGAACGTATTGATGAAAGTGCTGCTTATAGTCTTCATCAAATTTATAATAATCGTTAACATACAATTTTAGGTCATGACGAAGAAACTTATTGTTTTTATACATAAGGTAAATGGCATCCCCGTTGTTCACTAGAAATTGATCAAGCAACTGGTGCGCCTTTAACCGATATTTTAAATTCCGAATTTCCAATCTCTGATTGGTAATCGATTTGACTGCTGCATTCTCAACGACTCGCCAGTAATAAATCGGCTTAGGAATGATGCTAATGGAATTAGCCAAAAAATAAGCTTTGCCAGTAAAGACAATATCCTCGTAATGAATCCCCTCTGGAAAACGAAGGTGGTGTTTCTCCAAAAATGATCGTTTATAAATTTTGTTTACCGATAAGCTATCAAAGATCAATTCCGGAAACTCCCGGATGTTGATGTTAGTCCGCTCCATAGAATAGATGTTTTTATGATACCATATCTCATAAGTATTCGTACGAACGACCTGTCCAGAAACAAAATCCGACCCCGTTCTTTTAATCGCGTTCACCATCAACTCACACGCATCTTTCGCATACCAATCATCCCCATCCAGAAACATAATATACTTTCCTGTCGAGTTCGCAATCCCTGTGTTGCGGGGCACGCTGCACCCCCCACTATTGTTAGGGAGATGAATGGCTCTGAACTTAGGTCTAGTGGAAACAAATCGGTCAATGATTTCCCCTGTCCGATCTGTCGATGCATCGTTGACCACTACGACTTCCATGTCTTCAAATGTTTGCTCATCTAGCGATTCTAATGCTTCTTCTATATATAGCTCATTGTTATAAGCGATCACGACTACAGTCAGTTCTGGCGACTTTCTGCTGTTATCCAGATGCATTTCATCGATCCTCCAGTTCCTCAAATAGCTCATACCACTGGTTACGGATATGCTTTTGATCAAATTTTTCGCTATGCACATAAGCATTTCGGCTATAGGAAACAAACAATTCTTGATTCTTAGCAAGACGCCTAATATGACGCGCTAGAACATCCACATCCCCAACTGGAGCAATCAATCCGTTTTCGTATTCCTTAATGATCTCTCTAATTCCAGGTGCACAATCCGTAGAAATACACGGAAGACCGCACGATTGCGCTTCTATTAATGACATTGGCAACCCTTCAGCCTCTGAGGCTAACACAAAAAAGCTGGAAGACGATAAAACCTCTTGCGGTCTATCGGTCGTTCCTTTTAAATGAATGATATCTTTCATACCCAAAGCATCAATGAGCACTTGAAGAGCTCCTTCTTCCGGACCGTCCCCATATATTTCAAGTTTCCATCCAGGAATTTCATGACTGATTTGGGCAAACGCCCTAATTAAAACATCAAATCCCTTACCTTCGACTAGCCTCCCCATTGATACGACTGTTTTATTTTTATACAACATTTGAGGATCGTTATATACTCTGAACGTCGTCGGGTTATACATTACGTCAGTATTGGTAAAACCGTCTTTTTTAAACTTCTCTGCATCCTTTTCTGTTAATAGAAGAAATTTTGAAACTTGTCTATAGTATCGCAAAATCCGTTTATAACGACGGGAATTTTTGGAAGCCTCATAACTCTCATGGCTTTGTCCGATAAGTTTAATATTTGGTTTATAAAGCAATGGTGTCAACCATTGCATCCCCCAAACTTGAACAACAATCACATAAACCGTTTCATTTCCGTATTTTTCAAAGAAACGAAGCACATCTCTTTTTCTTTTGGCTAGTTGCCTTCTCCGATTCAATTCCTTAACAACTGTTTTAATTTTTAGCGACTTAAGATTCGAATAAAGTGATTTCGGCAAAGATGCTCGATATCCATCTTTGTGAAGAACAAAAACAGGTATATTTTGAGCAAAGTAACTTGGTTGATTTTCTTGCTCATTGATGCTCAAGATAGCGACATGATGGCCATCTCTTGAAAATTCATTGGCCAATATCGCTGCCACCCTTTGAGCCCCACCATGGCCATTATAATCGTTTAAGACAAATACAATATTTTTTTTGCTCAATTTGAAACACTCCTATAACGACGAATCTTTTTTCGCTGCATCGCTCACAACAATTTGTAGATATTTTGATTTAATTTGGATCTCAATACATTTATCCCCCACCACATAGGGTTCAGAAGGATAATTAGCTGTTTTTGTCGCCCATGCCAATATGAGCATTTCATGATAAGGCGGTTTCTTCATATGATAGCTCAACTTGCATTCGTATCGCCCTTTAGGAAGCTCGTCCAAATTAATTGACACATGGAATTTGGAGTAATTATAAATTTTTCCTTGCGGATTGAACACTGGGTTTTCAGTAATTTCCTCCGTTTCACTTACAGTCGAAGGAATCATATACTCATCGAAAGTATCTAAATTAACCAAATAAAAATTTGAGCTAACATCTTCAGGGCTCAGCGTCTGATAACCACGAACAAAGGCAACATATTCGATATGAAGAAAACGATTTTCAAACCAAATGTTATTCACTTGTTCCTGTACTTTGTCCACATTATCTATTTGCAAAAATAGTTGATTATTTTCAACAACAAATCGGTATTTGTAACGTCCTTGAATCTCTCCTTCATCACCTTCTCTACCTACTATTCTTACATTCCCCGACCATATAGGGATGTAATTCCATCTATTTTCCCTTTTATAGCGAATCTCGAAAGAAAATTTCCCGGGTTTAAAGAAACCTGGGAATTCCTCTTCAGAAATATCCACTAAAAATCCAGCTTTCTCTTTGATATGTTCAGGGAGGAATGGATCTTTTTCATACGAAACCCGTACAAGCTTCTTTGACAACACTTGATTTACTCTCATATCCCGAATTGCAAATTCCACCGGAATATCCGGTTGCTCTTTGTTATAGATATATCCATTTAATCTGATGGACAGTCTGCCGTTTGAATAATCAAAAGATAGCTCCTCAAGGGAATGGTGACACTGCACTTCAGTACGTATTTCCTCGATGCTCTTTCTTCCACTCATGTACTCGTTGTAATAAGAAGCAATCACCTTAGAATCGCCATAAGCAATGAGTTCTCCCTCATTAATCCAAGCAGCCTTAGTACAAAACGATTCTACAGCATTTTTATCATGACTAACAAAAATGATCGTTTTTCCTTCTTTTTTAAACTGGTTCATCTTTTCCATACACTTTTTTCGAAACATCGCATCTCCGACAGCCAACGCTTCATCAACAATGAGAATATCCGGGTCAACATTAACGGAAATAGCAAAACCAAGCTTTGATTTCATACCGGCTGAATATGTTTTGACCGGCTGATAAATAAATTCCCCCAGCTCTGAGAATTTTATAATGTCTTCTACTTTTTCCATCATTTCTTCCTTGGAATAACCTAACAACGTGCCTTTTAAAAAAATGTTGTCGTAACCGCTTAATTCACTGTCTATTCCAGAACTTACATCAAGAAAAACTAAAGAGCCGTTTACTTCAACACTTCCTGAAGTCGGTTCCGCAACACCTGTAATAATTTTCAATAACGTCGATTTCCCTGATCCGTTTTTTCCTAAAATACCAATAGATTCGCCTTTTGGAAAGTCCAATGTGATGTTTTTTAAAGCCCAAAACTCTTTATGCAACTTTTTTCTTGAGAAAATTTCTTTAATAGGTCCCCATTTATCCTCATATAGCTTGTATTTCTTTGTGACATTTTTTACCCTCACCGCTACTTCCATCAAGAATCCGCCTCTCAAAAAGGAAATTACAATATATCCAAAAACACTGGTTTCATTCGTTTAAATAAATAATTTCCTAAGACTAATGTAACCAAAACAAATCCCCAAAAATAAAGGGTATACAATGGATACTCCCAAAATCCCGTATCATAGAAAAGGGAGTCCCGATAACCTTGAATAATATAATGAAAAGGGTTCAATTTGATTATATACTGAAGTTCAGGATGTACATTATGAACGGCCCAAAGGATCGGAGTCATCCAAAAAAGAAAGATCAGAAATGTATCAATAAAATGGCTAAAGTCTTTACTAACAGCCACTAATGGAGCTGTCATCGATCCCAAACCGATTAAAAGCATACAGGCAGCAAAGTCGTAGTAAAAAATTTGCACCCAATAAATAGATACTGTTTTTAAAATAAGAGCCATAACGGCGAGGAGAACTGCAAGTAAGATCAAATGAATGTAATAAGCGTAAAGCACTTTTCCAGCTGGTAAAATAGCAATCGGAAAAGGTGTATTTTTAATGATACTTCTCCTCGATCGAAAGGAGTTTTTGGCTGATTTGAATGCATCATTAATAAAAAACCAAGCAACCAATCCCGCAGCGAGCCAAGCAATATATGGAGCCCCATTGACTGGATGTCCTGCTCGCGCTCCTACACTGAACACAAACCAATATACCGCTATCCGAAGGAGCGGGTTAATCAGTCCCCACATCATCCCCAAAAGGGTGCCTGCATACTCCCTTTTAATGTCCTGCCTAGCCAGCTCATTAATCATTTTTCTCTTTTGCCACATCGTCTTATATATTTCAAACATAGAACTTCTCCTTTATTTTTACTCCCTAATTTCGCGTACTTTCTACAATTGCATCTCTCTTAGTAACTATACCAAGAGGAATTTTCGAATTCAAATTTTGATCTTCCTCATTGCTTTAATGCAGTCTTATAACCATTTGGAGACACTTAACATGAACCTTCAGTCAATTTAAAACATAACGTAAATAAAAAAGTCATTCAAGGTTATGAGCCAGGGCCGTACTGATTTATGAGACTATGCACCAATGACGTTGGCTGAAAAGAATAAGAGCGTTCAATAAGAAGAGATGTCTCTCTGTAAATTCTCTCACTGCAATCATGGACCATCATTTTTTCTATTTCAACCATATTTCTAATTACAATTCAGGAATTTTATTCAAAAATTCTTCAAAACTATCGCTAAGATTGATCTTGAAAAAGCTTTATTAAATAGATTGCAATGATATCGAAATATTTATTACGCACTTGAAAAATAATTTTGTTTCCTTATTAATTTACATCTCTATGATGAACCATTATTATAAAACTATATTAAGTAAACTATATCCAAGAGGAGGGATCGATTCCAATGAATCAAACGCATACGATAATGGAAGGTGGAGTGATGTGAAAAACAGGATTATATTTTTATTAGTCTGCTTCCTGTTAGCGGCATGTCTGCCTTTCAAGGCGTTACCTACGAGCTCCGTTCTGGCAGCAGCAAACGTGACAGCCACAAGTAAACTTGGACGCATTTTAGAACCAAGTGCCGTCATCTACAAAACAGTCGGATCCAGTTCAGGCAGTTTCCAAGCGGGAACCCAATATACTGACAAGGTATTTTATATCAAAAAACAAGCCATTTTCAATGGACAAACCTATTATTTAATTAGTACTGTCGCAAGCGACACCCAAGGGGTTGTCGGTTGGGTTAATGCGAAAGACATGTGGGCTCAAAACCATGTGGCTGTCGACCATAAAGAAAAACTGTTCTACCTAAAAGGAACCGGATGGGCTTACACCAATCCATGGGGAGCTGGCAAGGACGCTGTATATAAAGACTTGACTCCGTTTAAATCCCAAACATTCCGCGTCAACCTAACTGAACAAGTCGGCAGCGCCATTTGGTATCGTGGCTATCTCGAAAACGGCAAGAAAGTCTGGATTCAAGCCTATAACGTGGTTTCGTCACTAGATACCAGTAAATATACATATTACGATTTAACATTAGACGAAGCGCACACAATCCAAATGAAAGCTAATCCGCAAACCGATAAATACTCGAGAGAACCCGCATATGTAAGCAGTTCGTACATTAAGGTATATACGAGAGGCTTCATTCAGGGAAGTGGTGTAAACTTACGTACTACACCGGATCTAAAGACAGATGAAAATATCTATGAACAAGTCGGTTACGGAACAGCTTTTTTGTTGTTGGACAGCAATGTAATAGGCGACCCATTTCAAGGAAACACCAAATGGTATAAAATTTTATATAAAAATAAAGAGTTGTATGTTCACAGTTCGCTAGTAAGGCTGGATGGGAAAGTTGGGGTCGTGACAGCAGATGTACTGAACGTACGGGCAAATAAAAGCACAAATAGTCATATCTATGGGAAACTTTATAAAGGAGCAGAAGTAACTATTCTCGAGGAAGGATCCGACTGGCACAAGATTCAATACAGCTATTGGAGAAACGCCACAAGCGAAGATGTACGAAACTATTTGAACCCAACCCATTTTGTCAATGATCCAGTCCAAAAGTTTCAATTCTTGGATTTATCAAAACCAAGTGGTGCTACTGCCGATATCTTAAACAGATTCCTAAAAGGGAAAGGAATTCTGGAAAATCAAGGCCAAGCCTTTATCGAAGCCGCCAAAAAACACGGGCTCAATGATGTATATCTCATGTCCCATGCCTTATTGGAAACAGGAAATGGGACTTCCGAGCTTGCTATCGGGGTTCAATATAATGGGAAAACCGTGTATAATATGTATGGAATCGGTGCTTATGACGGCAATGCAGTGGAAAGCGGTGCTCAGTTTGCTTACACACATGGATGGTTTGATCCAGAAACCGCCATCGTGGAAGGAGCTGCGTTTATAGGCAACGACTATATTAAAACCGGCCAAAACACATTATACAAGATGCGGTGGAATCCTGCGGCAATGGACAAACTAGGAAAAGCAAACCATCAATATGCCACTGATATTGCATGGGCTGCAAAACAGGCTAAAACGATGTACGAGCTATACCAACAGCTCGAGTCTACAATCCTAGTTCTGGACATACCAGTCTACAAATAATATTTGATTACCATCAATCTAACACACTTCATATCTGTGAGATTGATGGTATTTTTTTAATCTATTGAATCATTTTTGATCCCTAAGTGTTAGATCAACCTACATAAGCATAAACATAGATCTGACTAAAGAAAAGCCAAGCATCGCTTGATGCTTGGCCGAAAGGTTTCAAACAACTCTATAGCAACTTAGTTCGTTTCTTTCCTACAAAATACTCTCTCCGCCACTCTCCTAGCCGCATGTCCATCTTCCCAATGACAAAACTGTTCGTAAAACGGCTGCAGACGGACGTGGGGATAACTTCCTTGTTCGATCGCTTTGATCGCCTGAATCAATTCTTCTGTCGTCTTGACGAGCGGACCAGGCGCTTCCCGCTCAAAGTCAAAATAAAATCCTCTTAACGTATCGCGATATTCTTCAATATCATAAACGAAGAAAAGCATTGGTCGCTTCAAATTAGCGTAATCAAAAAAGACAGACGAATAATCGGTTACAAGCAAATCAGCCAGCAAATACAGTTCACGGATATCCTCATGTTTCGAAAAATCGTAAGCAAACCCGCGGTATGGGCTTAAATCAAACTGTTCAGCTACCAAGTAGTGCATGCGCAACAGAACAATATAACGATCGCCCAATTCCTCACGCAGCCGTTGTAAATCTAATTTTAAGTCAAACTTATACTTTCCCTTTTCATAAAATTGATTGTCCCGCCATGTCGGCGCGTACAAAATGACTTTCTTCTCCAAAGGCAACTGCAAACGTTCTTTTAACTGCCGGATATATTCCTGGTTATTGTGTGTATATAAAAAGTCGTTGCGCGGATAACCGGTTTCGAGCATATTTTCTTTCGGAAAACGGAACGCCCCGGCAAAAATACGAGTCGAATAAGCATTGGGCGAAATAAGGTAATCCCATTTCTCGACATCTCTCGAAAAATTCCGTTTATACTTTTCGGTGTCTGTCCCTGGCATATGCACTTCTTCGATATCATAAGCCAGTTTTTTTAATGGTGTACCGTGCCATGTCTGCAAATAAATTGTGTGAGTTGGCTTCGGGATCCAAAGCGGCAGTCGGCAATTAGTCACCCAAAACCGCGCCCGAGCCATAATGAACAACCAACGCAACGAAAATCGCTTCACATAAGGAACACCATGCTGTTCGAAAACATGCACATAGCGTGAATCCGCACTCCAATACATCTTGTACTCAGGGCAATGTTCGCGCAGATATTCGTAAATCGCCCGTGGATTGCAACTGTATTGCTTGCCGAAATAGCTCTCAAACCAAATGACATTTTTTCTCACCGGTAGCTTCGAAACAGCCAAAAACAAATATTTGTATATGGTTGTGATTTTTGTCTTGGCACGAATACGTTTATACCAACCCTTTTGGGATATAGCTTGGTACCATGTGCTTTGCCGGATGACTGTCCTCATCGCTCTAATCCATTCCATACGCCGTTGATGTTCCCTTCCATCTTGAAAGTCAGCTAGGAAGCGCCATCTCAGTAACCACGGGTGACGGCCACCTCCCGTGCCGTTTGGCTTTCTGCTAATAAATAATCAACGAGGTTCTCACTCGAACGCCCTTTCGAATAGCAGTTCCATTCCTCAGCAAACGAACGGATGGCATCGAAGTCAATATTTCCTTGTCGGATGTAATCAATGATTTGTTCAGTCGCAAACAAAACAGGACCCGGCAACTTCTTGTCCCAACCGTCCCATAATCCTCGTTCGCGACGATACGACTCAATATCATACATATAAAATATCACTGGTTTATTTAAAAGACAAAATTCAAATGGAATTGACGAATAGTCAGTAATCAACCAATCAGTCACAAGCAACAATTCATTGACATCTTGGTAATCAGAATAATCAAATAAAAAATCAGCATATCGCTGTTGGTCATAATCAAGGCAACGTTTTACCGCTGGATGCAGCTTCAGGAGCAACACGTAATCGAGCGGTGCAAGTTCTTCATACATCCGCTCGAGATCAAGATGCAAATGAAAGGTTTCGAGCTCATTGTCTCGGTAAGTCGGCGCATATAAAATGATTTTTTTATCCTTTAGCCAAGGATTTTTCCGGTAAAGCTCGTCCTTAATGGACTGCTGCTTTTGATCGTCATAAAAGAAGTCGGTTCTCGGCACTCCCGTCCGCAAGATCGCTTTTTCCGACAATTGGAAAGCTTGCATGAACAAATGAGCCATCGCTTCTGAACCGACTACTACTTTATGAAACTGGCTATATACTTGCAAAAAACGCTTTCTCGCCCGTGGCGAGCGACGCGCAACTGAGGCATCACGCAAGCCGAACGTTTTGAACGCACCGGCTGCATGCCATAACTGAATGCATTCGACCTCTGGACGAAAAGGGGCAGCGGCTAAAAATCCATAATAGTTATCAATAATGATATATTTGGATGTCGCCAAATGATAAATGCTGCACCACATATGCCAAAGGCGTACGCTTTCAAACTCGTACACTTTGGCTGACGTATCAGCAAATGTGTACGGACATGTGCTTTTCCGTAAAAAAACGACCGGCATATCCGGCTTCTTTCTTTTTAATGCCTCATACACATAACGGCTGTTGTCGCCAAACGACACGACAAACGTCACTTTCTCACGCAGCGGAAACAGGCGAAAAAAGAGAAAATGAACTTTAAACCAGCATAAATACAAAAAAATGAGCAACTCTCTAACCATTGTGCACCATCAAGTCTTCCTTAATTTTGGTAGTCGAAATACCGACCGTTCTCGGCAAATAGATGACTTGACAATACGGTTTCAAAAAATCAAACCGGCCTTTCCAATCATCGCCCATCACGAAAATATCAATGTTATGCTCTTGAACATCATAAATTTTTTGTTCCCAACATGTTTCCGGAATGACTTGATCAACATAACGAATGGCCTCAAGCATCATTTTGCGTTGCTCATACGTATAATACGATGTTTTATTTTTTTGTCTATTGAACTCATCCGTCGATAACGCGACAATTAAATAGTCGCCTAATTCTCTCGCTCGCTTTAATAGATTAATATGTCCCCAATGCAATAAATCAAACGTTCCATAGGTGATCACTTTTTTCATATGGAAACACCTCTTAATATTAAATGTTCCTCGCCAAATTCCCCCTACAACAAAAACCTAGGTATCATTATAGCCCGAAACAGGAATAAATTCAAATGTCATTATTGTAACAAGCAGACCATATTTTGAAACATTTGATCTTACCTGTCAATATCGAAAAGAAAAACAGCCGTAGGTAAACTTTGCTCCCCACTCAAGCAGATCATTTATGGACAAAGCCCCCATAGAAAATATTGATGAATAAAATTAGGCTGCCCCGGTACGTCCATAGGCCGCTGGCCTGTTCAAGGAGAAAACCTTATAAAAAACTGGCTCAAAAATCTTTTGAGCCAGTTCGGAGATGTTCCATGCTATTGCAATTCACGAATAATATATTGGGAACTCACCCAACCTTCAGTGCCGTTTGCAAGCACTACTTTATACCAAGACCCGTTCGTCTCGAGCTTTCCATCTTTAGTTAATTTCAATTGCACATATTGGCCTAGTTTTAACTGGCTAATGATATTGCCCTGAGGCTTTTCTCTAACATTTAGAGCTGTTGCGGTGACACTACCCAAGTTTTTCACGGTCATATAAGTTCGATAGTCATACAGCTTAATCGCATTGGTCCAATACTGTGTTCCATTGTAATTTAATTTGATCCAATAATCATTTGTTTTCTCGAGCAACGTAAAGGTGGAACCTTTCGCCAATGTCGCAATCTGTTTGCCTGCCTTTTTGTCATAAAGCGGAATAGAGCTATTAGCAACAGCGACAATCCCCGCTGGGAATTGATCGGATCCCGACGGAACAGACGGAGACGAAGGAACGGACGTATCAATGCGGGCCGACTTGTAATAGTTGCTGTCATACGACAACATATTAGCCATATGACGAGCAATTGTTTGTCCCCAGTACGGGTCAGTTGCGTAATAAAAGTTCATCCCTTCGCTACTTTCATCCACTCGTATGTTCTGAAGTGTATTCGTCCGAAAGCCGAGAAACGCCCCTTTAAAGAAAGGATGGGAAGGGTTTAAATAACTCGATTTGATTTTTCGAGCTACATACTCAATTGACTCCTCAATGGATGAGAAGCGATACGCCGAGACAAACGGGGCGGCATCATAAGCACCATAGCCAAATAAGTTATATTTTGTGAGTGCTAATCTTGATGTGCCAAATGCACTCTCATGAATGGCATGGGCCGCTAAATACAATGGGTTGACCCCATACTTTCTCCCGACATTAATGAATGTTTGACCTTGATTGACTAAAACACTTTGCTTACCCGTCGACTGAACGTAACTCTGAATGTATTTGTTAATTTGCCCAGCTTCGACCGGTGCCTGCGTGCGCAGATCAATAAACTGGTAGCCATCGCGCTGACCGTCAAGCGGAGCGCCGGTTTTAACCTCGGTTATATAGTCTCCGGAAACATAACCAGTTTTTCCGGCATATTTCAGCTTGTACCAACCGTTTGATGTTCGATGGGTCGGTACAACGATTGTTCCCTTCGGAATGGTCGCAAGGAGATCAGCGCTGGTACTTGGTTGCTTACGAACGTTCAAATTCGCCCTAACGGCAAACGTCCGTCCCGACATTCCCGTTTCTGTAATTGTTGACGAAGATGGGTTATTGGGCTGTGCCGACTGTCCCGGTGCTGGGTTCGACGAACCACTCGACGGAGCTGGCGCATACTTGGCCAATTCGGCACTATGCACATACCCTTTTTTTCCTTTATACGTTACCTCATACCAGCTGCCGATGTTAAGGGATGACGAGACAACTGTTCCTTTTGGAATCGTCATCAGCCGGTTGTGCGCGCTTCCCGGCGCCGCATACAACGCTGCATCGTTCTTCACCTGATATTTCGTTTCACTAAACTGTTGCGGCGCTACTTTTGTGACATCGTTAGCCGAAACATACAACTTCTTGCCATTGAACGTCACTTCATACCACGTTTGACCAATGCTGTTGATGACCATCCTCGTCGAGTACAATCCATTTCCGTCCGTCAGTTTCACTGTACTTCCTTGCTGTTTCGGCACACTGTAAAGAAAAGACGCTTTTTTGGTAAAGAAATACGTTCCGCTTATGTTTTTATACTGGTTGTATTCACTCAAGTAACTGCCGCTTACCCAACCGGTTTTCGTATACTTCTTTCCTTTTTCACTATACTCGTAAGAAACTTTATACCAGTCTCCTAGTTTCTCTGTTGCCGTCACGTTTTTCCCTTTTGGAATAGTGATAACCGTTTTATATGTCGTTCCTGCCCCCGTTCTCATATTCAAGTTCGCTGTCGTTTGGTACACAGTTTTCGTGATTACTGTTGGTTTGGCCGTATTCCCCTTATCCGGCTGAGAAGTATTCCCTGTCGTTGGTTGCGATGAAACTTTCTTTAAATAACTGCCACTTACCCAACCGGTTTTCGTATACTTCTTTCCCTTTTCACTATATTCGTAGGAAACTTTATACCAGTCTCCTAGTTTCTCGGTCGCCTTCACCGTCTTTCCCTTTGGAATCGTTAGAACGATTTTATATTTTGTCCCTGCCCCCGTTCTCATATTCAAGTTCGCTGTCGTTTGGTACACAGTTTTCGTGATTGCTGTTGGTTTGGCCGTATTCCCCTTATCCGGCTGAGAAGTATTCCCTGTCGTTGGTTGAGATGAAACTTTCTTTAAATAACTACCGCTTACCCAGCCGGTTTTTGCATATTTCTTTCCTTTTTCACTATACTCGTAAGAAACTTTATACCAGTCTCCTAGTTTCTCGGTCGCCTTCACCGTTTTCCCCTTTGGAATTGTTAGAACGATTTTATATTTTGTCCCTGCTCCCGTCCTCATGTTCAAGTTCGCTGTCGTTTGGTACACAGTTGAAGCGACAGCGGTTGTCTTGGTAGTCCCCCCCGTAGCTGGTTGGGATGAAACTTTCTTTAAATAACTGCCGCTTACCCAACCGGTTTTCGTATACTTCTTTCCCTTTTCACTATATTCGTAGGAAACTTTATACCAGTCTCCTAGTTTCTCGGTCGCCTTCACCGTCTTTCCCTTTGGAATCGTTAGAACGATTTTATATTTTGTCCCTGCCCCCGTTCTCATATTCAAGTTCGCTGTCGTTTGGTACACAGTTGGGACGATTTTCACAGCACTCGCCGCTTCGACAACTGGCACGTTCCAAGGAATAGGAGAAAAATTTGGTGATACTAATAAAAGGCCAGTCGATAAGACGATAGATTTCCCCATTTTCTTCATCGGTTTCTTCTCACCTGCTTTTCTTTTTTTGAGGATGAAACGACAAAAATAATCGTTTGCCGTCTTTTCTACTTTTTTTATCGGACAATACACGACAAAATTAAAGCATTTTCTCCTATTTTTGCCCCTCATTTTACCTAAAAAAAGGGGACTAATTTACCTGAAAAGAAATCCGACTAAGAAAAAGTGCATATTTTTTCGTCATCAATCATCAAAATCTCTGTTACCTTGCAAAATAAACGTATACGCCCTAGTCCTTCTATTTTTACTAAGCCGATGTTGAATCTACCTCTATAAGTACACGCCATCGTTTTCTTCGTCTAAAAATAGGGAATCCTTTCAACTGATGCACTACAGCCAATTTTTCCTTTCAAATACAAATATGCTATAATTAGGTTCACAACAATGATATCATTCAGGAGGAAGGGACTATGCCGTCAAAAATTGTGATCTCCGGTTTTTATGGGCTGGGCAATACAGGGGATGAGGCAATCTTAGAGGCAATGATCGACAATCTTCGCTCTGAATGGCCGGATCTAGATATTACGGTTTTTTCTCTCTCCCCGGAACAAACGGAGAAAACACATAGCGTGAAAAGTGTATACCGTGGATGGCGGCATAATAATAAAGAGAAAATCCGTGCACTGCGCGAGGCAGATTTGCTGATTAGCGGCGGTGGCGGGCTACTACAGGACACGTATCCGACCCGTTTTCTGTTCGGTCCGCTTCCCTATTATTTATTGATCGTGTTTTTAGCTAAGCTGTGTGGGACGAAGGTGATGTTTTTCTCACAGGGGATCGGCCCGGTAAATACGACATGGGGAAAAATTTTAATGAAAGTGTTTGCCAATATGGCTGATTTTATTACTGTTCGCGACGAGTATTCCAAACAGTTGCTTCATCAGCTTGGAGTAACAAGGCCTGAGACTGTGGTAACCGCTGACATTGTCTTTGCGTTTTGCCATAAACAAGACGACGCTTGCATGGAAAGCCTTCCGCTCCACGGCGATGAACAACTCGTTGCCGTATCGGTACGCCCGTGGTTTCACCATCGTGATTACTACAGGAAGATTGCGAAGGCACTCGACCAGCTCATCGAATTGGAGGATATTACCCCTGTCTTTGTGCCTATGGAAGGGGAGCACGACGTGTACGCTTCCGAACAGGTGGTCAAACAAATGGCCCACAAACGATCCTGTCATATTCTCGATCCGAATTTTACACCAAATCAATATTTGCATTTTATTAGCCAATGCCGCCTAACGATCGGCATGCGCCTGCACTCTCTCATTTTTTCCGCCTTGACGGGCGTCCCGCATATCGGGCTCAGCTACGATAAAAAAGTGGAAAGCCTACTTAAACGATCCGGGATGTGGGACTATTCGTTTCGGCTCGAAAACATTGACACCGCCGAGCTTGTCAACAATGCCCGGTATGTACTCCGTCATCGTGAGTCATTGAGCCGTGTCATCCAGCAAAATGCCGAGCAAATGCGGAGGGACGCGCTAGAAAACATCCGCCTGTTGAAGGAAAAATTTTTCTTGCAACATGAAGGCCGTCAATAAATAGTCTGTAGGCGGCCTTACACAGGTTTTCTTTATTGTCACAAAGCATCGCCATTTTAGCTTTAGGGTTAAGGAAGTGACACGGATGTCATCACTAAAACAAACAGCCATTTGGCTTACTTTGCTTGCTTTAACGGTAAAAGTAGCGGGGTTTCTAAGGGAAAGTATCATCGCTAGACAGTTTGGGGCCAACGAATATACAGATGGCTATTTGTTAGCCTTTTCCTTTATCACTCTCGCTCTCGCCGTCATTTCTGACGGATTTAACAATGTCTTTCTTCCTTTGTACATTCAAGCAAAGAGGAAAAATCCAGAAATGGCAGAACGAAACGCTAATGCTATTATGAACGCTACCGTAGTCATCTTTCTACTGATTACGGTGATCGGCTACTATTCCGCCTCCTCTTTTGTACCCGTTATTTTCGGACGTATGGCAGCCGTAACGGAATTCGTTGCGGTGAAGATCACACAAGTTTTCTTTTTGTTTATGGGAGCGATCGCGTTAAATGGTATCTTAGATTCATATTTGCAAGCACGACGCATTTTTGTTCCTTCACAAATTTCAAAGTTGCTTGCCACACTGACAGGCGCCCTATTTGCTCTGCTGTTCTCAGACGCATGGGGCATATATAGTTTGGCATATGGATTTGTATTCGGCATTATCGCTGGCACAATTCTCATGTTTGTTTGTTTGTGGAAAAGCGGATATCATTGGACTCCTGCCTTAACCATTGATCCCAGCTTCCGACGGCCTTTTCTCCGCCTTCTTGTTCCAGCGTTATTAAATGCATTCGTTGGACAAATGAACATGTTTATTGATAAAATGTTTGCTTCGGGGACAATCGAGGGAGCAGTCACGTACTTAAATAACGCATCGCTGCTCGTCAGCATTCCGTATACGATTTACGGCACGACAATAGCCACTATTTTATTTACCTTGCTTTCGGAGCAAGTCCACGAGCCGCACAAATTCCAACAGACGCTGTTTATGGGGCTAGAACTATCGCTTGTGACGTTAGCACCTGTAGCAGTAGGTCTTTGGATTGTTGGCGATGCTGCCATCTCATTCGTGTACGAACATGGTCAGTTTACGGAAATAGATACGCACCGTACGTATAAAGCGTTACTATTTTATTTACCATTAATTATAACGCTAGGAATGCAATATGTTATTTCTAAATCAATGTACGCCAGAGGAAAAACAGCTACTTTGCTGCGGATTAGCGTAACAACGATTGTAATGAATGCAATTCTTAATTACTTATTAGTCAAACCTTTTGGTTACACGGGCATCGCCCTGTCTAGCTCAACCGTTTCGCTCTATTACTTAACCGCCTGTCTTACCGTTCTTTATCGAGACCTTGGACACTGGGAAATAAAAAAATTGTTTTCTTTACTCGTTCGCGTTAGTGCGTCGGCTGGCGTTATGGCTTGCCTGCTCTACGGGGCTAAAACAATATTCTCAATGGACCATCGGCCTTTTCTCCTTCAGCTTGCTGTCCTTGTTCCGCTTGGTGTAATTATTTACGCGGTTAGCACCTTTTTTTTCTATCGCGAAGGCACTTACCGCCTTTTGCATATGATCAAGCAAAAAACAGGACCGTCCGCGTGATTATGATCGTAGTCCCCTATCGTTCCGTGACAAGCAAGCCACTAATTGTGCTCACGTCAGCCACCACACAGAGGAATACCTCAAAAGTGAAGGAGTATTCCTCTTTTTTTGCATCCATTGCCCATTTCCCTCATGAACAAATACGCAACTCTTTTATGAATAAAACGGTGTCGGTGGTTGATCAGTATAGCCAAAGTAATACAAAATTGCCTCGACAATCCGCTTCGAAGCCTGTCCGTCTCCGTAAGGGTTGGACGCTTTCGCCATGGCCTCGTATTCGTTTCGGTTCGTTAAGAGCTCTGACGCCATCTGATAAATCGTATCTTCGTCCGTTCCAGCCAACTTCAGCGTTCCAGCTTCAATGCCTTCCGGCCGTTCGGTCGTGTCACGCAACACGAGGACAGGAACACCGAGGGACGGAGCTTCTTCCTGTACGCCGCCGGAATCGGTCAAAATTAAGTACGCCCGAGCAGCGAAGTTATGAAAATCGAAGACATCGAGCGGTTCGATTAAATGAATGCGCGGGGCATCGCCAAGCACTTCGGCTGCTGCTTCCCTCACTGCCGGATTCAAATGGACGGGGTAGACGACTTGGATATCGTCATATGTTTCGACAAGACGCTTAATGGCTCGGAACATGCCCCTCATCGTCTCACCGAGGTTTTCACGGCGATGAGCCGTCAGTAAAATCATCCGGTCATTGCCGACTTTGGCGAGAATGTCGTGGTGGTAATCGTCTTTCACTGTCGTTTTTAACGCATCGATCGCGGTGTTTCCAGTAATAAAGACCGACTCCGGCTTTTTATTCTCGCGGATTAAATTGTCATACGCTTTTTTCGTCGGCGCAAAGTGAAGATCAGCCATCACCCCGGTCAGCTGCCGGTTCATCTCTTCCGGAAATGGGGAATATTTATTCCATGTGCGCAGCCCAGCCTCGACATGGCCAATTGCAATTTGGTGATAAAAAGCAGCTAAACTAGCGACAAACGTCGTCGTCGTATCACCATGCACGAGCACTAAATCCGGCTTTACTTGCCGCATAATATCATCGAGCCCTTGTAAGGCGCGGGTTGTAATATCAGCGAGCGTCTGACGGTCTTTCATAATGTTCAAGTCGTAATCCGGACGAATGCCGAATATATCCAATACTTGATCCAACATTTGTCGGTGTTGCGCGGTAACGGTGACAATTGGTTCGATCCACTCGGACTGTTTTTGCAATTCCAACACAAGCGGGGCCATTTTGATCGCCTCAGGCCTTGTGCCGAAAATCGTCATGACTTTCCGTTTCATGTCCATCGTTTCACCTGCTATTCGGGTATAATGAAAAAGCTCCAATAATTTTCAACAACATAATATAACATATTTATACATTATGTAAAAATACAGCCTCCTCTATGGAGACATGCATTCAGCATGACGGCCGGCAACTAAGGCCGGCCGTTTCTAGGAATATTCAACTACTGCTGCATAAAACCTCACTGTAGGGCGTTACTAATACCGCTTTGCTCCTAAATACCGTTGCTTCCAATACGATTGGTCAAGGCGGCTGATCGTCACACCCGTCGAACTACCGCTATGGATGAACTGTCCATTGCCGATATAGATGCCAGCGTGAGAAGGTCCTTTTTTATATGTCTCAAAAAACACGATGTCCCCAACCGCTGGAGAGGAGACGGGTTTCCCGACGTTCCAAATGTCCGCTACCGTCCGCGGCAATGAAATGCCTTGCTGGGCGAACAAATAGTAGATGAACCCACTGCAGTCAAAGCCAACCTGCGGAGTTTCACCGCCCCAAACGTATGGCTTGCCGAGCAGCTCAGCCGCATCAGCAATCAGTTCCATGACATCGAGTTTGGACGCTGAGGCTTGACCTTTGGATACTGGAGCTTGTCCGATGAGACGTTCGTACGTTTGGCTATCGACGATGCCGTTCGCCTGAAGTTTGGCATCCTTCTGGAAACGACGGACAGCGTCAGCGGTAATGGTTCCGTAATAACCGGTGATCTC
>Ga0310829_1000473_pt1 | contig 33729 bp, 33 predicted proteins | sample WT_ome_4_FD_202244 | JGI IMG/M metagenome (GOLD analysis project Ga0310829, IMG submission 202244) | Sorghum-adapted microbial communities enriched on wild type (WT) sorghum from Joint BioEnergy Institute, Emeryville, California, United... ...
CCCCCCTGACTCATCGGGATAATGTCGAGAAGAACCGGCCGCCATATATATCCCGCCGAGCTCGCGGCACCCGCAACGCAAAAAAACCGGAGCGTTCTCCACGCTCCGGCTGATTTGTTGGCCAACTCGATAAAAATTAAAGTTCGTTGATAAATACCGTCTTCATTTTGCTGCTGTATTGCACGTCAAGCCCAAGTCCCTGCACGAGCAAAGCCAGCGGAACATAGGTTTTGTTCTCTTTGCCGACCTTTTGCAGGAATGCTGGGGTTGCCGTCGTCGCCGGCGTTCCATCTACTTTGATTTGCTTCGCGCCAATCGGGATTACAACCGTCCGGCTGCCATAAGTAATCGTGGCGGTGGAGGTGCGTGAATCCCATTTGCTTTGCGCTCCAATTGCATCGGTGATGTCCTTGATAGCCACGAACGTCTGCCCGTTCTTCAAGATTGGCGGATACGGCGTGTTCAACTCTTGGCCCTTCACCACAACGGATATCGGAGCTCCACCTGTCTTGGCGGTCGTCGTCCGATAGCTTCCCCAAACCGATTCAGCAAAAATCTTGGCGATTTCCTCATATCCCGCTTGGTTCGGATGGATATCCGTGTCGGAGAAAATATGCGTCAGCGAAATTTCCCGCCCGATAAAAGCGGCTGCCACATGGGCTGCTTTGACCGGCTTCGCATCCCCAGCGTGATCGGCAACAATGCCATCCACGATCCCGGTAAACTTACCGGCGAGCTGCTGCAGCTCATCGTAGATCGCTGTGCCGGCCAGCTTCGGCACCGGCTGGTATTGGTCCGCAATCACGATTTGCGCCGAAGGATTCAACTCCTGCAAGATGCGGACGATCTCGCGCAGGTTGTCGCCATAATGCGTCAACACCTCATCGCCTTGGGCGCGGAGTTGATCCAGCGAGATGTTTTTCATATCCGGAAGCAGTTTCAGCAGGTCATTCCCGCCGATCGTAATCGTGATCAAATCAGCTTTCTGCAGATCAGCCTTTGCTTGAGCAACCCCCGACGCAAAGGAAGCAATGCGAGGATCCGGCAAGTTCGCTTGAATGTCTGCGCCAGCCACCGGTACCCCCTTCTGGATGGCGGTCACGTAATTTTTCAAACCTTCGCTGGTCAGACCCAGAATACCGTAATTCACGGCAGACGTCCGTGCATGGAACAGCCCCTGTTCTTTAAGACGTTCCACGAAGCCGTAAGGGACGCTCTGCTCAGTCATGCCCGGCTCGTACCCGGCTGTAATGGAATCGCCCAGCGCAACGATCAGGTAGTCATCGACCGCTGGCGCAGCTTGGGTTGGTTTTGCAGCGATGCCGCTGACTAAGATAAGAATGAGGGCGAGCGCTCCCGCAACGGCGGAAACCTTGTTCATACGAGGATGCTTCAAGCTATTCAACTCCTTGGATAAAAATAAGTATAATAGCGCGAAAAACCTGAGGTTTTTCGCTGTTGGCCTCAGGTCTCGTTGTTGCATCTTACACCGGCGAATGCTGCGCACTCTGTGCTATTCCGGCTTATTCTCCGCGCGCCCGGTCCTTTTTAAATACTCATCATAACGGCCATCGACTTCCTTGGCCATCTTCCGGTAATTCAGCGTCTCCTCCACAATCGGATCCAACGTGGTCTGAATTCGGATTTCGTACTTCGGTGACAATCTTCTGCGTTCCTCCTCACGGCGTTCTTTCTCATTGCCGTATTCCCCTTCCGTCAGCATCTCGCTGAGCTCGCGTTCCAAATCCTTGCTATCGCTCATCCTGGACACTCCTTCCGGTAAATATGGATTAAGCATTTGCTGTCGCCAAATCTAAATCAAAATTTTATTTCTTTTACAGGCCCGTCGCGTCGGCAGCCCGGATAACTCCAAGCAGTTCGTCATGAATTTTGCCATTGCTGGCAACCAAATGACGTACGCCGATGTGATAAGGGTTGCCCGCGGTATCCGTCACTATTCCTCCGGATTCCTTTACGATCAGTGCACCCGCCGCAACGTCCCAAGCGTTCAATCCAACCTCATAATAACCGCTAAGCCGTCCCGCAGCAACATACGCCAAATGCAATGCAGCTGAACCGGCAGCGCGCAGGCTGCGCACTTGTCCAGACAACGCGTTCAAACCGCGCATATTTACCGGCAAAGCAAAATCCCGGTCTGGGTTAAACCCTACCGCAATCACGCTGCCGGACAATGTTGCATCGTTGGACACCTTCGACTTCTGCCCGTGGATGTAGGCGCCTTTGCCTTTCTCTGCCACAAACATCTCGTCGCGAATTGGGTCATATATTACTCCGATTATGACATCCCCTTTATATGCCAGCGCTATCGATACGCAGAAAAACGGAAATCCGTGCACGAAATTGGTCGTTCCGTCCACCGGGTCGACGATCCACAAATACTCCGACTCGCTCCCCTGCTTCAGCGCTGCAGCAGATGCCGCCGCTCCTGGGGCTACACCTTCTTCGCCAAGGATCTCATGATCTGGAAAATGCGTCAAGATCAGCTTGCGAATCATCGCTTCCGCACCCTTATCCACATCCGTTACCAAATCCTGCGGCGATTGCTTCGTATTCAGATCACGGTAGTCCCCCAGCCGGCTCTTAATCCATTCTCCCGCTTTCGCAGCGCAGTTGATCGCTACGGCCGTCGGACTCTTGCTGCCTACCACATATGGAACTTTCGGATTCGATTCCAATCGATTCACTCTACTTTCATCTTATACTGATAATTTACTCCCTAAAAACTATACGTCTTGAAATATGCAAAGTTGCGTCCTTTCGCCTGCCCGCCATGGAAATCAAACGAAAGCCGCTTTACTTTATATGCAAAAAGTCCGTGTCCAATCGCAGAGAATGTACCCCGCCGGAAACGAACTTTTTGCTGACTAACCGCAAGCGGTCTTTACGTTATGCACCTACGATATTATACCCGCCGTCTACAAAAATGACCTCTCCGGTAATTCCGCGGGACAGATGGCTGATCAGGAACATCGCCGTGTCGCCAACTTCAGCGGTGTCCGTCGTTTTGCGCAACGGAGCTTTCTCCTCAACTTGCTTGAGGATGGAGTTGAAATCGCTGATCCCCTTCGCAGCCAATGTACGGATCGGTCCAGCCGAAATCGCATTAACGCGGATGTTCTTCGGCCCAAGGTCGTTAGCCAAGTAACGTACCGATGCTTCCAGTCCGGCTTTTGCCACGCCCATTACGTTATAGTTGCGCATTACGCGCTCCGATCCCATATACGTCATCGTCATAATGCTTCCGCCTTCCGTCATGAGCGGCGACAAGCGCTTCGATACGGCCACCAGGGAATAGACGCTGATGTCGTTAGCCAATGCAAAACCTTCACGGGACGTGTCCATAAACTCACCCGCCAGATCCTCACCTTTGGCAAACGCAATACTGTGCACCAGACCATGCAGAACGCCAAATTCAGATTTCAGTGTGTCGGCCAGTCGGTCGATCTCCTCATCTACCGTCACGTTGCACGGCAGAATCAACGAACCTGGAATCGTTTCGGCCAGTTTGCGGACCCGGCCTTCTACGCGTTCACTTTCATATGTAAATGCCAGACGGGCACCTTGCTCTGCCAAGCTTTGCGCAATTGCCCATGCGATACTGCGCTCGTTAGCAACCCCCATCACGATCACATTTTTCCCCGCTAACAAATCACCCATGAAAATCCTCCTCTATATTAAATACACCTTCATTTTGTACAACTTACCGTATTTCCCTTCATTTTTCAAGAGAACCAGCGTTCAGCGGGCTTGTCCACGAAAATTACGGCTGGATGCGCACGCTTGCTCCATCCAAAATCTCCACGCCTTCCTCCCGATATCGCGCCAAATCCTCCATTAATGCAAATAGCGCCCCGTCCTTAAGCTTCGCCTCCAGCATCACGTCCACCCGATCGGTGATCGGAGCGATGCTGCGCAGAAACTCAAGCAGCGGCAGAACGATGACGTGATCGGCGTGCCCACGCGGATCGCTGGCGCTCTTCGGACTGGACGCATGGATCTTCGGCGGCAGCGGATCGTCTGCCGGCGAATCGGCCTGCGCATACGGCGTTTGCCATGTCGCCAGAATTCGCTGCCACAGCTCCGCCGGGCTTTCGCCTTCATTGTTCACCCAATGGTGGTGAATATCCAGCACCATCGGAATCCCCAGCGCTTCGCATAGCTCTAGCGTCTCGCGAGCATTAAACGTCTTGTCATCGTTTTCGAACGTCAACCGCTGCTTGATGCGTTCCGGAAGTCCCGTGACATTCTCGCGGAACCGGGCTCCTGCAGACAGCTTGTCCCCGTAGGCGCCGCCAACATGGATATTGTTCTTCGCCCGGGCATCCAGGCCCATCGCATCAAACATCGCAACATGATGATGCAGATCGCGGATCGAGGATTTCAGCACCTCAGGCCGCGGTGTACTCAGTACCGTAAAATGGTCCGGGTGAAAAGACACCCGAAGGCCGTGCTCCTTGACATATTTCCCCACGGCGGCAAATGGCTCGCGCAGCGCTTCGTAAGGATTCCAGTCAGACAGCGACTCATGCGTCGCCAGAGGAATCAGCTTCGAAGAGAAGCGGTACACCTGAATATCGTTGCCGACGTTATGCCGAAGCAGGCGCAGTGTGTTATGCAGGTTCTCCTCCGCAATCGTCTCCAGTCTACGGATCGCTGCCTCACGATCCGCAATTCCGTTAAACGTCTTTAACGTCATCGTCTTGGAAGGCGACGCGTTGGCGATTACGGTGGACATCGCCACATAACCGAAGCGCACGATCATTTCCGGTCCGGATCTCCGAAGAACATTTCGTGCGCCAGAGCGGTCTGCACGGCAGACTCCTCCTCCGTCAGCGGACGGATCAACTCCAGCTCAACCGAAGTAACTTCCTCTCCATTGAAGTTAATCTCAGCAACACAAGCGGTGATCTTCACGATCGCCACCGCCTTGTTATCCGGCGAATACGCGATGACTTTCTGACCTGTCGGGAACACGCGCAGCCCTTCTTTGAGCATTTTACCCTTGCCGTATTCTAACAGCTCGTACAGCTCCTGCTCTTTCTTGAATTTACAAACTGAGTTAAATTCCGTTTGAAATCCCACTGTTATCTCTTCCTTTCTCAGCCGGCTGTCCGGGCGGCTATCGCCGCCGCAGACTAAATGCCGCTTTCGAATTCCAGCGCCTGCCGGGCTTCGTAGCGCTCCAGCGCCAGCTCGATCAAGCGATCCAGCAACACCTCATAAGCTACTCCGGTTTCGCGCCACAGGAGCGGATACATGCTAAACGGCGTGAAGCCCGGCATGGTGTTCACTTCGTTAATCCAAATTTTGTGATCTGACTTCCGCACAAAAAAATCAGCCCGGCACAGCCCGCTGCCGGCAATCGCTCTAAACGCCTTAACCGCCAGTTCCCGGATTCGATCAGCCAACTCGGTATCGATCGGCGCAGGAATCAGCATTTGCGATTTTCCATCCAAATATTTGGCTTGATAATCGTAATATTCGCTGGAAGAGACGATTTCTCCGGGTACAGAGGCCAGCGGCTCATCGTTGCCAAGCACCCCAACCTCCACTTCGCGAGCATCGACAAACTCCTCAACGATCACTTTCAGATCATAACGGAAGGCCAGCGCCACGGAGGACAGCAGCTCTTCACGGTTGCGCGCTTTGGAGATCCCTACGCTGGAGCCAAGATTGGCTGGTTTGACAAAGCACGGATAACCCAGCTTTTCCTCGATGCTCTGGATCAGCGTATGGCTTGATCGCTCCCATTCAGATGCAGTGAAATAGCAGTACGCACATTGCTCAAGTCCGGCCTCGGCGAACAACTTCTTCATGATGACCTTATCCATCCCGGCCGCGGAAGCCAGCACGCCCGCTCCAACGTAAGGCAGATCTGCCATTTCGAACAGCCCTTGGATCGTGCCGTCTTCACCGTTGGTGCCGTGCAGCAGCGGGAACACGACGTCAATTTCCGATTGGCCCGTTGAAAGCTTGCTGAACAACAGCCCCATCGCAGCAGCCGTATCGCCTTTGCTCTCTTCCAGCTTCAGCTCTTCCAGTGCAGCAAACGGCGCGTTCAGCTTCTCGCCTACCTTCCATTTGCCCTGCTTATCAATATAAAAAGGAAGCAACTCGTACTTGTCAAAATTAAACGCCTTAGATACGGCGAAGGCCGTCTGCAGCGAAACCTCATGCTCTCCTGATTTACCCCCGTAGATGAGGCCTACGGTTATTCTGTCCTGTCCCATGAGCAACCTCTTTCCTTCATATTAGGTAATTCCATGAACCTTCACTGAATTCATCTCTAGAAACGGTCCGCGATATGATAAAAACGATACACCGTCTTTTCGGTCCAGGCATAGGAATCCCGGTAATCCCAATAACGGTGCTTGCTTGGTGTCGTATGGGCGTTAACCAGCGGCATGCCGCCAGCGTCGAACGCGGTCACGATCGTATTGTGTTGAAACATGCCGTTGCCGTCCCAATCATAGGCGATTACATCGCCCAGCTGGAGTTGCTCCGGACGCTCGAGCAGTTCGGCGCGAAGTCCGGTTCGGCTCTGGCCGAGATAGCGCGCTAACGCATTGGCCACTGACCAGCTGTAGCTCCACAGCTCCCGTCCGCCGACATAACCTTTGTACCACCAGCCCGATTCTCTTTTTCCAGTATAGTTTATTGGGGCTCCGCCTGCAAAGAGGCACTGGGAGATATAGTTCGTGCAATCCACCTCAAACGCGGCGAATTCAGGATTAAAGCTGTCCCACCACCGATCCGCGTATAACACGGCTTCCTCACGACGGTATGCGATGCTGCGTGAGCCTCCTAACCCGAGAACTTCATGGTTCAAAAAAGGCCGCGGCACAGCTCCCTTCCGCCCCGCCGCTTCTGCTTCATTATGATCAGGGAGCACCATCACCGGATGCCGCTCAGGCACCGGCTGTTCCACCTTGCTCACGATCCAGCCGGAACCGTCGCGCGCCAAGGTGAGCCGCTGCTTTTCGATTCGCTCCTCCTGATGGCGGGCTCCGCCTTTTTCATAGTAGATTTTGCGGGACAACTGCAGATCGACCTCAATCTCGCCCTCACGCTTCTCGATCTCACGCACCAGCTTGGCTCGGGTCTCGCAGCGCAGCGGCGAAGCGCCCCGAAGACGATACCAGCTCTCCAGTCTGCGCTTCCGCTCTCCCCGCCGCATGAGATAATCCACATCGGTTACGACCGTGCCCCCGCTAGGCGTGCGATAGTCCACTTCGTCCTGGTTCTGTTCGTTTACATAAACCGATAACGTCTTCTTCCATTCCTCCGCCATACGTCCACGCCTCCTTTTCACTATTAGCCATTATATGAATGCCTGGGAGGGAGTATGTTCTGCACCTCGCCGCCCTAGGCTTGAAAGCCTATTCAACCGCACCGGTAAAGCCCAAACGAGCCAGAATCAGGCTCAAAAAGTACTTTACTCCCCACGGCAGGAAAGGTATACTTAAGTCAGGAATTTTTGAAATAATGTTTCATCTAGTGAAACTATGAATCAAGGAGGTTCATTCATGTCAGCGAACGATTTTTTCTCCGCTGCCCGTACGTTGGAGGTCGGCGGCAAGAGCTACCGTTACTATGACCTGCAGGCTCTTGAACAACAAGGTCTGGGCAAGATTTCCAGACTTCCGTTCTCCATTAAAGTATTGCTTGAAGCCGCTGTCCGCCAATATGACGGAAGAGCGATCACTCAAGAACACGTGAAGCAAATCGCCGGTTGGAGCGAGGGCCGCGATGAGAATAAAGAGATTCCTTTTATCCCCGCTCGTATTGTGTTGCAAGATTTCACCGGTGTACCGGTTGTCGTTGACCTCGCTGCGATGCGCGACACCGTGAAGAAAGCCGGCGGAGATCCAAAACAGATCAATCCGCTTGTGCCGGTTGACCTCGTTATCGACCACTCTGTCATGGTCGACGCGTTTGGTTCCCCAGATGCGCTCGAGTACAACATGAAGGTTGAGTTCGAGCGCAATGAAGAGCGTTATCGCTTCCTGCGCTGGGCGCAAACCGCTTTCAATAACTTCCGCGCCGTACCTCCGGCTACCGGGATCGTTCACCAGGTCAACCTGGAGTATCTGGCATCTGTAGCCGCTACGAAGAACGTAAACGGCGAAACGTTCGTTTACCCGGATTCCCTCGTAGGTACCGACTCCCATACGACGATGATCAACGGTCTTGGCGTCGTTGGCTGGGGCGTTGGCGGGATCGAGGCCGAAGCGGGTATGCTGGGGCAACCGCTCTATTTTGTCGCTCCAGAAGTTATCGGGTTTAAACTCACGGGAAGTCTGGCTGAGGGCGCTACGGCAACCGACTTGGCGCTGACCGTTACGCAAATGCTGCGGAAGAAAGGCGTTGTCGGCAAATTCGTGGAATTCTACGGTCCAGGCCTGACCAACATCAGCCTTGCCGATCGCGCAACCGTGGCAAACATGGCCCCGGAATACGGTGCAACGATTGGTTACTTCCCGGTAGACAAGGAAACGCTCGCTTATCTGCGCAGCACCGGCCGCTCCGAAGAGCAAATTGCGCTGGTTGAAGCTTATTACAAAGCCCAAGGCATGTTCCGCACGGACGATACCCCGGATCCGGTATTTACCGATCTGATCGAGCTGGATCTTGGCTCCGTTGTCCCAAGCTTGGCTGGACCGAAGCGTCCGCAGGACCGCATCGAACTGACAGCGATGAAAGAGAGCTTCAACTCCATCATCCGCACGCCGGTTGAGAAAGGCGGTTACGGCCTGACTGAAGAGAAGATCGAACAGAGCGTACCGGTGAAGCATCCGGACGGTTCGACGAGCGAACTGAAGACCGGTGCTGTCGTGATTGCGGCGATTACGAGCTGTACGAATACCTCCAACCCAAGCGTTATGGTCGGCGCTGGCCTGCTGGCGAAGAAAGCCGTTGAACGCGGTCTGACCAAGCCGGGTTATGTGAAGAGCAGCTTGACTCCGGGCTCCCTCGTGGTAACGGAGTATCTGCAAAAAGCCGGCTTAATCGAGCCGCTCGAAGCGCTTGGCTTCCACGTTGCCGGTTACGGATGCGCAACCTGTATCGGGAACTCCGGTCCGTTGCCGGACGAAGTCAGCGCAGCGATTGCCGATAACGATCTGACGGTAGCGGCAGTGCTCTCGGGCAACCGGAACTTTGAAGGTCGCGTCCATGCGCAAGTGAAAGCGAACTATCTGGCTTCTCCGCCGCTGGTCGTTGCTTATGCGCTCGCAGGTACGGTAAATATCGACCTGCAGAACGATCCGATCGGCTACGACCGCGACAATCAACCGGTTTACCTGAAGGACATCTGGCCTACTTCCCAAGAAATTAAGGAAGCGATCGGTCAATCGATGAGTCCGGAGATGTTCCGCAGCAAATACGAGAATGTCTTCACGCAGAATGAACGTTGGAATTCCATTCCGGTTCCGCAAGGCGAGCTGTATGAGTGGGATGAGAAATCGACGTATATCCAAAATCCACCGTTCTTCGAGAAGATTGGCGAAGGCTTGTCCGACATCGCGGACATTCGCGGCGCACGCGTGCTGGCTCTGCTCGGCGATTCGGTAACGACCGACCATATCTCGCCAGCAGGTAACATTTCACCAAGCAGCCCGGCCGGCAAATATTTGACCGAGCATGGCGTTGAACGCAAGGACTTCAACTCCTACGGGTCCCGCCGCGGTAACCATGAGGTAATGATGCGCGGTACGTTCGCGAACATCCGCATCCGCAACCAAGTGGCACCGGGGACAGAAGGCGGCGTAACGAAATACTTGCCAACGGACGAAGTGATGTCGATCTACGACGCTTCGATGAAATATCAAGCCGAAGGCCAAAACCTCGTCGTCATTGCCGGCAAAGAATACGGTACCGGAAGCTCCCGTGACTGGGCAGCGAAAGGCACGTACCTGCTGGGCGTTAAAGCGGTTATCGCGGAGAGCTTCGAACGGATCCACCGCAGTAACCTGGTAGGCATGGGCGTTCTGCCGCTGCAATTTAAGGAAGGCTTAAGCTGGAAAACGCTTGGCATCGACGGCACCGAAACGTTTGATATCGAAGGCCTGAGCAATGACGTGAAACCGGGCCAAGAATTAACGGTAACGGCAACTCGTCAGGATGGCAGCACGTTCCAGTTCAACGTGATTGCCCGCCTCGACAGCATGGTCGATGTGGATTACTATCACAACGGCGGTATCCTGCAAACCGTGTTGCGTCAGATGATCGCAGCAAACGCGTAAATCAACATGAAAAAGAGTTCCCTTCATTTGCCGTGAAGGGAACTCTTTTTTTCTTATCGCCATACCTCTAAATTACAAATGTAGTAATCCGATTTCGACACGATCCCAAAGCCTATTCTGCGGTAGAGCTCTAGCGCACTGCGATTTTCCGTAATGACGCTTAAGCGAATCCGCGTTCGTCCTTCCGAAAGCAGCAGTCGCACGGTTTGCATCAGTATGTCCCGTCCATACCCGCGCCCTTGGATGTCCGGCGACACGCAAAAATCATGGATCACCGCCGTATCGCTCCCCAGAAGCTTCACCCGGATCATACCGACCCGCTCCGCCCCATCAAAGCCAATGTACGCATGCCGATGAGGCTCCCGGGTATTCCCGAAATAGCGTAGCGTCCACTCCTCCGAATCGCCAAAAGCTTGGGTGGAGCAGCGTACCATAAAACCGAAATCCTCCAGCGTTTCCGGGCGGATCACGAGGTTCGGGTTTCTGAGCTCCTCACGATGTAATGCTTGAAACTCCATTGCGTACTGCGATTTGTCGAACTTGGCGCTAAGATGCTCCATGGTATGTTGACCGGCATCCGAATCCGCCGGAACTTTAAATCGACAGGATTGAATCCCCTGCTCGCGCATATCCTTTGCCGCCGCCTCCAGCAAAGCTCGAAATACTCCTTGGCGACGCCGCTTAGGATGCACCATCGCGCTGATGTTCGCCTCGATCCCATCTACGGAATACCAGCTGAAGTATCCGATCAAGCGCCCCTCGGTCTGATAAAGATAGACGCGGTCGCTGCTATCTGCTGTCAAATTGTCTAAGCCAATGCGAAGATCAGTTCCATCTGTCTCACGGCAAATCTGCTCCAACTCGCGGATCGGATCGAGAGCTTCAGGAGAGAAGTCCGTTAATTGAGTAAGTAAATAATCCGCCACCTCTAACTCCCCCATTCATGGTAAGGATAATCTAATCATGATTTCATATCCCCGTCAATTCATGTACTCCTCCTACTTTACATCATATAAACTATCTGTTATATTTAATGTATAACAGTTAGAACAAAAAGGAGATGCCTGTCCGTGATCATTCAGTTGGATTTACAATCGGACGTCCCGATTTACACACAACTGGTCAATCAAATTATCGAAGGAATTGCCAGCGGACGGCTTCAACTGGGCGAACCGTTGCCGTCCGTACGCAGCTTGGCTTCCGATATCGGCGTTAACCTGCACACGGTCAACAAAGCCTACACGATTCTGAAGCAGGAAGGTTATATCCAAGTCCACCGCCAAAAGGGCGTTGTCGTCGATCCGGTGGCCATGCCGCCGATTACGCCGGAATTTCGCGAGAAGCAGCGGCGCGAGCTGCGTCCCATCGTGGCCGAAGCGATCTGCCGCGGGATGGAGAAGGAAGAATTGCTTCGGATCGTAGAGGAAATCCATCAAGAGATTTCTCGAAAGGAGTAGAACGATATGCACCTGCTATCTACGTTTCTCTTATTGTTGATATTTTTGCCCTTGCTGGTGTTCTTAGCCTTGATGCCTTATTTGACTCGGGAGACGGTCAGCTTTGGCGTATCCGTGAGCGAGGAGCAATACTGGAGCGAACCGGTGCGGCGGCTGCGCAGGCTGTACGCCTCCATCAGCGCAACTATCTACTCGCTCCTGCTGATTGCCTGCTTCGTCAGCCTGTGGAACAAGGATGGCAATGAGCAGGGCACCCTGTTTGCTATTTATCTCGGGGCTGTCCTCGCGATCTCCACGGGACTTTATCTAACGTTTTACTTCCGGATGAAGAAACTCCGCCCGTCCCTGCCCGCTGCTCCGTCCTCTCCTGCCGTGATTGCGGTGGACACCGGGTTTCGCCGCCAAAGGCTGACGTTATCGGGCAAGTGGTTCCTGATCCACGCTGTCATCATTGTCGTAAGCGCAGCTCTGACTCTAAGCCAATATGCGTCTATCCCTGATACGGTGGCGATGAAGTTTGATTTTTCGGGTCAAGTGGTCAGCAGTGCCGCCAAATCCTACCGCGTCGTACTGTTTCCTAACGTGATGCAGGTCATCTTAACGTTACTGTTCTGGTTTGTGAATTGGTCGATCCATCACAGCAAGCAACAGCTCCAAGCCTCCGATCCAGAGCGCTCGCTCCGTCAAAATGCCGCGTTCCGCCGGAGATGGTCCGTCTTTACGGTAGCCTCGTCCTTGGCGTTGATCCTGATGTTTTCGTTCATTCAAGTCAACATGATTCGTCCCATGGATAACGGCGTCATCATGCTGGTGAGCCTGGCTGTCCCTGTATTGATTGTGTTGTTTGCTATAGTACTGAGCTTTACGACGGGTCAAGGCGGCAGCCGGATTGGGCGCGGGCGTATCCTCGGCCATGGAGGTACCGCTCCGGTTCAGGATGACCGTTACTGGAAGCTGGGCGCCATTTATTTTAATCCGCAGGACCCCACTCTATTTGTGGAGAAAAGAACGGGAATCGGCTGGACGATGAACTTCGCAAATCCGATATCGTGGCTTACCCTGCTGGGCATTCTGGTCGTTATCTTCTGGTCTGCCTGGCTGGCGAAATAGGCGAAATAAATGGTACTTATTTGAATCATTAAGGAGGAATTTGAAATGACGAAGCGATCCCAACTGTTCAAGCATGCCACCGCTGCTGCACTCACCTTAAGTCTGGCACTTCCGCCGGTATCCGCAATGGCTTCTCAGCAAAGCGCCACCGCACTCATCCCTGTACGGGAGGCAGCCGAGGGGTTTGGCGCGCAAGTGGATTGGGTGCCTAGCAGCCACAGCATCATCATCACCAAGGACGGCCATAAGCTGGAGCTGACCCTTGGTTCGTCAGAAGCGTTGGTGGATGGCAAACGTGTTGTTTTGGAAGCGCCTGTACGCATCACACAAGGCCGAGCGCTGGTGGATGCCAAATGGCTGACCGGGGTGTTTGGGAAAAATGAAACCGCCGATGCGGGAGTGACGGACACCGCCGACTTGTTCCTGAACGCGTTGCTTGCCGGGAACGGTACCGAAGCGGCGAAATATGTAAGCGCCTCTGCTTCGGCTTACCTTCCGGCTCCCCTGCTGAATCAGCTCTGGGCCAATTATGAAACCCTGTTCGGTAAAGCGGTTGGCACACCAACCAAGAACGTATCGATCAATTCCGTCCACCGCAACGTGACGTACGTCTTTCAGACAAGTGCCGTTCCTGTGAACTTAACGCTGCGGCTGAATGCCGCTGGTGAAATCGACGATATGTATATCGCCGCTGCAGCCGAATCGGCCTACCAGAAGCCGGCCTACGAAGACCCCTCCGCTTATACCGAGCGGGAAGTCACCGTTGGGGAAGGCGCCATGGCCTTACCGGGCACCCTAACGCTGCCTGCGGGCAAAGGTCCGTTCCCTGCTGTCGTGCTGGTGCACGGCTCCGGAACTAACGACCGGGATGAGACGATTGGCGGCGGCAAGCCATTCCGTGACCTGGCGGTGGGCCTGGCTGCGCAAGGCATCGCCGTCCTGCGGTACGACAAAGTGACCTATGAGCATACCTTCAAAGTCGCCGCCGATCCAAAGTTTACGCTGAAAAAAGAGACGGTTGACGATGCCCTGAAAGCGGTGGCGTTATTGAAACAGACACCGGAAATCGATGCCTCGCGCATCTTCGTTGCGGGCCACAGCCAAGGCGGTTATGCGATGCCGCTGATCATCGCAGGCGATACCAGCGGCGACATCGCCGGGACGATTCTGCTGTCCGGGCCAAGCGGCAAGTTCGCCGATCTGTTGGCGGAGCAGCAAGCCGGGCTCGTCAGCCGCGTCAAGCAGCTGGGGTTGGACTCAGCACCGTATGAGCAGCAAGCTGCGGTGTATACGTCCATCGCTGCGATGGTTAACGACCCGCAGTATACGGTAGATCATATGCCGGAGCAATTCCCGGCCCAACCGGCTTACTGGTGGTTCGAGCAAAAGAATTACGTGCCGACCGAGCTCGCCAAACAGCAATCCGTTCCGATGCTGATCCTGCAAGGCGAGAACGACTGGCAAGTGACGATGAAACAATTTGAAGGCTGGAAAACCGCCCTGCAAAACCGCAACGACGTCACATTTAAGTCTTACCCGCAGGTCAACCACCTGCTGGCTAAGGTGGATGGCCTTTCGATCGGCGCCGAATACGCCCAGCCGTCCAACGTCTCCAAGGAGATCATCGACGATATCGCCGCTTGGCTTCTGGGAATCAAATAAGGCGCGTGATGCTTGCTGACTGCCACGGCGTCTAGTGAGCTCACCAATAAGGCCATAATAAAAACGCCTGCGCAAGGGTCCCTCCCTGCGCAGGCGTTTTTGCCGTGCACTGCATGCTGATCCGTGGCTGCCGCCAGGCGCGCCTACATCAGCATGCCCATCTCCCGGGCCGCCTCCACCAGGATCGGCCCGTACTCCTCCAGCCGCTGCAGCGTCAAGCGGCTGACCGGCCCCGACACGGACAGGGCGGCGGCAAGCTTCCCTGTCCGGTCAAAAATCGGCGCGGACACCGCCGACGCCCCCGGCTCCCGCTCCTCGTAGCTGGTGGCATATCCGATCCTGCGGATATCCTCCAGCTGCGCCACATAGGCCGCCTTATCGATCGTCGGCGGCCAGTCCGGGCTGTCCAGCACCGCTTGGAGCACTTCGTCGCCCGAGTAGGCGACAAGCACCTTGCTGGACGCGCCCACATACAGCGGCAGCCGCGCCCCGACCGGCGCCACCCGGCGGATGGCCTGGTTGCTCTGCACCGCCTGAATCCGTATCCGCTCGATGCCGTCGCGTAAATAGAGGCTGACCGTCTCGCCAAGGCGGTCGCGCAGCCGCTCCATCTGCGGCAGCAGCAGCACCGCGGGATCGTCGCTGTGGGACATATGGGTCGACAGCTCCCAGATCTTCAGGCCGAGTCGATACTTCTCCGTAGCAGGATCGCGGATCACATAGCCCCGATCCTCCAGCGTGGTCAACAAGCGATGAACCGTGCTTTTGTGGAGGCCAATTTCGGCGGCGATCTCCGTCAGCCCCAAATCGCTTGCTTTTGTGAAGCATCCCAATATATCCAAAGCCCGCTCAACTGCGCGCACCGTCAGCTTCCGGTCTTCCATCCGGCATCCTCCTTAGGTTTCACTATATGAAACTCGGTTACATAAATTATATGAAAGAAGCGAATTTCCGTCAATGAAACACCTTCCATTGACATTCACTGGGGATCGACTTACGATTAAATCCAGGGGAATCGTGTTATTTCGACATTTTCTTCAATTCCCCAACATTAAAAGCGTTTTCTTAAGTGGTAAACAGTCCAAATTTCAATCATATAATCTAGTAATGGGAGGGGAAGCGTATGAGCCACATCGGTCGAAATCACCTTCCCTTGCCTCCTTCGGCGTATGTTTCCGGCGATGTTCCCACGGCGACTGCTCGGCGAATTAGCATCAAAAACACGATCATTGCCCTCTTATTATCCGTGCTGTTCTTCTTCTTCTTCTGCTTCATCTCGCTGCACGGCTATATCGCCTGGGTGCTCTCTAACCCCAAAGTAGCGCCGCTTTATTCCAATCCGAAGCTGTCTATTAACTTGGATTACCAGGACATCACCTTCCCTGCGGCTGACGGGAGCCGAATGATGCAAGGATGGTATATTCCAGCAGAAGATTCCGACAAGACGATCGTATTCAGCCATGGGTATGGGGCCAACCGAGAAGAGTATTGGATTCCGATGTATGATCTGGCCAATTTTGCCCATCGTCTGAATTTTAATGTCCTGATGTTTGATTACGGCTTTGCCGCACAAAACAGCAAGGAGGTCGCCACCGGCGGCAAAAAGGAAGCCCAACAGCTGCTCGGAGCGATTCAGGTTGCCAAGCAATTGGGCAGCCAAGAGATCATCGTCTGGGGTTTCTCCATGGGAGCCGGCACCGCGCTGCAAGCTGGTCTCAAAAATCCGGATATCGACGGCATGATTCTCGACAGTACGTTCCTGTTGGAGCCGGATACGATGTACCACAACATCCGCCAGCATATCGAGCTGCCGCGCCATCCGTCGCTGGAAATTATCGGCATGCTGCTTCCAGTGCTCAACGGTACCAGCCTGCGGCAAATTCCATATAGCCAGGTCAAATCGGAGGATTATCCTTTTCCGATCCTGTTTATCCACGGTACAGAGGATGAGAAAGCGCCTTACCCGATCGCCGAGAAACTCGCGGAGAACCAAACGAACCCCACTTCCGGCGTATGGATTGTAGACGGCGCGCATCATGAGTTGATTTTTCGCGAGCATCCTAAGGAGTATCTGCGCAAGGTGTCGCTGTTCCTGGGCCAAATCAAGCTCGCATCGCAAAAAACGAATATTCAAACCGGGTCCGTATCCGAATAGCATAATCCAACCCTCCTCACCAATAAGTTAGTAGTAATGTATTTCTTATCCCCGAGGAGGTAGGCCGAATGTTGTTCGTATACGGGCCTTTTTTGCCTGTACGCATATTAGAGGAAATCCGTTTCTGGAAGCAGCAAGAAGCCGAGCATACGGAAGTAATTCAGGCGATCGTTCCCAGCCTGGAAGCCGATTACGTGAAGCTGCTGGAGGAATGGAAGCCGATTTTTGAAAGGACGGAGGCCGCCGCTGACAAGCTGCTGCAATACGCCTTGGCCACGCCCCATGCCGCTACGAGTCATGAGGTCATCCGCCAGACGGAACGGCTTCTGCGGGCCTCATGTCAGCAGTCGCAGGAATTTATCCGGCACCTAGAATACATGTTGAAGCACAGCGCAGCCGTGAAATCGGTACCGCTGGCGCCCGTGGTGCTGCTGCACATCATCCGGGAATCAGCGTATTTCCTTGAGGTGCTTGAGCGGCTAAATCGGCCGGGAGAAATCGCCGGCAGCATGGCCGCAGCGCCACCGTATCCCGATCCTTATCACGCGGCTGGAGCGCAGCCATTCTATCGTGAAGAAGAGGCTCAGGAGCTGGCGGCCCCCCCCACGTCTGAGCATCCGGAACTGACGGACGATGCATCCCCTGCCATCACCGATGAGTTGAACAGATTCGAAACCTCTGAGGTGGCAAACCCGCCCGAAGAGCCAGATGGCATAGAAACAGCCGACATCTCCGAAGCCAGCCTTGAAGTGGAAGCTGAGCAAGAACATAACCAGGAAGAACAGGAACAGGATGAACTCAGCCTTCGCCAAGAACCAAGCGCTGATGACAACACGGAAACGACCACGGCGCGCGTACCGGAACGTTCTGTCCCGATTGGCGGACATACCCTCCCCCCGCTGCCTTATCCTTACAATGCGCTGGAACCCTATATAGATGAACAAACGATGCGCATTCATCACGACAAGCATCATAAAACGTATGTGGACGATTTGAACAAAGCGGAGCTTAAGCTGCAGGACGCACGGAAATCCGGCAATTTTGATTTAGTGAAGCATTGGGAGCGGGAGCTTGCCTTTAACGGCGCGGGGCATTATCTGCATACGATTTTCTGGGACATTATGAATCCTAAGGGCGGCGGCAAACCGCAAGGCGAGCTGCTGGAGCAGATCAAACGCGATTTTGGCAGCTACGACGCGTTCCACAAGCAGTTCTCTGAAGCCGCAGCCAAAGTCGAAGGCGGCGGCTGGGCCATCCTGGTGTGGAGCCCGCGCGCTCACCGGCTGGAAATTCTCACAGCAGAGAAGCATCAGAACCTGTCGCAATGGGACGTCGTTCCACTGCTTCCGCTGGACGTTTGGGAGCATGCCTATTACCTGAAGCATCAAAACGCACGCGCCAACTACATCAAAGATTGGTGGAACGTCGTCTATTGGCCCGCCGTCTCCCAACGCTACGAAGCCGCGAAAAAACTAAAATGGCAGCCGTTTTAATCGGCTGCCATTTGACGCTAAAAGACCTCTGGTTCCCGAGGCTAATCCTCGAAACCAAAGGTCTTTAATAAAGACTATTCCTTTATGAGCGAAAGGAACTCCGCCCGGGAAGCCGCATCCTTACGGAAGCTTCCGCGTACGGCCGAGGTCACGGTTTTGCTGCCGGGCTTCTTGACGCCGCGGGAGCACATGCACAGGTGCTCGCCCTCCACAACAACCATGACGCCTTTGGGTTGCAGCACTTCTTCCATGATGTCAGCAATTTGCGAAGTAATCCGCTCCTGCACCTGCAGGCGTCGGGTTACTGCTTCTACCAAACGGGCCAGCTTGCTGAGCCCGGCGATTCGACCGCTTGGAATATATCCAATATGGGCTTTGCCGAAGAAAGGCGCCATATGATGCTCGCATTGACTGTAATAGACGATGTCCTTTACAATGACAAGCTCTTCATGGTTTTCTTCGAAGGTAACTCCCAGCACATCCCGAGGATCGACTTCATACCCGGCAAAAATCTCTTCATACATCCGCGTCACCCGGGCCGGTGTTTCGATCAGCCCTTCGCGTTCCACGTCTTCCCCGATCAGCTTCAAGATTTCCCGAACATGATATTCGATTTGCTCCCGATGATCGCCTACCCGTGTATTAACGTAATCTTTCAATCCGGACATCTTCAGCGCCCCTCCTTTCATAGAGTATGGCGAAACGTTACTTTATTTTCTCTTCTTCGTCGGCCGTCCCGCCCCCGGCAATGGGCCACCTTGATTTTTCATCATCTGCTGCGCGCGCTGCATTTGCTTGCTGTTCAGGTTATACCCCATTTGCTTCGCCATTTTTTGCAGCATTTGCGGGTCGTTTTGCATTTTCGTTAACTGTCTGCGGAGATAAAAGACCCCGATCACAAAACCGCCAACCAGACCGACGATTAAAGTAATAATTGGAATAACGATATCCATGTTTCAGCCACCCCTGAATAATAATCGTGTTACCTTAGCTTGTAAGGCTTGCACACTCCAAATATCATAGCATCCAGCCTCACGTGATTCAAGGATTCACGCCAAAACTGCCTCAATAAACAACGTTGTCTCTGTGGCGAGGTCAATCTCATTCACGTCCAGCTCATCGCCGGTTCCGCGTACGATCCGAATCACCGGTCGGCCTGGTAATCCCCGGTGCTGTCGGACCACCACGCCGGTCTCCTTCGTCCCAAGACGAACCGAAGTCCCGTTCGGGTACACGGAGATAATGCGCATAAACTCCACCAGCACCTCGTGATCCAACTCCTGTTCCGAGCAGGCCATCAAATGCTCGCAAGCCTCATGCGGCAGCAAGACCCGCCCGTCCTTGCTTGCACCGCTGACCAAATTATCGTACATGTTCGCAACAGCGACGATGCGTGGAAACAGATGAATTTCATCCCCGGATATCCCCCGCGGGATTCCTTTGCCGTCCAGCCGTTCATGATGTTGCAGTGCCGTATGGGCAATCAACAGATTAAATTCGCGTTTGTGGCGAAGCAGTTCATAGCCTCTCCAGGTGTGATGGTGCTTCGGGTCCTTGGCGTTGGCGCCTTCCGGCAACGGCACGGATTTGCCGATATCGTGCAGCAGCGCGCCAATCGCCAAATCCTTGAGCTGGGAGTACCCGAGCCCCAAGTTCAGTCCAATCATCGAGGCGATCAAGCTGACGTTCACCGCATGGATATAAGCGGCATTGTCCGCTGTCCGAATGTCGGTGAGCTGTAACAGAACCTCTTTGTTATTCAACACGTCGGTTAACAGGGAATCCACGCTGGCGTTGATTTTGCGTGTGCTCCAATCCTTGCCGGAACGAATCGCCTGCAGCGTCTCGGACATTTCCCGGAACATCGCCTGCTTGGTCGCCTCGCTGAGCACATCTTCGATTTCGATATCATCGAAGTCCGGATCTTTAATGTATAGCATGGTCACACCGATCCGCTTAAGCGTGTTAATCATAAAAACCGTAAGCTGAACCCCTGCCGACAATAACACGGTGCCGTTGGCGGAATACACCGTTTTACCTAAATATTGCCCCGGTTCGATATCCTCGATACTGATGAAACGCATATTTTATGTTATCCCCCTTGCTGGATATCAGTCCCCGTTGGAAGCCTGCAGCTTCTGCTTGGCTGTCTGAAGCCGAACCCGCACTTCTTCCTCCTGCTCGGCGTCAAGCGCCCGGTCGATCGCTTCCTCGGCCTCCTTGCCGCCGATTCGGCTCAGCGCCCAAGCTGCAGTTCCTCTTAGCTCTGGCCGCGGGTCATGAAGCAGTATATCTATTAATTTCGGCACGGACGCCGAATCTTTGAAGTTGCCCAGCGCGATGACCGCGTTGCGTTGGATCGGTTTTTTGCCCCGCCAAGCTGCAGCGCTGTCACCAAAACGTTCTTTAAACTCACGGTTACTTAAGTCCAGCAAGGGGAGTAACAGCGGCTTAACCGTTTCGGGATCAGGGGCCAACTCCGGCCGATGATTCCAGGACTTTCCTTTATTTTTCGGGCAGACAATCTGGCAAGTATCACAACCATAAAGGCGGTTGCCCATCTTCACCATAAATTCCTCGTCCAGAAAGCCTTTCGTTTGCGTCAAAAAAGAAATGCACCGCTGTGCGTTTAACTCCCCGGGACCCACTAACGCTCCCGTCGGGCACGCGTCGATGCATTTGGTGCACTCACCGCAATCCTCCTCCACCGGGGTGTCGGGAGGAAACGGAATATTGGTGATCAGCTCGCCGAGGTAAATCCACGAGCCCCACTTGGGGGAGATGATCGCGCAGTTTTTCCCCTTAAAGCCGATCCCTGCACGATCCGCCACCGCCCGGTCCACCAGGGCGCCGGTGTCGACCATGCTCTCGATCCGCGCTTCGGGGACGCGCTCGCGGATGAAGGCTTCCAGCTTCGCCATCGCCTCGCGAAGCACCTGATGGTAGTCCCGCCCCCAGGCGGAGCGGGCCAGAATGCCTCGCCGTTCGCCGGGCGCTGACTTCGGGGGATTCTCCATCTTCGACGGATAGGCGACCGCGATGGATATTAATGAAGCCGGCTCCGTAAGCGATAATTCCGGATACACCCGCTTGTCCAGATCCGGCTCCTCAAAGCCAGATTCATAGCCTTTATCCCGCCGGTCCTGCAAAATTGCCTTCAGCGACAAGAACGGATCCGCGCTGGCAAAGCCGATATCGTCGATCCCCAGCTCCGTTGCGGCCTCCTGTATCTCCCGCTTCAGCTGCGCCCAGCGGTTGCCTCCTTCCGGTAAACGCGTTGTGCCGGTTTCCGCCATAGACATATGTCCCCCTCCTTCCTGTTCATGTTGCCGTAAAGGCTGTCTGTTGTATTTTTAAGAAGATAAGCGTTTAATCGCTTCCCTTGCTAACTGGTCGCAATAATTGTTCAGCTCGTTGTCGCTGTGTCCCTTAACTTTGATGTATTCCACCTTGTGAATGCCCATAAGCCGCCACAGCTCCTCCCAAAGATCGCGGTTCTCGACAGGCTGGTTCTTGCTGTTCTTCCAACCGTTCTTTAGCCAGCCGCGAATCCAGTTCTGCTGAAAGCAGTTCACCACATAAGCGGAGTCGCTGTAGACCTTCACCTGACAAGGCTCCTTTAATTGACTGAGCGCGGAAATGACCGCCTGGATTTCCATGCGGTTGTTGGTGGTCATTTTTTCGCCGCCGGACAAGTCCTTCCGATGCCCATTAAACATCAGCACTGCGCCCCAGCCCCCTGGACCCGGATTCCCGGAGCACGCCCCGTCCGTATAAATCGTCACTTCCTTCACAGTTCTTCCTCCCAAACTAACGGCTTATAAACTACGGATCTTTGGAATCGGCCAAAAAACGAACTCAGCGCGGCCAACGATCCACTTCTCTTTCACGCTGCCAAAATAGCGGCTGTCCTTGCTTCGTCCCGCGTGACGGTTATCCCCCATCACGAAATATTGTCCGTCCTCCAGTTTCAGCTCCGGCATGTCGCCGTCCTCGATAACCGAGTCGGTGTACGGCTCGTCCAGCGGCTACCCGTTAAGGAGCAGTCGGCCGTCTCGCACCTCAACCGTATCCCCCGGAACCGCCACGATTCGCTTCACCAGAAACGGCTTCCGGTCCGCATCCACACTCGGATCCTTCAGCACGACGACCTCGCCGCGCTTCGGATGTTGAAACCGATACACCAATTTATCCACGAACAGCCGCTCCTGCTCTTCCAGGGTAGGCTGCATCGATTGTCCCTTCACCATGGATAAGTTAAAAACAAATACGTTTAACAGCAGCATAATGACAAAGGCAATCACGATCGTCTTCAGCATCTCCCACAGTTCTGCGGCCCATCGCGATTGCGGAGCGTCCACTTGCGGTTCATTAGCAGAGCGTTCAGGGGCTAACGCTGCCTTGTGTTCCGAATCCATCATCGGTTCCATTGTGCACCTCATCAAAATGAAACAAACTATATAAATAGAAAAGCATATCCTTCACCCATTTGCAACGGATGGAAGATATGCTTCAACATTTCCCATTTCTGTCATGGGAAGTTTCATCAATTGGATCCCGTCAGCGTCCGGGCTGCGATGCCAAGCTTCTGGAAGGCTTCCAAAAACTTGCCTGCCCCATAGCCCATCGCCTCGTAGAGCGGCATGATCGCTTTATTATGTTCATCTCCTGCGACCATAATCCGACGGACATTCCGCTGCTGGAACCGTTGTTCCATTGCGGTTACAAGGCTGCGTCCAACGCCGCGCCGGCGGTAATCAGGATGTACGGCCATGCGGTAGATACATCCCGTGTTCTGATCGATCGTCCCGATCAATACCCCTTTGATCTCTTCCTCGACTTCTGCAACCATAATCAGCTCAGAATCCCAAGAAAGTTGTCTGGCAAACGCGCACTTGGTGTCTTCGTAGCAATCCTCCGATAAGGCCAACTGCAATAGCTCCATCACTTGATTTACATCACTCAACTGAAAGGAACGAATAAGCATGCTAAGATCTCCCTTTTCTTCACGCAAGATAGGCCGATGTAAAACATAACCCCCCTGATTTACATCAACCGAATATTTGATTCCAGACAAAAACGAGAAAAAAACAGCTTCCTTGTCCATTAAACCATAGATATCTCCAGAATACATCAATTTTCTTCTGAAAGCGCTTTAAATTAAGCGGTTACAATTATGAACTTTTACAAACGCCCCTGTCTTGACTCGATTTTATGCATATATTTTTATGCGCTGCCAATAATAGGATTGTTATGCGAGTGTTAACGGCGAGGAGGCGATGCCTTCCTTAACACTCGGATGACGAATCGGGATTTAATTATTAACGGGAGGTAAGAACAACCATGGCACATGAATTGCCTGCTTTGCCTTACCCGGCAAATGCACTGGAACCTTATATCGATGAACAAACGATGATCATCCACCATGATCGGCACCATAACACGTATGTCACCAACTTGAACGCCGCGTTGGAAAGCGCGCCGGAACTGCAGAGCAAAAGCGTGGAGGAGCTGATCTCCAACCTGGATGCCGTTCCCGAAAGTATCCGTACGGCGGTGCGCAACAACGGCGGCGGTCATGCCAACCACAGCTTGTTCTGGAAGGTCATCGGCCCTGGCGGGGGCGGTGCGCCAACCGGTGCAGTCGCTGCCGCGATTGACAGCGATCTCGGCGGCTTCGATAAATTCAAAGAGGACTTCACCAAGGCGGCGACCACCCGTTTCGGCAGCGGCTGGGCATGGCTGGTCGTTGGCAAGGATGGCAAGCTTGCCGTCACCAGTACGCCCAACCAAGACAGCCCGCTCTTCGAAGGCTTAACGCCGATTCTTGGCCTGGACGTATGGGAGCACGCGTATTATTTGAAATATCAAAACAAACGACCGGATTACATCGCGGCGTTCTGGAACGTTATCAATTGGGACGAAGTGAACCGTCGGTATGAGGCTGCGAAAAAATAACGCTGCGTTCACGACAAACGAAGGAGGATACATCTATGGCAGAGCAAAAGCGTAAATTGTCGAATGACCCGGAGGAGCTTCTCGCCGCTAAACACGCGGAGGACGCGCATAAGCAGCAATTCACGAACTTCGCCCACAGCGTCACCGGCGGCGGGGCCACCCCCGACCTCGGCAAAGTCTCGGACGAGGAGCACCGCGAACCCGACACCCAGAACCATATGAAATCTGTGGAGAACCGTATGATGTAATTGCAAAAAAAGGAAGGCGCATGAGATGCGCCTTCCTTTTTTGATGTTCGCGGGGTGCGGCGGTCTGTGGCGGGGAACGGCTGATAGCGGTAAAAAGTACCGTTATTTCCCTCATGCAGAGCGGATGCACCGTAATTAACGGTAATTTATGCCCTTATTTAGCCCGGTTACTGCCACAACAGGCAAAAATATCGAAATTAACGCCCCTTTTTACCGCTAATGGGTGCTAAATGGGGAATCCATGCAAAAATAGCGGTATGATTTACCGCTATTTTGCTAACGAGAATGTGCATTATCCCTTTGATTCAGGACTAAACCAATCTCCACTGAACGTATGGCTGTTGCCCCTCTGATTCCTGCTCGTATGCGGTTACTGCCCTGATCCTTGATTGCGTGCTGTTGCTTGCCTGCTTCCTTTGCTTCTTTGCTTCTATGCTTCTATGCTTCTATGCTTCTTTGCTTCTTTGCTTCTTTGTTTCTTTGCTTCCTCTTCTTCCTTCGCTTCCTTCCAGTGTGCTTCTCCTCGCAGTGCGCTTCAGCGCATTAAGCGCCAAAGTACCCGTTCAGAATACGCAGGAACACGTTCGGGAACGCCAGGTTGTCCATATCTTCCCGAGTGATCCACCGGTACTCGGCTGCGGTGTCATCGGCGGCGGCCCCGGCGTCCAAGGCCTGCGGCTGGGCCGCCGAGCCGGCGCCGCCCGCCGCGTCATACGCCGCGGCGGTCTCGGCCACGGCCGCGGGCCCTGCCCCGCGGCCGGCTGCCTCCATTGGCATCTCCGCGTCAAAACGAAACACGCGGAGATGCCAATGGATATGGCTGAACGTGTGCTCCGCGTTCAGCAACGCCCCGCCTGGCCGGGCGGGCACCCCGGCGGCGGCCAGCGCCGCCGCCAGCCGGTCCATCGCCGGGCCGTCGGGGAGGCCGGCGCCTTCGCCCGGCACGGCGTCGGCGGGGATGTGGGGCAGCTCCCACATACGTGCGAGCAGCCCCGTGTCCGGCCGCCGGCGCACGAGCACGCGGCCGGCCAGCGCCCCGCTGCCCTCGACGAGGGCGGCGAGTCGATACTCCGGCCGCGGCGGCTTCGCCTTGCTCTTGACCGGCAGGCGCTCCTCTGCGCCTTCGAGCCGGCCGGCGCAGCGAGCCATGACCGGGCAGATCAGGCATTGCGGTGACTTGGGCGTACAGACGAGCGCGCCCAGCTCCATCAGAGCCTGATTAAAATCGGAGGCCCGCCCTTCCGGGATCAGCTCCGCGGCCAGCTCCTCCATGAGGGTGCGTGTCCCGGCCTTCGCGACGTCTTCCTCGATCAGGAAGTAGCGTGACAGCACCCGCATGACGTTGCCGTCCACCGCCGGTTCCGGGCGGTTAAAAGCAATGCTCAAGATCGCCCCGGTCGTATACGGGCCAACCCCCTTCAAGGCGGAGACCTCCGCCTTGGTATCCGGCACGATCCCGCCGTGCCGTTCCATCACCTGCTTGGCCGCCGCCTGCAGATTGCGGGCTCGCGAATAATAACCAAGCCCTTCCCAGCATTTCAGCACCTCTTCCTCCGGCGCCTCGGCTAAATCCCGAATCGTCGGGAAACGCTCAATAAACCGCTGAAAATACGGGATCACCGTATCCACCCGCGTCTGCTGCAGCATAATTTCCGACACCCAAATATAATACGGATCACGATGCCTGCGCCAAGGCAGGTCCCGCTTCGACCGCTCGTACCAACTCAACAGTTCTGTACTGAAAAATACCCGTGTTTCTCTATTTCCCCGCATCCTGCACTCCTTCTATTGCACGCGTTCCACCACAGCAAAGGCCGAAGCCAGCTGCCGCTCATGCGTAATACTAAGATGTATGGTATACCCGCTGCCCTCCGGTTGACCAACTCCAGACAGCCCGAGCCGCACCCAGGCCCCCGGCGTCAGCGTCACACACGGTTTCCCTTGCGCATTGGGCAAAATCTCTATATCAGTAAAGCTAAGCACCTGACCGATACCACAGCCAAACGCCTTGCTGACGGCTTCCTTTGCTGCAAACCGCCCCGCCAAAAACTCCGCCGGTCGGGCAGCTTGCCCAGGCAGCGCAAGCTCCGCCGCAGTTAAAATCCGTCGGCGCAACCGTTCGCCGATCGTCTTGTTGAGCAAGCGCTCTATGCGCTGGATTTCGACAATGTCATGTCCGATTCCGAAAATCAACAGGCAGCCCTTCTTCCTACAAAACGTAAACTTCGAACCTTACTTCTATCATTGCGCCCTGTCCTGAGCCAAGCCCATAACGGCCGCTTCCCCCATTGTAGCAGGGAACGGGAGGAGGCGCGAGTCTTCCTATCGGGAATGACCAATCACCGTCCACCCAGAAAACAAGCAACACAGCTCTCCCTTCCTCCATGCTATACTGAAGCTGCGTTATCTTCCCAACCGCAAGAATGATCAAGAAGCCAATTTTTCGGTCCGCTATACTTGAACCATAGACCGGTCTGGAGGCAGTTATGAATCAAATCAACATCATTCAAAAAAGCATCGATTATATCGAAGAACGGCTAGGCGAAGAGCTCACATTGGCTGAGGTGGCCAAGGCGATGTATTATTCCGAATATCATTTCCATCGCACATTTCAGTATGTTGTCGGCGATACGATGACGACCTACATTCGTAAGCGCAGGTTGTCCCACGCAGCCGAACTGCTGGCACGTACCGACCTGAAAGTCGTCGATATTGCCCTGCGCTGCGGCTTTGGTTCTCATGAGGCCTTTACCCGGGCCTTCCGAAAAATGTACGGCATCCTGCCGACGGAATGCCGTCGCCGCGGTCGCCCGCCATACCTGGTACCCAAGGCCAATCCGCTTCGAGACTTCGTTGCTCAAATTACGTACGATTGGGGAGATTATGTCATGCAATTCCGTATTGAACAGATTCCAGCTAAACGCATTCTGGGGTTCGCAATCCAAACAACCACGGAAAATGGGCAAAATCACAAGGACATCCCAGCATTTTGGCAAAAATATATGCGTGAACAATGGGGCTCCCGCGTACCTGGCAAACTCCATCCAAATGTTGAACTCGGCGTCTGCACCGCCATCGATGAAGACGGCACGTTCCGGTATATCATCGGCTTTGAAGTCGACGAAACGGCCGAAGTTCAGGAAGGAATCACGGAGTATCGGATCCCGGCACAAACCTATGCGATCTTCACGACTCCACCTGCAGGGGAAGCCGATTTCTCCTCGTCTATTCAACAGACATGGGACGAAATCTTTACGGACTGGTTCCCAACGTCCGGCTACGAGCAAGTGGCTGCGCCTGATTTTGAATGGTATGATGAACGCTGCTGGCCGAAGGAAGGCAAACAGATCGACATTTACGTCCCGGTTCAGCCATCTGAAGCAAAGGCGTAACCCGCTGACCTGCAACATCATCATAGTAACCCGCAGCAAAAAAGAAACAACCCGGGCTCCACCCAATGGAGAACCGGGTTGTTTTATTATTCGTAACGCAGCGATTCGATGGGGTGCAGCTTGGAGGCTTTGTTTGCCGGGTACAAGCCGAAGAAAATACCCACCGCTGCCGAAAATCCAAACGCCAATAAAATGGCCCAAATCGAAATGACGAACGGCCACCCCGAGATCAAAGCGAACACCCAGGCCGCCAATAACCCGAAGAGGGCGCCAATCGTCCCCCCAATAAACGAGAGGATTATCGCTTCAATCATAAATTGAAGCATGATCGTCCCTGGCGTGGCGCCAATCGCTTTGCGGATCCCGATTTCCCGGGTCCGTTCTGTAACCGAGACCAACATGATGTTCATGACACCGATTCCCCCGACTAGCAGGGAGATCCCAGCGATCGAACCGATGATCGTTTGCAGGATAGAGAACGTGCTTTTGATCATTTGCTCCGCATCCCTTGCCGATTCCGAGACATAAGCATCCTTGCTCACGTTTTTCCGATCTGCCAGCCAAGCCTTGACCGACGCTACCGTTTCATCCATTCTTTCCGGCGATGTGGGCAGAATCTCCAGCATACTTAAACGATCACTTGACCCTTCCACATCCAGCATCGTCGTAATTGGTGCGTAAGCAGAGTAACGCTCTCCGCCAAAACCGCTCATGAGACTCTCCTGCGCCTTGTACACGCCAACAATTCGGAACATCCCTCCAGATAGTTGGATTTTCCGACCGATAGCACCTTGTGGAGAACCAAATGCTTTATTGGCATACTTGGCCTCAACTACGAGGATTTTTTGACGCGCTCGCTCCTCTTGAGAATTAAAAAATCTGCCCGCCACCAAATCGATCTTTTGCATTTTAGGCGAATCCGAAGTCGTGCCCGTGATACTAAATTGCAGCTCTTCCTTCTTCAGCTTACCGGTCATTCCGTAGGAAGACGACGACGAAACATAACGGACCCCCGGGAGCTTACGAATTTCTGCCATTTCACGCTGCCGGAAATAGACATTATCCTCGGGCTCCCCGTTGCTATAGTTCGGATAGATCAGAAAATACCCATCCTCATAGTTCGACATCTCCGACATAATCGAGCTTTGTCCAGCCTGGCCAATAGACACTACCGTGACCACCGCAGCGACGCCAAAAACGATGCCAATCATCGTCAGGAAGGAACGCAGCTTGTTCATTCGGAGATTGTCCAGAGCAACAAGGATGCTCTCCCAAATGCTCATCCCCCAACACTCCCTTTACGCTTGTCGCTTAGGATCCGTCCATCCCCAAATGTGATGATCCGTTCGGCATGCTCGGCAATGTCCGGTTCGTGGGTAACGAGCACGATCGTCGTCCCTTCGGCGTGAATTTCTTTGAACAGATCCATAATCTCATAGGATGATTTCGTATCTAGGTTCCCGGTAGGCTCGTCGGCCAACAGGATCGGTGCATTCATGGTCAACGCCCGGGCAATCGCCACCCGTTGCTTCTGACCGCCGGAAAGCTCGTTTGGACGATGCTTAACCCGTTCAGCCAGTCCCACCCTGCGAAGCAACTCAAGGGCCCTTTCGTTACGCTCCTCCCGGGAGATGCCGGCGTACATCATCGGCAGCGTGACGTTTTGCAGTACGGTTTGCCTGCCCAGCAAATTAAAGCTTTGGAACACGAACCCGATTTTCCGGTTCCGTACGCGTGCCAATTCCTCCTCATTCAACGACTCTACCGCTGCTCCGTCCAACTCATAGCTGCCGGAGGTCGGGACGTCCAGACATCCGATAATGTTCATCAGCGTTGATTTACCGGAGCCGGATGAGCCCATGATCGCTACGAACTCACCTTTCTCGATGTGCAGGTCAATGGGGGTCAAAGCTTGTACTTCAAGGGGGCCGTTTTTGTATACTTTGGTGATGCCTTTGAGCGTAATCATTTCACCTTCACCTTAGCGCCATCCTGCAGCTTGTCGCCGCCTTCCACTACAACCAAATCGCCTGCGGCCACCCCGGAGACCAGTTCGATTTGAGCCTCGCCCTCTTTCCCGGTTGTAACTGGCACCTTAACAGCAACACCGTCCTGAACCTTAAAGACGTAGGCCTGCTCACCGTCATATTGAACCGCATCAATTGGCACAAGAAGCCGTTCCTTATCGGGAATCTCCATCTCTACCGTGACGTTATACCCCGGACGAAGCTCTGATGATACTTGATTCAGGCTGACCTCCATTTCCACCGACGTATCCTTGGAGGTTGGATCGGCTAAACCGGCGGTAGGCGCCAAATACGAGATACTGCCTTCATAACTATTCGAAAAAGCCTCTCCCGTAACCACCGCCTTCATCCCTTGCTCCGCTTTGCCTGCATCCAACTCATTCAGGTATGCACTTACTTTAAGCTTGCTCACATCGGCAATTGTTGCGATCTCGCTGCCTTCGGCCAGCATTTGACCTGCGTTTACCGTCAGGCTGGTAACAACGCCGTCGGCTGGGGCCAGCACCTTCTGGTTAGCAAGCTGCTTCTCCAGGGATTGAATCGTCAGCTCACTGGAACGAATGCGCAAATCATAGGTGGTAAGGTCCAACTCCTCCGGTTCGAGGTCCGGGTTTTCGAGACGCGCTTGCTTAAAGCTCTCAAAATGCTGTTTTTTGGCCGCCAGTCGTTCCGCTTCAGTCAATTGCAGATTAATCCGTTCCTTCTCCAGCTGTTCCCGTACCTGCTCCATGCTCAGCGTAAGGAGAACCTGCCCTTTCTTAACCGTATCACCCGATTTCACCTTTACCTCTTCGATCAACCCGCTTGCCGGAGCATACACGGAGGTCGTCTGTCCCGGTTCCAGCTTGCCGTTCGTGTAGATTTGCTCGACGATTTTGCCCATCTCCACGGCGGCGACCTTCACTTTAGCGGCCCGATTCAACCCGATCATATTGGCAATGACCAACGCGATGACCGCCAACCCGACGACAGCGCCCCAAAACCACTTTTTCTTCAACAAGTCCATCACCTATCCTGTTATGTATAATTCCGGACTTAAACCAGCAACAGCGATCCCAGCGATAACACGAGCCATGCTGCAATAATCCAAACAGCCACCGATTTGTAAGGCCGTTTCATCATGACGGAAGAGCCGATGATATACAGTACGAGGCCCCAAATTGAAAATGGATTCATCAAGGATAAGAACTGGTACATTGCACTGGACTTATCAGAGACAAGAGCTCCCAAGCTCAGCGAAACATCCGTAACAGACTGCACGTCCATCGTCATGATCATAATTCCCGTGATCAAGCTGCCTAACAACCCTGGCAATGCGGCATAAGCAGCGATGGAAACGAACTGCATGTATTTGCCTTCACCGCGAACGACTAAATTCAGCAGCAACAACAACAAGCCCGTCACAAAAATCGTAATAACCGGCATCACCACACCCATTACGTAAGCAGACGTCTTCGCTGTTGCCATCATCGTCGATTGCATCGAGGCATCCACTGATTGACTTTGGATCTGCCGTAGAAATTCCTTCTCGATCACCGGCATCTGCATGTAAATCACAACAACGGAAACAATGATCATTGCCGCAAGCGCAAAGAGCCAAGCGGTCTTACTCTCCCGCACCCGCCTGAACGTTTCCACCGGAGCTGTAAAAATCGTAAACACGTTTTTCATAGAAACTCCCTCCTCAAATCTCCCAACATTGTTCCATCCCATAAATATGTAAGACTAGAATCATGTTATATATACGAACAAAGTCGCAAAGAGATTCAAGTTAGGCACATTTTACAACTCATGCAAGATCTCGTGAACATCGCATTCCTAGGAATCTCACTGGGTTTCCCTGCCATTATACCCCTCTATCCCAATTCCGCCACAGTCTCAAGACCAGGATCACTGCTAGACCTAAGACCAACCCCACTCAATTTGCAAAAAAAATCAGCGTCCCATTGTGGACCTCGCGGACCTTGCTACCTTTCGTAATTAAATCTTTAAAGGAGGAGCTCCTCTTGCTACACCTCTTTACACTATTATCCCTTTGACTCAGAAATGCAGGGGCTAGGTTGGAGTCCTTCCTGCTGCTTTTATGTATGATTATCCCTTTGGTTCAGAATAACAAGATCAAGGTAGGGATGCTCTCGTGTGTCACTTTATGTGAATATCCCTTTAACTCAGAATTAGGGTTCCAGATAGAAGCCCTTCGTGCCACCTCTTTCCATGATTATCCCTTTAACTCAGTGTGACAAGGTCGTGATAGGGATCCTCTCGTGTGTCACTTTACGTGAATATCCCTTTAACTCAGAACGGAAGAATCGTGTAAAGAAGGGCTTTCTACCGCTTCTCTGCACAAGGCTATCCCTTTTGCTCAGAATTAGGAGTTACATGGGACGAAAAGTGAAATAAGCTCCTCTGGGAGAAGATTTTTATATAGTAATAATTTTTTGGGTTTTTTTTCTTGTATACAGAACGTATGTTTGATATAATGAAAAAAGGGAACATATGTACGTATTATTAGGATGCGGAATTTGAGTTGGAGGGATCGGACATGGAGCTTGGTATGAATACGGAGCTGTTTCAAACTGTTAGCAGCCGCTTTCAAAGCGAGGGTGATTGCATAGAGGCCATCATCGCGATGAAGTGGCCAAATGGCTTCGTTTGCCCGCGTTGTGCTTATACGGAGTGCACCCGCCTGTCCACCCGGCGACTTCCTTTGTTCGAGTGTGGACGATGCGGCTATCAAGCGTCGCCTTTGGTTGGTACGATTTTTGAAAGAACCCATCTGCCTTTGGTAAAGTGGTTTCGTGCCCTCGAGTTGTTCCTGCTCCCCGATGGCATCTCAGCGCTGCGGTTGAGTCAGGTCATTGAAGTGACCTACAAGACCGCCTGGCTCATGCTGCACAAAATCCGTCATACCCTCGGCGAATGCGATGCCCGGGAACTGCTCTCTGGAGATGTGAAGGTCAACTGCGATCAATATGCTTATGATTCGTTACGCTATCATCCGGCGGCTCAGCCTTATGCTACCCCGGTTGTCGCCGGATGCACCGTCAAGGAGTCTGGCGAGCCGGAGCGAGTAAAGATCCAATTGATTTCACATAAAAGAGGAGACGGACAACGAGCCAACAAGCACGATGTCGCCGCGTTCATCCATAAGCATATCGATGTCCCTACCTCTACCGTTCAGTCATTCCCTTTGGCATTTCGACTGTATTTGCCTTTGCGCAAAGAAGTTAGAGCGGCGTGGAATTCGCTGAAACGTACCTATGTTGCCTTGGGGCTAACCCATTTGCAAGCCTATTTGAATGAATACACCGTCCGCCGTTACCTACGTATGTCAGATTCCGAACAAGAAATGCGCTTTTCCCTGCTGCAGATGTGTGTATCCATTCCTGCAATCCCTTACCGCCAGTTAATCAAACGCCATCAGAACGCGCACCATCAGAAGCCGTTCTTTACAGCAGCGGCTTAAAATTACTATGCTATCGAGATATGAGTGGGGTCATAATGAGGCGGCAATGAGACACTAGTGAGGTGCTTACTAGGGAGGTGCTAGGTGCTTATTAGGTGCTAATATGGTGCAAAATGCTAGTGGACGGTTATGTGATTATGATCGTAAGGGGGCTAATGGGTTACTTATTAGATACTTATTAGATACTTATTTAGATACTTACTAGTGCTTGCTAGTACTTGTTCGATATTTATTCGATGTTTATTCGATGCTTGTTCTAACTGATTCTTAAATACTTGCTCGATGCTTATTGTATACGAGTGAGTTACTAATGATACTAATGGAAGTACTGGCGCGTCTACTCCCATCCCTTCTCTTTCTTCCATTCCACTAGCTAAGATGAACGTAAACAAAAGACAGCCCTCCAAATTGCTACATCTCGTAGGTTAAAATGGATAGTGTAGTATAAACCAAACCATTTCAGAGCTACATAGCAAAGGAGAGCTGATACTATGCA
>Ga0310829_1000481_pt1 | contig 33552 bp, 31 predicted proteins | sample WT_ome_4_FD_202244 | JGI IMG/M metagenome (GOLD analysis project Ga0310829, IMG submission 202244) | Sorghum-adapted microbial communities enriched on wild type (WT) sorghum from Joint BioEnergy Institute, Emeryville, California, United... ...
TGCACAAAATGATATTGTAGTGGTACATGTTGGCAATGTCCTCGATTCCGCGCGCCACTTCCGCAAAATTGGCGTTGGAAATGTCCGGAATCACCACACCCACCGTTGTCGTCTTCTTGCTGGCCAAACCTCGGGCGACCGCATTCGGGCGGTATCCGAGTTTTTCGATGGCGTCAAATACCTTTTTCCTCGTTTGCGGCTTCACGTTCGGATTGTTGTTGACAACCCGGGAAACAGTGGCCATCGACACGTTCGCTTCCCGCGCCACGTCATAGATGGTTACGGTCATATCCCGATCTCTCCATTTAATGCATAATAGTTAATGATACTTGAATTTTTCCCGTTTCGCAATGCCATCCCCCCGGCCCAACGGCCGACGGAGGAAATTATTCGGCACCGCAAAGCATCCCGGCCTTCAGGCCATCACCGGCCGGGTAATTTGGCCGAGCCGGCCCCTCAGTTCCGCTTCCCAGTCCATGTCGCCCAGAGAACGGGCGAGCAGCATCATGTCCAGCAATTGATCGACCCGATCGGCGATCAGCCGTTGAATCGGTTCATGCATGCGGTCCCGGTCCGTCGCCTGGGCAATCAGGTACGCCCATTCGCTGACGTCCGCAAAATCGATCCGCTTCCGCTCCGGTTCCAGGCCGAGGCTCCGGATGAGACCGGCAAGCTCCGTTTTCACTTCAGGAAGAATGTTCACCCGGCGGCAACGGGGGCACGAATACACCGGCACGTTCCCCACTTCCACCGAACGCGAATAAATCACCTTCCTCAAACGAATGTCCATGTCATGCCCGCATTCACACGTTCTCTGCAACATCGTCACGCTCCCGAAACGCATTCCAAACCGGACGGGCTCTCCGCCGTTCGGCATGATCATACTCTAATTCGCGCCCGCGTACGGTTTTTCCTTTGCGTCCGGCATAGAAGTTTATCCCATCGGCCGTTTGCCCGCTGCAAGTCCGATTCGGCGGCGAACCGGCGGCCAGGAAAACAGGAGCACGGCCAGCGTGGCGCCGATGGCATCATTCAGCAGATCATGCCACTGGGCGGACCGCCCGTCCACAAAAAGCTGATGGAACTCGTCGGTCGCGCCGTACAGCGTACAGATGACAACGGTCAACCATTTGGCGGAGCGGCCCGTATGGCCGAATGCCCACAGCACGAGAAACCCCAGCACGAAATAAGCCGCCAGATGGCCGAAATCAAGCCCGCCCATCCAGTCGGGCAAATATCGGACAAAAGGGAACATGGCGCCGATCTCGCTTCCGGTACGGGACGACATCCAGAAAATGGCCGCCATCCAGAGGACGGCCGGAACGGAGCGCAGCCAGCCGGTTTTCCGTCGGCGGCCGCCTTCCGCCCCGTACTCCGTTTTGCCGGACCGGCTCACACCGGGTTCCCTCCTTCAATGGCTGCCGCAAGAAACCGTTGGTTCAAATCCGCCGCTTCCTTGCCGGTTTTGCATTTGAGCAGCCGTTTGGCATGTTTGGCGCACTCCCCGAATTCCAGCCGGGAAAGCCGGTCTTTCACCAGCAGCAAGCTTCGCGCGGACATGGAAAGATGGTTGACGCCGAGCCCGACGAGCAGCGCCGCCGCTTCCGGGTCGCCGGCCATTTCGCCGCAGACGCTCACCCCGATGCCGTTTTTCTTCGCGGCGTCCACCGCCATTTTGATCATGCGAAGCACCGCCGGATGGAACGGATCATACAGATGGGCGATATGGTCGTTCATCCGGTCAACGGCCAGCACGTACTGGATCAAGTCGTTCGTGCCGATGCTGAAGAAGGCGACTTCTTTGGCCAATTCCCCGGCGATCAGCACGGCGGCGGGCACTTCGATCATGACGCCGACTTCCATGTCGGTGCGATGGGGAATGCCCGCTTCCGCCAATTCCCGCTCCGCTTCCCGCAGCACGTCTTTCGCCGCCCACCATTCTTCCATCGAAGAAATCATCGGCAGCATCAGCTTGACGTTTCCATAAAGCCCCGCGCGCAGAATCGCCTTGATCTGGGTTTTGAAAATGTCGCGGCGATCCAGCGAAAACCGGATCGCCCGGTAGCCGAGATACGGATTCTCCTCTTCCGGAAAAGGGAAGTAATCCAGCATCTTGTCGCCGCCGATGTCCAGCGTGCGGATGGCGATCGGTTTGCCCGCCAGCTTCTCCGCCGCCTCCTTGTACACCGCGAACTGCTCCTCTTCGTCGGGAAACGCATCCCGGTCCATGTAAAGAAACTCCGTGCGGAACAACCCGACGCCTTCAGCACCGAAACCTGCCGATACGTCCAATTCCTTCAGCGAACTGATGTTGGCCAGCAGCGTCAGGGTCACTCCGTCCCTTGTCACCGACGGCGCGAACCGGTTTTCCTGCAATCTCCGGCGCTGTTCTTGCTGAAGGCGGCGGCGCTGCTCGTACAGGGTTTTCACGTCTTCGTCGGGACGAATGATGACGAGCCCCTTATCGCCGTCGACGATCAGCTCCTCCCCGGTCTGGATGGGGGCGATCAGCTGGTCTTCCAGACTGATGACGAGGGGGATGCCAAGGGATCGCGCCATGATCGCGGCATGGGAGTTGCGGCCGCCGATCATCGTCACGACGCCGAGCACCCGATCCGGATTCAGATTCACCAGCTGGGACGGGGAGATTTCCTTGGTCACCAGGATGAACGGCTGGCTGTCGCTGGGCAGCGTGATATCCGGCGTGCCGAGCAGATGGTGCAACAGCCGGTTGCCGACGTCCTTGATGTCGGCGCTGCGCTCCTTCATGTACTCGTCATCGATCATGTCGAACATGGAAGCAAACTGGTCGATCACTTCCTTGACAGCCACTTCCGCCGCCTTGTACTGGCGTCGGATGATGTCCTGCACTTCCCGGACGAACTCGGGATCGTCCAGAATCGCCAGATGCGCGTCAAAGATGAGGGAATTTTCTTCCCCGATGACGCCGCGCATTTCCTTTTTCATGCCTTCGATTTCATCTCTCGACTGGCGAATGCCCTGGTAGAGACGCTCGAATTCACCCGCCAGTTCCGTCACGTCGATGTTTTTCTCCGGGATGTCCCATTCCCAAGCCGGAAGCACAAACGCCTTGCCGATGGCGATCCCCGATGAAGCGCCGATACCCTTAACCGTTTGCTGTCCCATGTTCTGCTCCAGCCTCCTTCAGTACGACCGACATGACTGCCGCCTGGCCAAGTTTCACCGCTTTGAACGGCGCGTAATTCCACGATTTTACCCGCTCCGGATTCGTGATGATAACGGGCGTTGCGAGACTTTTGGCGTGTTGGGCCACCTTTTTCAGATTGAATTGCAACAGCAGTTGCCCCTGCTCCACCCGGTCGCCTTCCTTGACCTTGCAATCGAACCATTTGCCGTGCAAACCGGCCGTATCGATGCCCACGTGCAGGAGGACGTCGAGCCCGTCGTCGGTACGAATGCCGATGGCGTGTTTGCTCGGATACACGTGAATGATCGTGCCGGCCACCGGCGCGGCCACCTCCCCGCGATCCGGAATGAACGCGATGCCTTCGCCGACCAGTTTCCCCGCGAAGATCGGATCCGGGACTTGCGCCAGCGGGATCATCGTGCCCTGCACCGGCGAATGGAACAGCACCGTCGGCTCGTCCTTGCGCATCCATTTCATCATTTCTTCACGAATCAGTTCCGAGAACGTGCCGAACACGACCTGGACGCGTCCGCCGCCGAGCCGGATGACGCCGGCCGCCCCGAGATGCCGGAGCGCCGCCGCGTCCATCAGCCGGTCATCCCGCAAATTGAGGCGAAGCCGGGTAATGCACGCTTCCACTTTGACAAGATTATGCTTGCCCCCGAGCGCCTGCAAAATCAGTGGTGCCCGGTACGGGATGTCGAGGGCGCCTGCATCGAGCGGCGAGCCGTCCTCCCGGCCCGGCGTCGCCAGGTCGAACCGGCGGATCGCCCAGCGGAACATGAAATAGTAGACGCCGGCATACGCGAGCCCGACGGGGATGATCAGCCAGCCTTTGTCCGACAGATGCAGGTTGATCATGTAATCGAGCGCCCCGGCGGAGAAGGAAAACCCGTGGCGAATGTCCAGCGCCATCATGATGACCATGGACAGACCGGACAACACCGCATGCACGAGGAACAGCACCGGCGCCACGAACAGAAAGGCGAACTCGATCGGTTCCGTCACCCCGGTGAAGAAACACGCCAGCATCGCCGTCGTGAACGTTGCCTTCACCTTCGGCTTCAGGTCTTCCCGCGCTTCGTGGATGATCGCCAGCGCCGCCGCCGGCAACGCAAACATCATGATCGGATACAACCCCGCCATGTAGATGCCGGCTTCCGGATCTCCCGCGAAAAACCGGGGCAAATCGCCATGGACCACCGTGCCGTCCGGCAGCTCGTGGGAACCGATCTGAAACCAGGCGACGTTGTTCAAAATGTGATGCAACCCCGACGGAACAAGCAGCCGGTGCATCGTGCCGTACAGGAAGGCGCCCACCGGCCCCATGTCCAATACAAAGTCCGACAGGGCGTCCAATCCTTTCCCGATCCACGGTCCGACATGCACGTTGAGAAACGCGTAAACGAGGGAAAAGGCGCTCATGAACAGGGGAACAAACCGAGATCCGCCAAAAAGTTGAATGTATTCGGGAAATTCCAGCGATTTGAACCGTTGAAACGACCAGGCTGCCACAAGACCGATCAAAATGCCGCCGCCGATGCTGATCCGGAACGAATTGCCGAAGGCGTAACGGGAAATTTCGTTGATGAGAAAATAGGCGAGCAACGCGCTCATCCCCGCCATGCCGGCGTTGCCGGTCAGCCCGAAGGCGACGCCGACGGCGAAAATGACCGGCAAAAAGGCAAAAATCGTTTCTCCGGCCACGCGAAGCACGGGTCCGAAGGAATCAAGCCCGACGTACGACCAGGGGAGTTTCGCCATGCACAGGAAAATCGCCGCCGCAGGCAAAGCGATCATCGGCAGCATCAGCGCCCGGCCGAAATGCTGCAAAACCCCGATTCCTTTCACGCGCTTCCCTCCCCTCTGTCAATAAACAATAACCCAAATCCGGCAAAAGGAAAAGAGGGCCGCCGACGGCCAAAACAAGCCCGTCCCCGAAACGTGCGCTTCGGGGACGGGCTTGTTTGCCTTGCATCAGAATCCGTTTATTTGGCGAAAATGTGGTTGCCGATCTTCACCGTTGGCTTGCGGCTCCAGATCCAGGCGCTGGTGGCCGTGTCCGGATTGAAATAATACAGGGCGCCGCCCGTCGGGTCCCAACCGCGCACCGCGTCACAGGCAGCCAAATAGGCCGTCTTGTTCGGCTTGAGCCAATACTGGCCGTCGTCCACTGCCGTGAAAGCGCGGGGCTGGAAAATGACATCGGCGATGTTGTCGGGAAACAGCGGCGATCGGATCCGGTTCATGACGACGGCGCCCACCGCCACCTGACCGGTGTACGATTCGCCGCGCGCTTCGCTGTAGATGATTCTCGCCATCATGTCCATTTCGGATTTGTTCAACGTGAATGTTTTGAGGGACGTCCACGTCCGCGGACCGACTATACCGTCCACCGACAACCCGTATTGCCGCTGGTATTGACGGACCGCCCGTTCCGTTGCGTAACCGAATTTGCCGTCCATCGGGATGGTGTAAAGTCCCAATGTTTGCAGCCGGTACTGCAAATCCCACACGTCCCCGCCTTCCGCCCCCGATTTCAGCGTTACCGCGCTCAAGGAAGCGGCAGGGAACAGCAATCCGCAGACAAGGGCTGCGGCCAGAAGGAAGGCGAGTCTGGATGTCTGTTTCATGATGATCGTCTCCTTTCCCCGTCCCATTATAGGGATCGGCAAGAAAGGAAGACAACCCACAGTTCTTGGAATGCTTTCCTCCGTGCATGTCATCAATCCAGCACGAATTCGGCGGCCAACACCGCCGTCAGGTCGTCGAAACCGTCCGCGCGGATCGACTTGATGATCCGGTAACTTCCGGGTCCGAGCCCGGACGCGTCGAACGACCGTTCATCGGCTTCCCCCGGCAGAAGGTACAGGGCAATCGAGGGGAACGCCAAATCAAGGGGCACGACGCGCCACTCGTCATCCACCCGCTTTTCTACGGTGAATTCCGTACCCAGCATGAGCACCGTCGGTCCGGCATTGGCGAGGGTGAACCGAACGATCCGGTCGCCCTTGTCGTAGCGGGGACGTTCCGTCGCCAGCGAGGCGTTGATCACCGCCTCGGGCACATAAATGAGGGATACCCGCGTATCTTCAACGTTCCCCCGTTCATCCAGCACTTCGGCGCTGAGCGTGTAAAACGCATTGTTCCCTTCCGGAACGGTGCCTTCATAGATGCGCAATTCGCCCGACACCGTTCCGACGCGCACGATCTCGTCCAGCATGACGGATTTCTCCGCGAGGTCCCGCGTGCGGGCAATCAGGCGAATGCGCACGTCCCGCTCCATCGCCGCGCCGCTTTCCCCGTGACCGAACAGGGTGACCGCAAGTTCGTTGCCGGGCCGCTGGACGCCGCCCGTAAGCCCGTAACCGAACCGGCCTTGCCCGTTTTCAAAAAACCACTTCCCCGTCGGCTCGGCAAATCCGGTTTGCGCGGGCAACCGATCATTCATCCACAAGTTGGGAAAAGGCGCATGCCCGTCGTCCGGCGGATCACCGACATCGCCAGATGGATCCGCGCTGCCGATTTGGCTCGGCAAAATGCCCATCCCCCTGGACCAGCCGCGCTCATCCCCGTAGGCGCCGGCTGCGCAACCCGACAACATCATCAACGCAACGAGGGAGAAAATGCACATTCTGACCAACGGTCTGGTCAACATCTGCTGCACATCCTTCCGGAAAATCGTTTCACCCTCCAGACGTGCAGCCGGGTCAAAAAGTTCCGCCGCGCACACCATCCATGCACAGCCATTCGAATCCGTCAATCGTGCAATTCCATGTGCCGGATTTTCGGTGTCTCCACCTGAATGGTGGCATGGTCGATGCCGAACCGGCCGGACATGATTTCGATCGCCTGCTGGAGCACGAACTGTCCGTCGGCATCCTCGCGGATCAACAGATGGCAGCTGAACGCATTCATGCCCGATGTGATCGTCCAGCAGTGCACGTCATGCACGTCTTCCACCCCGTCGATGGCCGCCAGCGCATTCACGATGTCGTTCCGTTCGATTCCTTGCGGCGTCCCTTCCATCAGCACGTGGACGGAGTTGGTGAGCACGCCCCAGGCGCTTCGCAGGATGAGCAGGGCGACCAGCACGCTGATGATCGGGTCGGCCATGTACCAGCCGAACAGTTGCATGAGCATGCCGGCGGCAATGGCCCCCACCGAACCGAGGGCGTCGCCGATCACATGCAGATAGGCACTTCGCAGGTTGAGATTGCCGTGCACGTCGCCCTTCCGCATCAAGATCGCGGCGCTGACCAGATTGGCCAAAAGTCCGATCGCGGCAATGCCCATCATCGTGCCGCTGGCGACGACGGGAGGATCGGGCAGCCGTTCGGCGGCTTCCCATAAAATGACGCCCGCGACAACAAACAACGCCGCCCCGTTGATGAATGCCGCCAATATTTCAAAACGGTGAAACCCGTACGACTTGCGGGCGGACGGCGGACGCATGGCAAACCGGAACGCGATCAGGCTGAGCAGCAGGCTTCCGGCATCGCTCAACATGTGGCCGCTGTCCGACAGGAGCGCGAGGCTGTTCGTCCACAGACCGCCGAAAAACTCCAGCAGCATGATTCCCGACGTGACGGCGAGGGCGGCAATCAGCGCTTTCCGGTTTCCTTCCCGCACATCGAAATGATGGCGGTGATGGCGGTCATGCAGGTGACCGTGGCCATCGTTGCCGTGCGGTTGAGCATGACGGGCATGAGTTTTGGCATGGTCATGGTGATGAACGTGCGTGTGCTCATGTTCAACTTCATGGCCATGATCATGTCCGTGTGCATGTCCGTGGATGCGTTGGCTTTCGTGTCGACGGTCCTCGTTGCCGCCGTTGTTTCCGGTACGGGAACGTGCCACAAGATCTCCTCCTAATGCATGGCGTGTTCGATGAGTTGATGAAGCATGTCGATGACGTGATCGTCTTTGCAGGAATAGTACAGGGTTTGCCCTTCACGCCGGTAACCGACCAGACCGACATTCCGCAACTTCGCGAGTTGGTGCGATACCGCCGATTGGCTCATGCCGAGCACTTCGGCCACGTGCCCCACCGGGCAGGATTCCTGGGAAAGCAAATACAGGATTTTGATCCGGGTCGGATCGGCCAATGCCTTCAAAATCAACGACGCTTTCTGCACCGTCTCCTCCGCCAAAAAATGATGCTCGGAAGGTTTCATCGCATTGCACCATCCTCACATATATATGATCATATGTTCATATTTAGAATACAAAAACCGGCAATCGCTGTCAAACCAAGATTTGTCCAAAAATTATTCTGGAAATTAAAGCGTTTTCTTTTTATTATGAAAGTATTCCGTTAAAAGGAGGTTTACGATTTTGGCATTCATCGAAAAAAGCATTGATTGGGCAAACGGAATCCTGTGGGGGCCTCCGCTGCTCATCCTGATCGTCGGAACCGGCATCTATCTGACGTTCCGCCTCGGTTTCCTGCAATTTACCACGCTGTCCTACGCGCTCCGTCTTGCGTTCGGCAGACGCCACCAGGACCGGCAATCCAAAGGGGACATCTCCCACTATGAGGCGTTGACCACCGCGCTGGCCGCAACGGTCGGCACCGGCAACATCGCCGGCGTCGCCACGGCCGTGGTGCTCGGCGGCCCGGGCGCCGTTTTCTGGATGTGGATTACCGCCTTCTTCGGCATGGCCACCAAATATGCGGAAGCGATCCTGGCCGTCAAATACCGCCGGGAAAGCGCTGACGGGACGATGTCGGGCGGACCGATGCATTACATCGAACAAGGGTTGGGCTGGAAGTGGCTTGCCGTCGCCTTCGCCGTCTTCGGGTCCGTGGCGGCGTTCGGCATCGGCAATCTGGTGCAAATCAACTCCGTCGCCGACGCGGCTTCTTCCACCTTCGGCGTGCCGGCCTGGGTGACGGGCCTCGTGCTGGCCGTCCTGACGGGCATTGTCATCATCGGGGGGATCAAGATCATCGGCCGCGTGACCGCCTTCTTCGTCCCGATCATGGCGTTCATTTACGTGGTCGGCGGCCTGGTCATCATCATCATGAACTTGAACCTGTTGCCCGGCGCCATCGGCCTGATCTTCAAAGACGCCTTTACCGGATCGGCCGTCGCCGGCGGTGCCATCGGCGCCGTCATTCGCTGGGGCGTCGCCCGCGGCGTCTTCTCCAATGAAGCGGGCCTCGGCTCGTCTCCGATCGCGGCAGCCGCCGCAAGGACCGATTATCCGGCCCGCCAGGCGCTCGTCTCCATGACCCAGGTGTTCATCGATACGATCATCATCTGCTCGATCACCGGAATCGTGCTGGTCATGGCCGGGCAATATACGGGCGGATTGACCGGCGCTTCCCTCACCTCGGCCTCCTTCGAATCGTTCCTCGGTACCGCCGGATCCTACATCGTTTCGATCGGCATCATCCTGTTTGCCTATTCCACGGTTCTCGGCTGGTCCTATTACGGGGAGAAATGCTTCGCCTATCTGTTCGGCGACAAATCCGTCATGGCGTATCGCATCGTGTTCGTCATCATCGTGTTTTTCGGTTCCATTCTGGCTTTGGAACTCGTCTGGAACTTCGCCGACATGATGAACGGGCTGATGGCCGTCCCGAACCTGATCGCACTGGTTGCCCTTTCGGGCGTGGTCGTGGCGGAAACGAAAGACTTCATGGCGAAAGTCAAACCGAAAACCGGCCGCGCCGCCAAAGAAAACATCGGTCAAAGCGGTACGCAATAACGCAGGCTTGCCCGGCCAGGGAAACGGGCACCGGCAAATCGATCTTCCAAAAGCAATCGGGGCGTAACGGCAAATGCCGTTACGCCCTTCCATTTGCTCCCCTTGAAACCACAACCGGATCGTGTCCGTCAAATCCACCCGGAAACGATTCATGGACCTTCCCCTTCCTTGCAGCATGTCCCGCAATTCCCGAATGTCCGCCATCACCGCGACGGGGCTCACCTCGTTTCGCTTCATGGCTTCCCCGTCTCCGCGATAGACGACAAAACGGACGCCCGCTTCACTCGCCGCCTTCCCGTCGATCCACGAGTCGCCGACGGCCAGCCACTGCTCCGCGCCAATGTCCGGATGCCGGCCCATAACCGCCAAAAATCCTGCCTTCTGCAAAAACGTCGTCCGTCCGGTTGGATCATCACGCTCCGAAGCGGCTGCTCCGACGCGAAAGCCGGGCAACGCCCGCTCGCCGCCGCCAAATGGCCGATCGCCTCCCCGCGTTCTTCCGCAAAAAAGGCCGCAACCCGCTCCACGATTTCCTTCTTTTCTTCCCGCGACAGTTTGATCGAAATCATCCGTTCATCTCCTTGGACGGGGCAAAATGCCGCATTTTCAGGCCAAACGCACGGCGCACGCTACGTGATGTCTTTGATGAATGCCACGATCCGGTTCGCCTCGCGAAAGCCGATCTTCAGATGGAACTTCTGGCTGTGCACGTTGTCCAGTTCGGCATCGGACGCCAATTCGCGGCATCCCCGGGACTTCGCCCAGCCTTCTCCGGCTTCGATCAACTTCCGCGCGACCCCTCCGTGGCGGTAAGGCTCCTCCACGTACACCCCTTCCACGTAGCCCACCGGCGATGAGGCGGAACCTTCCACATAATCGAAGCGGAGGCTCATGTGGACAAATCCGATCGCACCCCCGTCCGCTTCCGCCACAAAAACGACGTGCCGATCCGAATCCAGCATGTCCTCAAATTCCGCCCGCATCGCCTCCGGTTCATTGTCCGGCCAAAGCTTGCAGGCCAATTCCGCGAGCGCGTCAAGGCGGGACGCGTCAGCCCGGACAACGCTCACCGGCCGGTTTTCCCGTGAATCGTGCATGATCGACGCCCCTCTGCATCTTTATGACAAATCCCGGACGTACCGAAGGGAACGCAGCGCTTCCCCGTCCGGATTGAAATGGGCCTCCCGCTCGCCAACCAGGCGGAATCCCCGCGCCTCATAAAATGGAATGCCCTTCACGTTCCCTTTTGTGACGGAAACCCATTGCTTCTTCGCACCTTTCGCCCGCTGAATGCCCGACAGATGGTCCAGAAGCCGCGTGCCGATGCCTTCCCCGCGCCGCGACGGCAGCACGTACAAAACAAACACTTCCGCTTCCTCCGGTCCGGTCAGGCCGCCTCCGATGGCGCCGACCACTTCCTTCCCGTCCAGCGCCACGAACCAGCCGTCCCATCCGTCGCCCGTTTCCGCGGTTTCCCGGGTGATCCGCTCCACGTTGTAAAACTCGCGGATGGCCTGCTCGATGTAATCCGCCGAATGCAAACCGGCATATGTGTCCCGCCAGCCTTCGCTGCATACCCGCGCGATGCCTTCCGCGTGCTCAACCGTCGCCTTCCGAACCCGGATCATCGTTTCCGACCCCACGTTCAAACTCCTCCCGCAAAATGCCCATCATGAGAATGTCCCAATACTTGCCGTGCCGGTACAATCGCTGGCGCATGCGCCCTTCTTCCCGGAATCCGGCTTTGCGGTAACAGCGGATGGCCCGCTCGTTGAATTCATACACTTCCAGCTCGAGGCGATGCAAGTTCAGCGTATGGAAAGCAAACCGCTGCAGCAGCCTAATCGCTTCGTACCCGATGCCGCGGTTTTGCATGTCTTTCCGGCCGATGACGATGCCGAGCACGGCATTCCGGTTGATCCAGTCAATCCGGTGCAGGTCAATTTGGCCGATGTAATCCAATGTATCCTTCTCGGCAATGATGAATCCTTTGCTTTCCGCCGACCCATCCACCATCATCTTCAAAAAGGCTTGCGTATTCTCCACCGAATGCGGATATACAAAAATATTGGACAAGTTGTCCGTCACTTCCGGATCGTTGGCCCATTTGCGCAAGTGGGGCAAGTCATCCATCCGATATTCGCGCAATACGATCCGTTCCCCGATCAAATGCGGCATACGGTCAATCCCCTCTCCTCCCTTAATGGATTCATCCTGCGCGAACAAAGCATCGCATTCGCGTTGCGCCGAAATCCGCGGTCCCCCCGCCTCTTCCGGCGTTTCCGGAAATCCCCCGTCCCATTTCTTCACCATGACGGGCATGGAATCGGATTTTGTGAAACCGGCTCCCGCCAGCACGGATTCGATCTTTGCCGCGCTCCCGTCACCGGGATCCAGGAGCCGGATCTCCGTCACGGCTTCGCTTTGGCTGAAACGCGACAGCCGTTCTTCCTATGAAAAAACCCGACGAATTGATTCGATCGGGTCATTCACGGATGTAAGGTCTTTGGTGTTTCATATTAGGATATGCCACTCTTCACCGTTCGTCAACGGGGAAACTTACGGCCGCATGCTCCACGGCGTCAACGTGCCGACCAGATGGCGTTTGGCCCCCGTCCGGATCGCATGGATGACGCCGCCGGAAATTTCCGCATGGGTCAGCCAGCGGGAACGGCCGCCTTCGATCACGAAACCGAGCTGAACCTGATGATAGTCGCAACCGTGCAGCTCGATCATGTCCCGCTCGATTTCGTCAAGATTGGAACTGCTGCCGAGAACGTGAAATAACGACCACGGACTGCCGGCGAGCCGCTTGCGCTCTTCGCTGACCATGGCGAGCACGCGTTCCTCCTGCGAATGGATCCAGGCGACAACGAGTGCCCAGGGACCGTGTTCGTCCAGGGACGCACGAAGCGCCGCGCGAAACGCCTCCTCCCGGCAATAGTCCGCCGAAACCGGATGGATGCGGGCGTCGCGAGCCGCCAGCCGGTTCAGTTTGGCCTGGTTGCGCCCGATGACCGTCACCCGGTCATGGCTGCCGGCAAGCCGCAGGCTTGCCCCCGCCAACATGCCGGAACCGCCGATGACCAGTGCGTGCGACATCCCCGAAACCTCCAAACTTACATTTCCTCCAGCTTCCCGACCCATGTTCCTTCTTCATCGGCCAAAATCGTTCGCCACTCCGGTTCGCGGGCCGGTACCTGGTTTTTCTCCTGTTTGCGTTACCCCCAAGCGAAATCAGCCCCCTGATGGCATGTTGGCCGGTCCGGACATCATCGGACGAACGTGTTCGCCACGCGCTCCGACCGCAAAAAATAGGGAATCCAGATGGCGCATCCGGCCACCGACCGGACGATCGACCGAACCGCCTGCTGCACGTCCGATGCCGTCAGCTGCACCGCTGCAACTTCCGTCAGGTTGATCTGTTCCAGGGCGTCCCGTGCCCGGCCGAGCAACCAGAGATCGCCCGCATCAAGCAGCAGCACCAACACGAAATAGACGATCATGATGACGGGGAGGTAACGTTTTTTTCCGTAAAACATGAAAAGGACATAAAGCAGCGCTCCAAGTTGCACAAGACTGCTCCCCACCCCGTAACGGACGTAGTCTCTCCATTCGGGGACGTAATGTTCGGACGTTTCCACCCCAAAGACGGACCAATATTCCCCGTTCATCGCGGAATTGGAAATGAGAAGCTGCAACAGAAGCGGCACGAACGAAACGAACAGGAAAATTTGCAGGATGGCCAGCCAGCCGCCCAACCCTTCGATTCCTTTGTAGTGATACCGATTGTTTCCAGAACCATTCATCGCCAACCATCCTCCATATGAATCATCTCCAACGGTGATGCGTCATGCCTTGCCGTTTTCGGACGGCAACGGGCCGGATGCCGAGTCACCCGTGAGCCGCCTTCTTCGCCCCGCTTTCCACCTTGGCCATCATGTCGATCAGAAAATGAAGCACGATCGGCAGCAGGATCGAACCCGTTGCCGCGTAAAGAAGAGCAAAGCCGAAACCGACCAACCCGGTCCGGACGACGCCGTCCATCCCCTGATACGTATGGGCGAGGCCGAACAGTGCGGAAGAGGCCAAAATCACCAACCAGATGGACCATTCGGGGAACAGCGAGGAAAAGGCGAACATGAGAAATCCCCGGTAAATGATCTCTTCCGTGATCCCCGCCGTCACGGAAACGAAAGTCCACCATTTCTTTTCCCTGGCGGTGACGGGCAGGATGTCCGAGAAACCGGCTTTTTCCGAATGTTGTTGCATCGCCTTGTCCGTCTGCTCCCGGATTTTCGCGCTGAAGCGGTACCCGATGGCGTAATAGAGCAAAGCTGCGGCATACAGCAAGGCGACGGCCAGGACGATGTACGTCACCGCCCTTCCGAGCGGTTCCGTGTGAATGCCCGGCAAGGCAAAGCCGATGTCTTTGCCGGTGATGCCGGTAAACCCGACCAGGCCCAGAATGAAAGCGGCAGGCACCCAAAGCCCGATCACGGAATTGATGTAGTACCGGACCCTGGCACCGTCATCGGTTTTCACCTTTTGTTTGAAGCGCTTGTAATCGAAGTATCCGAAAACCGGCTCATAGACGAGCGTAAAAAGAATGACCAACCAAAGTGCAATCTCCACTCCGTCCATAACGCTCTCCCGACTTTATGTTTCTGGAAGATTCCTTTCCATTGGGTTCCATAAAATGAGAATCTCCATCAATTTTATCACAAAAAAACCGGATACGTTAACGTATCCGGCAGAATCCGATCCAGTCGATGTCGAGGCCGGGTTTGACATGTTCCAGCGTCAGTTCGTAGAAGCCTTCCGCGAGTTCCGCCCTGCCCAGTTTCCGTTCCACCCATTTGCCCTGGGTGCCGTTCGCCTGCAAGGTTCCCACCCGCTGGCCGTTCAGCAGCACGTTGCTGGATCGCTGGGCGACGTACAGGCCTTCCGCCCGGATCCTTCCGCTCACCCGGAACGTGCCGCCTTCCCGCACGTGCAGGATGATCGGCGCTCCGTCCGGCGGCGCGACATGCGCTTCATCCGCAATCGCGATGGCGCCGCTTTCCGGCCCGGCAGCAACGGGAGTGATCGTCACCTGCGATTCCTGGAATTCCTGCTTGCGGAAGAAGCACGGCACCTGCATCAGGAAGCGGCATATGTTGATGGCGGACCGCTGCAGCTCGCCGCGGGTCAGCTTGCCGCCGGCGAGGCTGTCCAGCGTATTGTCTCCCATCACATTGTCCTCGGCGCCGAAGTTCGGAAACACCATGTACAGATCGTTTTGCGCGCGAACCATCGCGCCGGTGTTCGTCCGGGAAGGTTCGCCGCCGTGGACGACGTCGTTCATCATCGCCCACCAGTCCGTCATGACGATGCCTTCGAACTTCCATTCCTTGCGGAGAATGGTCGTGTTCAAATCATAGTTGGACGCGGTCCAATGCCCGTTCAGCGGGTTGTAGGCGGTCATGACCGATACCGCGCCGCCTTCCTTCACCGAGATTTCGAATCCTTTCAAGTACAGTTCCCGAAGCGCCCTCTCCGACATCACCGCGTCGACTTTCGTGCGGAACTTTTCCTGGTTGTTGCCGGCAAAATGTTTCAGCGTCGCAGTGGAACCGCCCTTGCGGATGCCCCGGACGCATGCCGCGGCGAAGGCGCCGGTGACGAGCGGATCTTCGGAAAAATATTCGAAGTTGCGGCCGTTGAGCGGATTGCGGCGCAAATTGAGCCCGGGTCCGAGCAGCGTGTCGATCTCGTTGCGGACAAGTTCCCGGCCTTCCATGACGTACAGTTCCTCCACCAGATCCGTATCCCAGGTGGCGGCCAGCAGCGTCCCGATCGGCACCTGGGTAGCCTTGTGCCCGCTGTCCATGCGGATGCCGGACGGGCCGTCCGCCGCACAGCCGACGGGAATGCCGAAATTCCGCAGCCGTTCGGTCACGCCGCCGAAAGCGGCCGCGGTGCCGGGCGTGACCAGCGGGTTGCTCATGCCTTCACCCCGCACGATCGCCGCGAGGTCTTCGTCGGACAGCTGGGCGATGAACGCTTCCATGGACACGTTGCCCGCGTGCACGTCTTTCAGCGTGTACCCCTTGTCGCCCGTGTACGGAATTTCGGGAGGGAGCCGGTCGGCAATCCGCTTTGCCAGATCGACGGTCCGGGTCGGCACGTCCTCCCAGGCGAGCTCGTACGTCCCGTCGGCTTTGCGCGCTCCCGGCTTCATGCGCCGGAACGCCTCCTTCGGCGCCGCCGCTTCTTCCAGCTGCTCCACCACCACGAGCCTGTCCAGCACAAGCCCGTCCCTGCCGTCCACCGGCACCGGCTCCGTATGGCGCACGCTGTTGCCGGCGTGGATCCGGTACGTTCCTTCCTCCAAAACCCAGGCGGACCGGTGACCGGTCACTCCCCCGTCATCATAGGAGGCCGCGCGGCTGAGCGGGAACGAAACCGTCACCGTTTCCGATTCCCCCGGCCCGATGAGCCCCGTCTTCGCAAAGCCGACCAGCACCTTCACCGGTTTTCCGAGCTTGCCCTGCGGCGCTTCCACGTACACCTGGACCACTTCTTTGCCGGCGTACGCCGAACCGGTGTTGGTGACCGTGGCGCGAACTTCCACATGGGGCACCCCGTCCTTCCGGACACTTGTCGCCTGAAGGCTGCCGATGGCAAATTCGGTGTACGACATCCCGTATCCGAACGGATACCGGACCTTCTCCGGACAGAACGTTTCGAAATAGCGGTAACCGACATAAATGTCTTCCTGATAGACGTTTTTGAGTTCGCCGCCGTAATTTGCCGTGGACGGATAATCGTCGATGGAGGATGCGATCGTGTCGGTCAGCTTCCCGCTCGGCGTCACATCTCCGACCAGCACGTCGGCGATGGCGTTTCCGCCTTCCATGCCGCCGTGCCAGGCGCAGACGATGGCGGAAACCGGATGGGTAAACCGGCTGTCGTTCGCCCATTCCATGTCGATGATGTTCGACACGTTGAGCACGACGACCGTCTTCTCGAAATGGCGCGTCACCGTTTCGATCATGGACAGTTCGTCATCCGTCAGCAGGTAGCTCCCCTTCGCCGGCGCGTTGTCCTTGTCTTCGCCGGCGGTGCGGCCGATGACGATGACCGCCTTGTCCGACTTCCGGCGGGCATCCGACACAAGCTCGTCCGTCAGCGGCATTTCCTTCTGGTTCCACGGTTCCGACGCCCATCCTCCGCCGCCGTTGTCGTAAGGGTTTTGCTTCACCCATTCTTCGTAGACGTCGGCCAAATCTTCGTTCAGCCGAATTTGCGTTTTGCTCCGCAATCCGCCCAGCAAATTCGTCGTATACGGCACGTTCACGCTGCCGCCGGAACCGGTTCCGCTCCGGTAGTAGTTGAGCTGAATCCGTCCGAACACCGATACGCGGTCGCCTTCGGCCAGGGGCAGCACCTGCCCGTCGTTGCGCAACAGCACGGCGCCTTCCGCCGCCACTTTCCTGCTGAATTCCGCAAATCCCTCGAGGGGTACGCCGATCATGCTCTGGCTCAAAACGCTTCCCTCCATCGCCAAGTTTCATCTTGCCTGATCATATCACAGTTTGGTTGCATAGAAAATTCGATGGTTCGTCTGGCTTTGGGCATCCTTTTCTTTCTCCTCTTGCCGATCATGGCCTTGATTTTTGGTTTCGGACCGGGCATCGGCGATCCAAATCCTTGAATCGCGCATCTTTCCGATCAACCCTTCAGCTTGCATGCCGGGGGATCTTCGTTTTGGTCCACGATGTCGCCAAAGGGCAACGGTGCCCATCGTTGCACATGCTCACGGTCTCCTCTGTTGCCGCTGGTCAATCCCGTTGTCTGCTTTTGGACCCCAACCTCGACCGGATCTGATAGTAGATGAAGGCGGTCAGGACAATGCCGGCCAGCCATAACGCGCCAACGGCCAACAAGGTTCCCGCGGAGCCGCCAAAAATGACGGTTCGCTGCAGGACATCAACGGACTCGTACCCGTCCATGACGGACGGTTGATAGGATGCTGCGTTCCAAAGCTGCCAGCCGATAATGAAAATGGACAGAAAGGCGGCGACCCCCGCGGCTTCAGCCATGTACCGCTGTTTTTTTCTCATCATCCCGTTCCCTCTCCTTCTCCGAAATGGTTCCCGATGAACATGTCAATTCCTACCATGATGATAATTGAATCCGGAATGTCCCGCAACGCGTTGGCGCAGTGCAGGACGATTGGAGCCGGGTTGCTTCTGACGACGCTGGCGGCACGCTTTCTGCCATTGTATGCCCGGTGCGTTTTCATCCCCGGGACAACCGGAGGCCGAATGCCTCCGATTACGGTGGCATCACGGTTTCCGGCATTGATTTCGATGCTTGCGTCCGATGTGTTCATCCCCAGGACAGCCGTTCCGCAAAGCGCCGGAGATGTTTGGCAAACCTCGCCACGGGCGTTTTGTCGATTTTTCACCCAAAAACGCCAACCAACTTGCCGTTTTCGGGCCTTTTTGTTGAAATATCGATGAAAAACGGGGCAGCGGCGTCCGAACGATAAATCGACATTTTCGGGAACCCTGCACGCCGTTGTCACAATCGCGGCAAAACGTTTTGTATGAAATTTCATACAAAAGCTCCCAACCCGAAGCAAAAAAAGAACGTTTTGTACGGTTTTTCATACAAAACGTTCCCCAAAGGGGAGGCCCCCCGGCCATTTTGTGTGATTTTTCATACAAAACGCCTCTGAAACGGGATACTCCCGGCTAATTTGTATGATTTTTCACACAAAACCCTTCCGACACGGAGCATTCCCGGCTATGATGTGCGTTTCTCACACAAAACCTTTCCGACACGGGACATTACAGACCGGCCATGATGTGCGTTTTTCATGCAAAACCCTTCCGACACGGAGCATTCCCGGCTATGATGTGCGTTTTTCATACAAAACGCTTCCGAAAAGGCGCGCCCGCGGCATTTGCGTGCTGCATCGGGTCACCCGCGGTCTGTTGGCGCGATGGAAACGTTTTGCCCACGGGCGGCCTGCCGGTCAATCCGCGATCCGCTCCCACAGGAAATCAACGATATGCATGACTTCCATGGGCGATTCGCCGGGATGTTGCCGCGTACCGTGCTTCATTTGCAGCCAGCAGCCCGGGTTGCTCGTCAGCACGTAGTCGGCGTTCGTCCGGTTCGCATGTTCCATTTTGCGTTTCAGGATGCGGCCGGACATGTCCGGCTGGGTCAGGTTGTAGATGCCCGCCGATCCGCAGCAGCGGTCCGCTTCCTCCATCTCCACGAATTCGGCGTTTTCCACCCGGCGGAGCAGCGTCCGCGGAAAGGCGCCCGATTTCATCACGTTGCGAAGGTGGCAGGAATCCTGATAGGTGATGCGCACCGGCCGCTTTTCTTTTTCCCTGAACGAGGGAATTCGTCCGCGCTCGACGATCAGCCGGCTCACGTCCACGACCCGCCCGGCAAACCAGGCTGCTTCTTCCCGGAATGCCGCGTCCTCTTCCAGCAACTGATCGTATTCCACCAGCAACGCGCCGCAACCGCCGGCGTTGGACACGATGAAATCCACGCCCGCTTCCTTGAACGCCCGAATGTTTTTCCGGGCCAGGCTCCGGGCGACTTCCGTCTCGCCGCCGTGCGCCTGCAGGGCGCCGCAACAGTTTTGCCCGTCGGGAATGACCACGTCGAAGCCGGCGGCCGTCAGCAAGTTCACCGTGTTCACGTTCGTGCGGGCAAACAGGACGTCCATGATGCAGCCGCGGAACAGCCCGACGCGGGCGATCGGCTCTCCCCTGGCCGGATGGAATTCGCCGGCCAGTCCGGCCACCCCTTTGCCCGACGCTTCCGGCATGACGGCTTCCATGGCCTGCAAGTGTTCCGGCAGAAGCCGCAGGGCGCCCGATTTGCGGGCGACGCGTTGCAATCCGGATGTTTGATAGAAACGGGCCAGCTTGCCCAGCTTGTTGAGCCGCTTCGGGTGCGGGAACAGGTGGCGGAACGTCACGTTTCTGAGCATTTTGACGCGGAGCGGATGGTCCGGATGCTCGCCGATCGCTTCCCGCGTCTGTTCGATGAGCCGGCCGTACTTGACGCCGGCCGGACAAACCGTTTCGCACGCCCGGCATCCGAGGCAATGGTCCATCTGGGTGCGGAACGCCTCATCCGGTTCCATCAGCCCGTCGGCCACCGCTTTCATCTGGGCAATCCGGCCGCGCGGCGATTCCTGCTCCAGGCCGGTTTCCCCGAAGGTCGGACAGGCCGGCAGGCAAAACCCGCACCGCATGCAATTCACCAGTTGGTCATAGTCCAGTTTGTCGGCCAGCGCTTTGGCGAGGGACCGCTCAGTTTCCGGCACGGTCGATCACCACCCTTTTCCTCGCCGGTGCGGCAAACATTTTGCCGGGGTTCAACAATCCGTGCGGATCGAACGCCTCCTTGATCCTTCGCATCAGCCCGACGCCGGCCGGGCCGGCTTTCCACTCCAGATACGGGGCTTTCACGACGCCGACGCCGTGTTCACCGGTAATCGTGCCGCCGAGTTCGATCGCCGCCGCGAAAATTTCGGCGAACGCCTCCTCGACGCGGTGCAACTCCTCCGCATTCCGCGCATCGGTCATGGCCGTCGGGTGCAGGTTGCCGTCGCCGGCGTGGCCGAAGGTGGCCATTTGAATGCCGTATTTGTCCGCGATCCGGTTGATCGCCAGCAACATCTCCGCAATCTTGGATCGCGGCACCGTGGCATCCTCCAAAATCGTGGTCGGACGCAGGCGCGACAGAGCCGTCAGCGCGGTCCGCCTCGCTGCCAACAGTTTGTCGGCTTCTTCGGCCGTGGACGCCACCTCGATGGACGCCTTCTCCTGCAGGCAAATGTCCCGAATGCGGGCCATGTCCCGCTCGACGGTTTCCGGATCGCCGTCCTGTTCGATGATGAGCACCGCGGCGGCATCCACCGGCAACCCGAGCCGGGCAAAATCCTCGACGACCCGGATTGTGGCGTTGTCCATGATTTCCAGCGTGGCGGGAATGATTCTGGCGGCGATGATGTTCGACACCGTGCGGGCGGCTCCGTACAGGTCGCCGTAGCTGGCCAGCATCGTTTTTTTGCTCTTCGGCGGGGGAATCAGTTTCAGCGTCGCTTCCGTGATGACGGCCAGCGTGCCTTCCGAACCGACGAGCAGCTTGGTCAAATCGTAACCGGCCACGTCCTTCACCAGTTTTCCGCCGGTGCGGATGACGTCCCCGTTCGCGAGCACCGCTTCCAGCCCGAGCACATAATCCTTGGTGGTGCCGTACTTGAGGCCGCGCAACCCGCCGGAACATTCCGCAATGTTGCCGCCGATGGTGGAAATGTTCATGCTTCCCGGGTCCGGCGGATAGAACAGCCCCTCCTTCTCCACCAAAGCCGCAAATTCGCCGGTGATCATGCCCGGCTGAACCGTCGCGGTCAAATTTTCAAGATCCAGTTCCAGCAGCCGGTTCATCCGGTGCATGACCATCACGACGCCGCCCCGAACCGGAACCGTGCCGCCGCACAAATTCGTACCCGATCCCCTCGTGACAAGGGGAATGCGATATTCATGCAGCACCTTCATGATGGCGGACACCTGCTCCGTGTCCGACGGATAGATCACGCCGTCCGGGAGGGCCTGCATCATCGGCGTTGCATCGTAGGAATGGGCGACTATGGCTTCCTGGTCATCCCGGAAATGTTCCTCGCCGACGATTGCGCGAAGCTTTCGGACCGCTTCTTCCTGCAACATGGAATCCCTCCTCACGGTTGTCAAACTAGTTGCGGCGTTCCGTCAACCGTCTCATCGCGTTGCCGAAATGATGGCGCTCGCCCGCAAGCACTTCCTCCGCCTGCATGCGGCTGATGCCGAACTTGATCATCAAGATTGCGATACGGGCGTCTCCGTTCGCTTCCCCGCAAAACAAGCGGGCCGTATCCGGATCCACATCCGTCGCGTCGCAAATGATCCGGATCACCCTGTCCCTCAGTTTCCGGTTGGTCGCCTGGACGTTGACCATCAGGTTGCCGTACACTTTGCCCAGTTTGATCATGGCGACCGTGGAAATCATGTTGAGCACCATCTTCTGCGCCGTGCCCGCTTTCAGGCGGGTGGAGCCGGTCACCACTTCGGGACCGACGGGCACTTCAATGGCATATTGAGCCGCCCGGCTGAGCGGCGTTCCGGCGTTGCAGGAAATCCCGACGGTCACGGCGCCGATCCGGTTCGCTTCCCCGATGGCGCCGAGCACATAGTTCGTCCCGCCGCTGGCGGAAATGCCGACGACCGCGTCTTTGGCGGTCACCCGTTCCCGGATGTTCCTCGCCCCCTGTTCTCCGTCATCCTCCGCATTTTCGACGGCCCGCACGAGTGCCTGCTCGCCGCCGGCAATGATGCCCTGCACCAAATCGGGCGACACGCCGAAGGTCGGCGGGCACTCCGACGCATCCAGAATGCCGAGCCGGCCGCTCGTGCCCGCGCCGACATAAAACAGCCGTCCGCCCTTCGCGAGCGTCTCGACGATCGGATCGATCGCCCGCACGATGTCGGGAATCGCCCGTTCGACGGCATCGGCCACTTTGCGGTCCTCGCTGTTCATGATCTGCACAATTTCGAGGGTAGACAGCCGATCCAATTGCAAACTGCGTTCATTGCGCTGTTCCGTTGTCAAACCCGTTTTCGTTTCGCCGTCAACCATTGGGTTCGGCCTCCTTGTCTCTCCACGTTTCTCCAATCCGTACTTTCATCTGTTCCGTAATCGTCATTCCGGCATGCTTCATGGCCAGCAGGCAGGAACCGATGGCCGGCGGCAGCTGCAGCCGTTGGATCCGATAGCCTCCGCCGTGGACGGCCGGCGTCTCCAGAAACGCCCGGCGATACGTCCCGTCCGAAAACAATCCGCCGGCCAGGACGAGCGGCATGCCTTCCGCCGCCTTCATGCCGATCCGGACCGTTTCGGCCAATGCGGCCAATTGTTCCACGGACTGCCTGACAATATCCAAAGCCGCCAGGTCCCCCGACCGGGCCGCCTCCAGAACATACCGGGCCGCTTCCGACATCGCCTTGCGCACGTCCGCCTGTCCGTAATAATGCGGAATCAATTGTTCCGGCGAGGCCAATCCCAAATGTCCGAGCACGAGATCGACCAGCATCGTGTCGGGCCCCCGGCCGTCATGCCGGCGCAACACCGCCATGAGGCCGCGTCTGCCCAGATCGAAGCCGCTGCCTTCATCGCCGAGCAGGTATCCCCATCCGCCCGCACGCACATACAATGCGTGTTCCGGATCATAGCCGCAGGCGATGGAACCGGTGCCGGCGATCAGGACGATGCCCGCTTCCCCCCAGGTTCCCGCGGCCAGCGCGGCGACGGCGTCGTTGTGGACCGTCACGTTCCCCCGCCATTCCGGAAACCGGTCGTGCATGTACCCGATCCAGCGCTCCTTTTCGCCGGCGCGATCGCTGCCCGCAAGCCCCGCAAACACACCGCCGATCCGCGAGCGTTCCGTGCCCGATTGAGCCAACACGTCTTCGATCAACTTGGTGACGGTGGCCAGCGCCTCGTCCCATGGCCGGGAATTCACGTTGCTTCCCGGCCCGCGGCTGGCCGCGACGACGGTGCCTTCTTCGTCGATCATGACGCACATCGTCTTCGTCCCGCCGCCGTCAATTCCGATGAAATGCCGCACGTTCCGATCACTTGATGGCACCGGCCGTCATTCCTTCCATGAACTGTCTGGACGCGAACAGGAACAACACCAGCATCGGCAGGGACGAAAGCGCCAGTCCGGCGAACAGGACGTTCCATTCCGTCGAGTATTGGCCGAACAGCGTCAACATGCCGACGGGAATCGTTTTTTTGCTCTCCTCCTGGAGAAAAATCAAGGGGAAGAAAAAGTCGTTCCAGGCCGTAATGAAATTGATGATCATGACGGTGCCCATGGCCGGCCGCATCAGCGGCAGCATGATGTGCCACAGTGTTTTGATATCCGAGCAGCCGTCCAGCTTGGCCGCTTCTTCCAACTCCTTCGGAAGCGTCCGGAAAAATCCGGTCAGGATCAGAACGGACAGCGGCATGCCGATGGCGGCGTACAGCAGGATGACCGACCAGAGCGTATTGATGATGGAAAGTTGCTTCATGAGCAAAAACAGCGGAACGATGCCCAATTTGACCGGAATCATCATGCCGATCAGAAAGTAGAAAAACAGCGCCCCGTTCCAGCGAAACGGATAGCGGGCGATATAGAAGGAAGCCAGAGCGCCGAAGCACATGATCAGCAAAACCGACGTGACGCTGACGATTGCGCTGTTCCCCATGTACTGGAAGTAGGGAAGTTTGTCCAGGAGCAATCCGTAGGAAGCGAAATCGAGCGACTTCGGCAGGCTCAGCGGATTTTTCAAAATATCGATGTTGCTTTTGAACGACGAATAGATCATCAGGAAAATCGGATACAGACCGACGACGGCAATGAGGTAGGCCGTGACGTATTGCAGCGTGCGCAACATTTTGTTTGGCTTCATGCCGATCCCCCTCACTGCTGAACTTCCCGGTTGCGGGTCAAGTACAGGAAAAGTGCCGACACCGTGGCAATGATGAAGAACATGACGATCGCCAGGGCCGAACCGAGCCCGACCGCCGTCGAATCCGCGCCGCTGGACCCGCCGAAGGCGGTCCGGTAAAAGAAAATCGCCAGCGTATCGGTGGAGTTTACCGGTTCTCCCTGTGAACCTTCCATCGCATAGATCAGTTCGAACGCTTCGAAGGCATGAATGAACGTATAGACGCTGACGATGATGATGGACTGCATCATCATCGGCACGATGACCGTCCGGATCAACCGGAAGCCGACCGCCCCGTCGATCCGTGCGGCTTCGATCACTTCCCGGGAGATGGACTGCAGGCCGGCGAGAAAAAGCAGGAGCGCAAACCCCATGCCAAACCAGCTGTTGACCAGAATGATCGCCGTCAACGCGGTGTCCGGATCCCCCAGCCACGGCTTGGCCCAGGAGGCCAGGCCCACCTTTTTGAGCAGGGTGTTCAAAGCGCCGTTGTTCGGATTGAGGATCAGTTTGAACAGAAAACCGACCACGATAACCGACAGCAGACGCGGGATGAAGTAGGCGGCTTTCAGAAAGCCGGCACCCTTGATATTCGTGTAGATGATGTAGGCCAGAATGAACGCGAGGCCGTTCTGGACGATCATTTCCAGGACGAAATAATACACGTTGTTGCCCAGGGCGTTCCAAAACAGGCGGTTGAACGGCTCCCGCGTGAACAGGTCGACGAAATTGTCCAGACCGACCCAGGAGCCCCGCTTGAAGCCTTGCCAGTCGTAGAAACTGTAGGTGAACGCCGCGAGAATCGGATAGACGATAAAAAGGGTATAGATGGCGAAAGCCGGTAGCGGAAACAGATGGATCCATCCGAACCGCCATTTTTTCGCACTCGTTTGTTTGTTCATGCTCTCGCCATCCTTTCCCATCGGTCAAAAATGGATACGTACGATTTGTTCAGAATTAAGGTTTGAACCAGGTGTCGACGCTCTTCTGCACTTCTTCCGCCACCTGGGCCGGCGTCATTTCGCCGAGGAACATCGCCTGCAGGCTGTTTTCCAGCACGGATTTCGACGTCGGGTTGCCGGAGTTGAAGTACACCACGAACATGTACGGCGTCGAAATCGTGTCCGCGAATTGCGACAATTTGGCCACCAACGGGTCATCCGCGACCACGCCGGGGATGGTGCTCGGTTTTTTCAATTCGTTGACGACGAGCGTGCCGAATTCCTCGGTGGTCATGAATTCCAGGAATGTCAGCGCGGCTTCCTTGTTGGGCGAGTTGGCGTTCACCGCGAAGGAACCGTCAACCCAGGTCGTGACCGTCTGCGTGCCGTCAGGCCACGGCACCGGGAACGCATCCATGTCCAGATCCGGATTCATGCCTTTCATCACCGCGATTTCCCAGTCGCCCATCACGAACATGCCGGCTTGTTCCGTAACGAACAGGTTGCGCATGTCGTCCATGCCGAGCCCGACGTAGTTGTCCGGGAAGTACGGGACGAGGTCCAACTGGCTTTGGATGGAGGCGACGAACGCTTCGCTTTGGAAGTTTGTTTGGCCCGTGACGACGTTCTGGACAAAATCGCTTCCGCCGTAAACGGCCGGGCCGAGCATGCCGTGGGTCAGGGACAGCAGCCAGCCTTCCTTGGAACCGAAAGAGAACGGAATGATGCCGTTTTGCTTCAGCGTTTCGGCCGTGGCGATCAGTTCGTCCCAGGTGGCGGGCACCTGCAGGTTCAGATCGGCAAAAATCTTTTTGTTGTAGAAAATTTGCGTCGAGCTGAACACCGTCGGCACACCGTAGACGACGCCGTCGCTGCCCGTGGCGGCCCGCAGGGTCGTTTCCGAGAATTTCTCGATGCCCGGCAAGTCGGTGAGCGGCACCAGGTAGCCCGCGTCGGCAAGCACTTGTCCAGCGGCATAGGGACGGAGATGGATGATGTCGGGACCGCCTCCCGTGGACAGTTCCGTGTTCAGCACCGTGTTGTATTCCGTATTTTTGGTCGGCTTGAACTGCACTTCGATGTTCGGATGATGCTGGTTGAACGCGGCGATGATTTTTTCGTAGGCTTCCACGTCCTCCGTTCTCCAGCTTCCCATCGTCAGCACCACTTTCTCTTCAGCGGAGCCGTTGGAAGCGCTGCCAGAACTGCTGCTGCTTTGGCTTCCCGAGCCGGTCGCGGATGAACCGGATCCGGATGATGCGGTTCCCCCTCCGTTGTTGGAACCGCCGCACGCGGCCAATACGACGCCAAAGAAAACAATTGCCACCGCCAAAACCAACGACCAACGTTTCATGCACTTGTTCCCCCAATCGTATCAGAAAGATGAATTTTATTTAATCCCCATGAAATGAGGAATAAATAACCGAATGCAATGCCGGACGCATCTCGCGGATCCGGTTCCTTCTTCCGAAATGGACCGCATTGGTCAGAAAGACGGCATAACCGCGAGCTGTGGGATCGATCCACAGGCTGGTGCCCGTAAATCCCGTATGTCCGAAACTGCCGATGCTCCACCGCTCGCCGCAGGCCGGCGGTTCTCCATTGCCGGACCACACTTCCCAACCGAGCCCGCGGTTTCCGACGATCGGCCGGATGCAGGACTCCATCAAATCCGGCGGAATGTTCATGCCTTGCACCGGCCCGCGTTCCAGCCACCAGCGTGCATATTTGGCCACATCCAATGCGGTGGAAAACAACCCGGCACTGCCGCAAATGCCGCCCAGCTGGAAACATTTTTCGTCGTGCACCTCGCCGTGGACGGGGACGCCGTCCACCACTTCCGTCGGGGCGATCCTGTCCGCCAGCGAAGCGGGCGGACGGAACATCGTGTCTTTCATCCCGAGGGGTTCGAACACGTACTTGCGTGCCAGGCGATCCAACCGGTCTCCCGCGGCCGTTTCCGCAATCCAACCGAGCAAAATCATGCCCAAATCGCTGTATACCGCTCTGCTCCCCGGATCGAAAACAAGCGGTTGGGCCAATATCTCGCTCCGGATATCCCGGTTCGCCGCATGCCTCGGTTGCCAGGGCAAATCGGCCGACAGCCCGGACGAATGGCTGAGCAGATGGCGGATGGTGACTTGCCGGTGCCGAAACCCGGGGATGAATGCTGCGGCCGGATCGTCCAGGGACAGCTTTCCGGCGGCGATCAGCGACAGCACAACGGGCAACGTCGCGACGACTTTGGTGAGCGAAGCCAGATCGAACACCGTGTCCATGCGGGCCGATCCGAACGCTTCCGCGCATCGCTCGCCCTGCAGTCCTCCCACCACCAACACGCCGCCAGGCAGCAGCCCGCCGTCAACCCAGGAACGGATCAACTCACGTGCCTTATCCATGACGCTTCCCCGTGCGCACCGCTTCCCGCGTCTTCTCCAACGCCTGGATGCTCGATTCGTACGAACGGCTGGCCATCCCGACATAAAGAATGTCGATGACGTTCAATTGCGCGATCCGGGAAGCCATGGCGCCGCTGCGAATGCTTTGCTCCAGGGAGCTGATAAACAGATTGACATCGGCCAGTTCAGCCACGGGGTTTTTTCCGAACTTCGTCATCGTGATCACCGCGGCGCCGTTCGCCTTGGCCACCTCGAGGGATTTGATGATGTCCTCCGTCCTCCCCGAGTAGGAAATGCCGAAGGCGACATCCCGGTCCGTCATCGTTGCGGCGATCGTCGCCTGCTCGTCAAATCCGTAACCGGCTTCGCACCAACGGTTGATACGGGTCACTTTCTGCTTGAAATCCTGCGCGATGACGCCGGACGCCCCGACGCCGAAAACCCCGATTTTCCTCGCCTGGCTCAAAAGCTCGATGGCGCGCTCGACGCTTTCCACCGACAGCACGCTCAGCGTGTCCTGGATGGACCGGATGTTGTTGTGGGACAGCGTATGGACCAGATCCCGCACCGAACCGTCGATCCGGATTTCCTGGTAGGAGTCCGGCGCCTCGGATGGCTGGGACAAATCCGCGACCAGCTTGAGTTTGAGATCGTGAAACCCCTTGAAATTCAACGAGCGGGAAAAACGGATGATCGTTGCTTCGCTGACGCCCGCAAGTTCCGCCAGTTTCTGGACGGACAAGTTGATGACTTCGGAAGGATGATCCAGGATGTATTCGGCCACTTTGCGTTCCATCGGATTCAACGTGCCAAGCGCTTCCCGAATGCTGACCAATCCGCCTTTGAGCAAATCATCCGCCTCCTTCGTCTCATGTCGGGATGACGCGGTGTGATCTTCGTCACACCCAATATATCAAATTAAATTTTATTTCACAACATATTTCGTGAAATTTTATTTCATGCATGGCCGAAAAAACTGCCGACACGTCTGTCGGCAGTGCGCTCCTTCCGCTTCCGGAAGGCGGATTTCCGGTTTTCCTTGTGCGATAATCACGATTTGCTGCGGTTGTAGATGTCGAAGGCGACGGCCAGCAGGAGCACCAGCCCCTTGATTGCCTGCTGCCAGTCAACGCCGATGCCGAGGATGGACATGCCGTTGTTCATGACGCCCATCACGAGACCGCCAATGACGGCGCCGATGACCGTCCCGACGCCGCCGCTCATGGAGGCGCCGCCGATGAAGCAGGCCGCGATGGCATCGAGCTCGAAGTTTTGGCCGGCCTTCGGCGTGGCCGCGTTCAGGCGGGCGGCGAAGATGAGCCCCGACAGGGCCGCCAGGGTGCCCATGTTGACGAACACCCAGAACGACACCCGCTTCGTCTTGACGCCGGACAGCATCGCCGCCTTCTCGTTGCCGCCCATGGCGTAAATATGGCGACCCATTACGGTCCGGTTGGTGACGAAGGTGTACAGGAAAATGAGGATCATCAGGATGATCAGAATGTTCGGAATGCCTTCGTAACTGGCCAACACGAAGATGAACAGGTTGAGGGCGACGGCCAGGACCACCATTTGGGCGATGAAATATCCGAGCGGGACCACATCGAACTTGTAGCGGATGTTCGTTTGCCGTTTGTGCCACTCGTTCCAGATCAAAAGCGCGGTGAGCAGGACGCCGATCAGAATGCTCGTGTAGTGCAGGTCACCCCCGCCGAGAAAATCCGGAATGAAACCGGTGCTGAGGGCGCGGAACATATCGGGGAACGGCCCGATGGACTGCCCTTCCAGGACGATCATCGTGAGACCGCGGAACATGAGCATTCCCGCCAGCGTCACGATGAACGAGGGTACCCGTACGTAGGCGACCCAGAATCCTTGCCAGGCACCGATCAATGCGCCGAGCAGCAGGGAAAGGATGACCGCAAGGGCGAACGGGACGTTCATTTCCACCATCATGATGGCCGACACCGCACCGACGAAAGCCGCCACGGACCCCACCGACAGATCGATGTGCCCGTTGATGATGACCAGCACCATGCCGATGGCCAGCACGAGAATGTAGCTGTTTTGCAGGATCAGGTTCGTCACGTTGAGCGGCCTGAACAGGATGCCGTCCGTCAATATCTGGAACAGCACCATGATCAGGATCAGCGCGATCAACATGCCGTATTGCCGCACGTTGGCCTTGAGCAGTTTAATGACCGTTTGCATGGATGACGCCCTCCATTCGTGTCATCAGTCGCAGGATGGATTCCTGGGTCGCTTCCTCCCGGGACAATTCGCCGGTGATGCGGCCTTCGCTCATGACGTAAATCCGGTCGCACATGCCGAGAATTTCCGGCAACTCGGAGGAAATGAGCAAAATCCCTTTGCCTTCTTCGGCCAGCCGGTTGATGATCGTGTAAATTTCGTACTTCGCGCCGACGTCGATGCCCCGGGTCGGTTCGTCCAGCATGAGAATGTCCGGGTCGGCGAAGATCCACTTGCTGAGCACGACCTTCTGCTGGTTGCCGCCGCTCAGGTTGACGGTTTTTTGCGCAATGCTGGGCGTTTTGATGTTCAGCTGTTGCCGGAACCGCTCCACTTCCACGTTTTCCTGCTGTTCGTTGATGATCATCCGCTTCGCTACCTTCTCCAGCCGGGTGAGGGTGTTGTTCCGTTTGATGTCCTGGATCAGGATGAGCCCGTAATTTTTCCGGTCTTCCGTCGCATACGCGATGCCGTGTTTGATGGCCGACGGAATGTCGGGAATCTCGATCGGCCGGCCGTTCTTGAAGATTTGGCCACTGATCTTCCGTCCGTAAGCCTTGCCGAAGATGCTCATCGCCAGTTCCGTCCGTCCGGCCCCCATCAAACCCGCGATGCCGACCACTTCGCCCCGCCGAATGTGAAAACTGACGTCTTTGATCACCTGGCGGTCCGCCTGGACCGGATGGTACACGTTCCAGTTGCGCACCTCGAAAATCGTTTCGCCGATGTTCGGCACCCGCTCCGGATACCGGTGTTTCAGGTCGCGGCCGACCATGCCCTTGATGATCCGGTCTTCCGAAACTTCTTCGCTTGCGGTGTCGATCGTTTCGACCGTTTCCCCGTCGCGCAGGATGGTGATGGCATCGGCCACCTTGACGACTTCGTTCAATTTGTGGGAAATCAGAATGGACGTGATCCCGCGTTGTTTGAACGTGAGCAGGAGCCTGAGCAGGTTTTCGCTGTCATCCTCGTTGAGGGCGGCGGTCGGCTCGTCCAGAATGAGCAGTTTGACTTCTTTCGCCAGCGCCTTGGCGATTTCCACCAGCTGCTGTTTGCCCACGCCAAGATCCATGATCCGGGTGTTCGGCGATTCGTTCAGCCCGACCATCTCCATCAGCTCCCGCGACCGCGTGATCGTCTCCCCCCAGTTGATCACGCCGCCCCTGGCGCGCTCGTGGCCGAGAAAGATGTTCTCCGCGATGGACAGATAGGGACTGAGCGCCAATTCCTGGTGAATGATGACGATGCCGAGCCGTTCGCTGTCACGGATGTCCCGGAACCGGCACGGCTTGCCCTGAAAAAAAATGTCCCCCTCATACGTGCCGTGCGGGTATACGCCGCTGAGCACCTTCATGAGCGTCGACTTCCCGGCTCCGTTCTCGCCCATGAGCGCATGGATTTCGCCTTCCCGCACCCGCAGGTTGACGTTGCTGAGCGCCTTGACGCCGGGGAACGTTTTGGTGATTCCCCGCATTTCCAATAGGATGTCTGTCATATGCCCGCTCCCTTCTTGCGCGGAAACGATTTCGTGACGCGCCTGGCACAGGCCGTCACGAAATCGCCTCCCGCCGGAATCACAGATTGTGAACCGGATGCGGTCACTTCAGCTGGTCTTCCGTATAGTAGCCGCTGTCGACCAGCACTTCCTTGTAGTTGGTGATGTCGACGGACACGGGCTCCAGCAGGTAGGACGGCACCACTTTCACCCCGTTGTCGTACGTCGTCGTGTCGTTGACTTCCGGCTCTTCGCCTTTCAGTACGGCTTCTGCCATTTCCACCGCCTTCTTGGCCAGTTCGCGGGTGTCCTTGAAGATGGTGGACGTCTGTTCACCGGCGATGATCGACTTGACTGAAGCCAGTTCCGCGTCTTGACCGGTGATGACCGGCATCGGCTTGTCGGCCGAGCCGTACCCGACGCCTTTCAGCGAGGAGATGATGCCGATGCTGATGCCGTCATACGGGGACAACACCGCATCCACCCGCTCGGTGGTGTAGTGGGCGCTGAGCAGGTTGTCCATCCTCGCCTGCGCCGTCGCACCATCCCAGCGGAGGGTGGCAATCTGGTCGAAGGCCGTCTGGCCGCTCCTGACGACGAGCTGGCCGTTGTCGATGTACGGCTGCAGCACGCTCATGGCGCCGTCGAAGAAGAAGTAGGCGTTGTTGTCGTCGGGCGAGCCGGCAAACAGCTCAATGTTGAACGGTCCTGCACCGCTCTTCAGGTCGAGCGCCTGTTCGATGTAGGAAGCTTGCAGCACGCCGACCTTGAAGTTGTCGAAGGTGGCATAGTAGCTGACGTGTTCGGATTTGCGGATGAGCCGGTCGTAGGCGATGACCGGGATGCCTTCCTTGGCCGCCTTGTCGAGGACGTTGGTCAGCGACTCCCCGTCGATGGAGGCGATCACCAGCACGTCTACGCCCTTCGTGATCATGTTTTCCAGCTGGGAGAGCTGGTTTTCCACGATGTCCTCCGCATATTGCAGGTCGACTTTGTAGCCCCGTTTCTCGAATTCCGCTTTCATGTTGTTGCCGTCATGCACCCACCGTTCCGAAGACTTCGTCGGCATCGCAATGCCGACAAAGCCGGATCCCCCGCTTCCGCTGCCGCCGCAGGCGGAAACGATCAGCATGAGTCCGAGCAGTGATGCGAACAACACGGTGAACCTTTTCTTCATGGCGATTCCCCTTCCCCATATCGTTTTTGCGTTTCGACTGTATCGTACCGGGGGAGGGAGCGACCTGTCTTTCCAATAATCCGACCCCTTTTTCAAAAAAACAACAAAGACTTCCGCGGGCGAACGGCACCGGGCGGGTCACGCCCGTTGAAGGTGCGGTTCAGCGATTTGTGCGGAAGTCTTTAGGGGAATCCTTGCGTTTTTCGTGAGCATGGGGCGGGTTTCCGGTCACGGGTCTTCCGGATCGTCCGCGCCCGTCTCGCCTTTCCGGTACCGGATCGGCGAGATGCCGAACATTTTCTTGAAGGCGGTGCTGAAATAATGCTGGCTGACGTAGCCGACGCGTTCGGCGACTTCGTGGACGGGCAGGTCGGTGCCGGCCAGCAGGCGGGTCGCATGTTCCATGCGGATCATCGTCACGAGGGTGACGAACGACGCCCCCAGTTCCTGTTTCAAAATGCGGCTGAGATAGACAGGCGACACCTTCAGAGCGGCGGCCGCTTCTTCGAGGGACAAATCCGGATCGGCGTACCGCTCGCGAATGAGCGCCCGGGCGCGACGGACGATCGGGGTGAGGCGGGCTTCCCGGCCCACGGCGGCCCGGGCTCGCCGAAGCGCCGCTGCGGCATCGGCCAAATCGTCCCCCGCCGGTTCAAGGTGAACCTGGACGGTCAGTTTCAGATACTGTTGCACGGCCTGTTCAATGGAGGAAGGCATGGAGTCGGGGGCTTCGCCCCAAACGATCACCAGAACGAGCCCGTTGGCATCCCGGAAGATCAGATGTTCCGAATTGCCCAGCAATTCCGCCGCGATGTTTTCGATGGCAAACAGCATGAGTTGCCGTTC